>Ga0181520_10013064_pt1 | contig 10550 bp, 8 predicted proteins | sample PEATcosm2014_Bin_29_FD_132451 | JGI IMG/M metagenome (GOLD analysis project Ga0181520, IMG submission 132451) | Peatland microbial communities from MTU Mesocosm Facility, Houghton, MI, USA - PEATcosm2014_Bin02_30_metaG | ecosystem: Environmental > Terrestrial > Soil > Wetlands > Peat | place...
CGCCTGGCGCGAGATGTGGCGCGCATCAACGACGCTGCTCGCGGCAAGTGGCTCTCGATCGTGGGCATGGCCCTGGCGGTGGCCCGCAACTACGATCCTTTCCAGGCACCCACGCATTTCCGCTTCAGGGACCTGCTGCGGAAGTTCGACAAGACCTTCGGTGCCACCGGTAAGAACTACGGCAAGGTGGGCAAAGACCGCACCTTCGACGACATCGAGCAGCGCCGCCGCGACCGCTGGAACTTCCTGTTCATCGCCGGCATGTGGTTCCAGGATCTGTTCAATTACGATTTCCGCCGCACCGAGCAGTGCATCATCCCCTATGCCACGCAGGAAGGCGAGATTTCCTTCTGCGCCTATAACACCGGCGTGGGCTGGCGCAACATCATCGAGAAGATGCACATGACCGCCACGCTAACCAAGTGGTACGAAGAGCGCGGCAAGCACGAAATCTTCGCCGGCGGCAAGCACGTGCCGCTTGCGAGCGTGGAACATTCGCTCATGCTGCGGCAGGAGATCGTCACCACCGAAGAGCAGCACGATCTCGACCGCTTGGGCATCGCCAAGAACGCTCGTGAAGAGAAGATCCGCGCGCGCGACGCCAAGCTCAAAGAGCGTGCGGAGAGTGCGCGTATGATGCAGCTCTATCGCCAACACGTGCTCAAGGAGCAGCCTGGCGCGGAGCTGGTGCAGATCGGCGGCAGCGCGGCCCCGGCGCCGCAAGCGGCCGAGGCGCAAGAGGAAGTCGGCAGCTTCGGCGACTGAGCGCCGCGGCTCAGTGCGACGCTAACACTTTATCGAGGGCCTTGAAGCGTTCGGGAGAGATGTGCGCGTCGGCCAGAGTCTCGATCGACAGGTGCCCTTCCCGGCCGCTCGCGAACTCGACACTCCGGATCGTCACGGCGCTGCCGATTTCGGGCGGCAGCACGTTATTGAAGTTGGCCGATTTCTCGATCGCCGAACGGACGCTCGAGGCGATCTTCTCCTTCAGCGCGTCGCCCGTGGAGCCGGAGCGCAGCAATTCGCCGAGCGAGCCATCCGCTTCGATGCCGATCACTTCGGACCGCAAGGCGACGCCGCCGGCGTCGACAGCCGGCGTCAGCTTCACCTTGAGCACGCTGTTGCCGCCCACCATGCGCTTGTTCACTTCCTTGCCGAACGCCTTCACGCAGCCCCAGCGCTCGTAATGCACCGTGGCGGTCAGCACGATGGAGGGAGCAGCCAGCGCGAGATCCGCCTGCTCGACCGATAAGCGCTCGCCGCAGCGATCCGAGCGGTTCAATTGAGAACGGAGAAGCGGCGTAATGTGTTGCTGGAAATTGCCCAGGTCGGCAGTCAGCTTGAGGCGAAACACGTCCGCCGATTCCCTGGACAGAGATCCCCAGACGGTTACCGCGACCGGCTGGCCGCCGGCATCGAGCGAGATCGTGGCGGGCGGGATGCGCAGGACGGTTTCGCCGGTTTGCGCCAGCGCGGCAAAGGCAGTCGTGAGCACCAGTAGATGACGGAAACACATACGCAAGTGACCGTAGACGCAATGGCGGAGCGGGGCGTTTCCTTCGGGCGTTACGTTGAGAGATGCGCTAACAGCCGGTAACTGGTGCAATTCTAAAGAGTTCCAAATTATTTGCGAAACCGGCGCGGCGCGTATAAGGTAACGAAACCGGCGGCCTGCGCGCCTATGTGTTGTCAGTCATGGATGCCGATCGAATTTTCCGGATGGTGGGGCGCGCAGTGGCGGCCTCGTTTCTCGTAGCGGTGCTGGCGGCCTCGGAGCACCACGGCGTGGTCCTTTCGGGCGGCTTGCCGGTCCCCGGCGCCACGGTCACGGCTTCGCAGGGCGATAAGAAGCTGTTCACGACTACCGATGAGCAAGGCGCGTATGCCTTTCCGGATCTTCCCGATGGCGTCTGGACGATCGAAGTCGATATGTTCGGCTTCGCCAAGGTTTCGCGCGAAGTTGGCGTGGCACCGTTGGCTCCCAGCCCGACCTGGGATCTGAAGGTGCTGCCTCCGGGCGCCGCGATGGCCGCCGCCGCACAGCCCGCATCGGTGGCGCCAGCCACACCCGCCAGGCCTCAGCCGGCAGCGCCAGCAACGGCTGCGGCAGCGGCACCCACGCAGACTCCCGCTAGCACGCCGGCATCGCCAGCCGCCTCCACCGGGGGACAAGGCGGCAGAGGCTCCTATGGAGGCGGCCGCGGCGGGGCGAACTCCGCGAATGCCAATGGCGGGCGGCCGTCCTTGCGCCAGGCGCAACAGCAGTCGCAAGCCGGCTTCCGACAACTGGGTGTAAATGCATCCGGCGATCCGACTGCCGCGGGCGCCGAGAGCGGGCTCACGGGCGATTTGTCCGACCTCAACCAGAGCGCTTCCGAGGCCCTGATGGTGAACGGCAGCGTGAGCCGCGGTTTGGATGCGCCGCCCAGCAACGATTGGCTGGCCGGACGCGGCGACATGATGATGATGGGCGGCGCGGGCGCTCCGGGCGCTCCGGGAGGCCCCGGAATGGGACCCAATGGCCAGACGCAGGTGGGCGCGGCGACGGCACCGGGCGGCGCCGGTCCCGGCGGACCGGGTGGCCCCGGAATGATGGGCGGGGGCGGGCCGGGTGGCGGATTCGGCGGACGCGGCGGCGGGGGATTTGGGGGCGGCGGATTCGGCGGACGAGGCATGGGCGGAGGCCGGGGCGGCCCGGGTGGCGCCTTCAATCGTCCGGGCGTGCGGGCTTTCGGCAATGCGCGGCGCGACCGCCGCATGCAGTACACCGGCAACGCCGCCGTCACCCTGGATAACTCCATTTGGGACGCTCGCTCGTTCTCGCTCACCGGGCAGGATACGCCGAAGCCCTCGACAGCCAATGCGCGCGCCACTTTCATGCTGGGCGGACCCTTGAAGATTCCCAAGCTGCTCAGCGGCAAGGGAGGGATGTTCACCTTCAACTATCAGCTCCGGCGGAGCCGCACGGGCTCGACCTCCAGCGCCCTGCTGCCCACCGAGGCCGAGCGCGAAGGCGATTTCTCGCAGGCGGTTTCCAGGTCCCAGACGGGACCGCTTTCCATTTTGGATCCGCTCAGCGGCCAGCCCTTCCCTAATAATCAGATTCCCGCCAGCCGCATCAGCCCCATCGCCACGGGCTTGTTGGCGTTCTATCCGCTGCCTAATTTCGCGGGCAACTCCAAGTACAACTATCAGACCTCCATCGTGGGGACCACTAATCAGGACAATCTCAACACGCGCTTGAACCAGACGCTCAATCAGAAAAACCGGCTTTCCGGCGGCTTCTCTTATCAGCGCGCGAACAGCAGCTCGCCGAATCTGTTCGGGTTCTCGGATGCCACCGGCTCCACCGGCATTAACACCAACGTGGGCTGGTCGCACAATTTCACCGCGCGGCTCATCAGCAATCTGAGCTATCGCTTCAGCCGCTCTTCCACCGATCTCACGCCGTATTTCGCCAACCTGCCGAATGGGAACGTGGCCGGGCAGCTCGGAATCGCCGGCTCCGATCAGCAGGCGCCCTTCTGGGGACCGCCCTCCCTGAGCTTCACCAACGGCTTCCAGGGCCTCTCGGACGGCAACTTTTCCGCCAATCACAACCAGACCAGCGCGGTGGGTGAAAGCCTGCTATGGATTCGCGGCCAGCACAACATGACTTTCGGAGCGGATTTCCGGCGCCAGGAGTTCAACAACCTGTCCGAGAGCAATCCGCGCGGCAACTTCGGCTTCACCGGCGCCGCTTCAGGCTATGACCTGGCCGATTTCATGCTGGGCGACGCCGATACGGCCAGCATCGCCTACGGGAATGCCGACAAGTATTTCCGCGCCAGTTGGTGGGACGCTTACGCTAACGACGATTGGCACGTGAACGCGCGGCTCACCATCAATGGCGGCTTGCGCTGGGATTTCGCCGAGCCGGTATATGAGCTGCACAATCGCCTGGCCGGCCTGGACGTGGCCCCCGGCTTTGCGGCCATCGCCCCGGTGCTGCCCGGGCAAACCGGCCCCCTCACCGGACTGGCATACGGCAATGCGTTGCTGAATCCGGACCGCAAGGGTTTTCAGCCGCGCATCGGTCTGGCCTGGAGACCGTTTACCAAGGGATCCACGGTGGTGCGCGCCGGCTACGGGATTTACTACAACACGAGCATCTACAGCACGATCGCCAATAAGATGGCGCAGCAACCGCCGTTCTCCCAAACGCTCAGCACCAAGGGCCTGCTTTCCCTGGCCACCGGACTGGAAGTTCCGCTGGGCGCCATCACCAACACCTACGCCATCGACCCGAACTACCGCGTGGGTTACGCGCAGAACTGGACGGTTTCGGTTCAGCAGGGTCTGCCGCGCGCGCTGTTCCTCACGCTCTCCTACCTGGGTACCAAGGGCACGCGGCTCGATCAGCAGTATTATCCGAACTCCGAGCCGAGTAGCTACACGGGGCCGGCCCTGGGACCCAACGGCTGGATCTACGAGCAATCCAACGGAGATTCGAACTACCAGGCCGCCCAAGTCCAGTTGATGCGCCGCTTCCGCAGCGGCTTCTCGGGCAACGTATTCTATACCTTCTCGAAGTCCATCGACGATGCTTCGGTACCCGGCGCTACCATCGTGGCGCAGAACTGGCAGGATCTCACCGCGGAGCGGGCTCGTTCCAATTTCAATCACACCCACAGCCTGACCATGCAGGCACAGTACAGCACGGGTATGGGACGAGCCGGCGGAACCCTGATCAACGGCTGGAAAGGCGCGCTGCTGAAGGATTGGACTCTGATGACCAACATCACGATCCAGAGCGGTGCACCGCTCACGCCCATCGCGGCCGGCGTGGTAGCCACCGGGACAGGCACCGGCGCCAGCCTGACCAGCGTACGGGCCAATGCCACCGGCCTGGCCGTGAACGCCCCCGATCCGGGTGAACCCTTCAACCTGCTGGCCTTTGCCAATCCCCTTCCGGGCCAGTGGGGCAACGCCGGGCGGGACACCATCATCGGCCCCTCCACTTTTGGCTTGAATGCCTCGGCGGGGCGTGTTTTCCGGCTGGGCGAGCGGCGCAGCGTGGATTTGCGTTTCGACGCCACCAATGCTCTCAACCACGTCACCATCACGGGTTGGGTGACCACTCTGGGCCAGCAGTTCGGCGCGCTGGCCGGCGCCGGCGGCATGCGCGACATGACCGCCACCTTGCGATTCAGGTTCTAAATTATGCGACCGATTCTCGTTACCTTGCTGGCCGGGCTGCTGGCCCTTTCCGCGCAGCAGAGCGCGCCCCGGCCGAATGCGGCTCCCCCGAGCACGGCTGCCCAGAATGCGCCCTCCCAGGGTACGCCCGCGGCTCCCAAGGGCGGCTATAAGTTCGAATCCAACGTGCAACTGGTGGTCGTCAACGTTTCGGCCAAAGACAAGAGCGGTAACCCTATCGAAGGCCTCAAGGCGTCCGACTTCACGATCACCGAGGACGGCAAGCCGCAGAAAATTTCGATCTTCGAGTTCCAGCGGCTCGAAGAGCAGGCCGCGGCTCCCTTGGCCGAGGCACCGCCCTCCTTGCAGCCGCGGGCTCCCAAGGCCGCCGACGTACCGTCCGTGATCAAGACCCCCATCAAGACCGATATTGCGCCCTCCAGGCCGGGCCAGGTGAAGTACAAGGACCGCCGTCTCCTGGTGATGTTTTTCGACCAGATCGGCATGCCCATACAGGACCAGATCCGCGCCCAGGCCGCCGCGCAGAAGTTCCTCAAGACCCAGATGACGCCATCGGACCTGATGGCCATCATGACTTTCTCGAGCGATCTCAACGTGCTGGCGGATTTCACCGACGACCGCGACGAGCTGAGCCGCATCATCAAGGGCCTCAGCATCGGCGAAGGCAGCGACATGACCAACCAGGTGAGCGACGACAGCGCCGAGGATACCGGCGCGGCGTTCACTCAGGATGACACCGAGTTCAATATCTTCAACACCGACCGGCAGTTGGCCGCGCTCGAATCGGCCGTCCGGATGCTCGCTTCGTTGCCCGAAAAGAAAGCGCTGGTGTATTTCGCCAGCGGCATGTCCCGCACCGGCCTGGATAACGAAGCGCAACTGCGCGCCACCATCAACGCCGCCATACGCTCGAACGTCGCCTTCTACCCCATCGACGCCCGCGGCCTGGTAGCCAGCGCGCCGCTGGGCGATGCCACTAAGGGCTCGCCGGGCGGACAGGGAATGTATTCGGGAAGCTCCTCCCGCTCGGCCGTGAGCAACTTCCAGAACCAGCAGGAGACGCTCTACACGCTGGCCGAGGATACCGGCGGTAAGGCGCTGCTCGATAACAACGATCTCTCCATGGGCATCGTGCAGGCCCAGAAGGATATTTCGAGTTACTACATCGTCGGCTACTACAGCACCAACTCGAACCTGGATGGCCATTACCGCCGCATCAAGGTGCAGGCGGCCAGTAACCTTTCGGCTAAGTTGGATTACCGCAGCGGTTACTTCGCCTCCAAGGAATTCCGTAAGTTCGACAGTTCGGACCGCGAGCGCCAGTTACAGGAAGCCCTGCTGCTGGACGACCCCGTCACGGATCTTTCGGTGGCCATGGAGATCGATTATTTCCGGATGGCCCGCGACCGCTACTTCGTCCCGGTGGCGGTGAAGATTCCCGGCAACGAGCTCGAACTGGCTCGCCACGGCGGCGCTGAAAGCACGCGCCTGGATTTCATCGGCCAGGTGAAGGACTCGAAGGGGGTGGTGGCGGGCAACGTTCGCGATTTTATCGAAGTGAAGCTGAAGGGCGAGAATGCCGGCTCGCTCTCCAAACGCAACCTGGCCTACGATACCGGTTTCACCCTGCCGCCGGGGAAATACACGTTCAAGTTCCTGGCACGGGAAAACGAAACCGGCAAGATGGGCACTTACGAGACCAAGTTCGTGATCCCGGACCTGACCGTCAATCAGACCTACCTTCCTATCAGCTCGGTGGTCTTGAGCAACCAGCGCGAGAACCTGGGCGCCGCCGTAGCCACCGCGGAGCGCGATAAGCGCCTGCTGGCCACCAATCCCCTGGTAGCGGACAACCAAAAGCTGATCCCCAGCGTGACCCGCGTATTCCGCCAGGACCAGGAAATGTACGTCTATCTGGAGACCTATGAGCCGGCCGCGGAGACCACCCAGCCCATTCTGGCACGCGTGAGCTTCTATCGAGGGAAGGCCAAGGCGTTCGAGACCGAACCGCTTGAGATCAAGGAAGGGTTGAACAGCAAGTCCAAGGCGGTACCGGTGCGCTTTAGCGTGCCGCTGGCCAAGTTGCAGCCCGGCCGCTACACCTGCCAAGTCAGCGTGCTCGACCCCAGCGTCCAAAAGTTTGCGTTCTGGCGCGCATCCATTGTGCTCCTGGCAGAGTTGCCGGCGGCCGCAAAATAAAACCGGCGTGCCCGGCGAATCGGATACTCTGATCCGATGCCGGGTAGCCGGTTCGCGCCACTTCAACTGCTGTTCAGGACTGCAACAGGATGGCCATACCGGTTGAGCCTTATAGGCGTATCGAATATCACGCAAATGCGTCGAACGACGCACCTCGCGGCGTAGCGGTTACATAGCTTTCCCCCGCGAATTTACACCGCCATGTTATTTTGCGTCGCGGGAGTTCTTTCAACTGGTCCGGAAGGGCTACTTGCGCGCCTTACTTTTGGCTTTGGGCTTGGTCGCGGCGGCTGCCGGAGTCTCGACGCCGGCGGGCTCGATCACCGCGGTGGGATCTACGGTCTTCAGGACGTCGTTGAAGAGGGCCTGCTTGCGTGGATCCACTTTGGGAGGAGGCGCCTGTTCGTGGCGGAAATCATGGTCGCTCTGGCAGGTCCGGCAGCGCAGTTTGGCCGGCTGGCTGTCGATCACCGATACCACCGAGTGGTTCATGACCCGCTTACAGCGGACACAAAAATCGTCGATATCGTCGCCCAAGCGGTGTTCGCGCATGGAATCTCCTAACTGGCTGCGGGCTGCCCGGCCGGGTCCGGCTGGGCCGGTCCTGGATCGGCGGGGTGCCGCGGCTCCGGCAGCGCCCATTGGGCAGGCTCGAAGCCAACATACTTGAAGAGCCGCAACTGCCCGTCCCCGGTCTCCAGCAGATCGCCCACGGCCAGCGGGCCGCCGGTGTCGCGCAGATTGCGCCAGGCGTCGTACTCGTTCTGCGCCTCCACCTCGCCCGCGGGCTCGTAGTCTTTGGGCTTGACCGACGCGCTGCCGGAAACATGCGGCGCCCAGCGAAACTGCTGCCGTGGCGAATCTTTCATACGGTAGATCCGATACAGCGGCATGACCTTACATTGTAAACGATGTAAGGACGCGGGTAGCGTCGCCGGCCCCTTGCTCGATCCAGCGCTCGACGTTGTTGCGCGTCCAGCGGGCGGCGTCCAGCAAGCCGCCCAGCCGCACGGAGGGTTCGATGCGAATCACCTCCAGAGCTGAGGAGGGCCGGCGCGGCCGCAACACCCCGCGTAGCAGACGAAAGGGCAGAGTGGTGAGGGCATTCACCGCCACGGCGCGCGTGGCGCCCATTTGCTCGGCGGAGTATAGTGGCAGGGCCGCGAGCAGGCCGCCATCGACGTAGCTCTTCCCATCTATTTCCACCGGCGGGAAGACCATGGGGATGGAGCAGGTGGCCGCCAGATGGCGCCAGGTGATCTCGTTATCGCGCACCAGGCGGGGACGGAAGCGTGGCAATTCCACCACCACCAGACCGAACGGTACGCGCGGATGGTAGCGCTCGAAAAGCTTGCGCGCTTTGGCATGCAACGCTGCCTGCATCGGGATTCCCGCGGAATGCACCCCCACCTGCATGGCCTGGGCCGTAAGCGGGTCCATCCATTCATTGGCAAGCTCCTCGCACGAACAGCCGCCGGCAATGGCCCACCCGTTCAATGCGCCGGCCGAAGCGCCCACGATGAGATCCGGCTGGAAGCGCTCCCGCAGGACTCGCCAGACGCCCACCTGCCACGCCCCGAACATCCCTCCCGCCGATAACACAAGTGCTAGTGGCATATCTTGGTGGGGCAAGCTTGAGCTTGCCCATTAACCGAGTATCATGATCGCATGAACTTCGATCCCTCGGCGTATGGCCCGCAGGTGGCCGCCATTCTGGCCCTGGACGGCGACGGGCAGCGCCTGATGCCGCTGGCGCTGGGCCGCTGCTCCTCGAAAGCCGCCTACGACCGGCTGCGGGCCGGATCGCCCGGCCGTCTCTTCGCGGGGGCGCGCTCTCCCGAAGCCGCCTACGCGGGTCTCTACCTGTACTTTTCGTGCCTGGACGAGGCGCACACCGCGGCCCAGGAGATCCCCACCGCCGAAGGCAGCTTCTGGCACGCCATCATGCATCGCCAGGAGCCGGATGCCGGAAATTCGGGCTACTGGTTTCAGCGCGTGGGCGCGCATCCCATCTTCCCGGCTCTGCGCGACTCGGCAACCGAAGCCGGCGTAAATCTCGGCCCGCGTTGGGACCCGTTCGCCTTCGTCGACTATTGCGAGCGCGCCCGCCGCGACGCCGGCTCGGAACTGGAAGCCCGCGCGCTGGCCGTGCAGCGCATCGAATGGCAGTTGCTCTTCGATTACTGCGCCGCGCGAGAGAGCTGAACTTACTCGAAGGTTTCGTTGATTACCCGGGCTAGGCGCGCGCCGGCCTTTTCGATCTGCAATTCGATCAGCGGGTCCGCGGCATGTTCGTAAACCGGAGAGATCGCTCGCGGTGCGTCTCCGCTGGCGTGCGGCAGACGCCCGTAGACGGTCTTGCGCGCGGCCTTGTGCGACTCTTCGGCCCATTGTTCCACGGTTCCCTTGGACCACTTTCGGCGGTTGCGCGCCGAGGCCGCGGAGAGCGTGGGCAGAAGTTGTTCCTCGCCGCCGATGCGGCCCAGCAGCCCGCCATCCCAAAGGCTGTGCAGGTTGGTGGCGTGGCCCGCGAATTCCACGCGCACCTCGTTGCCGCCTTTATCGGCGTTATCCGAACAATGCAGCGGCTGGTGCATATCGCCCACGAAATGGATCAGGAACATGAGATCCTCGCGGCGTTCCGGGGCCGCCAGCGCCGGGTCGCGCAAGGCCCGCTCGAGGCTCTCGATCTCGGCGATCACGCAATCGCCGTGCGGGCAATCGCGCGCCATATCCAGATGCGATTTGGAGATGGGGATATCGATGTAATGCCAGGGAGCCGTTTTGGGCCGCGCGCGCCGCACTTCGTCCGCCCAACTGGAGACGGATGCCATCGTGCTGCCTGGCCCCAGGATCTCCGCCACGCGCGCCTGGGCGGTCGCGGTGAGCTGAGCTTCGGCGATCCGGGCCACCAGGCTGTGGCCCTCGGGACCCCAGCCGAATGCAGGCAGACAACCGCAGAAAAGGGCGAAGATCGGGAATTTACGCATCGGGAAACACGAGCGTAGCATGCGACGGGCGGGTTTGCCCAACGGCCGTCAGGCGCGCGCCGGTAACTCGATCTCCACTTCCAGACCCGGCTGGGCGTTGCGCGCGCGTATGGCGCCCTGGTGCATCTCCACGGTCCGCCGCGCGATGGAGAGGCCCAGGCC
>Ga0181520_10013066_pt1 | contig 10546 bp, 4 predicted proteins | sample PEATcosm2014_Bin_29_FD_132451 | JGI IMG/M metagenome (GOLD analysis project Ga0181520, IMG submission 132451) | Peatland microbial communities from MTU Mesocosm Facility, Houghton, MI, USA - PEATcosm2014_Bin02_30_metaG | ecosystem: Environmental > Terrestrial > Soil > Wetlands > Peat | place...
GCGGCATCCACCGCATCAATGGCCCCTCCGGCATTGATCCGGTCCCGTTCCATCGCCGGAATAATGCTGAACTGCGAGTAGATGGTGAACCCGATTGCCAGCACCAAGAGGGCCATCGGCACGAGCATTGCGCGCGGTTTGTAGATGCCCCATGCTGGACCTAGCGCCAGCAACGCCAGCGCCACCATCGCCGAAACCAGTCCCATGCCGTGCAATATGCGCAACAGGCTGCCCACGATCATTCCCGCCGTGTGCGTGTCTGGCCGAAGCGTTTCAAAAGTGACAGCGGCCACCACAGGAAAAAAGATCTCCGCGCCCAGCCAGATGATGAGCGCAAGATAAAGAAGCGTGCGGAACAGAGTTTTCATGCCAGAAGAATACTAGAGGAACAGGGAACGGGGAATAGGGAACAGGGAATAGAGAATAGGGAACAATCATCCAATCCCGCCATGCCGGATTAAGCTATGCATGGGGGATTTGCAATGAGGGCCGCCATATTCGATTCCAAATTGAACGCGCCCGGAACCTGGGTCACGATTGAGGACATTCCCCGGCCTCAGCCGCGCCTAGGAGAAGTCCTGCTCAAAGTCCATGCCTGCGGCGTCTGCCGCACCGACCTTCACATCGTAGAGGGCGATCTTCCGCCCATCCGCCCGCGCATAATTCCCGGCCATCAGATTGTCGGCGAAGTGGTCGAGGCCGCAACCGTTGACCTGCCCATCGGAACGCGCGTAGGCGTCTCCTGGATGGGCGGGGTAGACGGCGATTGCTGGTTCTGCCAACACCAGATGGAAAACCTCTGCGATCATCCTGTATTTACCGGCTACTCGGTAGACGGCGGCTACGCGGAGTACGTCTCCGTCCGCGCTGATTTCACCATACCCCTTCCGGCGGGCCTCGAGGATTCCCAGGTCGCGCCGCTTCTCTGCGCGGGCATCATCGGCTTCCGCAGCCTCCGCGTCGCGGGAGTCGAACGCGGAGAGCGTGTAGGCCTTTTCGGTTTTGGCAGCTCGGCCTCGCTCGCCATTCGCATCCTTCAGTACTGGGGTTGCGAGGTCTACGTGGTCACGCGCGGCGAGGCTCACCGCAAGGTTGCCGAGTCGCTTGGCGCAGCATGGGTCGGTGACGAAAACTCCAGACCACCCACGGAACTTGATCGTGCCATCACCTTCGCTCCCAGCGGAAAGGTTGTCATCAGTGCATTGTCTTCGCTGCGCAAAGGCGGCGTGGTGGCCATCAACGCCATTCACCTGGACGAGATGCCCGCCTTCGATTACGACACGCTGCTCTGGGGCGAGCGCCAGGTGCGCAGTGTGGCCAACATGACGCGGCAGGATGCGCGCGACTTCATCGCTCTGGCGCACGAGCTCAATTTCCGCCCGCGCGTCGCCACGTTCTCGCTTGAAGACGCGAACAAGGCGATTGAAGCAGTAAAGCGCGAATCCGAGGATGGACCTGCGGTGATTGTTCTTTAGAGAGCCATCAATTCAAGCATTGGAGCAATACCCCCGCTCACTTCGCCCCAATCAACCGAATGCGTGCCGTGAAGGCCCGGCCCAGAAATTCACTTACGGTTCCATACTGCGGCGACACCACAACATTGTTGACTTCCAGCGGGTCTTTGCTGTTAGTGGCGTTTTCCATTATGCCGCGCAATCCGAAGTACGCGCCGCGGAAATGGAATCTCCACTCCAACCCCGGACTGAGGCTGACATAATCCGGAAAGCGCTGCGATCCCGCCGCTCCCACCACCTGCTGGTTTTGATCAACTGAAGTGTACGGAAATCCGGTGTGCCAATCGACCGTGTAAACAAAATCCCATCTCTTGCTGAGCCGGGGCAGCATCAACGGCAGCCAGCCCCACGAAATCACGCGGTTCGGCGAATCCCAGGCCTGAGGCCCACTCTGCTGCGGCCCAAGCGTCGATGGATCGGGCATGTAGTCGAGCGCCGCATTCGTCTTCGCCGAGGAGCGAGTATACGAAGCAAACAGTGTGTGCCCGTTCGTAAATGTGCGCCGCGCGTTCACTTCCACTGAGTCATAGTGGTCCTGCCGCGTATTGGAAAGCGCATAGTCACCTGAGAGCAATGGCGCGCTTTCATTCGCATATATCAAGCCATTAGACTGGCGCTTCTGAACAAAGTTGAATCCGCCCAGGATTGCGCCGGGCAGCTTCTGTTCCACACCAACGCTCCAGTTGACGGTTCTCGCTTCATGCAGTGAGGCATAGTCGGCTGTGAAAAACGTCTCTTCCGGCGCGCTGATCGGAGTAACTCCATCTGGCTCGTAGTAGGTGTCGTAACGGATCCCCGCCAGCGCGCGCGTCAGGTATTCCAGTTGCGTGTGCTCGTAATAAAGCCCAACGCCCGCCGATATTTTAGTCGCGCCGTGGCTCGCGGGCGGCGCGTAAACCGCTGCAATACGCGGCGCGAATAGCGGCCGCCGGATAATCTCGTCCCAGTCCAGGCGCAGACCCGTCTCGATCAGCAGTCCGGACCGCGCCTGCCAATGGTCCTCGGCGTACGCGCCCAGTTCGTCGTTGTAAAGCGCAAACGGCGCTATCTGCGGAAAGGTGCTCTGACGCGACAGCGTTCCATCCTCTCGCAGATAGCTCACGGAAGCGCGGGTGACGTTTTCGTTAAAGCTGATGTGGTCCACATCGATTCCCGCCTTCAGGTCGTGGCGTCCGAGCCAGTGCCGCGGCGGTAGATAGAGCGTTGCGGTTCCTTCCGTGCGCTGAGAGCGGCCGGTAAGATTCTCGAAATAACTGCCCGAGGGAAGCTCCGGAGTAATTTCGTAGGCAGCGTTCCCGTGCGGTTCGTAGCCGTCGCGGATGCGCGTTGTTCCCGCGCCCACCTCCAGCAGCGCGCCGTGGCCGAAGCTCCACTGATCGCGCAGATACGGCAGCCACGCAATGGTATCGCGCTTGGTGGTGCTCTGCTGTGGATTCAGCGACGAAATGCCGTCGTATGGCGAATGGTAATCGTTGAAGAGTACAGCGCCGTTCAGGATATTTGTGGGAGTCAAATTGGCCTGGACTTTCACCAGATTGCTGCCGCGCACCAGCTCGTCTGTGTCGGCATTGGCGGGAAGCTCTGAAATATAAATGTTGTCCCACTCCGTCTCCAGGCCGTCGTAAAACCACGCCCGGCTGCGCACCAGAGGCCCGGAAAAAGTGAAGCGCGGAACAAACTTGTCGAAGCGAATTCCATTCAGGTCGCGGAAGGAAGGGATGAAATCCGTGGCGTTAAAGCGGAATTTGTTGTCGCCCATCCCCGTGTAAAAAGCCACCACGCCGCCGGCCGCCCGCCCGAATTCCACCGGGTAACGCGTACTCTGCGCAATGGTTGACCGAACCGCGTCGGCGCTCACCCGCAAGGCAAGCGTGCCGCTCAGCGGCGAACGGATATCGAATCCATCCATCGTGTCCAGAGTTTCGTAAGTCGGCGATCCGGCCACATGAACCTGCCCCGTCGCGTCCTGCACAACTCCGGGATTGAAGGGCAGCAGATTGCGAATGTCGCGTGAGGTTGGATAGGGAACATTCACAATCTCCGGCGTGTTCATGATGGTAGTGTCGGAGGGCTGCTCTGTGTCGATGCCGGGAACCGACGCGGTTACATTCACCTGCTCCGTGACAATCTGTTCATGGGTCAGCACCAGCCGGACAGTGTTCACGCTCGCGTCAACTTCGTTTTCCGTGCTCTGATAAAATCCGGCCTTCTCAACACGAATCTGGTAGGGCGCGTTCTGGTGGAGGATGTAGCTGCAATGGCCAGCATAGTCGGTCTGCATTCTCACAGCGGTCCGCCCCGGCTCAAGAATAGTAACCGCGGTGCCGGAAACCGCCAGGCCATTCTCGTCCACAACCGTCAGAACTACCGGCGTGCGAACCGCCGCAGATTGACCTGACGCAAGAGCCATGCAGAAAAGAAAAAGCAGGATGGGGATGGCCGTCTTCGCGCGGCTAAAATGCGCTCTGTAGAAATTTCGGAATCTTCGTTTTATCTCCCAGTTGCTCACGCTTCCACCTTCTCAGTGAGGAGCTTGATAGCACTCGTTCCCGGGATAATGCGAGCAATATTTTGGTGGGCCTGCAGGGATTCGAACCCCGAACCAAGGGATTATGAGTCCCCTGCTCTAACCGTTGAGCTACAGGCCCTTCAACAACTTACGGCTGCCGCTCCTTCGAGTGTAGCGGGTGGCAATCGTTTTGGCTCGATTACGGCAAAGTCGCCGGACAGTTGCAGCCGCTCAAATGCCCGCTCCACTGCCTCAGGTGCTGGATGGATATACCGCTGCCAAACCACGATACTGCTGTGCCCCGCAGTCCTCATGATCGTGAAAGCATCCTCTCCCGATTCTCCAAGCCTAGTAAGCATTGTAGGGCGTAGGCTGTGCATCGCAAAATCCGCCGGGAGAGCGCTCGCAGTTTTCCTTTGATTTTTGGAGCGCAAACGTCCTTATGCAGATGATTGGCGGACGTTCCTATGAAAGGCTCGTCGTCCCCCGTTGGGCCAGGCAGGGAATTCAGGACCAGTTATCCCCGCAGGAATGGTTCCCGCGATCCAACGAGCTGCGGCGGCCTGAGCGCCCCAACCCATTCGCGCTCGTCAGGGCTGCGCCAATGCGGCTTTAGGCTCGGGAACTGCAGCGGCTTCAGCTTCGTTGCCAATCGCTTCGCCGGAGACCACAAGTTCGACGCGACGGTTCTTCGCCCGGCCTTCTGGCGTGTCGTTCGGTGCCACGGGCTGCGTCTTTCCGAATCCGCGCGAGGTCACCGAGGACTTGGGAAGGCCCTGTTGCACCAGAAATTCCTGCACCGTAGCGGCGCGCTGTTCGGAGAGCAACTGGTTGTACTCTGTGCTGCCCACGTTGTCGGTGTAGCCATCGACTTCGAGGTTCAGTCCCGGATGCGCCAGCATAATCCCTGAGATCTTCGCCAGCTTCTCGCGCGTTTCCGCACGCAGAGTGTATTTGCCCGTATCGAACAGCACGTCCGACATGTTGACGATCAGTCCCCGCGCCGTATCGTGCGTCTGCAAGACCGAATTGAGCTGGTCCAGCAGGCGCTTTCGTAAGTCGCTTTTTTCCGCTTCCGCCTGCACCCGCGCGCGCTCCGAGTCTTCGGCCTGCTTGTGCGCACGTTCAGCGTCGGCCTGAGCCGCCTGCTGCTGCTCGAGCGCCTGCGCTGCGGCTGTCCGCGCTTTCTCCGCCTCCGCTTGGGCTGCCTGCTGCTGCACCAGGGCGGCTGCGCGGGCCGCTTCCGCCTCGGCCTTCTCCCGAGCCGCGCGCTCGGCGGCAAGCTGTGCTTCCAGGCGCGCCTTTTCCGACGCTTCGGCCTGCGCTTTGGCCTGCGCTTCCCGGTCTGCCGCTGCCTGACGCTCCTGCGTCAACCGCTCCTCTTCGCGCCGCTTCATTGTTATGATGCGTGCGTCCTCGGCGGTCTGCACAGCTTCCCTGGCTGTTGTGTCGATTACCTTCCTCTCGTGCTTCTCGGTAAAGTCGCTCTCTGCCGTCTTCAGCAACTCGGCGGCTTTCTGGAAACTCTCCGGGGCATACTTCTCGCCGCTGGCCTGCTTGACGATCTCGATCGCATTCCGCGCTTCCAACAGACTGAGTGGAATCCCCGGGCTCACCGCAGGCGCTTCGTATCCGGCCTGAACCGTGGTCTCGTATTGTCCGCGTTGTAGCAGGTCGAACTTGGCGTCGATCTCCTCAACGCTTCCCACTGTATCCGGCCGCACCACGTTCTCCATCACTACCACCTCGCTCGGCTGAGAGACGGAGAAGTACGGTTCGGCGGTCACGATCAACGCGAAGGCCTGCATTGGCTCGGTGACATCCATCTTGCTCTTCTGGCCGTCGAGCGTCAGTTCACCCAGGTTGTCCGCGCGTCCTTCCGGCGAGATGGCCCACAGCACATAGGTCAGGAATCCCGCACCAAAGCGCGACGCAGGCTCAAGCTTCTCAAATTGCGCCTGAACGCGAACTGCTCCCCGCCTGCTCTCCACTCGGGCTTCGCCGCGGGCCTGCGATTGCAGAACCGTACCGCGGAAGTCGATCTTCGTTGGGCCGCTCAGGTGACGATAGTTGATGGCCTTGGTGGTGCGAACTTCCAGCGTAACTCGCGAGAGCGAACTCGACTGTTGCGCTATCGAAGCTACCCCCATCCCGATTACTGCGAGAAACACCGCTGCTAGCTTCACGTGCAACTTTCTACCCCCGAACATTCCCGCCCATAATACACTCTGACACTTGACCGGGCGCAAAAAATCCGATGACCAAATAGTGGTTAAGTTAAGCCCAAACCAATTGCGAGGAAGGGAAGAAGGACAGCCTCTTTAAGTGGCTGCCCTGCGTGGATGAATAAGGCGAGCCGAGCCGGGCGGCTATTTCATCGATACAATATTCCTGGCATCTCAGGTCATTTGTGATGGATTTCGAGTTGTGCGAGGGTTCACGCAGGCGCTGAACGGTTCACGCTCCCTTGTCCGTCGACCAAAAATCGTCATCAGCGCCTCCAAATCCCTTTGCATCCCCGCCCCGATGTGTTCCCCTAGAGATACCCGCCTATGCTCAATCGACTGGAAAGCTATTTTGAATTCACGCGCCTGGGGACCAACTGGCGCACCGCGATTCTGGCCGGAATCACTACGTTCCTGACCATGGCCTACATTGTCCTGGTCAACCCAGCCATTCTCTCCGCCGCTGGAATGCCGCTGGCCGCTGTGACCGCTGCCACTTGTCTATCAGCGGCTTTCGGTTCCATCGTGATGGGCGTGGTGGCGCGCTACCCCATCGCGCTGGCCCCCGGCATGGGCCTCAACGCCTATTTCACTTACGTCGTCTGCATCAAGATGCACATCCCATGGCAAACGGCCCTGGGCGCGGTCTTTCTCTCCGGAGTCATCTTCTTGGCGCTCACCGCGGCGGGCATCCGCCAGATGATTCTGCACGCCATTCCGCACGAGCTGTACGCAGCCGTGGCCGGCGGCATCGGCCTCTTCATCGCGCTCATCGGCTTCCGCAACGCCGGCCTTGTGGTGGCCGACCCCCAGACCCTGGTCACGCTGGGCAATATCCGCAACCCCACCGCCGCGCTGGCGCTGTGCGGACTCATCCTGATGGTCGTTCTGGAAGTGAGAAATGTCCGCGCCGCCATCCTCATCGGAGTGCTCACCGTCACTGGCGTTGCATGGGCGCTCGGGCTGACCCATTGGACTTCAGCTCCCGGAGGTTTTCACGCGCTGGCTCTCACCGCATTCAAACTCGATATTCGCGGCGCGCTCTCGACGGGCCTTCTCGAGATCGTCTTCGTCTTTTTCTTTGTAGACCTGTTCGACAATCTCGGCACGCTGGTTGCCGTATCCAAACGCGCCGGGTTGATCTCCCCCGACCACACGATTCCGCGGCTGAACCAGATACTGGCGGCCGACGCCACGGCCACCATCTTCGGTTCGCTCACCGGAACTTCCACCGTGACCAGCTACGTTGAGTCCACGGCCGGTGTGGCCGCCGGAGGCCGCTCCGGCGTCACTGCCATTGTGACGGGGCTGCTGTTTCTATGCGCCATCGGCGCAGCGCCCTTTGTCGGCATAGTGCCGCCCGCGGCCACCGCGCCGGCGCTGATTCTCGTTGGCTCGCTCATGCTCTCCACCATCAGCGAGATTCACTGGCATAAGCCGCTCATCGCGGTTCCCGCGTTCCTCACCATGGTGCTGATTCCGTTCACGTCTTCAATCGCCAACGGCCTCGGCTTCGGCGTTATCGCGTGGGCCGTGCTTCACTTGGCCGCCGGAAAATTCCGCCGCCAGGAATGGCTGCTCTACCTGCTGGCTGCGCTGTTTCTGGTGCGCTTCATCTATCTCGGAACTCACTGAACCCTGTTCCCGATGCCTGCGCTTGGAGTGTGTTCCCGTGCGTGCGGGATTGCCGGCAGGTTTCTGTCTACTTTTCCACTGTAAAACGGCTCGGCAACCGTTTTTCTTTAGCCGATCTTTACGGATTGAATGTTATCTTTTGGTTAATCAGTGGGTCAATTTTATTCAATATCAGAGGCGCGCGCGACTCACGCAATTTCTCTGTTCAACGCAATCGTCAGCGACCATGTTTTATACCCCCCCATTCAGCCACTTTTTGCACAGTTCAAAAACCAATGGGCGTAATCCCTGTTTCCGAGGCGACGATCTTGAAAATCTCTTTGCGTCATATTTCCTGCCTGCTTCCTCGGCTGCTGGCCATTGCGGCAGCCGCTGCGTTGTCTAGCTCAATCCTGTTGGCACAACAGACGCTTGGCGGCATTACAGGAGAGGTGACGGATTCTTCCGGAGGCGTGCTTCCCAGCGTCACGGTGAGGGTGGTGGACGAACAGACCGCGCTGACGCGCACCACGCACACCAACGGCTCTGGCGCTTATGCGTTTGTAAACCTGCCCATCGGAACCTACACGATCACCTTCACCGCGGAGAACTTCGATATCCAGAAGACGCCGCACATCACCGTGCAGGCTGACCGTACCGCGACGCTCAATGCGCAACTGAAAGTTGCCGCTGCCAAGGGCGAAACCATCGAAGTGGATGCCTCGCCCCTGATGAACGCCGTGGACACCACGGTCGGTTACGTGCTCGACAAATCGGAGATTGAATCGGTGCCGCTGGCCACGGGGAGTTTTACCGGACTTGCGACCCAATCCACCGGTGTTTCCGCTGAGTTGAGCGGAGGCACCGGCGCCAACTCCGGCCTGGGGAACGCGCCCATCTGGGCCAACGGCCAGCGCGACACGTCGAATTCGTTTTTGCTGAATGGTGTTGACGCCAGCAATCTCTTCAACGGCAAGAGCACCAGCCAAGTCTCTTCCGCGCGCGTCATCAACTCGACCGGTGTGCAGACCAGCCCCGGCGGTGGCGGCGGCGTCATCCCATCCGCGGCCTCCATTTACCTGTCCATCGGCAACGCCATCCCCACACCCGCGCCAGAAACCATCGCGGAAGTTCGCGTAAACGCTTCCATGTATGACGCGCAACAGGGTTCCACATCCGGCGCGCACATCGATCTCAGCACCGCCTCCGGCACCAATGTTTTTCACGGCGCGGCCTACGTTCACCGCGGGACAAACTGGATCAACGCCGCTCCATTCTTCATGAACCAGGATCCTGACGTTCCGCAGAACGACAAGGTCCCAGAGCTGCACCGCTACATCGCCGGCGGCACGGTTGGCGGCCCCATCATCAAAAACAAGCTTTTCGCTTTCCTCGCCTATCAACACCTGCATGTTTCTGACCAGGAACTGGGCGACTCATTCCTCGATGTTCCCGTTGGCCTCACCGACGACCGCTCTGCCAATGGCTTGACGAGCGTGACCAACAACTCCTTCGGAACTAGCATTGGCAACTCAAACATCAGCGCCGCCAACATCGATCCCCTGGCCCTGATCCTGTTCAACTCGCCCGCGCTTCCCGGTGAGCCGGGCAAGTGGCTGATCCCCAACGACTCTCTTTATCCCAGCGTTCCCACCGCTGCCCATCTTGACAACGCCTTCATCCCCGGCACGGGCCGGTTTATCGGAGATCTGGCGGTGGCCGACCTCGACTTGAATGCCGGCAAAAAAGACACTCTAAGCCTCAAGTACTTCTACCAGCATGATCCGACCACCGCGCCGTACTCCTACTCCAGCGTTCCCGGCTTCACCGAGCACCTTGACTCCGGCGCGCAGGTTGCATCCATCATCAATACATATCTGGTCAAGCCGAACCTCAGTACCACCCAAACCCTCGGCGTCATCCGGGAGAAAAACTGGGGCGACAACGAGCAGCCCTTCGGCCCCAACGCGATTCCCGGCGGCTCGGCGGGCACCGGGTCGATCAATGTTTTCGGATCGAGCTACTTTCCCGGCATCTCCATCGTCAACGTACTGGGCATATATCAACCGGTCGGCATTCCGCTTCAGTCGGTACTGAATATCGGCCCCAACGCGGAATCGCAGTCTGCCAATACCGGCGTCTTCCAGAATCGCCTTGCTCCCTCCGGCGATGCGGTCTGGACTCTGGGCAAGCACACGGTGAGTTTCGGAGCCAGCTACACTTACACCCAGCTCAACACCGTTGACAAGCGTACCGGAACCGGCACTGTCGCCACAGACGACCTCAGCCAATTTATGCAGGGATTTGTAACCCCTGGCAGCTCGGCTACAAACTTTTATGTCACATCTTTCCTGCAGGGCAATGCCACCCGCTACTACCGCGCAAATCAGCTTGGCTTGTACTTGCAGGACAAATGGCAAATCACTCCCACGCTTTCGCTCACCGCCGGCGTGCGCCATGACTGGGACGGCGGCCTCACCGAGAAATATGGCCGCATCTTCAACTTTGATCCCAACCGTTACAGTTACAACATTGCCGCCGACACTATCGCGAATCCCGGGTTGATCATCGCCGGCAACAACGCCAATGGCACCAGCGGTATCAGCAATACCACGCTCACCGGCCGCCAGTGGGGAATCGGTCCCCGCGTAGGCGCAGCATGGCAGCCGGGGTTTTTGCACAGC
>Ga0181520_10013067_pt1 | contig 10544 bp, 5 predicted proteins | sample PEATcosm2014_Bin_29_FD_132451 | JGI IMG/M metagenome (GOLD analysis project Ga0181520, IMG submission 132451) | Peatland microbial communities from MTU Mesocosm Facility, Houghton, MI, USA - PEATcosm2014_Bin02_30_metaG | ecosystem: Environmental > Terrestrial > Soil > Wetlands > Peat | place...
GCGCGGCGTGGGCGGATTGGTGAAGAGCGTTGACCCGTCCACCGGCGTCATTTTGTTGACCAGCGGAGTTGGAACCACGGCCAGGATCATTACGGTGAATACAACCAAGGCAACCATTCTCAAGCGTTATGCGCCGGACTCGGTGCGCTTTGACGCGGCGCTTCCTGCGCCGATAGGTGCGATCAGTCCAGGCGACCAACTGCGGGCGCGTGGTGCAAAAAATGCGGACGGAACAGAGATTGCCGCCGAAGAGGTGGTCTCAGGCAGCTTCCGCAACGTCTCCGGAACGATTCTGTCGCTCGACGCGGCAAGCTCAACGTTAGTGGTCAATGACCTTGCAACGAAGAAGCCGGTCACCATTCACATCACTCCGGACGCGCAGATGCGGAACTTGCCGGAGATGATGGCAAAGATGCTGGCGGCGCGACTGAAAGGCGGCACGGCTGGCGGTGCGGCATCGTCGCAGCAAAGCAGAGCGCCATCAATGACCGGCGGCGGCCGGGGCGCCGGAGACCCGCAGCAAATGTTGAACCGCGCGCCAGCCATTCAACTTGCCGATCTGAAAAAGGGCGATGCGGTGATGCTCGTATCCACCGCGGGCACAACCGAGGTCACAGCCATCACGCTCTTGGCGGGCGTCGAACCCTTGCTCGAAGCTCCCGCAGCCAGCCAGAACATGCTCTCCAACTGGAGCATGAACACTGCCGCGCCCGATGTTGCCCAGTAAGCTTCTACGAATAACGAGCTAAATCAAAAGAGGAACACGTGTATTCAAAACTTCATAGCTGCACTCATTTTCTGATTGCCTTGGCATTATGCGTCTCCGGCCTACTGACGGCGCAGGCGCAAACCCCTGTCGCGCCGGCAATCCCTCCTGCAACGACAACGGTGACTGCCGCGCAGGCCGCGCCAGTCACAACAGCCAGCTTTCGCGGGCACGTGGCCGATCCCTCGGGCGCCGTAATTCCCGGAGCAACCATCACTATTGCCACGCCGGCGGGCGTAGCCGTGGGTACGGCGACCGCCGACGACACCGGCCACTATACGGTGAATGGACTCGCGCCCGGCGCCTATCAAGTGCAGGCTTCCGTTACGGGCTTTGCACCCTTCGCCTCGCCGATCATTCAACTCGCCGCTGGCCAAATAAAGCGCGTGGACATTGCCATGGCCATGGAGGTCGCGCAGCAGAGCGTGGTGGTCACCGACGAGTCTCCCGCGGTTAGCGTGGAGGCGGGCAGCAACGCCAGCGCCCTCGTAATCAAAGGCAAAGATCTGGATGCGCTGTCGGACGACCCGGATGAGTTGTCCAATGAGCTCACAGCCTTGGCCGGACCCTCGGCGGGTCCGAGCGGCGGACAGATTTACATCGACGGCTTCACCGGCGGTCAATTGCCGCCCAAGTCCGCGATCCGAGAGATTCGCATCAACCAGAATCCATTTTCTGCAGAGTTCGATAAGCTAGGCTACGGACGAATCGAGATCCTCACCAAGCCCGGCACCGACAAGCTGCACGGACGATTCTTCCTGCAAGGGAATGACAGCGATTTCAATACGGGAAATCCGTTTACTCCGGTTCCTCCGTACCACAGCATCCAATACAACGGCACTGTGAGCGGTTCGCTGAACAAAAAGGCATCGTTCTTTTTCAGCGTGGAAGCGCGCAACCTCCAGAACATCAGCGTTTACACGGCAGAGACGGGGGTTTTGCAATCTGGTCAGTATGTGCAGGGTACTTTGACTGGCGGAATTTTGAATCCTTCAACGCACATCAATATTTCGCCGCGAATCGATCTGCAGTTGGGCAGCAAGAACACGCTGACCGTGCGCTATCAGTTCTTTCTCAACAATTCGAGCGGCGATATCCCCTCGAACATTGGGTTGCCTTCGCAGGCTACTACTTATTCCTCGCAGGAAGATACCGTGCAGATCAGCGATTCGGAGATCATCAACGATCACATCGTGAACGAGACGCGATTTCAGTGGCTTCTTGACCGGTCTTCTGCAGGGTCGGAGGGGGCCGCGCCACAGGTGAGTGTGCCGGGATATTTCGTCGGCGGCAACGCAACCAGCCAGACGACCACGGATCATACCAATCATCTGGAGTTGCAGAACATTACCACTATGTCAGTGGGCAAGCAGGCTATCAAGTTCGGAACGCGAGTACGAGACAATCGCGACGCCAACTCAACAGACGCAAACTTCAACGGCAGCTTCAGCTTTGCCTCACTGCCCGATTACCTGAATATGTTGAACGGCCTTGCACAGCCGAATGCGACCATGGCGACAGTTATCGCGAACTGCCCTGCAGGGGAGGTTTGTCAACCTAACAAGTTGAACTACACCACGGGTCCAGCGGGCGCTCTGGCCAACGTTTTCGACGCAGCGCTCTTTTTCCAGGACGACTGGAAAGCCAACAAGAATCTGACTCTCTCTGGCGGTCTGCGCTGGGAAACGCAGAATCACATCTCGGACCACAACGACTGGGCGCCGCGCGCCAGCTTTGCTTACGCCCTCGACGGCCACAAAGACGCCAAGCAAGCCAAGACCGTCCTGCGCGGAGGCGTTGGCATCTTCTATGACCGCTTTTCTTTGAGCAATCTGCTTTCTGCTGAACGTTTCAATGGCAGCTCTAATAGCCAGATGCAGAACACGATTACTGATCCGGCCTGTTTCAACGCCACCAGCCTGAACGATATCATCGGCGGCCTGTCCACCTGCGGAACTGCCACTTCGAGCGCGAGTACCGTCGTTCAAGTCGCGCCTCACTACCACTCGCCCTACACTGAGCAATTTGGAACCAGCCTGGAACGCCAGCTGAATAAGACCACGACCGTCACAGCCACTTACCTGCATTCGTTCGGCGTACACCAGTTTGTCACGCGCGACTCCAACGCCTACGTGACCAGCCCCACGGCCCCAACTGGTCCCGTGGTACGGCCCGATTCTGCAGAAGGCATCGTAGATCAGTTCTACTCCGAGGCCGTCTTCAAGCAGAACCAGTTCATCGTCAATGTCAACGCGCGCTTCACGCCCAACTTCAGTTTGATGGGCTTCTACAACGTGACCTCCGCCAACTCGGACGGCGGCAATGGATCGACAGCATCCAACTCTTATGACCTGAGCCAGGACTATGGGCGCGCCAGCTTTGCCTCGCGCAATATGGTTTTCCTGATGGCCAACTATCAGGCACGCTGGGGCATTCGCCTCAACCCCTTCCTGATTGCGCAGTCGGGCAAGCCCTTCAACATTACAACCGCCAACGACCTGACCGGTGACAACTTCTTTAACAACCGGCCGTCACTGGCTGCCGATTCATTCTGCTCGACACCAACTGCCGGCTACGCGCAAACCTCTTTCGGCTGCCTGGACACCGAGCCCGCCGTGCCAGGGCAAAGCTACAATCCGATCACGATGAACCTGGGCAACGGACCGGCAGCGGTCGCAGTAAATTTGCGCGTCAGCCGAGCTTGGGGCTTGGGCCCCAAAGTCGAGACGAGCAGCAATCAGGCCGGCGGCGCGCCGCCCCCTGGCGGTGGGCCCGGTGGCGGAGGTGGTCGCGGCGGACCCGGCGGTGGTCCTGGCGGGGGCCTTGGCCCTGGAGGCCTTGGTGGCGGCGGCCGCGGAGGTCCCGGTGGCATGTTTGGCCCCACGGACACAGGTCGCAAGTATAGCCTGACGTTCAGTGCGCAGGCGCTCAACATTTTCAACGATATCAACTACGGACAGCCGACTGGACAGGTGATTCCCTCTCCGATTTCCGGATCGACCCTTCTGGGACCCGGCGATCGCTTTGGAAAGTCGACCAGCTTGGCTACCGGGATCTTTTCTGGAGCCGGAGTGGCGGCGTCGCGGCGCATCTTCTTCCAAGCCGCGTTGTCGTTCTAATTTCTCTGCATGGCGAAAACACAAAGAAGGCCGGAGCATTGCGCTCCGGCCTTCTCGCTCTTAGCTACTCCGCTGCGCCCACTGTAACCGGTGCGGTACCAGCGGCGAAGGCATCGGTAAGCGAGATGACCTTTAACTGCGCCTTTATATCATTGAGCGAGGCCTTGCTGTTTGCGGTAATCTCGATTGTCTCGCCCGGCAACAGATCGAAGTAATTATCCGAAAGTTTCACATCAAGATTTCCGAAAGAGAGATAAACGCTGCGTGCCAACACCGGTGAAGTTATGTGAATCTTGTAACTCCCATTCGCGCCCGAAGCTTCCACTTTCAGTTGAGCTGGCTTCAAATGCACTCCCTTGACGGGAGCAAGATAAGCCAGATTGCGCGATATCTGCGTCCCGCCTTCAGTCAGTTCCGCAACGACAAACACGCGCGATGTGTCGGCCGCACCGGCGTCAGCTAGCTCCTTGAGCGGCCAATCGAGATAAACTTTGCTCGTCAGCGGAGCCACGTCCACAGCGTGCGTCTCTTCCAGCAGCACCTTGCCGTCGAAGTCCATCAGCCGCACGCGCAGAGAGGCGGGCTCGGCCTTCGTCTTGTCAGAGACGATGTAGACCTTCAATGCTCCATCTTCGACGTGCGGAGAAACAAGAACAGGCGCATAGAACCGGCGCGCATAGTATTGCAGCGCCTTCCACCGGCCGTAGTAGTCGATGCTCGACCACGACGCTACCGGCCAGCAATCATTCAACTGCCAGAAGATGGAGCCCATGGTTTCCGGACGCGATCGACGGAAGTGTTCGGCGCCTATCTTGATGCCCTCGGCCTGCAATACCTGGCTGACGTAAAGGAAGCTGGCGAAGTCCTTCGGCTCGGGATAATCCCTAAGCAGATAGTCGTGGATGATCGAATTGCCTTCGTTGTTCTTCTGATGTGCTAGCATCACCGGGGTCAAGATGCCTGTGCGATCCTCAGGCTCGGTAAAGCTCTCGACGGTGCGCATCTCCGGGAACGACTGGAAGCCATACTCGGTGACAAAACGCGAATGATGCGTTTCGTAAGTCGAGAAGGGCACGCGCCCGTGCCACACATCCCAGATATGATCGTCGCCTGTGTGATAAGTATCCGAAACGGGTTCATAGTCTGCGCTAGGCGAACTGGGCCAGTAGGGCGTCTCGGAGTCGAGACGCGCCACTACGCGGGGCAGAATTCCGCTGAACTCAGTGAGGTAATCCTGCCACATCTGAAACCGCACATCCGCAGGCAGCGTTAACCTGGGTCCCCAGTTCAAAGCCACTTCAGTCTCGTTGTTGCCGCTCCATATCACAATGCTGGGATGATTGCGCAACCGGCGCACCTGATCCTCGGCCTCGGCTTCAATATTGAGCTTGAAAGCGTATGTGCCCGGCTGCCAATCGTTGCCGAACATGAAATCCTGCCAGACCATGATGCCTAGTTCGTCGCAAATCGAATAGAACTCGTCGGTCTCATAGTAGCCGCCGCCCCAGTGGCGAATCATATTCATATTGGCATCGCGCGCAGATTCAAGAATGCGGCGATAATCAGCGGTTGTCACGCGATTAGGAAAGCTGTCAAAGGGAATTACGTCAGCGCCCTTAGCGAAGACAGGAATGCCGTTGACAATAAACTCAAAAGACCGGCCCCATTTATCCAGCTCGCGATGAAGCACGACGGACCGCAGGCCGGCCTTGACCGTGCGTGAATCGGCTGTCTGGGTGCCTGTGCCCGCTTGCGCGGCGAATTCGTAGAGTGGATGCTCACCGTAGCCCGCCGGATACCAGAGCTTCGGTTTTTGAATCTCGACAGGCAGGTCGATGACGTTGCGTCCGGCATGTACGCTGACCGTCCGCGCCAAGGTCACAGGCCTGCCGTCGTCAGAGTATTGCACACTCACTTTGGCCGGGCCAGCGGCCGCGGCCTCGACTTCAACCTCTGCGTCGATATGCGCCACTTCCCTGTTCACATCACGTTGGCGTATGGCGAAATCGGCAATGCGCACCTTGTCCCACGCTTCCAGCCGCACCGGCTTCCAGATGCCGCTGGTCACAAAACGCGGACCCCAGTCCCATCCGTATTCATACGCGGGCTTGCGCAGGTAAGTCTTCCCTTCGGTCTTGGTCTTCGGCTGCCATGGGTCGGTGGCGGCCGCTTCGGCAGCTGCCTTCAGCGGCGATGGAAAGACGACGTACAGCGTATTTTTTCCTGCGTGCAAGCGTGCTTTGGCGGGCACGCGCCATGTTCGAAAGCTGTTGCCGGTTACTAGCACTTTGATGCTGTTCACGGTGACTTCAGAGGCTCCGTCAAGCCCGTCAAAAACAAGATCAACATGGGAGTAGGCAAGCAGAGCCGGTGTGACCTCAAAGCTCAGCCGGTACTCCCAGCTTTCCTTCTCGATCCCCTGCAATTTGGACTCATTGTCGCGTACGAATGGGTCGGGAATCTTCTTATTGGCCATCAAATCCAGATGCACGTCGCCGGGGACAGTGGCCGGTTGCCAGCCATTCTCGCTCGGCTGCGGGTCAGCAGTAATCTGCCGGAACTGCCATCCGTGATCGAGCGCCAGCACTGCATTCTGCGCGAGTTTAGATTGCGCCTGCGCCATCCCGTTTCCCACGTTAACAGCCAACGCCAACATTGCGCAGCATACCACTCGACGACCGGCGATTGTGGTTCGCATTCAACATCCTCCGTGCCCTCCGCAAAGCCGATTGACCGGTGCGGAATGGCAACTGATTAAATCGTTCATTAGCGTATCACGATGGCCCGGCAGCGCTCGAAAACGGGGGTTTCACAGCTCCAGCACGCGCAGACCCAATCAGCGACCGCTTGCCAGCATCGTCCTGTAAAGCGACTCCCACTCATCTGCTTTGGCATCAATAGTAAATTTTCGATGGATGCGGTCGCGCGCCGCGTGCCCCATTGCGTTGCGGGCCTGTGACGTGTGCTCCATTAGGGCCAGCATCGCCTGCGCAAGAGCGGCCGAAGCCTTCGCTGGCACCAGGACCCCACACTCGCCAATAAGCTCGCGCACTCCGCCGACATCCGTGGCAACGACAGGCTTCTCCATGGCCATCGCCTCGCCCATCGTCAGCGGCATCCCCTCCCACGCCGAAGCCGATACGAAAGCATCCGCGGCATCCAACAGCGCAGGCATATCGCGGCACAAACCGAGCCAGCGCACGGACGCACCCACGCCCAACTCAGCTGCCAGGGCTTGAACGGCGGCTAATCCGGCGCCAGTCCCCTCTCCGGCAATCCATAGCCGAGCGCCGGGAAAGGCAATGTGGACACGAGAAAACGCGCGCAGCAGGTTCGGATAGTCTTTGGCAGGCACTATGCGCCCAGCAGCCAGCCAGACAAACTCATCGCCCACTCCCATTTGCGCTCGTACCTCGACGCGCCGCACGGAGCTGGACACAAACTCCGCAGTGTCTATTCCGTTGGTAATAACAGAACATTTATGAGCCGGAACAGCTTTGAGGCGCACATATCGAGCTGCGCCAGCCGGGCTCACGGTCGCTGTTCGGCGGCTGAGGAAATCTGAGAGCCGGTAGGCCATCATGCGCGGCCACGGGCCCTCGTAGACACTGTGAACTGTGGAGAGGACAGCCGCAGCAGGAAAGAAAATCTTGAGCAACCGAGCAGCTATATTGGCCGGGTAAGTGTGGCTGTGAATCAGTTCGGGCTGGAAGACGCACAGAAAGCGGCGGGCCTTGACGAGGCCGGCCATGATGCTCGCGGGGTTCTTGCGCATGTCGAGGCGGACCGGATCGAGCGGGGTGGGCCACTCATGAGGCTGGCGGCCTCTGAGAACGATGAGCGAGACCACGTGACCGCGCGCCACCATGCGCTCAGCCAGCGCCACTGCCTGCCGTTCTGCTCCGCCTACACCCAGCGAGGTGAGCACATACGCGATCCGCATTTCACCCGCACCATGAAAAAGTTGAGTGGGACGATGATAACTCGCACGGTCACGTTTCGGCTGTGTTCCGATTTGGGCCAGTCATAGTTTGTGTGAAATTGTGTTTACAGCATGCTGTGATCGGCAATACTGACCTGACTAATAATTTGCGAATCTGATAAACTTGTGTTGTTCACAAGGAAACTCAGGAGGTTTCATGGCGCTGGGCGATTGGGTGAAATCTAATGTTGACTATGGCCGGCGGCTGGTTGGCTCAGGAATTGAAGGGGCGCGCTCGGGTCAGGATGAATTTCTCAATGGAGAACCCCTTGCTCCATTTCTTGGCGAGTCGGTCCGTGGCGCTCTTGTGCCCGCAGCGCTGGGAGCCTGCGTTGGCGTGCTGGTAGGCTATCCCATCTGCAGGAAGAAGTCTCCGGCTGCAACATGGGCGTATGGTTTGCTGGGTTGCGCAATTGGGCTTGCCTCAGGCGTGGCGTGGAATAGCCGCCATCTCAGCGCCAGCGTCGCCGGTGGCGCAATGAAGAATATCGGCAAGGTGCGCGATGAACAGTGGCTCACCAAGCATCCCATTAACTACGCATAAAATCTGCCAGCAAAGAGATTCGCAATGAAAAACCCTTTATTCGGCAAAGTTTTGCAGCCGAATAAAGGGTTTTTTCTTATAACATTCCCATTCTGGCGCGGGAGCGAATAGTTGATTCGCCCCCGCGCCGGTTCTGCTGGTTATTGCACGTCCGTCACCTTGCCGTCTTTGAAGATCACCTTCATACCGTTGTAGTTGTAGATCACCTTTGGCCCCAGGTTTGCTACGCTAGTCGGTGCGCCCATCGCCGCCTTCACCTGATCAAAGCTCTGGCCCAGCTCAACGGATGCCGGCGCTGCTGGGGGTGCCGTCGGCGTTATCGCTGCTGCGCCGCCGGGAGCTCCGCCGCTATCCTGCGCGGCATCGGCGGTAACGTCTTTCTCCGCCTGATCAGCCTGCTGCGTCTGCTGTTGCAGATCGGCCGCGTCCTGAGGGTCGGCCGGAGGCGCAATCTGTGCGTACTCGGTCTCAGTCGGCTTTACCTGCGCAGAGGGTGGTGCCGGCGGCAACCCTCCCTTGCCCTGCTTGGCCTGCAGATCCTGGAGTCCTTGATCGATGGTCTCCCGCATCTGGTTCTGCATCTCCTGCAGGTCGGTCAACTGCACCGTCACCGTGTCGGATTTCTGGCACTCGTTCCCGCCTTTGCTGGCAAGAACCACCAGGTTCGCCGCAGTCGCGTCGGAAGGCGGGGGCGTCTGAAGCTGCAGCACATCGCCATCGCTGATTGCGCACTCCTGCCCGTTGGTGTCCACTAGGTCCAGTGCGGCTCCAGCCACAAACGTGTGAGCATGGCCGTCAGCCAACATACGCGCTATTCCGCTGGAACCAGGGTCCACATCCTGTTTCTGGGCATTCTGCGCCGCTTCGGCGTTTTCCAACGCCAACTCTGCCTTCACCTCATCCGCGACCATTTGCTTCACGTCAGGTGTAAGCACGGGAGGGCCGCCCGCTGAAGACGGATCGCCATCCTGTTCGCCCGCCTCCTGGTGCGCCGCATAGGCGGCCTGCAAATCTTGCGAGATGATATAGTCCGTCAGCCAGAACGCCGCTGAGGGATAGACCGGATAGGGAGCAAAGAAGCCGCCGTAGAATCCGAGCCACGGACTGCCTCCCCATCCCCATGCGAAGCTGATGGGAACAGCCCAGGGATTGTAAGCCCACCCATAGAAGCCAGGGCCAAAATAGAAGCCAGGAGCGTAGACACTCAGTGACAATCCGCGGTAGCCGTAGCCGCGATAGTAGCGGTTATATTCGTGACCGTGGTAGTAGTAAGACCGCCGGCCAAAATCGTGTCCGTGGTAGTGATATCCGCGCTCCACATACCCACGACGGCCGCGCTCGGCGACCATCCGGCTGCCATCGTGGCGCCGCACTTCGACTCTCCGGTTCCCGTTCAACCCGTGATGCACATCCATCCCTCGCCGTGCGTCATGGACATCGCTCACTCTGCCGTTGGGCCGGGTGCGAACCGCGTTGCCGCTCTTGGTCACGTGCTCATTGCTTCCTTTGGGAGTTGAGCCGCCAAAGTGGCTTGGGGTCGTGGTGTGCGCGCCGCCTGCGGTTGTTGTGTGTCCTGTCCCGCCGGCGCCAGGAGTGCTCGTGTGCGTGCCGCTCGTCGTAGTGGTCGTATGCGTGCCGCCCGTGGTGGTCGTGTGAGTCCCGCCACCGGTCGTTGTAGTTGTGGTGTGCGACCCGGTCGTGGTCGTCGTATGGCTGCCACCCATGGTCGTGGTATGACCAGCCCCGCCTCCGGTGTTCGTATGTGCGCCTCCGCCAGACGGGTGTGGGGCCGCGGCTGGCCTGGGAGCCGGTGCAGACTTATTGTTATTCGCTGCATTGGCCATGGTGGCCATGCCTAGGAATGCGGCAAGAACTACAGCCGAAGAGATGCTTTTTAAGGCCCTCGAAAAAACTGGCATCGTCATTGAATCCTCTTTTCCCTTTCGATCTTATGGTCCCGCGCTCCGGTCACGAAGCGCTTACCTGTTGTGCAAAGTGGCAGAGCGAAGTGAATGCGCTATTCAACATTGCTCACTTTTCCATTGGTGAACGTTACTTTCATATCCTTGTAATAGTAGATCTCCCTCACCCCGAGCTTCGCCATCCTCACCGGCTGCCCGAATGCCGCGGTCA
>Ga0181520_10013068_pt1 | contig 10543 bp, 8 predicted proteins | sample PEATcosm2014_Bin_29_FD_132451 | JGI IMG/M metagenome (GOLD analysis project Ga0181520, IMG submission 132451) | Peatland microbial communities from MTU Mesocosm Facility, Houghton, MI, USA - PEATcosm2014_Bin02_30_metaG | ecosystem: Environmental > Terrestrial > Soil > Wetlands > Peat | place...
ACGAAGCGCATCGGCATCCATCTGGGCACAACGGGCGGCGCATCCAACGCCGTCGAGCGCGCCGCGGAGATTGGCGCCAACACCTTTCAGATTTTTTCCTCCAGCCCGCGCATGTGGCGCGCACCCAAAATCGACCCCAAACAGGGCGCGCGTATGCGCGAGCTGCGCGCCAAGCTCGACGTAGGCCCGCTGGTGATTCACACCAGCTACCTGGTCAACGTCTGCAGCCAGACCGACGAGATTCGCGAGAAAAGCGTCGTGGCCTTTCGCGGCGAAATCGAGCGCGCTCTCGCCCTCGGCGCGGAGTACCTGGTGCTGCATCCCGGCTCGTGGAAGGGGCTCACCCGCGACGAAGGCCTCAAGCTCGCCGCCGACTCCATCACCCGCGCCATCGACGGACTTCCCTGGCAAGGAACGCCGTTTCACATCCTCATTGAAAACACCGCAGGCGCGGAGTTTTCCCTTGGAGGCAGCTTCGAGCAGGTAGCCGAGCTGGTCACACTGCTCAGGGCCACTGCCCCGGTCGGCGTCTGCCTTGACACCTGCCACACCCACGTCGCGGGCTACGATCTGGTCAGCCCCGAGGGCTACGAGCAAACCATCGCCCAGGCCGCCGCGACCGTCGGCCTCGACTCAGTGCGCGTCTGGCACATGAACGACGCCAAGGCAGCACGCGGCTCCAAGCTCGACCGCCACGAGCACATCGGCAAGGGGACCATGGGCCTCGAACCCTTCCGTCGCCTGCTCAACGACAAGCGCTTCAATCACGCCGCCTTCATTGCCGAAACCCCTGAAGACGACCCAGCCGACGAGCAGATGAACGTCAACGCGCTCAAGAATCTTGTTGAATCGGCTTAGATTCTCCCGGCGTCTATAGTCTGTTGGTCCCGGATGAAAGCGGCCGTCTAGCACATCTGTAACAATGCCCTCGGAATCAAATCAAAGGAGATCACCACATGAACCGTTTGCGCGAGAACCTTCCCCTCCTGCTTGCGGCAGCACTGTTTGTCCCAATGGCGCACGCCCAAATGGCGCCGGCCGCTCAGCCTGCGCCAAAACCCGCAGCCAGCCCATCGCAATATCTGCTTGATAACTGGAACGACATTGGGCGAAAACTGATTGCCATGGCGGAAGATTTTCCCGACGACAAATACGACTTCAAGCCGGTCCCCGCCCAGCGCTCTTTCGCCGAACAGCTATTGCACGCTTCCGGTGCAAACTACTACTTCATCAACTCTGTAACCGGCGAGAAAATGCCGTCCGGCGACCCCAAGCGCGCCGACTACAAAACCAAAGCTGATGTGGTTGCGTATGTAAAGAAGTCCTTCGCAGATGGCGCGGCGCTCATCAAGCGCAAAGGCGACAGTGGAATGAGCGAGCAGTACGTTGACCCCTTCGCCAACCAGCAAACCCGCTTCTCCGATCTCGCCTGGAACTTGATCGAGCACTCCGGCGAGCATTACGGGCAACTCGTCGTCTACTACCGCGTCGCCGGCCTCGTTCCACCGGAGTCTCGCCCGAAAAAGTGACCGGCGAAGGATGAAGTGTTAGACGGGGTCTCGCGTCTGACCAACCTCAGCGCCCTAGCTTGTCGTGATTGTTTTCCGCAATTCCGCTTGCGAATTCGCTTGCGCGGCGTAAGACTGTGTGTGCCACATGCGTGGCGTACGAGGCACATTATGCGTGGAAATATCTGGCGAGTGTTCGCGCTGATTGCGATAGTTGCACTTCCGGTGCTGGGCCAGACTCCTGCAGCCCAGACAAGCCCTGCCGCGATCAGCAAGCCTTCTCCTGTCTCGCGGCTCCCATACATGGCAGAGTTCAAGATCCTGCGTACAAAGCCGCTTCCAAATGGAACTGCTGTGACTCGCGAATCCACGGTAATTACGGCTAGGGACTCACAGGGCCGCCATATGACAGCGACGACTGCCATTCCAACATCGGCAGATGAGACGGCAACGACACATTTCCATGTCTTTGATCCAGTGGCTCACGTCATTTTCAACTGGAGTTTTCCAGGGCGGGAAGCAACGGTGATGGCGATTCCTTTTTCTGGCATGTTTCTCTCGGGCTGTAGCGTCATGGGCGCGGGGATAGCCTCCGCAAATGCGAAGAATACAGTGGAAGATCTGGGTACGACGTCAATTATGGGAGTCGACGCAAGAGGTAGCCGGACTACGACGACTGAGGAAGAGCTCATCCGAAAACATAACAAACATAAGCCGCAGGCGCGCACGATCGAAGTTAGCTTTGCCGAATTTTGGAAAGCGACTGCTCCCGGCTTAGCTGGCCTTGTGGTGCGCGAGGTGACCGAAAATGCGCAGTCGGGCAAATCGAGCAAGGAACTGGTGAACTTCAGGCAGGCCGAGCCGGATGCGGCAGTCTTCAGGCCACCCATCGGCTATGTAATCGCAAACAGAGAAGTGAACGCCGACCCGTGTTTAATTCTCTGGGAAATGGAACCCCCTGCTACCGCTGGCCCACTTCTCCCTTAGCCGGGCGAGCAGCAGCGCCCGCCCGTTTACACTTAATAAGATATGGCGGAAGAGATAGAACTGCGTTACGACCCGGCGACGATTGAACCCAAATGGCGCGAACGGTGGGCTGCGGACCCCGCGCTCTATGCGGCGGAACCTGCATCCTGCGGTAAACCCAAGTATTACGTGCTCGAAATGCTGCCCTACCCCAGCGGCCAGTTGCACATGGGCCACGTGCGCAACTACGCAATCGGCGACGCTTTGGCACGCCACATGTGGATGCGCGGCTACAACGTGCTGCATCCCATGGGCTGGGATGCGTTCGGGCTGCCGGCGGAGAATGCCGCGCTCAAAAACAATACGCCTCCGCGCGAGTGGACGTCCGCGAACATCGCCGCCATGAAGCGCCAGTTTGAGCGCCTGGGCATGGGATTTGACTGGGCCACTGAAGTGACCACCTGTCTGCCTGAATACTACCGCTGGAACCAGTGGTTCTTTCTGCGCATGTACGAGAAAGGCCTCGCCTACCGCAAAAAGAGCAAGGTGAACTGGTGTCCGGAATGCTGCACCGTGCTTGCTAACGAGCAGGTGGTTGACGGCTGTTGCTGGCGTCACGAAACCACCAAGGTTGAGCAGCGCGATCTGGTGCAGTGGTTTTTCCGCATCACCGCATACGCACAGGAACTGCTTGATGACCTCGACAAGCTCGACGGCTGGCCGGAAAAAGTTCGCACCATGCAGCGCAACTGGATTGGCCGCAGCGAAGGAACTGACGTCGATTTCTTTTTGGAAGAAATCAACAAGGGACCAGGGACTAAGGGACAAGGGACTGAAAAAACGCGCATCCGCGTTTTCACCACGCGCGTTGACACCATCTTCGGCGCGACCAGCGTGCAATTGGCGCCGCAGCACGCATTGGTCGCGGAGTTCACGGCTGCCGACGCAAAGCTGAAAGCGCAGGTCGATGAGCTGATCGACCAGCAGAAGAAGGCGCGCGAGGCAGGCGACCTGGGCGAGATAGAAAAACACGGCGTTCCCACAGGCCGCTTCGCCATCAACCCTTACAACGGCCAACGCGTGCCCATCTGGGTGGCCAACTACATTCTGGCCGACTACGGCACCGGCGCCATCATGAGCGTCCCCGGCCATGATGAGCGCGACTTCGAGTTCGCCACCAAGTACGGCCTGCCCATTGTCCGGGTGATCAAGCCCGTTGGAGAAGTTGAAAGCGCGGAGCTGCCGTTCGTCGCGCATGACGGCATACTCGTAAACTCCGGCGAGTTCAATGGCCTGAGTTGCGAAGAGGCGCAGAAAAAGCTTCAAGAAATTGCTGCCGAAAAGAAGTTTGGCGAAGCAACCGTCACCTTTCGTCTAAAAGACTGGGGCGTGAGCCGTCAGCGCTATTGGGGCACGCCCATCCCCATGATTCACTGCGAGCGCGACGGGCTGGTCCAAGTACCCGACGACCAATTGCCGGTCGTGCTTCCCGAGCAGATTGAGATTACGCAGCAAGGCGGTTCGCCCTTGAGCCGCGTTCCTGAGTTCGTTAACGTCACCTGCCCCAAATGCGGCGGGCCGGCGCGGCGCGAGACCGACACGATGGACACCTTCGTCGATTCCAGTTGGTACTTCTATCGTTACACCGACGCGAAAAACTCAAGCGCTCCATTCGACTCAAAGATTGTGAAGTACTGGTTTCCCATCGACCAGTACATCGGCGGCGTGGAGCACGCCATTCTGCATCTGATCTACTCGCGCTTCTGGACCAAGGTGATGCGCGATCTGGGACTGATTGAGAACGATGAGCCGGTGCATCGCCTGTTTACGCAGGGCATGGTCATCAAAGACGGCGCCAAGATGTCCAAGTCCAAGGGCAATGTGGTCTCGCCCGACGAGATGGTGGCCCGCTTCGGAGCCGACTCGGCGCGCATGTACGCTCTCTTTGCCGCGCCGCCTGACCGCGACCTGGACTGGCAGGAAGACGGCGTCGCGGGAGTAAGCCGCTTTTTGGCGCGTGTCTGGCGGCTGGTCACAAAGTATGCGCCGGTGGCGCGTTCTGGCGTACAAAGCCAAGCGAATTCGCAAAACGACGGAGCTGCGCTGTTGCGCAAGCTGCATCAGACCATCGCCAAAATCACGTTGGACTTCGAAGGGCGCTGGCACTTCAACACTTGCGTAGCGGCAATCATGGAGTTGGTTAACGAGATTCAGGCCGCGGACGCGCAACTTGCGGCGGGCGAGATTCCCGCGCCGGTGGTGCGCGAACTAATGCGCACGCTGGTGCTGCTGCTGGCGCCGTTTGCGCCGTATCTTGCGTCCGAGCTATGGGAAGAGCTGGGAGAAAAGGGCGCGATTCTGCGCGCTCCCTGGCCGGTCAGCGACCCTGAATCGGCCAAGGAAAACGAATTGGAAATCCCGGTTCAGATCAATGGCAAGCTGGTGACCGTGCTCCGTGTCGTCGCGAACGCCGACGCCAAGATGATCGAAGCCGCGGCGCTGACCGACGAAAAAGTGCAGTTCAGGATCGCTGGAAAAACCGTAGTGAAAATCATTGTGGTGCCGGGCAAACTGGTGAACCTGGTGGTGAAGTGAAAGGATCTGCGCCTCTGCGCGGAACCCAGTCGCTCGTTGGCCAGATGGGTTGGGTCCTCGCGCGCCCCTCGCTCACGCTGATTGAGGTTGTCTGGCGGTGGCTCTTCGGCATACCGTTCCTATTGGTCTGCTGGATGCAATCCCAAAAAATTCTCGCCGCACTACCGCCAGAATCCACCGGGCTCGCCACTCTCGATTTGCAAAACCCCTGGGTAGCTGCAGTGCAGCTCAGCAGCGCCTGGGCGCTCTACCAGCCTCATGTCTCCGCAGTTCTGCGCTGGCTTCTGCCATTGGCCGCGGTCTACTGGGTAATCGTCTCCGGCCTCGGCCGCAACCTGCTCCTCAAGCGCACGCAACCGTCGCTGCGTTTCCGGCCCTTCGGCATGATCACCCTCCAAGCCGCGTGGCTGGCATTTTTTCTTTTCGCCTGCTGGGGTTGGCTTCGCGCGATGCAGTGGGTCGCGGCCACGCACATCACCATCGCCACCGAGCCTGACCTGGTCGGTTTCTCGATGTGGACGATCTTCCTCTCGCTGACATTCTTCACGGTTTGGGCGCTAACGAGTTGGGCCTTCTCGATTGCGCCACTGGTGATGCTGCTAGAGGGACGCTCCGCCCTTTCCGCGCTTGGTCAAAGTTTGCGTTTGGGCAAGGCCATGACTGCCAAACTGGTCGAGATCAATCTTGTGATGGGAATCGTCAACCTGGCGCTCATTGTGCTGGCCATGGTGCTCTCGGCCGCGCCGCTGCCTTTCAGCGATCAGTTGGGCGCTGACACTTTGCATTGGATCTCCGCCATTGCAGTGATTTTCTATTTAGTCGCCAGCGACTACTTCCAGGTTGTGCGGCTCAAGGGCTTTATCGAATTCTGGAAGATGTTTCGCGGTGCAAAAGTAAGTACGTCAACAATGTAATAAGGAATCAGCAGAATATTTATCACTGCCTGTCTTGGCGATCCGACTCATTCGCGACGCCAAGCTCGTCGATTCTCAAAACCCATCGGGATCCTCGACAAGAGAGCCATTCTGGTGATGGCTCAACGGTCCCAGAGGCTATGAGATCGTCCCGATTCCCGTGTTCGTCCAAGTCTTCATCAAACACGGTAAGCGTCATCCCCTCTTTCAATGTAACGAGGTTGCCTTCGGCATCAGGGCACGTGTCTGTGTGCGAAAGACAGAGAAGGCCGCTAAATAATCCATTGAAGTCCGCGTGAACACGCATCGATTTTGGTTCTTTCATGGTAAACCGCGCCCTCAAAAAATCTTCATCCGAATCACCAAATACTTCTTCGGATCTTCGCGAATGCTCTTCACTAACTGCTGCGCCTGATCAAGGGTCTGATCCGCATGATCGTATAAGGAGCGGTTCTGAACAAACTGCCCCAGCGAGCCCTTGCCTTCATCCACGCTTTTGAGTATCGAGTCCAGGCGGGTAACGGTGTCGTCGAGCTTGGCGGCAAACGCCGGGTCTCTGGCAATCTTGCCCATCGCGCCTTTGCCCGCGTTGATTTCGGCCAACATTTGATTGGTGTTGGACACGGCGGCGTTCAGATTGTTATAGAGCGAATCGTCTTTCAGAAACTTGCCAGCGCTGCCCTTGCCCTCGTCCAGTGCAGTCGTGATTTTGTCGAGCCGGTCGACCGCCGAGTTGGCGCGGTTGTAAAGCGTGTCGTCGTTGACGAACTTGCCGAGCGAGCCTTTGCCGTTGGCCACGGCGCCTGTAATGGTCTCCAGATTGGTGGCGATGGTGGTAATCTTCTGGGCGAGTTCATGGTCGTTGATCAGTTCGCCCGCAGTGCCGCGCTTCGAGTTGAGCGTATCCACCAGCGTTTCGATCTTGCGCGTCAGCGAGGTAATCTCCCCGATGGAGACCTGGCTGGTGCGAACCACGTCCTGAATGCTTGGCGCGCTGGCTGTCTTCAATTCGGCGTCATTGGCCGGAGGGGGGCCGGAGGCATGGGCTGAACTGAGATCGACGAAGCTGTCGCCCAGTACGCCGGCCTGGTTGATGGTGGCAGTCGAGTCGGTATGCAGACGATTCCGGTATTCGTCACCCACTCGCATGGTCACTTCAACCGGCGTTGGGTTGCGGTCCGCAACCACGCGCACATGAATCACGTTGCCGATAGTCACGCCTTCCAGCGTCACCGGCGCGCCGTCTTTAAGCCCCGCGGCATTATTAAAGTACGAGCGGAGTGCCAGCTTACGCGCAAATAAGCCGCCGCTCGAGCCGGACATGAGAAAAATCAGCCCGACCAGCACGGTCATGGCTGCCAACACCAACGCTCCTACTCTCAGTTGCGACCACTGAATTTCTTTGCGGCTTGGCACGGCACTCCTCTTACAAGAAAATGCTCGGAATAGAGCGAAACCAGAGTAAACGTGCCTTTTTCGAAAGTATTCAAGGTGACTTTTTCTTAATGAAAAAGTCACGTGGCGGTGTTGCTTTCGGGGTACTGCTACTCTGGTTTCGCTATAACGCCTTGAGAATAGCAGAACTGGGGGCCTTATTGTCCGTCTTCCAGCACCACGCTGGCCATGGCCAGCTCTGAGGTGTGAGTTATGGAAAGCGCCGCGCGGCTCGCTCCCAGGCGGGCTGCAAACTCCGCTGCACGTCCGTAAAACTTTAGAGTGGGCCTTCCGCCGGGCTCGCGCGCCACTTCAATCTCCAGCCAATTCACGCCATGGGTGATGCCCGTTCCAAGGGCCTTCGCGCCCGCTTCCTTGGCGGCAAACCTCGCTGCAAAACTCTCCGCGGCCTTGCGCTTGCGCAGGCAATAGGCCTGCTCCGCCGCCGTATACACGCGATCAAGAAACCGCTGCCCATAGCGATCCATTGACCGCTGAATGCGCCCTATCTCTGCCAGGTCGATTCCGGAGCCGACAATCATGCTGTCTATCAAACTACATCATTTCGCCTTTTGATGCGGCGCGCCGGCGTCAGGCAAAGCTCGCCGCGGTCTCTGATGAACGGGCACGTTTCCAATTACCAACGCAACCGGCTCCGGCCTGGCCGCGAGCGTAGATGTTTCAAAGACAGTCAGGTTTCGTTCGAGTCTGCAACATTGGTTATGCTCAGCGCCCCGGCTCCGATAAGGCGGATGTGAGACTGACGCTGCCCACCCGCGACGCAATGCAGATGATGAGCATTCCCTGGGCTATGCAGATGAAGGCAGTCTCCGTTGAAGAACCCTCGCGTCTGGTCCAATCCCTTACCGGCGCAATTCTGGGCTGCGGTGGCTGGGTCCTCAGCCGAGGCGCCAGCGATATCGGCACTGTGAATATGTTGTTTGAGTTCGAGCGCCGGGCCTGTGTCGAGATTTACAGCGTTATGATCGCCGCCGGCCTGGAACTGAGTCAGAGTGGGCACATCCGCTTTACCGAACTCTGCCAATGCACCCGCAGCCACCAGCAGGATTGCGGCGCAGAAATTGCCAGCGTCGACCTTGAAGTCCAGACCTTTCCCGTCGAGCTGGCGCAAGGCGCTCGCGCCAGGGGAACAACCTGAAAAACCGGTCGAGTCGATGGGGCTGATCAGTTTGGAACGTATCAAATTAATACGCTGCAAGAAAAGAAATTATTTTGAAAGGGCACGGCTTCAGCCGTGCCGCAAACGCAACAAGACAAGGCCGGGCTTTAGCCCCTGAGGGATGTGTTTCTCCAATTTTGCCTTGAATCGAAGTCCTTTTGCTGCGCTTTTAGCCCACACACAAACCGAGCAGAATTAACAGGGATTTAATCCCTGAGAGAAAGCGCATTCAAGCCGTTCCACAGGCGAATCAGCGTCTGCGCTCAACCGCTATTTTTTCGTTGTAACCGGCGTAAGGGCGTCGACAACTTTCTGGTATCGAACTGCCGCGTCCGGATCTTTCATGCTCTTCAAAAGCGCGGGATCGTCCAGCCCAATCTGGTGCAATGTCTCTTGCATGTCAGCGACCGGAATCTGTTTCACCAGATCCAGTGTTGCCTGCGCAAGAAGCAACGGCTGTAGGGAGACGACTGTACCCGTCTGCCCCTCCATGGTTCCTGAGTAATTCGGATCCGCGCCCGCCTTCAGGAGAAGGCTGACAATTTCCACATTGCCGTTTCTCGCAGCATAATGGAGCGCGCTCCAGCCGGTCGGCGACGTGCGGCTGTTTGGGTCGGCGCCCTTTTCAATGAGCTTTCTGGCCTCTTCGGTGTTGTCAGCCTTTACCGCAGTCATCAGCGCGGCCGGGTTGGGCTTGCAGCCGGAAATAGAAATAATAAGAACTACAAGGGCAAAAAGGAACAGCGGCCTGAATTTCATTGCAGCGATTTTCCTCTCAACGGGTCAGCCGACCATGGTGTGTTTTATCTGATTCCGAATGACTATGCTGCGGGAATATCCCCTGGACTCGCTCGTCGCCCATACAGGATCGTTCTGTAGATGCTACCAAGCAGCCGCTCGCACGGTCAACCCGCCTCTACCAGCCCATAGCGCCGCTGCCAAGCCTCTTTAAGCCGCGCCCAAACACGTGCGCGCTCAACTTCCATCGTCTCGCTGCCTCCCGGCTTGCCTCCGCCGGGCGGGTTGGCAAAGTGAGCGGCCTCCATTTTGGCCAGTTCCAACACTTGCCGATCCCTCAGCAGATTGGCCACGCGAAAGTCAGGCAGCCCAGCCTGCCGCGTCCCAAAAAACTCGCCCGGGCCGCGCTGTGAGAGGTCCACTTCTGCCAATTCAAATCCGTCCTGCGTGCGGACCATGGCATTCAGCCGCTCTTCGCCCAGCGGCGAAATGCGTTCGCCCGTAATTAGGATGCAATAGCTCTTCGCCGCGCCGCGGCCTACGCGCCCGCGCAGTTGATGCAGCTGGGCCAGCCCAAACCGCTCTGCGTGCTCCACCACCATCACTGTCGCGTTGGGTACATCCACGCCGACTTCAATCACCGTGGTGGCCACCAGCACATCGATCTCGCCGCGGTGAAAACGACGCATGATGATCTCTTTTTCATCGGCGTCCAACCGTCCGTGAAGCAGCCCCACGCGCAACCCGGCCAGAGGTCCTGTGCGCAGTTTTTCGTGCATCTCCACAGCCGACTTGAGTCCCGATTTTGCGCCCGGATTCGCTTCCTGCGCAGCCTTCGGAAACAGCTCCGCGGTCTTGCCTTTTTTGCCGGGCGGGTGCGCGCCAGGTCTTACTTTAGAGGTGTGGAGTGACGTAACTTTAGTAACTTCTATCCCGGTTTCCGTATCATCATGCGAGAAATCCAGCTCCGGCTCATCCTCCTTGCTGCCCTCGATTACGGGGTAAACGATGTAGGCTTGCCGGCCTTTCTCCACTTGCTTACGCACGAAGTCCCAAACTTCACCTGCCATTTCGCCAGGAACGCGTCGCGTGACAATCGGTGTACGCCCCGGCGGCAACTCGTCCAGAACACTCACATCGAGATCGCCATAGAGCGAGAGCGCCAGCGTGCGCGGAATCGGCGTGGCCGTCATCACCAGCACATCCGG
>Ga0181520_10013069_pt1 | contig 10543 bp, 8 predicted proteins | sample PEATcosm2014_Bin_29_FD_132451 | JGI IMG/M metagenome (GOLD analysis project Ga0181520, IMG submission 132451) | Peatland microbial communities from MTU Mesocosm Facility, Houghton, MI, USA - PEATcosm2014_Bin02_30_metaG | ecosystem: Environmental > Terrestrial > Soil > Wetlands > Peat | place...
TTCTCATACGGCATTCCATTGCCTAGCCTCGCCATTTTCCAAAAACCACCCCCCATCAACCAAAACCAAGATCCTATTTCTACGAAATCGCGTGCCAAACGCAAAGTGCGGAATGCACCCAGCCTCCTTTCGGCCTCAGGTATGCTATTGACCCGAGAAAGCGGCCCCTGCTACATTTCTTGTTGCGTCGATGGGTCTTGCTGAGGAGATTCGCTTCAAGGAGGAAAGGCGATGTCGTCAACCGTCAATGATCCCGTCGTGGTAGACCGCGGGGCGAGCAACTTGGCGTTCCGCGCCGGCCAATTGGTCGAGTCTCTGCTCGTGGATCGCGGAATTGAACTCGCCCGCAAATCCGGCTCTTCGATCGTCACTGCGGAACATGTTGAGTCCTGCCTCGATCAGGTCTTGTTCGATCACCTGCTCAGGCGAGTGAGGGAGAATTCTCATGGCGGAACCGCAGGAGAAGAGCGAGTCGACAACGGAGAATCTCGGGAAGCCGCTTGATCACTCAGCGACGTCGGTATTACAAGGATTCGTCGCTGATCTGCGTGACGCTCTGCTGGTCGAGGCCAACAGGGTATCGAGTGCCGATCATATCACAGACGACGATCTTTATCGCGCGTACAAGCGATTGAGCTTCCCCAACAAGGACTCGCTCGAATTCGCCGATGCGCAGACCGTCATATCGCAACCCTTGCGTGAGAACCAAGTCTTCGAGTGGGTTTCCTACGGGATGGCCGTTGTGCTTTTTCTGTTTGGGCTGGTCCTTCTCAGCGTTGGGGTCGCGCCCGGCGACGCCGCCACGCGTATAGGAGCCTTGTTTGGTGGTTCGATCGTCGAGATATTGATCCTGATCCCGTTTCGTTTTGTCATCAACTCGCGCCGACACAATATCGCCCTGCGGATGCTGGGGCTTATTCTCAACCGCGTCGATGACCCCAAAACGGTAGCCCGCTCCTCAAAGATACCTTTCTCGCCGTTGTCCTTGGCAAGGCGCAGTTTAGAGTGGTAAAGTGACACATGCTTGATTGGCTTCGCAGAATCGACGACGCAGTTTTCGCTCCGCCGCACAGGTTCGAGACGATTCTTGCTTTCGTAGTAGTACGGTTGGGACTCGCCTTTGAAGGTCAGTCTGACGAACACGCGGGACAAGAAACCCAACCGAAACAGCCGAAGCCAACCTCGCGCCACTCCCTATGACGAAATCTGGTGACCGGGATCCGCGGCGGCCCGGCCGCTTGTGAGACCGATAGGGTAGACTACAGATAGTCGCCGAACAGCTCGCGGCTGGGACGCGGAATGACGATCTCGGAGACGAGCAGGCCGCGCTGACGGGCCTCGGCGGCGGCCACTTGAATGCCCTGCCGCACGTCGGCCACCGCGCCGGTCATCAGGCATAAGCCCTTGCCGCCCAGGGCCATGGCCACGTGGATGCGCAACAGCGTAACGCGGGCGGCCTTGGCGGCCGCGTCGGCCGCGGCCAAAACGCTCACGCCGCTAAAGGTTTCGATGACGCCCAACGCCCCGGCCTCCTCCGGCCCCAACGCCACCGACTGGCCGAGCGCCGGAAACACGGCCTCGTGAACGTTGGCCACCATCAGGTGATCGATGATCGCCTCGCCCGCGCCGGCCAACGCTGTCTGCATGGCCGCCTCGACGGCGCTCACGCCGCCGCCGATCACGATCAGATACTTGCCCGAGCAGATCGTCCGGGCGATCAGCAGCTCGACCGCCGCCGCCTTGAGCATTTCGTCTTCGAGTTGGTATCCGATGCCGATGCTCGACAGTTCAATCGCGCCAATGGCTTTGGGTGTTGCCATGTTATTCAGTCCCTCCGGCGGTCATTCTGAGCGCAGCGAAGAATCTCCCGCTGATTTACCGGCGAGATCCTTCGCTCCGCTCAGGATGACAAGGCTCGCTTTCGGGGTCGCCATGCTTGTTAACGCCTTATGCCTTTTCGATCCAAATGACGCCGTTTTCGATGCCGGTAACCGTGCCGTCGATCGAGGCGTGGACGGGAACGCCCAAGGCCGGCTTGCCACCCGTCACCGGTGGCCGGGCGATCACCTGGCCCTTGGTCACGCGCTGGCCGGCGGCGACCAGCGGCTGGCAGGGTGCCCCGACGTGCTGTTTCAGTTTTACGCCCACCCGCCCGGCAGCCATGAGGGTGTCGTTCAAGGGGCCGACGTTATGGAACCGCCGCAGGCCCAACTTGGTGATGAGCCGTTGCATGGGCGCCTTGCGGTTGGCCGCATGCAACTCCGGCCGCCGGGGATTGAAGGGCGGATTCTCCCAACGCCGCTTCTCGGCGGCCAGCCGCCGCTTGTTCTGCCCACAGACGTTCTTCGGGTCGAGGTCTTCCGGGCAGGAATAGAGGCTGCACAGGTTGCACTCGCAGCAGAACTGGGTGCCGATGACGTTCGCCTCGCCGATCAGGTTGAACTCCAGGCTGCGCATGGCCCGATGCGGCTCGATGGGATGGCCCAGCAGCCAGCGGGGACAAAGCTCGGTGCAGAAGCTGCACTGGTCGCAGGCGGAGCGGCCGATGCGGGCGATCTGCTTCCACTCTTGTCGCCGCCGCCGCACGACCACGTGATCGTCGGGCAGCACGAGCACGCCGCCGGTGGTTTTGTCGACCAGGGCTTCATGGTTGTCTTCGAGATAGCCCATCATCACGCCGCCGACGACGTAGTTGGCGTCGGCGACGGTCGGCCCGCCGGCGGCCGCCACGCATTGGGCCAGCGTCACGCCCACCGGAACCCGCAGCGTAACCGGCTCGGCCACGGCCCCGGCGACGGTCAGGTATTTTTCGGTGACCGGATGGTTGGCCGCGTGGGCGACGTTCATGGCCGTTTCCACGTTCATCACCACCGCGCCGATGGCCAAGGGGATGCCGCCGGGGGGGATCACCCGGCCCAGCACGTCGTAGACCAGAATGAACTCGTCGCCGGCCGGATAGGCGTCGCGAAGGGGGGCCACGTCCATGTTCCGGGGGAGCTTCGACCGCAACAGGTCGATCACGTCCAGGTATTTTTCCTTGATGCCGACGACGCCCCGGCCGGCCCCGACCAGCCGCATGCCGACGGCCAAGCCTTCCAGCACGTCGTCGACGTAGGCGCGGAGCACCTCTTTGTCTTTGTGCAGCAGGGGCTCGCACTCGGCCGCGTTGATGACGACCGTATCGGCTTTACCGGCCAGCTTTACGTGGGTAGGGAAGCCGGCGCCGCCGGCCCCGACTACACCAGCCTCGAACACGTCTTCCAGGGCAATCGTGGACACTATCTACTCGGGGTCGGAGAGTTTAGCTAATCTCTCTATCATAGCACGGAGCTTGGGGCTACGGAAGGATCGGCACGCCTTATAAATCCAGGGCGGATCTGGTGCGGCCGTGTTTAGCCGCCGCGTCCACGCGGCGTGGGCGGCGAGCTCGGCCGGTTGGGCCGGCGTGCCGCCGGCCGCTAAACAAAGCTCGTCGCGTTTCCGCAAAGAGTGGGACCGCACGACGCCGCTCCCGCCCAACAAGACCGGAAACCCTTACTTCTCATCCACCTCGGGCGGGATGGCCGACGGAGTGACCAGGCAGACCCAGCAGGGAGCGTGACCCACCACGTAATCGACGTTGAAGGGGGGCGTTTCGTAAGCCGACGCCTGCCCGATGATGACCAAGTCGTACCCGCCCCGCTTGGCCACTTCCACGATCCCCTTGGCGATGTCACCCTCCGGCAGAGCCTGGATGTCCAGCTCGCGCCGCAATTGTTCGGCCCGTTTGACGTCTTGTTGCACCCAGGATTCGCCGTTGGCCGCCGCTTTGGTCGGCAGCGGAACGACGCTCATGGCGACGTGCGAATCGAGCATGGTGATGACCGCCTTAAAGAGATCGCTCCCCTCGGCCGTGTCGGGATGGACGAGCAATGCGTGATTGACGCCCACTCCCGCCAGGCGCAGCTCCTCGACCGATTTGGCCTGCCGCTCGCTGATCTTGGGAATGCGATTGCCGCCGGCCAGGTCGAGATATACGTCGCGATGCCGGCTCAACAGCCGCACCGTCAGGGGCGTCATCTGGCCGCTGTCCACGTTCATCCAGTAGAAGGCGATTTGCTCCAGTTGCTCGTCGGCCGTGTACTTATTCGAGGCCCCCATGATCAGTTCCTGCGCCCCCAGCAGCCGCGCCGTATTGACCACGGCAAAGAGCGGATTGTTGGTGGGTAGTATCAGCGGCTTCACCTGCTTGCCGATCTTCTCCGCGCGGCCGACCACCGCGGTCATCAACTCCTGATCGTAGTGGTCGAAATCCTGCTGCTCGACGGTCATCTTGTCGGCCGAGACCAACTTGGCCGTCATCACCACGATGTCGGTGGTCTCGGGATCGGCCTCTAACAACGCCTTTTCCAGCATGAAGAGGTTCTGCGAGGAGCGGATGGCCACCAGCTTGCGATAGGGCTTGCTGAGCCCCAGCATCTCGGGATCGAAGTCGTCGGCCGTGCGGCGGTTGAACTGTTCCAAATGGTGGTGGGCGGCCGAGCCGCGTTTCTTCTCGTGATAACGTTCGGAGAGCATGAAAGTGGCCAGGAACACCATCGTAAAGGTCATGCCGCCGATGGTGGCCACTTCCTTCGTCAGCACGTTGAGGATGGCCGTGGCCAGGAGCACCAAAAAGACGAGGATTAGGCCGATCGGCACTTCGACGCCGCGGACGCGGACGTTCAAGGGCACCTTGAACGCCCGCGGGCTGCGGTCCTTGAACCGCAACACCACCATGGCCGCCGCCTTGAAGACGAAGCTCCACACCACGCCGAAAGCGTAGGCCTCGCCCAGCACGTACATGTTGCCGCGGCTGACCATGATGGTGATCAGTTGCAGGATCACGATCAAGTACAGAACGCGATGCGTGGTGCCGTAGCGGCGATGGGGTTTCAGGAACCAGTCGGGCAACACGCCGTCTTCGGCCACCCGGTTCAACACGCCGTTCGAGCCGATCATGGCCGTGTTCACGGCGCCGGCCAGAATCAAGAATCCCACCACGACGACGAAGGCACTCAGGCACAACCGCGCCAAGGGCGGCCCCATCACGTGCATCGCCAGCCCGCCGATCAGGTTGTCCGAATAGAGCTTCATGCGGACTTCGTCGGGAATCAGCAAGACGGCCAGGAAGGAGATGCTGGCCGTCAGCGCCAGGCTGTAGACGAAGACGATGAAAGCCGCTTTCTCGAAATTCTTGAGCTTGGGCGATTCCACTTCACGATACACCTGCGCCAGCGTCTCTTCGCCGCTCATGGCCAGGATCGAATGGCCGAAGGCGATCAGGATGCCGATGATGCCCACGATGTGCCACCAATTGTCCGGCTGGTGGAGTTTCCTGGCGAAGCTGGGCGAGAGCCAACTGATAAAGCCCAGCGGGTCTTCCTGCTTGCCGCTGGCTTCGTTGATCTTCGGCTTGGAGCGCAGGCCGCCGTGACCGTCGGAGATCATTTCGGGCATGAGCTCGCCGGTGTCCGCATTGCGCTGCCACATTTCCTGTTTTTCGCCGGTCACGCGATTGATTCCCTGGACCGACGCATATTCGACCTTCGGACTCAGGTCGGGGGCCAGCGGCACGTGGTTGACCGGGCCCTGGAAGTAAAGCGTCAGCCCGCACCAGCCGAGGATCACCACCGCCATGACGGTGGTGGCGATCATGATTTTCACCGCCTTGCTGCTCGACTCGTGGATGCCCACTAGGTTTTGGCGGAAGAAATAGACCGTAATCAGGCAGGCAATCGCCACGGCGCCCCAGCGGCGGATGCTGTCGGCCAGATCGTGGCTGGGGGCCAGATGCGGATTGAGAACCGCCAGGGAATCGAGCAACAGGCCCATGATGTATTGCCCGGCCGACATGCCGCTTACCGGGCCGGTCAGGATGTAGTCGAACATCAGGGCGGAAACGGAGAGCTTGGCCAGGAAGCCGCCCATGGCCTCCTTGACCACCCGATACACGCCGCCGCGGACGAACAACGAACAGCTTTCGATATAGATGGAACGGACGGCATAGCTGAAGAGCATCACCGCCAGGATGAACCAGGGGGCAGCGGGCCCGATGGCGCTTTCCACGATGCCGCCGATGTAATAGGCGGTGCTGGCCAAATCGCAGAGCACGACGGCCGCCGTCCGCCAGTAGGAGATGAAGGTGAACATCACGCTGCTGACGACGATCACTTCGATCGGTCGGCGCAGACGGCGAGCAACGCCGCCCGGGGCAGAGGAAGGTGGGAGTTCAGACATCGACGCAAACGTGCCGTTCGACGGCACGCATCGGGACGGGGGCGACGTCCGTGCAACAGACGTGGATGCCCTTTCAATTGGATCGAAACTACGCGTTTCGATCGGCCTACGAGGTTAGCTGCCGGGCTAGGATTTGAAAGTATCCCGGCCGGACATGCCCGGCCTAAACCCCGGAATCAGTCCCTACTGATTCAATGGTTCCCCCGTTCCATCACCGCTGGTAACGGATTCGGCTGCACCTTGATCCATTCTATCGCGCCGGGGAAGTTCCACAAGGACGGTACGCAATAGGATGTTTAGCCGGCGGGCTCGCCCGCCGCGGTATTCGCCATGCCGAAACGGCGGGCAAGCCCGCCAGCTAAACAACTCGCCATTCTAACAACAAACGGCTACTGACCTAAGCCTGTGGCGGATTAGCACTTACGGTTCCCCAAGTTCCGGCACCACCCATACTTTCTCGATCGCCTCTTTCAAGGGGCAGGTCGTCCGCACTTGAACCGTCACGTTCCACCGCTGGCCGTCCAGTGTGGTGCTGAGCTCGCCGCGGAGCTTGCCGTCCAAGGAAAGCGGACATATGAGCGGCTGCGGATGCTTGTTCTGCGGGCTCGGCCGCCCGGCGAACACGAACTGGACTTTCGCCGCCGGGTCTTTGAGGATCGCCCCGCAACGGTAAGTCGTGTGCGGTGCGACGTAGGCCCCGGTGCTGCTCCATAGGGGAGGCGACCCCGCCGGAACGGCGGTCCACCGGTCGGCCACCCCGGCCTGCAACGATTCCACCTGGGCATCGGGATTCTCAATCACGTTTCCCGTCGGAGTCGTCGCCGGGAGCACGAAGTCAAGCCGCGCTTGCTGGCCCGATTCGAGATGAATCGGTTTCGAGATCTGAACTTGCGACGCGGTGCGATAGGCCAGCACGCGATAGTCGCCCGGCGGAAGATTCCGCAACTCGTAGGTCCCGCGCCACTGCGACTCGCTGGGCCGCGGCTCGGCCGTGGTGGCCAGCGTGGCATAATCGGTGCCCAGCAGCACGATCCGCGCGCCGTGATCGTCGCGCAAGGGCATGGCCGCTGCCGTAACCGTTCCCGCCAGCTTGGCGCCCGGCGGCTGCGGGCCAAGCCCGAGCGAGAACAGCGTGTAGAGCACGTCGGCCGTGACCCGCGCGCTTTCCAAGGCCGACTCCAAAATGATCGGTTCGACCTTGGCCCGATCGGGCGTGGGCTGCGAAACCAGCGGCAGGGCCCGCTCGGCCCGGGCCTTCGAGAACGCCACCAGGCCGGCCATCCGCCGCAGCAGGCCGGCCTCGGCCTCGGCGTCGGTCGCCCCCAACAATCGCGGCCGATAGCCCTTGATGATGACATGGTCGTCCCGGACCCAATTCTCCAACTCCGAGTGGTGGGGGCATTGCTCGCGGGCATGGGGCGGGGCGCCCGTGTCTTCCACAAAATGGATGAGTGAGCCGATTTGGCGGCAGGCATTCACCGGCGTCTCGGTCCGCAGTGCCTGCAACGCCCGGCGGAAATAGGGGACCCACGTCTGCTTGACGTCCGGCATGACGTGGCTCACGTGCCGCGGCATCTGATGAATCAAGAGATAATCGTCGGCATAGTGAGCCTTCATGTCCATGCCGCGCTCATCCGGCATCCAGCAGTAGTCGGCCAGGGCAGCCAGGTTGTCGCTGCCCAACGCGGCCTTCCAATGCGGCAGATCGGGGAGCACTTTGATGGCCGCCCGGGTAATTTGCGAGTGCGGCCCCCAAGCGGCCGCCTGGCGGACCGGCCCGCCGAGCAAGAGCGCCGCTAGAATAAGCATCGCAGTTTGATAATATGCATTCGTTTTGTGCATCAGTGGTTCTCCTGCCGGTCGTTTGGCGGCCGGCGGCACGCCGGCCATATTCTGCCGCGAGCCGCCGTGCCGGCGGCTGCTAAACATGTTGTGTTTCCGTCGGCCGCCGGCCCTCGCTTTCCATTACTGCCGCCCGCCCACCGCGGTCTGCCCGTTCCCGACGTGCTGCAGGTTCAGATAATCGGTGGTAATGGCCAGCGTCTCATCGAGATAGTAGTCCCGCTCGATGACGCCGTCGTTCATCTCGCTGTGTTTTTCGATGGCGTCCTGTTCTTCCTTGTCGGCGTTGAGCTCCGCCCGTTCCTTGAGAAACTTCTCCCGGTTGAGCGTGATCGATTTCTTCGCCTTTTGTTCCTTGTAGCGGACGACGTTGCGGAGCACCTCCTGGAACTTCGCCGACGCCGCCACCCGCTGCTGCGAAAGCTGGCGAAGCTGGTCGCGAAGCGGCGGGTTGACCTCGTTGAAGTAGCGGTACTGCGCCGGAGCGATCTTGTCGAAGTCCACCGGATAGTCCAGGTCGGCCTCGCCCACGTCGCGGTGCGTCGTCAGCGAGGGGAGCTCGACGTCGGCCAGCACGCCGCGCTTCTGCGTGCTGTCGCCGTTGGGACGATAGAACTGTTGCAAAGTGATCTTCAGCGCGCCGTAGGAGGACATGTTGGGGGACAGGCGGAAGTACTGCTGCCCCAGGTCGATCAGGCTCTGCACGGTCCCCTTGCCGTGGGTTGCATGGTCGCCCACGATCAGGCCGCGACCGTAGTCCTGGATGGCGCCGGCGAGGATTTCGCTGGCACTAGCGCTGAACTTGTTGATCAACACCACGAGCGGTCCCGGCCAGACCACGCCCGGGCCGTCGTCGTCCAGGTGGCGCACGCTGCCGCCCGCGTCCTTTACCTGCACGATGGGCCCGGCGCCGGTAAACAGCCCAGTCAGGCTGATGGCCTCGGGCAACGATCCGCCGCCGTTGTAGCGGAGGTCGAGGATCACGGCGTCGACGCCCTGCTGGCGGAAGCCGGCCAGCAGATTGGCCACGTCGCGGGTGGCACTCTTGAAGTCGGTCGCGCCCTGGCGGTCGGCGGCCATGTTGCGGTAGAAGCTGGGGACGTCGATCACGCCGATGCGGTAGGGCGTGCCATCCGCCTTGCGGCCCACCGGGAAAACCTTTGCCACGCTGTCCTTCAGGGCGATCTTCGCGCGCACGATGCGGACCAGCTTCCGCTGGCTTTCGTCGCCGGAAACCACGTCCAGGCGGACCGTCGTGCCCGGCTGGCCGCGGATCAGCTTCACCACCTTGCTCAGCTTCATGTCGATCACGCTCAGCATTTCGCCCGCTTCGCCTTCGCCCACGCCGATGATCTTGTCGTCGTTCTTCAGTTGGCCGTTCTTTTCGGCGCTGCCGCCGGGCAGAATGTGCTTGACGGTCGTGTAGCCGTCCTCGCTGGTCAACAACGCGCCGATCCCCTCCAGTTCCAGGCTCATCATGATCTCGAAGTTGCGGAAGGCGTCGGGCGACATGTAGTCGGTGTGCGGATCGAACGCCGTGGTGAACGAGTTGAGATAGATCTCCAGCAATTCGTTATTGTCCACCTGGTGCATCTGCTTGGCAAAACTGTGATAGCGCTGGACCAGCCGATAGTAGGCCTTCTTGCCCACCATCTTCTTATCCGCCTCCAGCGCCAGCAGGTCATACTTGATCCGCCTGCGCCAGGTGTCGCGGGCGGCCGGCAGATCGCGCGAATATTGGGCCGCGTCGCGGTCGATCACCATTTCCTCGTCCACCGTGAAATCGGGCTGCTCGGCCAGCAACTGGTCGGCTAGGTTCACCCGCTCGTCGACCCGCTGCAAGAAGCGGCGGAAAACCGTATAGGCGAAACTGACGTCGCCACGGCGGATGGCGTTGCTCAGATCGTCCCGGCTCTTTGCAAACTCGTCAATGTCGGCCTGATAGAAGTAGAGCTTCATCGGGTCCAACGCCTTGAGGAACGACTTCAGGCACCGTTGCGACATTTCCTGGTCGAGCGGATGATGCGAAAGGTGCTGCCGGCTCAAGAGCGAGGCGACGGCCATCGTGATATGCGTATCGTTCGCCCCGGGGGCAACCGGATCGGCCCAGCCCACCCGGCACACGCCGGCCGCCAACAACAGCACCAGCCAGCAACGAGAACGAGCGGAGCGAATAAACGACGAAGTCCGAGCGGTCATATAAGAAACCTCAAGAGTTGGGGGAACATGCCAAAAGCGGCTGCCTTCCGTCGCCGCCAGACCCACGTATGGTAATCGGAGGGGGCCGGCAAGACAAGGTCGGAACCTTCTCCTCCCTCTTTCCGGGTGCATTCCGCACTTTGCGTTTGGCACGCGATTTCGTAGAAATAGGATCTTGGTTTTGGTTGATGGGGGGTGGTTTTTGGAAAATGGCGAGGCTAGGCAATGGAATGCCGTATGAGAA
>Ga0181520_10013070_pt1 | contig 10543 bp, 10 predicted proteins | sample PEATcosm2014_Bin_29_FD_132451 | JGI IMG/M metagenome (GOLD analysis project Ga0181520, IMG submission 132451) | Peatland microbial communities from MTU Mesocosm Facility, Houghton, MI, USA - PEATcosm2014_Bin02_30_metaG | ecosystem: Environmental > Terrestrial > Soil > Wetlands > Peat | place...
GAACCTTGTTCCTCGATGAAATTGGCGACATGCCGCTGTCACTGCAATCGAAGATGCTGCGATTCCTGGAGCAGGGTGAGGTACAACGGCTCGGCAGTACTGACAACTTCCGGGTTGACGTGAGAGTGATCGCGGCAACGAATGCGCACTTGCCCGAGCTACTGAAGCAGAAGCTATTCCGGGAAGATCTCTATTACCGGCTAGCCGTGTTTCCGATCAACCTGCCACGACTGCGCGACCGCATTACGGATATTCCGGCATTGGCGGAGAGCTTCCTCACCAAGTTCTCATCGCGGGGGGTAAGACTGTCCGAGGCCGCACTCGATATTCTGATGCAACACTCGTGGCCAGGAAACGTACGTGAGCTGAGAAACGTGATGGAGCGCGCAAGCATCATCGCCGGCACTGAATCGATTGTTGCGGCAGAACATATCGTTGTGTAGATAAGGGATTCGGCCGGATTTGTGGAAGTAAATGCCGATTTGGTCTAAGAGTCCGATTTGGAACTCATCGTGCATTGTTACTGGGTAGATGTTGCCTACTTCTCATACCGGTCCAATGAAGTCGCTAGCCGCCAACACACCTGAGGCGCTGCTGGCACGATTCGATGAATTCATCGAGTCCGCGAACCGGCTCGAGTTCTCACACCGCGAGTTGCAGGACGAAGTAGTCCAACTGCGGCGTGAGCTTGAGGAACGGAACCAGGCACTGGAACGCAGCTTGACGGAGGTTGAGTCCACGCGGCAGGTGCTGCTTCGCATCCTTGAGGCGCTGCCTTGCGGAGTCGTTCTACTGGATGGTGCGGGACCTGGTCCGATTGTCGCAAATCCAGAAGCCCAAAAGCTGCTGTGGGTTCCGGGCAAGACCGGAGATAAGCTCCCGAAACCTCTCCAGGAAGTTATGCGGAGAGCGTTGGCCAAGGCGGACAACCATCCTTCCGAAGAGGAAGTCTTCACGGAGACGGCACAGGCTGGGCGCTGGCTTTCGGTAAAAGCCACGCGCGTAAGCTTTTCGGCCACGGGACCCGCGACACAACACTGTCTTCTGATTCTTCAGGACATCAGCGCCGACAAGGAATTGGAGCGCGAGCGCGAACAGGCGCGGAATTTACTGGCCCTGGCTGAGATGTCGAGCGTACTTGCGCATGAGATTAGAAATCCATTGGGCGCGATGGAGCTTTTTCTAACCCTGCTTCGCTCGCAGGGATCGCTCAGCGCGGAAGCTCTAACCTGGACGGATCACCTGACCGCGGGGGTACGAAACCTCTCGGCAACGGTGAACAACGTGTTGCAGTTCTACGCGACAGGTTCATTTAGCAAGTCAAGGACCGCGGCCGAGCCAATCATACGGGAGAGCATTGAATTCCTGGAGCCGGTCGCAACGGAATGCCACATCCGGCTGGAGGTCCAGAGCGCGCTTGAGGGCGTGAAGATTGAGGCCGATGCACAGGCGCTTCGGCAGGTAATTCTGAATCTCTGCGGCAATGCGCTTCGCCATTCACCCGAGGGCGGGGTGATTACGATTTCTGGAAGCCGCATTGAAAGCAACGTGCGGATTGAGATTCGCGATCACGGTACCGGCATCGCTCCTGAACATCTTCCCCACATTTTTAAAGCTGGCTATAGTGCCAGCGGACGAAGTTCCGGACTTGGCTTAGCGGTCTGTAAGCGCATTGTGGAAGCGCATGGCGGAACGTTGGGGGTCCTGCATTCTAGCAATCAAGGAACGACCATGTACCTGGAGATTCCAGCGGTATGAGCTCAGCATTTACAAGATCGGTTCTGGTTGTGGACGACGAGCCTGGGATGCGCGCCGGGCTCGCGATGAATCTGGAACGCGACGGCTGGACGGTGGAAACCGCTTCCGGCGTTGCCGACGCAACACGTCGGCTGACAGGAAAGTCGTTTTCCGTGATGATCACCGACGTGCGCATGCCGGATGGAGATGGCCTTTACCTAATGCGGCAGGTGCGCAAGAGTTCCCCTTCGACGGCAGTAATCCTGCTGACGGCTTATGGAAGCGTTCCGGAGGCGGTGAGCGCGATGCAGGAAGGCGCCTGCCACTATTTCACAAAGCCTCTCTCGTTTGAGGCGTTGCGCGCCCACCTTTCGAAGATCACGCCGCCAGTAGGTGTGCCGGCGGCAGCAGCAAAGCGGGAAGGCAATGAGATTCTGGGCAATTCAGCTGCGCTGCAGCGGTGCCTGGAAAGAGCGCGCCACGCCGCCAGGGCCAATGCAGACGTACTGGTGGAGGCCGAGAGCGGTACCGGCAAGGAATTGATTGCGCGTTTTATTCACAATGCCAGCGATAGGAAGAACAAACCGTTTGTGGCTGTGAACTGCTCTGCGGTACCGGAGCAGTTGTTGGAGAGCGAGTTGTTCGGACACACGCGGGGAGCCTTTACCGGAGCAACGCAGAACCGGTTAGGAAGATTCGCCGCGGCCGAAGGCGGAACGCTGTTGCTGGATGAGATCGGAGAAATGCCGCTCGACTTGCAACCCAAGCTCTTACGGGTGCTGCAAGAGCGACAGATTGAGCCACTGGGAGAGTCAAAACCGATTGCGGTAGACATACGAGTGATCGCGACGACGAATGTCTCGTTACTGGAGATGGTCGGTCAAGGACGATTCCGGGCGGACCTGTACTACCGGCTCAATGTGATTCCGATCAGTCTTCCACCGCTGCGCCAACGGCGGGAGGACATTCCTTTGCTGGCCCGCGAGTTTGCGGAGAGATTCAGTGCGCAGGCCGGTAGAGCCGTTCCGGAGTTTTCTACTGAGTTCATGAACGGACTGCTTCGTCATGAGTGGCCGGGGAACATTCGCGAGCTGTCGAACTTCATCCACCGAGTGGTCACATTGAGCGACTCGGACGTGATCGATGACAGTTGGCTTTCTCCGGAGTTTCTCCATGTTACCGCGCCCCCGGCAGTAGAAGTGATGCGCGGATTTGCCGGCAATTCGCTTCGTGAGGTTGAACGCAGCCTGCTGGAAAAGACGCTGGAAGCCACACACGGCAATCGAACCCATGCCGCCGAGATGCTGGGTGTGAGCCTGCGAACCATTCGCAATCGTATCCGGGAGTATGGACTTCCACCAAGGAGCTTTGCACTGCGATGAGCGACTCATCATCCATGCTGAACGTTCTTGAGAACTATATCCACGTTACGAGCACGCGTCATTCGCTCGTGGTGAACAACATGGCGAATATCGACACTCCCGGATATCAGACGCGGGATATCGACTTCCGCTCAGAGCTCACGAGCGCGCTGCAGGGCACGAATCCTCTGGGTACTCCCCTGGTCCGGAGCGTGCAGGGATTGCTCGAGCGGCCAGACGGAAATAACGTAAGCCTCGATCGTGAAGGCCTGGCGTTATCAGAGACGCAATTGCAGTTTCGAATTGGAGTTCAGTTAATACGTACGGAATTTCACCGGATTATGTCGGCGATTAATGAAGGGAAACAGGGATGAGCATATTCACGTCGCTTGAAGTCAGCGGTTCGGCGCTTTCCGCAGAAAGACAGCGGGCGGAAGTGGTTGCTGCAAACATGGCAAACGCGGAGACTACGCGGACTCCAGAAGGTGGCCCCTATCGCCGCAAGCAGGTGGTTTTCTCCAGCTCTCCGGTGAATTCATTCCGGATGATGCTGGTGAACTCCGGTGGCGCGGGCGCGAATGTGAGCACCTCGGCAGTACGTGTCACCAAGGTTGTAGATGACCCTACGCCTCCGATTCAGCGCTATGAACCAGGCAATGCGGATGCGAACGCGGAGGGCTACGTGGCGTATCCCAACATCAATCCTGTGCAGGAGATGGCAGACCTGATGGATTCGGTTCGCGCGTACCAGTTGAACGCTGCCGCTATCAACGCGTCAAAGCAGATTATCACCGGGGCTATAGACATTCTGAAGTAGGGGAAGAGACATGAACTCGATTCCGACTAACTTATTTCCGGATTTTTCTACACCGTCTGCGGCGCAGGGCACCGCAGCCACGCCCTCATTTGGGGAGGAATCGGACGGGCCGAGTTTCGGGAGCGTACTGAAAAACGCAGTGAGCGGCGTGGAGCAGTTACACACGAACGCACAGGAACAGGTAACAGAACTGGCAAAGGGCGACCGCCAAGATATCCACAGCGTGATGATCGCCGTGGAAAAGGCCGACGTCGCATTCCAGTTGATGATGCAGGTGCGAAACAAAATTGTGAGCGCCTACCAGGAAGTCTCAAAGACACAGTTTTAGTTTGTCTTGCTATTGATTGTTTTGGGACGTGAGCATGGCATCGCAGATTCAAGTCTTCGATCAGTTAAAGAAAATGTCGGCGGGGTTGAACAAGAAGCAGCGCATGATGCTGATTGGCGGCGCGATTCTGACCCTGGCGACACTGCTGATCTTCGTGAAAGTCATCGCCAAGCCCGAATACAAGCCACTGTTTACCAACCTGGAGCAGCAGGATGCACAACGGTTGGGGACGCAACTGGCCGCGAAGAAAATTCCCTTCGAGGTTAGCCCGGACGGCAAGACGCTCAGCGTTCCTGCCGACCAGGTCGATGCGGCAAGGATTGAAGTTGCGTCCGAGGGCATGCCCCATAGCGGCAGGCTCGGATTTGAACTGTTCGACAAAGTGAGCTGGGGCCAAACTGAGTTCGATGAAAAAGTAAATTATCAGCGAGCACTGGAAGGCGAGTTGGAGCGGACGATCCAGACGCTGAAAGACGTGGAGAGCGCGCGGGTTCACCTGGTTTTGCCCACCGAGTCCGTCTTTATTTCGCGGGAACGGCCCTCCAAAGCATCGGTGATTATCAAGACCAAGCGTGGAGAACTTTCGGAAGACAGCCAGATGGCAATCTCGCGACTGGTGGCGGGCGCGGTAGACAACCTCTCGGCAGACAATGTGACTGTGACGGACGCTGACACGAACCGGCCGCTGGGCGGACATAAGACGGGTGGTTGGATTGCGGACGAAGACCAGGAGCGCGTGCTGCTTTCAAGGCTGATGACGACGCTTGATCCGGTGCTCGGACCTGACCACGTCCGGGCGACTGTTGATGTTGAATACGATCCCAGCACCATGGAAGAAAGCCAGGACTCATACGATCCGGACTCGCAGGTTGCGGTAACGAAGCAAAGCTCGGAAGAACAAACAGGCGGCAGCGCGGGAAACGGTGGTGTTCCTGGAACTTCGAGCAATATTCCCGGCGCGAAGACCGCATCCCAGGCAAATCCTGGATTTGACTCGCATACCTCCAAGACTGACGCACAGACGTATGCGGTCAACCGCATCACCCGTCACACGCTGCAACCGGCGGGACGAATTCGCCGGATCACGGCGGCGATTGCGGTGGATGACATTGTCGAGTCTTCCTCACCGGGACAGTCCCCGAGACGGCGCAAGTGGACCCCAGAGGAACTGACGAAGATTGAGGCGCTGGCGCAAGCTTCTCTCGGGATCGACGCGAACAGAGGCGACCACCTGGCGATCCAGAACGTCTCTTTCGATCGGCCCGCACAACCGGTGGAGGCCAAGCTGACGCCGATTCAGCGGGTTCGGACTACATTGCACGACTGGTCGGTTGCGGTTCGCTACATTGCTCTCCTGTTTCTTTTCCTGATTGCATACTTCCTGATGCTCAGGCCGGTCAAGCACGAGATTGTCGCGGCATTCCGGGCCATTTCGGGGGCACAGAAAGAAGCACTCGCTGCGTCAGTTCAAGGTTCACTTCCGGCCGCGGGTGAGCAGGAATCATTAGGGGACAATGTGCAGTCGGTGAAGAAACAGTTGGTTGAGCAAGCGAAGAAAGATCCTATTGCGACGAGCCGCCTGATTCAGTCGTGGGTTGAAGAGGATGGGGTATGAGAAACACTGAGGAAAGACCATCCGGTGCGCGAAGAGCGGCAGTTCTAATGGTACTTCTTGGAGAAGAAGTCGCTGCACAGGTCTATCGCGCACTTCCGGAAAAATCCGTTCAGCTGATTACGGCGGAGCTTTCTTCGATGAATAGTATTTCCTCGGAATCGGCAGAGATGGTTCTGGAAGAGTACTCACAGTTGGTGAAGACGCAGGAGTACATCGGCCAGGGCGGGCATGATTTTGCGCTAAAGCTGCTGGTGAATGTCTATGGAGAAACACGCGCCCATGAATTGCTGGACCAGGTCTCCAACGCACAATCGGCACAAATGAGCAAGCTTGCCTCTTTGCAGAAGGCCGATCCGCAACAACTGGCGAAGTTCCTGGAGAGCGAACATCCGCAAACCATCGCGCTGATTCTTGGACACATGGATGCGCGGCAGGCTTCCACATTGCTGATGAAGCTTCCAGAACAGGTGCGGAGCGAGGCGGTGAAGCGTCTCGCACAGCTCCGGCAGTTCTCGCCCGAGATGGCGGAAAAGGTTTCCGTGGTGCTGAATCGCAAGTTGCAGTCGTTGGGTGAGCAGAGCCGGCGTACGTATGCTGGATTCAAGAGCGTAGCGGACTTGATGAACCGGCTCGATGCGGCGGCATCGCGATCGATCCTGGAGAACATAGAAGTCAGCGAACCGAAGCTGGCGGTGAACATTCGCAATTTCATGTTCACCTTTGAGGACCTGCTTGCAGTGCCAGAGATTTCCGTTCGGGAGCTAGTTTCAAACCTCGATAAGAAGACCCTTGCCCTGGCGCTGAAAGGCGCGACCGAAGAGTTGCGCACCCACATCTTCCGGACCATGTCTACGCGTGCTGTTGACATGTTGAAAGAAGACATCGATTCACTGGGGCCGGTTCGTTCACGAGAAGTAGCAAAGGCGCAGCAAGAAGCGGTTGCCGTCGCGCGCCAGCTCGAAAGCGAAGGCAGAATTGTGTTGAAGACGGAGGTTGACGATGAGTACCTGCTCTGATCACTTTGGAAATCGGATGCCGATTCCGGTGAAGGCGTTCGAGTATCCGCGTGCATTCGATGCGGGGGAGCCGCTCGCCGCAAAGTCATTGGAGTTAGTACGCGAGTCGGAACTACCGGCTACGGAAACTGCCGCAACTGCTATCACCGAAGCCGACCTCACCGCCGCCTATGAAAAAGGACGCCAGGCAGGCAGCCACGAAACCGAACAGCGGTTCAGCGAACAACTGGCGCAGGCGGTGGCTGCCGAGCGCACGCGTGTAAGCAAGATCATCACGGAATTCCAACACAGCAGTGCGGATTACTACAGCAAGGTGGAAGACCAGGTTGTGCACCTGGCATTGGGGATCGCGGCAAAGATCCTGCATCGTGAGTCGCAGGTCGATCCGTTGCTTGTGGCGGCGCTCGTGAAGCTTGCGACTGAAAACCTGAAACAAGGCAGTCACGTGCAGGTCAACATCCGTCCAGAGGAGATCCGCTCCTGGCAGAGCTATTTTGAACAGGATGGAAACGGGCGAGTAAAGGTGGAACTTGTGGAAGATCCCACGCTGGCGGCCGGCGAGTGCGTTGTGCACTCTGAAGTTGGGGTCGCGGCACTAGGAATCGAGGCGCAACTCAAAGAGATTGAGCGCGGACTGTTTGACCTGCTCGCGCAAAGACCGAAGAATGACTAACCAACCCCTGGAAGCGGCCCGGCATTACCTGACGCAGTGTTCATCAGTGCGTTGGAGGGGCCGTGTAAACCAGGTTGTCGGCAATCTGATTGAATCGGCTGGTCCATTTTGTTCGGTGGGCGAGGCCTGCGAGGTCATTACCAGCGACGGTGCGGTGTGGCCTGGCGAGATTGTGGGATTTCGCGGCTCGACCGTGCTCAGCATGCTGCTGGAGAAACCGCGCGGAGTGCGGTTCGGAGATCAGATTGTCACGTGGGGGTCGCGACCGTCTTTGCGGGTTGGGCATGGGCTGTTGGGCAGAGTGATCGACGCGAATGGTACACCGATTGACAATGCCGGGGACTACCGCGCCACAACAACGCTGCCGGTCGATAATTCCGCGCCCTCGCCACTTGAGCGTGTACCCATTCGCGACGCTCTGGGCTGCGGCATTCGAGCGGTCGACGCCTTCCTGACCTGCGGGCGCGGACAACGCGTGGGAATCTTCGGCGGCAGCGGCGTGGGCAAAAGCACACTGATTGGAATGATGACCCGCGGCACGCAGGCAGACCTCACGGTGCTTGCGCTGGTGGGCGAACGCGGGCGTGAAGTAGGAGAGTTTCTCGAGGTACTGGGAGAAGAAGGCAGAAAACGTTCGGTGGTGGTAGTGACGACATCGGATCAATCGCCGCTGCTTCGCATTCGGGCAGCCATGGCTGCAACCACGGTTGCTGAGTATTTTAGCGGGAACGGCCGCAATGTGCTGCTGGTTGTGGACTCGCTCACGCGATTTGCGATGGCCCAACGCGAGATCGGTCTGGCCGCAGGCGAACCACCCACGTCGAAGGGCTATACTCCCTCGGTTTTAAACCGGCTGGCACAGTTGGTGGAGAGGGCGGGACGGTTCTCAGCGGGAAGCATCACGGCTTTCTACACGGTATTGATGGAGGGAGACGATCAGCAGGATCCGGTGGTGGATACGGTCCGCTCACTACTCGATGGACACATTGTCTTAGACCGCGAATTGGCCGCGAGAAACCACTACCCCCCGATTTCCATCCTGGACAGCCTGAGCCGGTTGATGCCATCGATTACAACAAAGGAACACCTGGAAAAGGTGCGCTCGCTAAGGCTGTTGCTGTCAGCTCACGCACGTTCGGAAGACCTCATTCGGATCGGGGCTTACGCGCAAGGGAGCGATCCTACACTCGACAAGGCAATCGCCGTACTTCCCGCAGTTCGGACTTTTCTGCAACAAGGATCGAAAGATCGCGCGCCCATCGAAGAAAACATCTCCAAGCTAATGGAACTACCCTCATAGTCCATGCCATTCCGATTTTCACTCGCAGCCGTATTGAAGTATCGCGAAGAACTCGAAAAGAGAGAAGAGCGGATTCTGGAGCAGCGCCGGGAAGTGCTGGCACGCCTGGAAGCTCAGCTTGCGGAGCTCAAGGAGCAACGGCTGCGATGGGTGGCCGAGCGGACATCCTTGCTGGAAAGAGGCATCCTGGGAGATGACCTGCACTACGCCACGGAACAAATCCAACGGCTGGACGAGTTGGAGAAAGAGATTTGCAGACAAGCCGCGGCCGCCATGCTGGATTACGAAGCGCAGATGAAGGTGTTCCTGGTGACACGCCAAAAGCGCGAGATTCTGGACGAACTCAAAAGCACGCAAAAGGATTCCTACAACGCGCTGCAGGACCGCCGCGAACAACAGCAGATCGACGAGATTTTCATCGCGCGGATGAACCGGGAAAGCTAGGCAGGGTTTGCCCAGATTGGCTGGGCAAGAGGTGCCCACTCCTTGCGCAAGTAAAACCGCAGTTGGCTATATATCGGCACTTACTCCGTAACCATCACATCCCAAAGCAAATAATAATTTCGAAAGCGACCCGATCTGAAGGCGTGTATGGCGGGGCAGTTGCACTTACCCTGGGCAGTGAACATCACAGTCCAACCCGCATCGCAGAACGTTACGTCTTCCGCAGGGCAAGCTCTTCCCGCAGGAGGGTTTCGCGAATTGATGAACCTTGCCAGCCTCAAGGCAGGAGATACGAGTTGGGCAATTGCTCCGGTTGCTTCGAAAACCGGTGCCTCGTCAGCGACTGGGCGTGCTGCCCTGCTGGAAAAACGCCGTTCAACGGACGGAACGCAGACTGGAAACACGAAGGCAGATAAATCTCCGGTGGAGATTTCTCCGTCGATTCCCGTTGCGGTTAGCACAGATCCACGTCAGCAGAGCATCGCAAACCTAGCGTTTGCGGGAAGTGAACCGAATACACCGGTACCGGCTTCGCAAACTACAAGCGATGAGGCCGGCAACGCCGCAACAGTTGCAAAGTTGATAGCGGGGATGGACATTACTAATCCCCGCACAACTCTTCCCCAGCCTCATGGGTTTTCCTTTGTACCAGAGCCGAACGCAAAGGCCACAGGTAGCGCCAATCCTGCCGATGGGAGCCAGAGCGCTCATCCAATATCCCAACAAGACTCACTTTCTGATTCTGCTTCGAAGACCATGCCGACCGGAGCGACAAGCGGCACTGGTGCAAGCAGCGCCCAAGGGAAAAAGAAATCGGTTGGAACGATCGCGACAGCCTCCGGTAGCAAGGCCGCGCAAGCGAGCGAAGCGGAACCTGCAATCGCAAACGGCGAGGTCAGCGCGTCTGCGAAGGACGCGACGGGAACAGTCTCCACGGATCAGGCGGCGATTGCCGATTCTCAAAACCCCGGCTTTCAATCGGCAGTGACAGGAACAGATGAGGCGAACCGAACGTACTCTGAATTATTGGCGAACTTGAAGTTGGGAAAGTCGAGCTCAACGCAAGCAGCAGCGAAGGCGGGATCGAGCGATAAGAAACTGTCCGACAAGCTTGGACGTGAGGCCGACCTCGCCGATACAGCTCCGGGGTCAGCTCGCGGATCAGATCAGACTAAGCAGGTTCTAGCGGCCGAGAAAATCGTAAACTCCGTCGCGCAAAACGCGCCAGCACAAGGCGGCGCCGTCGTGGAAA
>Ga0181520_10013071_pt1 | contig 10543 bp, 13 predicted proteins | sample PEATcosm2014_Bin_29_FD_132451 | JGI IMG/M metagenome (GOLD analysis project Ga0181520, IMG submission 132451) | Peatland microbial communities from MTU Mesocosm Facility, Houghton, MI, USA - PEATcosm2014_Bin02_30_metaG | ecosystem: Environmental > Terrestrial > Soil > Wetlands > Peat | place...
GGGCGCCAACGCCGTGCAACTGGTCACCGAGACAGCCTCCCGCATAGGCCTTCCCTGGCTCACCCTCTATGCCTTCTCTCTGGAAAATAACCTTCGCCGCCCCCGTGCCGAGGTCAGCTTCCTCATGCGCCTGCTCAAGACGTATTTGGAGTCCAATCTTCAGCGCATGATGGACAACAACGTCCGCATGAAGTACATCGGCCGCACCAACGAGCTGCCCGACGATGTACAGGAAAAGATGCGCTGGGCCGAGGCGGCCACGGCCACGAACACCGGAACCACCCTCACCCTGGCCCTCAACTACGGCAGCCGCTCCGAGCTGGTGGACGCCTTCCGCGCCTTATCAGCCGAGATCAAACAAAAACACCTGAGCGCTGAGCGCATCACCGAAGAAGATATTCATCGCCATCTTTACACCGCCCACATGCCCGATCCCGACTTGCTGATACGCACCTCTGGCGAGATGAGGTTGTCGAACTTTTTGCTGTGGCAGATCGCCTACACGGAGATCTTCGTCACCGAGCGGCTGTGGCCGGATTTCAAAGGCATCCACCTGCTGGAGGCCATCGCCGATTACCAACTGCGCGAGCGCCGCTACGGCGGACTGAGCGATAGTGTCGGCGAAGTGGAAGAGAACTCCGACCAAATCAAGATCGTGGCTGGCTGAGTATTTTTTTCTTCACCAACCCCAATCCTGCGCTGGATTCGATCCTATAGCGAAGAAATTCCGAAGGCCAGTTTGTTGGGACAATATCTGCTCGAATTTCATCGAAATCACATCGTTTGATGCCCGCCTGCCGGTACAAACCACGCCCCGGCAGTGTATTCTCATCCCAATGAAACGTATCTATACCGCTCTTATCCTGATCCCCGTGGTACTGGTTCTGGTCTTCATGGGACCATGGTGGCAGTGGCTGTTTACCATGGCCGTTGCGGCGGTGGCCGCGCTGGCCGCATGGGAGTTTCTGGGCCTGGCACAGAAGGCCGGCGCCACCCCTCCGCGCATCGCCGTGCTGGTCGCAGTTGTGTCGCTCTTTGCCAGCAACTTTGAGTGGCCCCTGCAAACCGCGGCCACGCTGGGCATCCTGAGCCTGGGCCTGCTGGTCTATTGCACCTTCATGAGCCCGGTGGAGCAGCTCATGGCCGACGCCTCGGCCTCCATCTTCTGTCTGCTCTACATCGGCTTCACACTGATTTCCCTGCCCGCCCTACGCGAGAATCCCGAGGGCAACGGCCCCTCTCTGGTCACCTTTCTGCTGTGCGCGGTGTGGGCAGGAGACACAGCCGCCCTCTACGTCGGACGCGCCTGGGGAAGGCACAAGCTGGCCCCGACGCTCAGCCCCAACAAAACCTGGGAGGGCACGCTCGCCTCTGTGGCCGGAAGCCTGCTCTCCACCTGCGCCCTGCTGGGCATCGCGCAGTTGATGCAAATGTGGGATGTGGCCGGACTCTCTTACTCCGGCGGAGTCTGGTGGTACTGGCTGGGTCTGGCCGTGGTAGTCAATGTGGCTGCCCAGGTGGGTGATCTGGCCGAATCAGCCCTCAAGCGCTCGGCAGGAGTCAAGGACTCCGGCTCCCTGCTCCCCGGCCATGGCGGCGTCCTGGACCGCATCGATGCCCTACTGATCGCTGCGCCAGTGCTGTGGTACGCACAGATGATTCACTAGCGGCGGCGCATATCTGGCAACTCGGGGGTTAGCCAAGAAATATTCTAGGTGCAGCCATTTATATATTTACAATTATGTATTACAATTGAGATGTGAGCAACTTCCAGTTTGAGTGGGATCAGGCGAAAAATCTCGCCAACCAGCGCAAGCATGGCGTGAGCTTTGAGGAAGCTGCACAGGTCTTCAGAAACCCTCTCTATCTGTCTTGGAAAGATAGAGTTCAAGATAGCGAGGAGCGTTGGCAAGCCTGTGGTGAAGTTGAGGGCTTATCGATGCTAATCGTAGCGCACACGATCAGAGAAGAACTAGAGGATGGGGCCGAGATCGAAGTGGTTCGCATCATCTCCGCCAGACGGGCAGAGCCCAAAGAAAGGCGACGCTATGAAAAAGAAAATGGTTAGGTACACATTGGAGACTTTGCCGCCGCTGACCGACGCGCAGCGCGCCAATCTGAAAGCTATCTCAGCACGGCCGGCAAGCGAGATCGACACCAGCGATATTCCTGTCATGACCGACGCCGAATGGGCAAAGACTAAGCATGTGCGCGGGCATCTCTATCGACCGATCAAACAGATTGTCACCGCGCGTCTGGATGGAGATGTTTTGGAATGGTTGAAGTCTCACGGTAGGGGTTATCAATCGCGCATGAACGCCATCCTAAGACGGGAAATGCTGTCGTCGTTCAAGTCGGCAACTGCAAAATAAGTTCCATGGAACTCCAAATTACCCTATGAAAAAACTCGCCATTCTCGGTTCTACCGGCTCCATCGGCCAAAGCACACTCTCCATCGTCGGGCAGTTTCCAGATCGCTATTCGGTCGCCTCACTGGCCGCCGGGCACAACGTGGACGAAGCCTTCGCCCAGGCCATTCGCTGGCGGCCGAAACTGATCTCGCTGGCCACGGAAGAGCTTGCCGCGGAGCTGGCTTTACGGCTTAAACAGGCCGGCGTCAGCGGCGTCGAGGTAGTCCACGGAACCGCAGGCACCGTCACCTGCTCCACGCTGCCGGAAGCAGATTTTGTGGTCTCGGCCATCGTCGGCGTCGCCGGACTGGAAGCCACGCATGCCGCCATCCTGGCCGGTAAACCTGTCGGCCTCGCCAACAAGGAGTGCATGGTCGCCGCCGGCGAAATCCTCACCCGCGCAGCCCGCGAGCGCAACGTCCCTATCCTGCCCATCGACAGCGAGCACAACGCCGTCCATCAATGTCTCCGCGTCGGCGCGCACTCCGAGGTCAAGACCATCTGGTTGACGGCCTCCGGCGGTCCCTTCCGCAAGCTGCCCATCGCCGACTTCGCCGCCATCACCCCCGAGCAGGCTCTCAAGCACCCCACCTGGGTGATGGGTCGCCGCATCACCATTGACTCCGCAACCATGCTCAACAAGGGCCTGGAAGTCATCGAGGCCTGCCGCCTCTTCGACGTAACGGCAACGCAGGTCCGTGTCACGGTTCATCCCCAGTCCACCGTTCATTCGCTGGTGGAGTACGTGGACGGCTCCATCCTGGCACAGATCTCCGTCACCGACATGCGCCTGCCCATTCTCTACGCGCTGGCCTTCCCGGAGCGCCCCGCCTCCACGCTCACCTTCGACATGGCCGCGCTCAGCCACCTGGATTTTGAGCAGCCTGATCTGGAGCGATTCCCCTGCCTGCGCCTGGCTTTCGAGGCCGCCGCAAAAGGCGGAGCACACTGCATTGCCCTTAACGCCGCCGATGAGGTCGCCGTGGAGGCCTTCCTCGACCGCCGCATCCCCTTCACCGGTATCCCGCGTACAATTGAAAGAGTGCTCGCAGCCACGCCCGAGGCCCACCCGGCCACCATCGCCGATGTGCTCTCGACAGACCACGAAGCGCGTCAAACAGCGCGTGCGCTGCTGGCAAAATAGTTTTCAGTTCTCAGTTTCCAGTGACCGGATAACAACGACTGGTAACTGAAGTCTGACAACTGATACCTGACAACTAACAACTGAGAACTGACACCTAACTTATGCATGAATTTCTGGTTTCTGCCGTCGCCTTTATCGTCCTCGTTGGCGTCATGGTTGTGGTCCACGAGTTTGGCCACTTTGTCGTCGCCAAGCTCTGCCGGGTTCGCGTCGAGGAGTTTGCCTTCGGCTTCGGACCGCGACTCTTCGGCTACAAATACGGCGACACCGACTACAAGGTCTGCGCACTGCCCCTGGGCGGATTTGTCAAAATGGCCGGCGAGAACTTCGCCGAGCTTAGCGAAGCCGCTACCGGTACGGCCACCATTGCCCCTCCAGACGATCCCGGCGCACTCACATCCCATCCCCGCTGGCAGCGCATGTTGATCGGCGCGGCCGGTCCCGTGGCCAATTTTATTCTGGCTTTCGTGCTGATGTTGGCTTACTACGGCTGGATCAACGAGGTTCCCGCTACTGAAGTCAAAAGCACCACCGTCGAGTGGGTTACTCCGGGCTTGCCCGCTGCCCAGGCCGGCATTGAACCCGGTGACATTTTTCGCGGGGTTGCAGGCGTCGCCAATCCCGACTGGGAAACAATCTTCTATCGCCTCAAGCTGAACCCCAACCAGAACGTGCCGGTTACCGTAGAACGCGGCGGCAAGACCTTGCAACTGAGCCTTCAAGTTCCTGTCGCAGCCAAAAATGATGACTTTGTCCTAAGCGATTCTGGTATTTGGCCTCAGCTACAGGTCGGACCTATTGGCATCCAGGAAGTGCAGCCAGGTACGCCAGCGGACCAGGCAGGCCTGCGCGCCGGAGACGCCATCCAGTCCGTTGATGGTCATGCCTTCCATCAAGTGGAAACGTTATTGGCTTATATGAAGGCCGGCCAGGGCAAGCCGCTCACGCTTGTCCTGGTGCGCAATGGAGTGTCTTTGACGCCCGTCGTCGCTCATCCCGCCATGCTCGATGGAGGCTGGAGGCTGGGCTTTATGAATATGCGCCCTCCTACTCACAGAGACCCGCTTCCCTGGGGCATGGCGGTCACCAAATCCAGGGAGTACTGTACCGGAAAATCTTTGCTGATCTTTGAGGTGCTGCGCGGATTATTCACGCACAAGGTCTCCGTCTCCCAGCTTGCCGGGCCGGTAGGCATCGCGCGCGTGGCCGGCGCTACGGCAGAGACGTTGGACTTGGGGCTGATGCTCGAACTGGCCGCGTTTATCAGCGTCAATCTGGGCATCATCAACTTGCTGCCCTTCCCCATTCTTGATGGTGGAATGATACTGATTCTGCTGATTGAAGGCGCCCTTCGCCGTGAGATTAGTATCAACGTCAAGGAGCGCATCTATCAGGGCGCTTTTGTCGTGCTCGTCTCGTTTTTTGTTTTCATTACCTACAACGACGTAGTCAAGATGTTCTTCACGCACCTGAAGCCGTGAGTAGGTTGTGTAGAATGGGAGCCCTGGTTTGCAGATAATTACTTACCCCCGGCGCACAATCTCAATCAGTAGCCAGAGCAGGCAATGAGGTCAAAGTGGGTTTATGAGCCGAAAATAGCCGTGATGGAGCAATACTATTCAGGCTTCTCGACTGGTCTGTACTATCAGAAGTGGTACCCACCCCCCCGGGGTCGACTTCACCGTGTCTTCTCCATGAACTGTGAGACTGTGAACTTTATCGCGGCCAGCGGATGAAGGATGTAAGGGCGAAAACCCGGCAAAACCCGGTAATATGTGGATAACTTCGCGTTCCACGTGGAAAACGAGGGACCAAATGTGTGCATTATCAGACACTCGGAGAGACTTTTCATGCCCGTGACCACCGAAGTTCGGGTCCGCTACGCTGAAACCGACCAGATGGGCATCGTCTACTACGCCAACTACCTGGTCTGGTTTGAGGTTGGCCGCGTGGAGCTGCTCCGCTCCCTCGGCTTTTCTTACAGCATGTTGGAGACCGAGCACGAGTGCATCCTGCCCGTCGTCGAGGCCACCTGCCGCTACCGCTCCCCTGCCCGCTACGACGACCGCATTCTGATCGAAACCCGCCCCGCCCTGCTACGCGGCTCGGTACTCAAATTCGCCTATAGGATTTTGCGCAAGGCTGCCGACGGCGCCGAGCCTACGCTCCTGGCCGAGGGCGAGACCGTACATGTGGTCTGCGACGACCAGATGAAAAAGAAGCCCCTGCCGGAGCATTACGCCGCCGCACTGCGGACGATGATGGAGTCGAAGTCGAAAGAGTAAGAATCTGGGCGCCCCACCCTTTGCACTGGCCTACAAGAATAATTAAAAAAGGTGGGAAACCGCGCTATGCTAGCTGCCATGGAAGTGATTTTCATGGTACGCGAGTCGGAAGAGGGCGGCTACACGGCGCGGGCGCCGGGTCACTCGATTTTTACGGAATCCGAAACCTGGGAAGCGCTGCGCGAAAATGTGCGGGAGGCAGCGGCCCTGCACTTTGAGAATGCGCCCAAGCAGCCAACGCTCATCCGGCTGCATCTTGTGAAGGACGAAGCTATCGAGGTCGGCAGCGGTGATCCTGTGTGCGCGAAACCATTCGAATCGTGGGTTCAGGGACTGGAGCCGACTCTCACGACCGCCCCTGAGCTGCAAGGTGTACTCGACGAACTTTCAAGCCGTGAACCCATCTTTCACCGCCCCGAATTCGGAACCACGAGGGCCGACTTCGAGCGCATGACAGCAGAGGATTACTGGGAGACCGGAGCATCTGGCCGCCGCTACTCCCGGCAAGTTGTGCTGGACGGTTTGGAGGAACGTTTTTCCGTCCCGCACGCTGACGTCTGGGAGACGCGGGACATCCATTGCCGCAGATTGAGCGAGGACACCTATCTGCTGACCTATACGCTGCTCCAGGATCACCAGCGGCTAACACGTCGGACAACGATCTGGCGAAGCACGTCAGAGGGCTGGAAGATTCTCTACCACCAGGGAACGATAGTGCAGGATGTTTGAGGCGAACTACCTGGATTAAAGCCGCTACTTCTCCCTCGCCACCACGAAATCCGGCACCCAAAGCAGGGCGCGCTTGTACTCGGATTCAGGCAGAGAGGCCAGAGCCTGGCGGCTTTGCTCGGCGTAGCGGTCGGCGACGTTCATGGCGTACTCCACCGAGCCGTTGCGCGCCAGAATCGCCTGAATCTTCTCGCGGCTCACATTCTCAAAGCTGCGGTCGTTCAAAACCCGCTGAATGGTCCGGCGATCGGCGGCTGTGCCGTGATCGATGGAGTGGATGACGGCGAGCGTGGCTTTGCCCTCGCGCAGATCGCTGGCCACGGGCTTGCCCAGAACCTCTTCAGTAGCCGTAAGGTCGAGCACGTCGTCCACAATCTGAAAGGCCAGACCCACGGCGCGGCCATAGGCAGCCATGCTCGACTCCAGGGACTCGGGAGCGTCGGCCAGCAACGCGCCCAGGCGCATGGAAACTGAAAATAAGCAGGCCGTCTTGCGATAGATCAGGTCGTAGTACTCGGCCTCGCTGACGGCGCGGCCCAGCTTCTGAATCTGCAGCAGCTCGCCCTCGACCATCTGTTGGGTGAGTGCAATCAGCTGGTCAAGTACGCGCAGGCTTTTTTCTGCCAGAGCCACCTTGAAGGCCTGCATGTAGAGCCAGTCACCGGCCAGCACGCATTTTTCGTTGCCCCACGTCGTATTCGCGGAAGGGCGGCCCCGGCGCGTGTCGGCGCCGTCGATGATGTCGTCGTGAACCAGTGTGGCGGTGTGAACCATCTCCACCACCGCGCCCAGCCGGATGGCGCTATGGCCGAAGTAGCCGAGCGTGTGCGCGGAGAGCAGCAGCAAAGATGGACGGATGCGCTTGCCGCCGCCTTCGCGCAGATATTCGGCAATCTCCGTGATGGTGCTGACGCCGGAGGCGGCGTCGCGGCCCAGTTCCTGCTCGATGGCCACGAGGTCTTCCCGCAGCAGCTCGAAAACCTCTTTTGCCGTCGCTATCGCCAGTGTGCTCAAAAGCTCTCCGGTCCCCGTGCCGTTCAGGGTTGAATTACATTCTTGTTAGCTTTCACGAAATCAATCAGCTTGCCCAGAATATTTTCGCCTGAACTGTAATATAGCTGATCGCATTCATCAAGCTCCTGATTGTCTGCACCGCTATAAGAATTCAATGCTTCTGCCAATGCCATCGGAGCCAATCCCTGGAATCCTGCCGCGGCGATTGCCTTCTTCGTGAGTTCAGCGGTTTTCGGGCAGTCAATGCGGAACAAAGCATGAACAATGATCGGTGTATATTCACGCGAAGAATTAACAAAGAATTGACTGTATCCGCCATTATTCACTTCGCGTTCCAGGGCTTCAACGGCAAGAACGATAATCTCTTCTTCCGTCATGTCATCGTCGCCAACCCGTTCGGCTTTCTGCTGAAGCGCTATCTCTAAAGATTGAATAAACTCAATTTCATTGCCATTCGTGATGGCAAGCAATTCATCGACGGACTTACCAGCACGGCGCGCGCGCTGATTGGCATACTCGCGCATGATTTCCTCATGGCCCATTTGTCCGTCCTCGCTTAATTCGTGCGGTAGTTGGTGAACTGCAACTCCAGTCCCATCTCGCGGCCGCGCAGCAGCGCGATGATGGCTTGCAGCTCGTCGCGGTCCTTGCTGGATACCCTGACTGTATCGCCCTGGATGCTGACCTGTGCCTTCTTTTTCGCGTCCTTCACCAGGCGGACAATCTCCTTGGCCTTTTCCACGGGAATACCCTGCTGAAGGCTGATCTTCTGGCGGACGCTCTTGCCCAGCGCGGGCTCCAGCTTGCCGTAGGTCAGGTTCTTGAGCGAGACGCCGCGCTTGACCAGCTTCTGGCAGAGTATATCCTTGACCGCTTCCAGATGATACTCGCCGTCGGATGCCAGTTGGATGGCGTCGTTGCCTTCTAAATTGACCTCTGAGTGGGAGTCCTTCAGGTCGAAGCGCTGACGAATCTCCTTCAACGCCTGGTCGATGGCGTTGCGGACCTCTTGAATGTCCACCTTGCTGACGATGTCGAATGAATTGTCCTGGGCCATGGCTTTATTCCTTTAAACTCCTGCGGAGAGGACGAACGCTGCCGTGATGGTTCCCCTGCGCAATACCTTATCAGTTTCCCACGTCCGGGCTGAGGTCAAACAGCCGGTTGAAATTATTCGTGGTCGCCTGGGCAATTTTTTGCGCATCCGCGCCTCGAAGTTCTGCGAGAGTTTCTGCTGTCTGGGCCACCCAGGCCGGTTCATTGCGCTTGCCGCGGTAGTGTGCAGGAGCCAGCCAGGGCGCGTCTGTTTCGACCAAAAGTACGTCCAGCGGAAGCCGTGCAGCCACATCGCGCAGCGGCTGAGCCTTAGGATAGGTCAGATTGCCGGCGAAGGAAATGAGGAAACCCAGGTCGAGGGAATGAACCGCCTGCTCGTAGCTTCCCCCGAAGCAGTGCATGATGCCGCCGAGGCCAGTGGGCCGCCAATGGGCCTCAAGAATCTCGAAAAGATTGTCCCATGCGTTGGTAGTTCCATCAGTTGGCCGGCAGTGAATCAGGACGGGCCGCTTACGCGCGGCGGCTACTTCCAGCAGGTGGATGAGGCCTTCTCGTTGGACTTCATGCGGCGCACCCTCATGGTAGTAGTCGAGACCAATTTCGCCACAGGCGATGACCTCCGGCTCGGCGAGCAAGCTGTCAAGCTTGGCGAGAACGCTGTCGTCGATCTCCGTCGTGTTATGCGGATAGACGCCTGCACTGGAGTAGAGCTTGGGGATTCCAGGCTGGCCGTTGAACTGGCGGCAAATCTCCAGTGTCTGGCGCATCTCAACCGGCCCTTCACCGATGCCGATAGCCAAGATCGCTCCGACGCCCGCTTCCCGAGCGCGACGCAGCATTGCTTCGCGGTCGTCGGCGTAGCGCGGGCTGTCCAGATGGGCGTGGGAATCGATCAGCATGGCGTGGGCCTCTAGTTGGCTTCTTGTTAGGACACTATTGCGACAGCACGGATTAAATGTGCGGCTCTATTGAATCTCCCTGACAATGTCCGCCTTGTCCGGGCTGGAGGGGTAGTAGTCCACATGGAGCTTCTGACCTTCCTTCACCTTAAAGTACCATGTGAACTTTCTGGGCTGCGGGGATCCTGGCACGGCCAGCAGAAACGAGGGGAATAATGCGTGCTTTTCCATTGTGCAGCTTTGAACAATTCCCTCCACGCTATTGGAGCGCTCCAGCACCGTTCGATCGATTTTATCCAATTCCTTTTCAGTGGGAGTGTATGGCTCGATCGCTGCATTCCAATGTGAATTTGCGTTTTTCCATGCGATTTTGGCGTCAGCGACAAGGAAATAATTCTCGCCTCCTTTCGCGTCGATCACGAACTCTTGCATCTGCACGGAATGAACCGATCCATTTTCAAAACCTACCCATATCACATGTCTGCCTGGAAGCACTTCCACGGCATGCACGAAAAACATTCCTCCGACGCCTGATCCTATGGCTGGCCTGATCCGCTGACCATCAATTTGTTCAATTACAGCGCCGTATTTGATCCAGATCCATGCAACCTCCGTGCGTGGCCTGGCTTCTCCGTCATAACACTGTCCAACATAGTGGCGGAATGCAAAAGCAGTTTGCGCGCAAAACAGAATTAGAAAGATATGCGGAAGGCATCGTTTCATCTTACAGCTCCTCAAACAGATTTCAGATTGTCTGGAGAAGGTCTGGAAAATCTCAAACAATTGTAGGGATGCCCGCTGTGCATCGCAAGCAAAAACTGATAGCTGGGCAAAAAAGCGAGGGCCGCCCAAGATGTGTGGCCCTCGCTTTCGAACTCAATCTAAATCTTCCAGTTGCGCTGTCAAACTTTATCTCAGCCGCGCTCCCAGCGGAACCTCCTCGAGGAATCCGGCCAGCACCGGCGCGCCATCGGGTAAGGATGCGGCCAGCAACATGCCGTTCGA
>Ga0181520_10013073_pt1 | contig 10542 bp, 11 predicted proteins | sample PEATcosm2014_Bin_29_FD_132451 | JGI IMG/M metagenome (GOLD analysis project Ga0181520, IMG submission 132451) | Peatland microbial communities from MTU Mesocosm Facility, Houghton, MI, USA - PEATcosm2014_Bin02_30_metaG | ecosystem: Environmental > Terrestrial > Soil > Wetlands > Peat | place...
CGTGGCGGGGGTGGATCCCTTCTCCTGCTTTGCGGGAGAAGGCGGCGTCGCGCAGCGACGCCGGATGAGGGCCGGCGCCGCGAAGGCCCTCATCCGGCCGCTTCGCGGCCACCTTCTCCCGCAAAGCGGGAGAAGGGAGCGCCTCCAGCGCGCAATCCCACTCGGAAAAATTGACGTCGACCTCGCGCACCTCGACGCCGTGCTCGCGCGCGTCGCGCACCAGCTGGGCGGGGGCGTAGAAGCCGAGCGGCTGCGCGTTCAGCATCGCCGCGGCGAAGACGTCGGGGTAGCGGCATTTCATCCAGCTCGACGCGTAGACGATCAGCGCGAAGCTCGCCGCGTGGCTCTCGGGAAAGCCGTATTCGCCGAAGCCTTCGATCTGGCGGAAACAGCGCTCGGCGAACTCGCGCTGGTAGCCCTTGGCGACCATGCCCTCGATCATCTTGGCCTCGAACGTCGCGATCGTCCCGACGCGGCGGAAAGTCGCCATGGCGCGGCGCAATTTGTCCGCCTCGGCGGGCGCGAAGCCGGCGGCGACGATGGCGATCTTCATCGCCTGTTCCTGGAACAGCGGCACGCCGAGCGTCTTGCCGAGCACCTCCTCGAGCTCCTGCGAGGGAAAGACCGTCGGCTCCAGCCCCTGGCGGCGGCGCAGGTAAGGATGGACCATGTCGCCCTGGATCGGCCCGGGGCGCACGATCGCCACCTCGATCACCAGGTCGTAGAATTTTTCCGGCTTGAGGCGCGGCAGCATCGACATCTGCGCGCGGCTCTCGATCTGGAAGACGCCGATGGTGTCGGCGCGCTGGATCATCGCGTAGACGCACGCCTCCTCCGACGGAATCGAGGCGAGGCTCAGCCGCTCGCCGTAATGCTTTTCCAAGAGATCGAAGCTCTTGCGCATCGCGGTGAGCATGCCGAGCGCCAGGAGGTCGATCTTCAGCACGCCGAGCGCGTCGAGGTCGTCCTTGTCCCATTCGATCTGGGTGCGCTCCTCCATCGCCGCGTTCATCACCGGCGCGATCTCGTCGAGCCGGCTCCGAGCGATGACGAAGCCGCCGCTGTGCTGGCTGAGATGGCGGGGAAAGCCGACCAGCTCGCCCGCCAGCTTCAGCATCAGAGCGAGCGTCAGGTCGGCGGGGTCGAGCCCGGCGGCGCGCGCGCGCTCCTCGCCGACCGGCGCCGAGCCGTGGCCCCATACCGTGTTGTTGAGCGCGACGATCGCGTCCTCGGAGAGGCCGAAGACCTTCGCCGTCTCGCGGATCGCCGAGCGCGTGCGATAAGTGGCGACCGCCGCGGCGAGCCCGGCGCGCTCGCGGCCGTAGCGTTTATAGACGTACTGGATCACCTCCTCGCGCCGCTCGTGCTCGAAGTCGACGTCGATGTCGGGCGGCTCGCCGCGCTCGGGCGAGACGAAGCGCTCGAACAGAAGGTCGAACTTGGCCGGGTCGACCTCGGTGATCCCGAGGCAGAAGCACACCGCCGAATTAGCCGCCGAGCCGCGCCCCTGGCAAAGGACGCCGCGCGAGCGCGCGAAGCGCACGATGTCGTGCACGGTGAGGAAATAGGGCGCGTAGTTCAACTGGTCGATCAGCTCGAGCTCGTGCGTCAGCGCTTCGCCGACGCGCGCGGGGATTCCGTCGGGATAGCGCGCGCGCGCGCCCGCTTCGACGAAGGCTTCGAGCGCCGCTTGCGGCGTCGCGTAGCCCTCGCGCAATTCTTCCGGGTAGTCGTAGGCGAGGTCGTCGAGGCTGAAGGCGATCCCGTCGAGAAAACGGATCGTCTCCTCCAGCGCCTGCGGCGCCTCGGCGAACAGGCGCGCCATCTCGGCGGCGCCCTTGAGGTGGCGCTCGGCGTTGGCCTGGGTCAGCCGGCCGGCGGCATCGAGCATCGTCTTCTCGCGGATACAGGCGAGAACGTCGGCGAGCGGCCGCCGCTCGGGCGCGTGCATGACGACATCGTTGACGGCGATCAGCGGCGCGCCGGTCTTGCGCGCCAACGCCGCGCGCCGCGCCAAGCCGCCGCGCATGTCGGCGTCGTAAGTCAGGCTCGCGCCGATCCACAGCCGGCCGGCGAACGCCTCGCGTAGCTCGGCGAGGCGTCGACGCTCTCCCCTCTCCCCTTGCGGGAGAGAGGTGGGGGGCGAGGGGTCGCGCGGCATGGCGATCGCTTGCAGCCCTTCCGCGCGATCGAGCAGATCCTCGAGCCGCAAGTGGCACTCGCCTTTCGGCGCGCGCAGGTTGCCGGCGCTGAGGAGCCGGCTGAGCCGCCCGTAGGCGGCGCGATTCTGCGGGTAGACGACGACGTCGGGCGCGCCGTCGACGAAGGCGAGCCGCGCCCCCGCGACGACGCGCAGGCCGCCGAGCGCGCCGCGGTTCTCGCGCGCGTAGACATGGGCGCGCACCACGCCGGCGAGCGTGTTGCGGTCGGCGACGCCGATTCCGGAAAGCTCGAGCGCGCCGGCGCGCGCCACCAGCTCCTCCGGGTGCGAAGCGCCGCGCAGGAACGAAAAGTTCGTCGTCGTCGCCAGCTCGGCGTAGCGGGGGCTGAGGCGGATCATCGCCGCGCTCCCTCATCCGGCCGCGCTTCGCGCCACCTTCTCCCGCACGCGGGAGAAGGGGAGCGGCGGCGCCTCCGCCCCCTCTCCCGCTTGCGGGAGAGGGTTGGGGTGAGGGCAAGTCGCGTCACCATGGCAGGCCGCACGTCGCCGCAATGGTCGCCAGCACGCTCTCGCGCGCGGTCAAGACCTCGAGGTTCCAGAAGCGCAGAACGCGGTAGCCTTTGCGGATAAGCCACGCGTCGCGCGCGGCGTCGTGTCGGTTGTCCGCGTGCTGCGCGCCGTCGACTTCGACCACCAGTCGATGTTCGAGGCAGAGAAAGTCGGCGATGTAGCCGCCGATCGGCGCCTGCCGGCGGAACTTGAGCGCCTGCATGCGCCGGTCGCGCAACCCGCGCCAGAGCTTGCGCTCGGCGTCGGTCGGCGCGCGCCGCATCGCGCGGGCATGCGCCTTGGCAGCGATAGGAATGTCGTCGCGCATCGCATCCCTCCTTTCGACTCGCCCTCATCCGGCGCTTCGCGCCACCTTCTCCCGCAAGCGGGAGAAGGGGTTCTCACCCGAACGCCCCGTGGGCGAACCATTTCGCCTTAGCGGTCTCGCGGCCGTAGAGGCCTTCGCGGTAGAGCCAGAAGCGGCGGCCGGCGGCGTCCTCGGCGCGGAAATAGTCGCGCGTCGGCGCGTCGGCGCGCCGCCACCACGGCTGGGCGAGCCGCTCGGGCCCCTCGATCGCCGCCGCCTCGCGCAGCACGCGCCGCCAGCGGAAGCGCAGCGGCGGGCCGTCGGGAATCTCGGCGATCGCCTCGATCGGCTCGGGCCGCTCGAACAGGCGCAGCGGCCGGCGCGGCGCGGCCGCGAACGCATCGTCCCCCTCCTCGTCCCATTCGTCATGACGAACGAAGCGAAGCCCTTCAGGAGCCGCGGTCGCCGGCGCGGCGGCGACGGCGCATTCGGGGATATGCGCCCCGACCAGCGCCTGGCGCGTCACCCGGCGCGGCCCCAGCCGCGCGCTCAAGCGATCGAGCAGTTCGGCGAGGCCGGCGGCGCGCTGGGCCTCCTCGGCCTGCTCCCATTCGCTCTGCTTAGGCGCGAGCGGCTCGGCGAGGAGGCACGACAGGCGCATCAGGTCGACGCCGAAGCCGGCGTCGATTTCTTCCTCCTCGCCGCCGGCAAGGCGCTCGACGAACAGGCGCGCCATCGCTTTGCCCTCGCCGAGCGGCCGCCCCGCCCCGACGCGGACGCGGCGGACCGCGCCGTCGACGCGGAACAGCGAAAGCTCCAGCCGCCGCGCGCCCTTCTCACGCCGCGCAAGCAGCAGGGCGAGATCGTCGGCGAGCTTCGTGAGCGCGGCGAGCGCCGCCTCGCGCGCGAGGATCGGCTCGACGAAGCGCCGCTCGACGCAGAAATCGGGCGGGGAAAAACGCGGCGAGATCGCTTCGCGCGTCAAGCCGGCGAGCGCGTCGAGCCTCGCGATCGTCTCGGCGCCGAAGCGCGCGGCGATCGGCGCGCGCGGCCTCAGCGCGAGGTCGCCGACGCGCTTTAGCCCGGCGCGCGCCAGGCCGGCGCAAATCGCTTCGTCGAGCCCCAGCGCGGCGACCGGCAGGTCGTGAAAGAGCTTGGCGAAGCCCTTGCCGCAAAGGCCGGCGGGCGCGACGCGCTTATCCGAGAAGCGCGCCAAGGCCCAGGCCGAGCGCGGCGCGTCGGCGAGGCCGAGCGCGAGCGCGAAACCCAAGCGCGCGACGCGCGCCTCGACCTCGGCGACGAGCCCCTCCTCGCCGCCGAACAGATGGGCGACGCCGGAGACGTCGAGCATCAGCCCGTCGGGCGGATCGAGCGCGACGAGGGGGGTGAAGCGCGCGCAGAAGTCGGCGAGGCGTTCGAGAAGCTTCGCCTCGGCTTCGGGATCGGCGTCGACGGCGACGAGCTGCGGGCGGCGCGCGCGCGCGTCGGCGAGCGTCAGGCCGGGCGTCAAGCCGAGCCGCGCCGCATTGGCGTCAACGCCGACGAGCCGGCGCGCGTTGGCGATCGTCGCCACCGCCGCCAGCGGCGCGCGCGCGTCAACGAAATGCGCGCGCCGAGCGCGGTCGGTCGCCAGCCGCGGCAGCCAGAGGGAGAGAAAGCGTCGGTTCGTCAAAGCTGAGCTCCTCGCTTCGCCAGGTCAGGCGGAAGATCCGGGCGGGATCGAGCGCGGGCGGTCCCCGCCCCGCCGTCAGCCGCGCTTTGACGAGCCGCGCGGCGAAAGCGGGCGGTCCGGGCAGCGCGCGGCCGCCGCCCGCCGAGGAAAGACGCGCGCTCGGCGCGGCGGCGATCTCAAAGCGCGTCTCGGCGGCGCTGGAGAGCTTCTCCGCCGCGCCGGGGGCGCTGGAGGCGAGCAGCAGCGCCGCAACGCCGCCGGCGCGCGCGGCGAGGACGAGGCGGCGCGACAGAGCGAGGTCGTAGGCGTCGAGCCGCCAGGCTTCGCCGACCACCGCCGCCGGCGCGCCGCTCTTCAGCGCGTCCTCCATCGCCTGGAACAGCGCCGCGGCGTCGGGCGCGCGCACGAAGACGAGCCGGGCGAGGTCGAGGCCGAAATCGGCGAGGCCCGGCCCGTAGAACGCGCCCATCTCGATGAGCGCGAAATCCTCGGCCATCAACAGCGCCGCGCCGGCGCGCCGGGAAAGGAAGCGCGCGGCGAGCGCGAGCGCGAAGCCGGTCGCCGCCCAGCCGTCGAGCGCGCTCGCCGGGACGATCTCGTGCAGGCCGTCGGCGGAAAGGCCGCCGCCGAGCGCCTTATCGAGCGCGCGGGTCAGCGACAGGGGGCGGGCGACGCCCGCCGGCCCCGCCTCTCGGCGGCCCTCGATTTCGGCGACGGCGCGCCGCAACCGCGCCATCCCAACGCTGTCGCCCGGCGACATCCGCGGCAAGCCCCATATGTTCGCTTTATGTTCTTTTTTTGAGCTAATCCACAGCCGGTGTCAAGGGCGGGGTTGGCGCGGTAGTGTGTCAGTTTGCCAAACTGAATTTTATGCTTGCTTCGCCGCCTTCCGGCTTTCGGCGCGGCGCACGTCGCGCGCATCAATCAACGCGACGATATCCTCGACGCTCCAGAGCCGGTCGGACACGCCAGCAGCCATTGCGGGCGTGACCTTCAAACTCTTATGAATGCGGACGAAATTGTAATAGAGGAAATACAGCGCCAGCGAGTGGCAGTGGTTGTCGATCTTCTTTGAGAAGGCGTTGGTCAGCCGCGTGAACCGGCGCATCCCCATGCGCATGTTGAGGTTCTGGCGTTCGACGTAGGACGTGCTGATGTGGTCAGGATCGGGCCGGCCTTCGATCGGCGTCTTGACGGCCCCAAGGCAAGCGGCTGGCCCGTAACGGCGCTCAGGCGTCGTTGGAGCTTCGACCCCGTAGAGCTTCACAAGCTGGGCGAAATCGACGTCGATCCCGAACACCTGCGCGACCGCCGGCAGATAGGCGCCATGGCCGTCCGTAGTGAGCTGGATGCGGCTCTTGATGCGGGCCTGAACGTCCTCAAGCAACCAGGTCGCCGCCTCGGCGCTGCGATCGGCGACAAACCACGAAACCATGAGCTTGGAGTCGGCGTCGAGCGCGGTCCACGTCCAGACGTCCCCGGCCCCATTGGGAGCCGCCTTGGCGTCGGCGACGTTCTTTTCCTTCGCGTAGCAGAACGACCAAATTTCATCGCACTGGACGCGCTGCGACTTAAGTCCGCGCACGTTCTGATCGTGATAGGCCGCGGCCACCGTCCCGGCGTCGACAAGCAGCTTCGTCACCGTGTTGATCGACACATCGGCGATGCGAGAGACCGACCGCAGGGACGATCCCTCGACCAGCATATGGATGATCTTGGCGCGCGTGGCGACATCGAGCCTGTTCATGCCCGACATAATATGAACTTTCGTGCTTAGCGTCAAGAATTATTTTCACTTCACCAACCGCAATCCCCCCGTAGGCGGCCCGCTCGGCCTTTCCTCTGCGCCGGCTAGATTCCAAATAAGTCCTTCAAGCTCATCTGTCGGTAGGTGCAGATTTTTGGCAATCGTTTGCTTTGTCGTGCGCTCCTTCCACAGCTCGGACAACACCTTCTTCCAAACAACTGATGTCTCTCTAGCAATACCACCGGGCTCACCTAGTCTAAACCCGCGCCGACCAAGTTCTATACACACTGATCGATACTGCCAAGGCGAAAGAAGTTTAAGTGACTGCAAACGGTACGCCAATGCCATTGCGGACACGCGCCACCGTCGTTTTGCGTCAATTATTCTATCAACCGTAATTCTTGGCGGGATTCGGGCTCTTAAGTCGTTTTCAGGCATCAGAAACGCCGATGCAAATGCGTCAGCCTCGCGCTCTACGGAGCGACTTCCTTTTGGTTCTCCGTGCTTATGCATAACCAGGTGTGCAAGTTCGTGTGCGGCATCGAAAATGCTACTCTCCGCCGTCTTGAAATTATTTAGAAAAATGAATGGTTTATCGTCTCTCCAAAACGAGAATGCATTGACCGTTGCTGTGTTCTCAGACAGCGAAAAGAGCCGCACGCCTTGCGTTTCCAGGAGCGCAAGCATGTTCCCGATCGGCTTTTCCCCTAGTCCCCAAAACTGCCTGACGTAAGAAGCCGCGGCGGCTGGGTTGGTCTCATGACTGAGATCAAGTAAATTCGCCTTCGGCAGACGGAACCGTTCCTCTATCCAAATATTGAGTTGCAATCCGAGCGAGCCAGCCGAGATTGCTGCGTCACGCTCGCGCGCGCTCATCTTGGAAAAACTGCGGAAACTGACCGCGCGTGTATCGATGTCTTCAGGGTTTGGATCGTGAAAGAAGGCGACGGGGAACATCAGCACTGTCGCCAGTTTGGCCACCGTCGCTTCGTCCGGTTCGTTTGCTCCATTCTCCAATCGGGAGATAGTGTCGGCGGCTAGCCCAGCTTTCTCCGCCATTGCGCGGGCACTCAAACGGCGCCGCTTGCGCGCCAGGGCGAGCCTTTCAGGGTTAAACATGACAGCCGCGTTACTTGCGCGCGATCTGAGGATCAAATCCGTCGGCCACGCCGCCATCTTCGATCGGCATTACCGCGCCACCCTCGCCGCCAAATGACAGATAGAGCCGTTCAAACGCGCCGACGAATGTCCCAGCCCTCACATGGGGCCTCGTCAATTCGGCGGCTCCGTTCTCGTCGATCATCAAATAATACAACGCCCATCCGTCTTTCGGTGGCGGGGCAAAGTGCGGGAGCGCGCCTGCCCCGAATAGACCCGGCGAACCGGCTGCGCGCTCGGCACCCGCGCCCTTTCGAGATCGCGGTTTTGGAATTTGGTCGTCGGAGCATGCGACGTCCACGTTGCAGAAGGCCACCCTGACCTTCAGCGCGTCGCAGCGGATCGACTCAACCCCGTCCTGGCGGTCCACAATCCAATCAGGGCCGGTGAATTGATCCCGAAGGCTCCAGCTGCCATGCTGATAGGCGAACGTCCCAGCGGCATTGGCAGGATGAAGCGGCGTCGCGTTGGCGGCTTCGGCCAAGGCAACAGCGACGACTTTCAATAGCCCGTCGCGCGTCAGGCGAAGTTCGGACAGACGGCGGTCGACGTCCCACGTCTCGCGGAAAACCTTCGTTTCGACTGCGCTCATGAACCGCTCCATGTCGATTTATTCGACCACGATCTTGGTCGCAAAAATCGACACGAAAGTCAATAGCGGAGCGTTATTTATCCCCGCTCCATCGCTTTGCGGCCGCCTTCTTGGCGATCTCCGCTCTGCGCTCCGGCGTCATCTTCGCCGCCCTCGCCGCGCCGCCCTTCTTGCCGAGTGCAACCGCAGCGGCGCTCTTGCCGTCCTCTGTGGTCGCATCATCAATCTCGCCGGTCGCGATTCGCGCGATCATGACGGCGCGGGCGTTGACGTCGGCGGGGCGTTTTTCGCCTTTGGGGCCTCTAGGCATATTAATTTGCTCTCCGCCATCGAAAGTTGGTGTTGCGGCCCCACTCGAAGGCACCTCCAGTCCTGAGGTTCACGTAGGCGACATTGCCCTTCCTGGGGTGCAGGTTTTGGATAAGCGCATTGCGGATTTGTTGCCAACTGACGTGACGCCTCGGCGCGAGGATGTACGTCGTTTTTGTTTGGACCTTTGTCAGTTTCCCCAACGCGCTCAAAGCTCCAACGATACCGGAAGAATCCGCCGGGCGCGGATTATCCCACGTTATCATCCAGTGCCAGCCTTTGATCTCGGAATAGAGCACGGCATACTCCCGTACTGCTTTCCGCTAAGCATACCACGAATGTGGCGACGCTTCGATCCTCGTCAACCCCTTATTTTCTGCGGGTTTCCTCAAACTGAGACACTACCGTTGGCGCGGGCGGCGCCTCGGGTCGGCGATCAGATTTTATGGTTGCTGGATGGCGAACGACGGACGCGGGCCGGCGGCCCGCGCGTTCGATCTCCCCCGCCGCGAGCTCAAGCGATCATGACGGCGCGGGCGTCGACGCCGGCGGGGCGCCTCGCGCCTTTGGTGCCGCGGGGCATTGCTAAGTTCGACGCTCCAAGCGAAACCCATAACGAGCGACCTGGCCTTCTCCGCCCTGATCGCACTGCAAATGCCCGCTCGCGGCCAGCCCGTTCAATACGGACCTGATCTGTTCCGTCAATCTCTCGGCGACCTCTTGAACCACTTCTTCAACGGTAAGAAGCTGTCCTATTCGTTGGTGCATGATTTCGAGGATGTCCGCTTCCAAGGTCATCGGCTCTCCTCCACGTTCCGCGCCGAGCATAACACGGACACGGGCGTGCGACGACCCGCGTCAACCCCTTATTTTCCGGGGGTTTCCGCGAATCGAGACACGGCCTCGGCGGAGGCGCCGCCTCAGCCGATCGGGTTTCATGGTCGCCGTATGGCGAAAGACGGACGGGCGTCTAAGGCGGCGCGCGCGCTCCCGCACGCCGCGAGCTTACGCGGTCGCGCCCACGCGGGCGTCAACATCGGCGGGGCGCTTCTCGGCCCCTACGGCCGCAGGGCGGCGTTAATTCTCGTCCCCTGGGCCGCCCTCTTCGTCGACGCTCTCCGCCTCATCCCATCCTTCTTCCCAGATTTTGCGCTCGGCGGAGCCTTCGGGATAAGGGCAATCCTCGCGCGCCACGCCACGCTCGAACGCCTCGAATCCCTCGTCAAACGGGTCGCCTCCAGTCGGCTGTGGCATGTTCAACCCTCCCGCTCTTTTTCGCTTGAGCATACCACGGGACCGCGGCGCGGCGCGAGCGCGCGCCAGGGGCTGGAATCGCCAAACCGAGAAGCCGGCGGCGACGGGGGCGACCGCCCGAGGTCGGCGGCGGGCCTTGCGCCCGAGCGACGGCGAATGAGGGACGTGGGGTCGGGCGCGACGCCCGCGGCGCAGCCGACCGCCCGCTCGCGGCGGACGGCGGGCGCGCTCAGCTCTGCTTGTCGTCGAGGCCGGTCAGCCGACGGCCGGCGGCGCGGCCGAGGTCGGCGAGCGCGACGCGCCGGCCGGCCTCGTCGAAGACGCGCACGTTGGGCCGCCGTCCCGTGAGAAGGGCGAGCGCGCGATCGAGCGCCGCGCCGGCGCCTTCGCAGCGCTCCGAGATTTCGAAAATGCTGGTGCCTGAAGAGACCAAGAAATGCATGGCCGACTCCTTACAACACAGCCCTCCAACGGGAAACCGCTGCGCGCGAGCGGCGCGCCAGAGAATAGGACGCCGTCCCGCTCGACGGCGCGCGGCCGGACGATTCCCTCCCTCAAGGCGGCGCGCGCTTTTCAGCGTTTCTTAACCGAACGCCGCGACGCTGCGGAGGCCGGCCGCCCAAAGATCGGGCGCCCTGCTCGCCGCCGCGCCGATCGGACCGACCGGCAGCGGCGCGCCGCCCGGACGGCGGACCGGAATTCGCCAACGAAATGACTTTCTTGCGCGAGCCGGCGGGCCGTCCTGCCCTGCCCGATCGAAGGACGAAAAGCAGTCAGCCGACATTGATCGCCC
>Ga0181520_10013074_pt1 | contig 10539 bp, 13 predicted proteins | sample PEATcosm2014_Bin_29_FD_132451 | JGI IMG/M metagenome (GOLD analysis project Ga0181520, IMG submission 132451) | Peatland microbial communities from MTU Mesocosm Facility, Houghton, MI, USA - PEATcosm2014_Bin02_30_metaG | ecosystem: Environmental > Terrestrial > Soil > Wetlands > Peat | place...
AATGATGTCTCTGTGAAATGCAGTAAATGCGGGTTTGAGATTTACAACGATATTGCATCGTGCGTGCAGTGGTGTAAACACGCACGTGAATGCGTGGGCGAGGAGATGTACCGGAAACTCACAGAAAAGAAAGTGGCCTGAACATAAACAGGGTATAAGGCAAAGGATGGCTCAGTCTTTTGGTCTCTGCCCGTGCGGGTGCTCCCCGGGTACCCAGCGATCGCCATTGCGGGAGAGCTCCTTTTTCCAGATCGGGACGCCGGCTTTGATGGCCTCGATAATAAACCGCGAGCCCTCGTATGCCTGTTTACGATGACCTGCGCTCACCACAATAACCAGGATATTCTCGCCAATGGCAAGGCGGCCGATCCGGTGAATGATATCAATGGAAAGAAGGTGGTAGGCTGCCTGTGCCTCTGCGGCAATCTTCTCCAGTTCGGGAACGGCAACTTCTTCGTAGGCTTCCAGTTCTATTTCCCTGATATCGTCATCGCGGACAACCCCGTCAAAGACAACAATTGCCCCGGTCCCTTTCTTTTTGGCGTCGGTGATCAGTGCCCCGATATCCACATCGCCGGTCTGGATAGCGATCATATCGCCCCTCCTCTGCCCTATCCGCCCGCAACCGGGGGAAATACCGCGATCTCGTCGCCGTCAGTGACCGGTACTGAGCCGGCAGTGGCAGTCTCCACGCGTTTGCCGTTCTGCATCACGATGACAAATTCCCGGAAGTTGCCCTTCGCATCGAAAATGGCATCATACCCATCCTGGCTTTTTTCTGCTATCTTTTTCACTACCGTAAGGAGGTGCGTTCCTTCCTGTGAGGTGACTATGATATCGGTCCCGAGCAGCTCGCGGAACCGGGCAAAAAACCGTACCTTAATTGTCATTTTTTTCCCTCTTTTGTGATCTTTTCGTTTCAGGTGGATTGACCTTCGCTCCACAGGTGGGGCAGGCCGGGTTTTGTTCAACCCTGATCTCCTCTGTATGCATGGCCATCCCGTCCCAGATCAACAGGCGGTTTGCCAGCAGGTCCCCGGTTCCAAGGAGATACTTGAGGACCTCGGTTGCCTGGATGGTACCGATCACGCCCGGTGTTACTCCCACAACAGGAAACACTTCCTGGGGCGGGGCACAGGGAAAGATACAGCGCAGGCAGGCAGTTTTTTCGGGAATAATCGTTGTGGCCTGGCCATAGAATCCCCGGATTGCTCCATGGAAGAACGGGATCTTTTTTGTGTGAGCAGTATCGTTGAGGAGATACCGTGTCGGGTAGTTGTCCATCGCATCGACAATCCCATCGGCACGCCCGATCAGCTTCCCTACATTCCCCGCATCGATGGTGGTATCGATCACGCGGATGGTGATATCCGGGTTCCAGGCTATGAGCTTCTCTTCAGCGGATTCCGTCTTCTTTTTTCCTATATCCTTGTCATAGTGCAGGATCTGGCGATTGAGGTTGGTCTGGTCGACCACATCCTTGTCCACCACGGTGAGGGTCCCGACCCCTGCCACCGCAAGATAGATGGAGACCGGCGAGCCCAGTCCTCCGGCCCCGGCAATGAAGATATGGGCTTTTTTGAGCCGTTCCTGGCCTTCATCGCCAAAGAGTATCAGCTGGCGTTTGTACCGTTCGCGCTCGCGGGCCGAGAGCATTCTTCACCCGGTCCGGCGGCGTGGATGCAGTGATGCCGCCATGCTAGTGCTGGCACTCGATTCCTTCCTCATGCTCATGGGCATGAGAAGAGGTTTCCTGCCAGGGTTCGAGACCATGTTTGACACGATAATCGTTGATTGCTTTATGAATGCCCTCCTCCGCGAGCACCGAACAGTGCATCTTGATCGGAGGCAGGCCGTTAAGCGCCTCGGCAACGGCCTTGTTGGAGAGCTGCCATGCCTCCTCAAGAGTTTTTCCCCGGACAAGCTCTGTTGCCATGCTGCTCGATGCAATTGCCGCCCCGCAGCCAAAGGTCTTGAACTTCGCGTCGACAACGATGTTGTTCTCGATCTTTAAGAAGATCTTCATGATGTCGCCGCAGACCGGGTTCCCGACCTCCCCGACACCATCGGGATTCTCAATCTCTCCGACATTGCGCGGATTCTTGAAATGATCCATTACGGTTTCGCTATACATTACACCCTCCTTTCTTTCCTGCAGACTGGTACAAGGGAGACATCTCCCTCAGACGGGATACCACTTTTGGCAGTACCTCAAGCACAGTATCCACATCCTGCTCTGTATTAACATCGCCAAGGGTCAGCCGGAGAGAGCCGTGCGAGATCTCAACGGGAAGACCTGTGGCAAGAAGCACATGCGAGGGTTCGAGCGAGCCGGAGGTACAGGCGCTCCCGGTCGAGGCACAGATCCCCTCGTCGTCCAGCCACAGGAGCATGGATTCCCCTTCGATGAACTCAAAACTTATATTGATGTTCCCCGGCAGCCGCTCTGTGGGGTGGCCGTTGAGGTATGCATGGGGAATCCTCTCAAGGATCCCCTTGAGGAGCCGATCGCGCAGCGCACGAATCCGTACATTATGCCCCTCAATATCGGCAGTGGCAAGCTCTATTGCCTTCCCGCATCCGACAATTCCCGCAATATTCTCCGTGCCGGCCCGTCTCTTCCTTTCCTGCCCGCCGCCATGGATCAGGTTATCGAGCCGGACACCATTCCGGATATAGAGGGCGCCGATGCCTTTGGGCCCGTAGAATTTATGGGCGGAAAGGGAGAGCAGATCGATCTTTTCGTCCCTGACATTGATAGGGACATTCCCGATTGCCTGCACTGCATCGGTATGGAAGTATATCTTATGCTTCTGTGCTATTGCCGCGAGCTCCCGGATGGGTTCGATCGTACCGATCTCGTTGTTCGCATACATGATCGAGACAAGGATCGTTTTGTCGGTGATCGCTTTTTCAAGTTCTGCCGGATCGACACGCCCATACTTGTCCACCGGAAGGTAGGTGATCGCAAATCCCTCTTTTTCAAGGAACTGGCAGGTATGAATGACCGCATGGTGCTCGATCTTTGTGGTAATAATATGGTTACCCCGTTTCCGGTTGGCATATGCAACACCCTTTATTGCCCAGTTGTCGGATTCGCTGCCTCCCGAAGTAAAGTAGATCTCATCGGGCTCTGCCCCGATTGCCTTTGCCACCTGGGCCCGGGCCGTGTCTATGGCCTGCTTTGTATAGCGGGCGATACCATAGATGGACGAAGGATTTCCAAAGTGCCGGGTAAAGTAGGGAAGCATTGCCTCAACAACATTTTCTTTTGTATATGTTGTCGCGGAATGATCCATGTAGATTATACGCTGTTCTCCCATGCTCTTGCACCTCGTCGTTTTGAGTGAGTAATTGAGTGAATATGTGCGCGTTTCGTCTGATTATCCTTTTGTTGCTGGCAACAGGTTTTCACTACTATCGGTAGTATTGATATTTATACCCCCTCCGGATGCTCCGTGGGCGGGATGTCCGCGGGAATATATTTATGGCCTCACAACAAATTCACAATTGTGAATACAATTGATTATGTAACAATTGTGATAACTTAAAGATTGTAATATAATGGAAGCCCCCTGCCAGAAGATCGTATGGGATGTATTGCCGGCAATCCGTGCCGCCATCGCAGTGGAGCTGGTAAAGTGCGGTGTATCCCAGGTGGAGGCGGCCCGCATGCTTGCTATTGCCCCCTCTGCGGTTTCCCAGTACCTCTCAGGGAAACGAGGTTACCGCATTGAGTTCGAGAATGATGTGAAGCTTTCGATAGAGCAGCTGGCCCGGGATTTAAAAGAGGGTAAAGAGGTGAATCTAGTGTAGCGCACCTGCGATATCTGCCACCAGCTGCGTGAAGGCGAGGAATATCAGTGTGGCGGGGGTAACACTTCCCCAAAAAATCCCCGGTGCGGCAGCTGATTCCCGGATGAGTCAAATCAAGGGATCCAAAAAGGCGGGTTTGTAATGAGTACTGATGAGCGGCGTCAGCGTCTTTGTGATCAGATAGAGGGGCGGGGCTCTATGCTCGTTGCTTTTTCCGGCGGGGTGGACAGCAGCCTGCTTGCAGTCCTTGCACAGAAGGTACTCGGGGAGAGGAGCCGCTGCGTTCTTCTTGACAGCCCGGTGGTGCCCCGGGAAGCAATTGAGGAGGCGCGGCTCATTGCACAAAAGTACCAGCTTGACCTTGAGATCCTCCCTGTAAAGGTGATGGATGATGAACGGTTCACGAAGAACCCTGCCGAACGCTGTTACTGGTGCAAGAAGAATTCGGCTGCCGTGCTCAAATGGCGGGCGCGGGAACTGGGATTTGCCTGCGTTGCCGATGGTATCAATGTCTCAGATACCGGGGAGCACCGGCCGGGCCTTGTTGCCAGCACCGAGGAAGGAGTTGTCCACCCGTTCCTTGAAGCTGGCATTTCCAAAAACGAGATTCGCGAGATTGCCCGAAATGAAGGCCTGGTTTTCTGGGACAAACCATCAGCGGCCTGCCTGTCATCCCGCTTTCCCTATGGCGATGAGATAACCGGGGAGAAACTCCACATGATCGAGGAAGCCGAGGCGTTCCTGCACCGGAACGGATTTCGCCAGGTGCGCATCCGCATCCACGGGAAGATTGCCCGCATCGAAGTACCCAAATCAGAGATGAACGCAGTACTGGATATGCAGGCAGATGTGACAAAGACCCTTCACGGGCTCGGTTTCTCCTATATCACCCTCGATCTCGAGGGGTACCGCACCGGAAGTATGGATGAGGACCTCCCTTCTGCCGCTAGGCAGACTCCTGCGGGATCAGCACGGTGACCGTGATGACGGTGCCGATGTTTAAGAAGGTGCGCTGCATCAAACTGGACGCAGAGGGCGCAAAAGCCGGGCTGCACGAAGTAATCGATGAGGTGCCCGAAGCGGTTTTTGTCAACGGCAGGCATGCGATGACCGCGATGATGAGCCCCTCAGACCTTGAGGACTTTGTCACCGGCTACCTGTTTACCGAACAGATCATCAAAAGTGCCGATGAGATCGAGTCCATCCGTATCGAGACAAACCGGATCAGCGTGATCACCAAGAATCTCTTTAAAGTGCTTGGCCCGAAAAAGACCATCCTTTCCGGGTGCGGGGGGGCAGCATCGTTTATCGATACCGAAAAACTCCCCCGGATCCTCCCGGGGCAGCCGTTCCCCGTCGATATGATCCGGAAGACCACCGTTGAGGTGCTCGATTCCGAATTGCATACGGTAACCGGGGGCATCCACGTGGTCGGGCTTGCGTCGGAGACAGGTATTATTACCCGTTCAGAGGATATCGGGAGGCATAATGCCCTTGACCGCGTGATCGGGTACGGCCTCAAAAAGGGCACCGATTTTTCCAGAACCTTTGCCATCTGTTCCGGCCGCATCTCTTCGGAAATGGTGCGCAAGTGTCTGGTTGCCGGTATCCCGGTGATCGTTTCGCGGGGGGCAACAACGACCCTTGCCGTGCAGATCGCCGAACAGAACGGGGTCTGCATCATCGGTTTTGTCCGCAGTGCAAAGATGAATATCTACACTCACCCGGAACAGATCTCAGGAATCCCTTCCCCTCTCCAGTGAGTGCCTGAGCCGGCAGACTTGGCAGAGATCGCCCGAGCAGGGATCGCCGCACTCCCCGCACCGGTTGAGGGGGGTCATTACCGGGGTTCCCGCACAATACCCTCGGATCTTTTTTTTGCTTTCCCCGAGGCTGGCGGTTGTACCGGGATACCGGCTCTCCAGCCCGGCAAGCAGGGACCGTACATCTGCACGGAGCGCGTACCGGGTGTACGGGCACTCGGGCAGCACGGGAAAGAGATCCTGGACAAAGAGGTATGCGGCAATCTCTTTTTCTGCAATTGCCGCAAGGGGTTTAATCCGCGGGAGAAAGTGCGCTGACCGGCCGGCGCCGGCGTCCCTGACAAGGCGGGGAAGATCCCCCCGGAGGGCATTCATCAGGACCGATTGTGCCTCATCATCGAGATTGTGGCCGGTGGCAATCACGGTTGCACCGGAGTCTCGGGCCGCATCCATAAGGGCTTTCTTGCGCAGGATGCCGCAGATGGTACAGGCCTGTTTCCCGCGTCCCAAAAGCAGGGTGTCGAGATCACTCCCGATGAGATCCCGGAACGAGACCATCCGGTGTTCCACGCCGAGGCGCCGGGTCAGTGCTTCCGCCGATTTTATCGTGTCAGAACGGTATCCGGCGATCCCTTCGTCTACCGTAATGGCCACAATCTTTACCTCCGGCAATCCGGGCAGGAGCCGGGAGAGGATAACCAGGAGTGCAGTGCTGTCCTTGCCGCCGCTCAGGCCCACCGCGATCCGATCGCCCGGGTGGATCAGGTCCCCCTCCCGGATGGTTGCCGCTGCCCGGGTTTCCAGATCCTGGATAAGATGCGTACCGCAAAGATGGCGCTTCTGTGCAGGCTGGCAGATGACCGCCGGTTCCCCGCAGATAGCACAGGGCGGGATACGGGAGGGGACTGCTGACTTGGCCACCCGGCTACCCCCCGTGCGCGATACGGATGATCCGGATCTCGTCATCCCCGCCGATTGCTGCCTGCTCGGGGACAAGGGCGCCGTTTCTTGCAACCATCACCTCAAGGGGATTGATCCCAAGCTCCTGCAGGAGTGCCGCAACCGTGCCGGGGCCCCAATCGATCACCCTGATTCCCTGATCCGGCAGAAGGACTCTCATGCTCTCTCGAAAAGAGGGTAGGAGTGCCCGGTGCATAAATATCCCGGTAGGGTCAGGATCCTGCCAGCGAGTTTTTGACACTCAACAACACACTACTAGGATACAACCCCACGCGAGCTAACCTTCATGGATGATACCGCCCTGCTGCAGGAGGAGATCCTGCGGCTCAAAGAAAAGAAAAATGCGATCCTCCTTGCGCATAACTACCAGCGCCCCGAGGTACAGGATATTGCCGATCTCACTGGGGATTCCCTGGAACTTGCCCGTGCGGCAGCGGCAATGCAGGGCGACACTATCGTCTTTTGCGGGGTTGATTTTATGGCAGAGACCGCGGCCATCCTTGCCCCGGACAAGACAGTCCTCCTGCCCGCAGCGGATGCCTGCTGTCCCATGGCGGAGATGGTGACTGCTGAAGAGCTCCGGTTTGCCCGCGCCCGCCATCCCGGGGCGGCAGTGGTCTGTTACGTGAATACGACTGCCGGTGTCAAGGCGGAAAGCGACATCTGCTGTACCTCCGCAAACGCCATAAGCGTGGTCAATTCCCTCACCGAAGATCGTGTCATCTTTGTCCCGGATAAAAACCTCGGCCGGTATGCTGCCCGGTTTACCGAAAAAAAAGTCCTGCCCTGGGAAGGATTCTGCCTTGTCCATGACCGGTACACACCTGATGACGTTGCGCGTGCCAAGGATGCGCATCCCGGCGCAGCTGTAGTTGTGCACCCCGAATGCCGGCCGGAAGTTATCGACCTTGCGGATCACGTTGCCAGCACATCGGGAATTATCCGGTATGTCCAGACCTCCCCCGGCTCGGAGTTTATCATCGGGACCGAGATCGGCATCCTGCATCGCCTGAGTAAAGAGTGCCCGGGCAAGCGCTGCTTCCCACTCTCGGACAAGGCCGTCTGCGTTAATATGAAAAAGACCACCCTTGTCCATGTCCGGGACGCTCTTGTCACGGGCCAGCCCAGGATTACCGTACCGGATGAGATCGCATCCCGCGCCCGCCGGGCTATCGGGCGGATGCTTGCCTTATAACCGCACCAAAGCGCGGATTCTTATTTTAAGAACAGTAAAAGATCCCTTAATTAACAATCGTTACGTCCTGTAGCTAAGGATACCTTTTCCCCGGGGAAAGACAATCCTGCGGGACGTGAGAAGAAGAGGGAGAGGCAATGGCTGAAAACGAAGAGAATGACATCCATGTGATCGAAGCGATAGGCCGGTCGAAGATCGTTATCAAAAACGGGAATGTGGCAGAAGTCTCTGTCTCAAGACTCCGCCAGTGCCCGCTTGCAAAAAAATTTGCCCGGCCCGTAAACGAGATTACGCAGGATGAGGTAAAGGCCAACATCGAGCACCGGATGGATTCGTGGGGCATGTGCCAGCCGCACCGGAATGTCTGCGGGGCGGTGGATTTTGTCGGGTTTGGTGCGTCCGAGCTGATCAGCACCGGCATCCTGTCCGGGAGCCTTGACGCTGCCGTCCTTGCCTGTGACGGTGCTGGCACAGTGATCGTGACAACGCCTGAGATGGTTCAGGGCATCGGTGGCAGGATGTCCGGCCTTGTGAGCACTACACCGCTTGCTGAGGAGATGGACCGGATTGAGCAGGGTGGAGGTATCGTCCTTGACCGCGCAAAAGCCATGGTTGATCCGGTGCTCGGGACGGCAAAAGCATATGAGAAGGGATTTACCCGTGTTGCCGTTACTGTAGCTTCAGCAGGCACTGCACTGGCGATCCGCGAAAAATTCCCGGAAGCCTTTATTTTCGGCGTACATTTAAGCGGCATTACCGAAGAAGATGCTGAGCGGATTATCGGGGCTGCGGATATTGTAACTGCCTGCGCCTCGAGATGGATCTGGCAGATCGCAGGGGCCCGCGCCCTCCTCCAGGCAGGTACTGCCGTACCGGTTTTTGCGCTTACCAAGCGCGGGAAGCAACTGATTCTCGACAAGATTGCGCGGTCGGATCGCCCGGTGCTGGTATCCGGTTCAAAACTTCCGGTCTACGGTCCGGAACTTCCCGATCCCCTCCTGTAAAAACGGAATGAAAAAAGAGCCCGGGTTATCACCCGCTCCCTTATTTTTCCTCATGGTTCATGAGAGTGCAGCCACGAACCTGTCCCGTATCTTTTCGGGTGAAAGAGGGATATTGGGAACCTCGCTGTTCCCGGGCCGGATACGGGCATGGATAAATGTCGGCCCTTCTCGGTTTTTCTGCGAAAGTGCGGCTTGAAATTCCCAGTTCTCGTGTACCGTTGAAGCGTGTGCAAATCCCGCCCCAAGAGCCATGAGGGCGAGGTCTGCGCTGTCCTGTCCGGGCCGGGGCTGGTTACCGGTACTCCCAAAGACGCCGTTGTCAAGGCAGGCAATAGTGAGATTTTTCGGGCCGGCTGCGGCAATAACGGGGAGGATTGCCGAGCCAAGCAGGCTTCCGTCACCGTCAATCACGATCACGTGTTTGTCCGGGCGCGCAGCCGCGATACCAAGGCCGATTGCAGATGCCTGCGTATAGCTGCCCAGCATGTAGAAGTTCTCCGGCCGGTCCTTCGCCGCGTAGAGTTCTTTTGACGGGACACCGATGTTTGCAACCAGTATTTCATCCTGTACACTTCCGGCAATGACCCGGATGGCATCGTCTCTGGTCATAACGGGAGGCCGCCAGCTCCGGGTATAACAGAACGATAATGGACGTGGCGGCTGGTCTTGCGGCAACACTGTTCTGCCGCCGCATTCGGAAAAGCATTCCGGGCGGAGGAGGATGACCTGCGGCGCCCGGTTCCGGTACGCTGCCGCAACTGCCTTCCCGATCTCATGCGCGGCATCAGGCCCGGAGACTTCTGTGCAGGCAATCCCGGCAGCGGAAAGAATAGCCGGGAGCGGGCGGTTGAATGGGATCTGGGCCGGGATCTTCTCTCCCTCGCACCCCCGCCAGCTGGCAAGGATCGGGAGCGGAAGGCCAAAGGTTATCGTGAGGGAGAGTATTGCGTTTAGCATGTTCCCAAGGCCTGAGCTCTGGATGGCAAGCGCCGGGTGGGCCCCGGCAAGGTACGCCCCTGCCGCTATCCCCACGCCGTCCTCTTCCCGGGTCAGGCCAATATGCCGGAAGTGGTCCGGCAGCGCAAAAAAGAGTCCCTTTGCCTTGTCGCACGGGATCGAAGCGATTAGGTCGATCCCCTGGTTTTTTAGTTCCCCGATGATCTGGTCTTCATCCATAGTGTGCGACCCACCGTGAAAGTTCTGCCTTCAGGGTATCCCCGGTTTCGTGCTGATTGACCGTCACAGATGGTTCGATCGGATAGAGAGTATAATCCTCCCGTATTCTTTCATAGCCTCCCCCGGTGATATTGAGGAGGATAGAGTCGTCCGGTCCAACGGTGCTGGCCGCTGCTGCCTGCACGAGCGCTGCAGTGGCAACAGCTGCTGCCGGATCAGGATCGATCCCCAGAGTATCCCAGATGAGTGCCATTCCTTTCTTTCCCTCGTCGTTTGATACCGCATACATCTGCCCTTCCGTTGCCTGAAGGGCATCAAAGAGCCCGCCCCCTATGCCATAGGGCGGGCTGCGGTTCGTGAGCACCGGGGACATTACCTCCTTTATGGCATTGGGTGCATCCGGCATATCAATCTCCGGCATCATGGTGCGGCGGCGCTGCTGCCATGCCAAAACAATGGGAGTAAATGGCTTATTCTGGGCCAGGTGAAGGCGGGGAAGTTTTGTGCAGTACCTGCCATCCCCTATAAGGCGGAGCGCCGCTTCCCACGCCGCAATCGCTCCCGTGCCGCTCCCGACAGCCTGGTAATAATGATCCGGTATCCGGCCGAGCGTGACTGCGGCATC
>Ga0181520_10013075_pt1 | contig 10539 bp, 9 predicted proteins | sample PEATcosm2014_Bin_29_FD_132451 | JGI IMG/M metagenome (GOLD analysis project Ga0181520, IMG submission 132451) | Peatland microbial communities from MTU Mesocosm Facility, Houghton, MI, USA - PEATcosm2014_Bin02_30_metaG | ecosystem: Environmental > Terrestrial > Soil > Wetlands > Peat | place...
TACGGTTCTGCTCCGCTTGGAGCCGATAGTCCTCCGCACGCAGCACTTGCAGCCGCCACAGCCCGGCCGCCAGCGCCAGCATCATCAGCAGAATGCCGTACTGAACCACCGCCGCCTTGACACTGGACAGCTTCTCGCCGCGAGTGAATCTCACTGAATCCATCGTGATCTGAGCCCTAGCATAACTCCAATTCAGTTTCTGCGTTGAACTTGAATGCTGCCTGGTTTTGAGTTCATTCTCCGCGGTTCAAACAGCCTTTCATCGACCCTCGATCTTGTTCGCTCAGCGACTCTAGTCCCTGATCTGCAGACGATCCAAAAGAGGAAATGTAAGGATGGCGATGATCGAATTGCCGATGGCCTTGAAAAGCTCGTTCAGCCAGCTCCATTCCAACTCCATGCCCAGCAGGAACCGGGTTACAAACACATAAAGTACGCTTGCCAGGATCGAGAGCAGAAAGATAAACAGCAACCGCACGGTGAAGTTGTCCACATCGATGCGCACGCCGACCGACGCCGCCAGAAACCCGGCCACCGTCTTGGCAATGCCGTTGACCCCGATCGCATGGTTCGAAAGTGCATCCTCAAACAGGCCCATCGAGGCGCCCATGAAGGTTCCCTGGATAGGGCTGCGCCTTCCCAGCGCGAAATATACGGTCACCACCAGCGGCAGATCGAACCACGCAAACCTGCCAAGGACACGCGGGAGCCACGCTTGCAGGACGAGCGCCACCAGCGGCACCAGCCCGTAAACGAGGCTTGGGTAGCGGCGGATCTCCAGATCACGGCGGAAGCTGGCGCTGAGCACGGCCATCAGGGGTTCCTCCGCGGCGGGTCGGGCGGGGTGCCGGCTTGCCCGGCATTGCCGTGGGCCGGCGATGCGGCCTTGGCTGCTGGCTTCGTATTGGGCTTGGCGCTGCTCGGGGCTTGACTGGGATGTTCCTTATCTGGAGCAGCCTTCGGCGTCTCCTGCTGTTGCGAAGCGGAATCCGTTCCGGTCGGGCCGGTTGCTGTGCCCGGCGTAAACCTGTCGGGGTGCAATGCCCGCGGGGGATTCGTCACGATGTTCGGATTAGATGAATCATGCAGCGGCTGCTGATCTTGCGGCAGATTTGGATCGATCAAACCGGGCAGGTGCTCGGCCATGATCTGGGAAGCCTTTTGCTGCTCCATGGCTTGTTGTTCGCGGATCTGCTGATCGCGGATGGCTGCTGCTTCCGTCCCTTTCAGTGCTTCGCTGGTGGCAATGTCCTGTTGCTCTTCGGGCGAGAACCGCGGCTCGGTCGAGGTCACCACCAGTACCTCATCCAGCCGGTCCAGATGGGCGGCCGGCTTCACCATGATGAAGATGAATCCATCCCTCTCCGGATCGCGCACGACCTTTTCCACCACGCCCACCGGCATTCCCCGAGGGAAGATCTGGTCGCCCCCTGCGGTCAACACCTTTTCTCCGGGCTGAATGCGGTTATCCGCCAAAATGCCGACAATCTGCAACTGGCCGGCTGCGTTTCCGCGCAGGATACCCCGAATCCGCGTTGTCTCCAAAATTACGCCTGCGCCACTGGTCGGGTCGTTGATCGCCAGCACCTGCGCAGAGCGCGGAAAGACGTCGCGGATCTTTCCCACAATGCCGTCCGGTGTGATCACCGCCATATCCCGGCCCAGGCCGCCGTTCGAACCTTTGTCGATGTAGAACACCCGCGACAGGTCGCTGCCGCTTGAGCCAAACGCCTGCGCTGCGACCGTCTTGTAGATGTATTTCTCCTGAAAGCTGATTAACCCCTGCAGCCGCTGACCCTGGCGCGCGTCTTCCAGCAGCGCGGCCTGCTCCAGCTGAAGCCGGTCGATGGTCTTCTGCAGGTCCTGGTTCTGCTCCCGCACGTGGCGGAGATCGATGTAGTTCTGCCAAAGCCCGCCGACGCCCAGCTTGGAGCTGTGAATTGCCTCCTCCGCGGGAGAAACCAGCGCATTCGCCCAAAGACGGATCAGCCGGACGCCCGGACCGTCACCCGGGTCAAGTGTGGTTCGCCCATCGCCCATCCGCCTCACCTGCACGGCAAGCCCCATCATCTGCGCCAGCAGGACTGCCAGCAGCACCACCAGGTTCCGATAGCGGACAAAGAACGATTCCATAACAGCCAGGGTTCAGGGTCGAGGGTTCAGGGTTTAGGGTCCGCAAACGACGCCGCCAAAAGGTCCGGTGAGACTTCCCGGCAGCATCCACCGGCGAATCGCCCTGACGAGGAGTCTGGTTCGGCAGAAAAAACGTCGACGTCCGAAACCGCTCCCTGACCCCTAAACCCTGAACCCCAACCCCTATCTTTAATCAATCTTGATCTTGCGCAGCAGGCGGAAGTCCGAGAGCATCTTGCCGGTGCCCAAAACAACCGAGGCCAGGGGATCATCCGCCACTGAAACAGGCAGCCCGGTCTCCTCTCGGATTCTCTTGTCCAGGTTCTTGATCAGGGCTCCGCCCCCGGTTAGCACAATGCCCCGGTCGCTGATGTCGGCCGAGAGTTCCGGCGGGGTCCGCTCCAGAGCCACGCGAATCGCGTTCATGATGACGGCGATGGACTCTCCCAGCGCTTCGCGAATTTCGCTGTCATCGATCGCAATGGTCTTGGGAACACCTTCAATCAGGTTCCGCCCCTTGATCTCCATCGTCAGCGGCTTGTCCAGCGGGAAGGCCGAGCCGATCTCGATCTTCACCGCCTCCGCCGTGCGCTCGCCGATCAGCAGGTTGTACTTGCGCTTCAGATAGTTGGTGATCGCTTCGTCCATCTGGTTTCCAGCCATGCGCACCGAGCGCGAATAGACGATGCCGGAGAGCGAGATGACTGCGATGTCCGTGGTGCCGCCGCCGATGTCGACCACCATGTTGCCCCCGGGCTCGGTGATCGGCAGCCCCGCGCCGATCGCGGCCACCATCGCCTGCTCCACTAGGTACACTTCGCTCGCCTTTGCTCTGTAGGCCGAGTCCTCCACCGCGCGCTTTTCCACCTGGGTAATTTCAGAGGGAACACCGATGACGATTCGCGGATGCACCAGCATCTTCCGGTTGTGTGCCTTCTGAATAAAGTAGTTCAGCATCTTCTCAGTGACTTTGAAGTCGGCGATCACGCCGTCCTTCATGGGCTTGATCGCCACGATGTTGCCCGGCGTCCTGCCCAGCATCTCCTTGGCTTCCTTGCCCACCGCTTCCACTTCGCCGGTGTTCTTGTTAATGGCCACAATAGAGGGCTCGTTCACCACAATGCCCTTGCCGGCTGCATAAACGAGCGTGTTGGCGGTTCCCAGATCGATGGCCAGATCACTGGAAAACATGCTAAAAAGCGAGCGCAGTCCGTGCGATCGCGAGGAGCGCGAAGGATAACCGTTCAAAGACATTGGGAAATTGAATCTACCTCAGGATTCATTGTACGGCCACCGGGCGATGCTGCAAAAAAAGCCCCGAAAGCCCTTTAATGAGAGCGCCGAAGTAGTAAACGATGCGGTAAACTCAGCTGTTTCCCCGGTGCGTGCAGTTGCGCGGAGCCGCTTCAATCGCACCCGGTATTCGCCGGGTTTTGCCGGGATTTCAAAGGATTCACGTGTCGATCCCCACGTATCACAATCTGATTGGCGGCTAGTGGCTGCCTGCTGTCTTCGTGGACTACTCCGACAAGCTGCAAAGAGCGCAGATCGACAACGCGAACTAAATCGACTCCACGCCCTCCATCTTCGTCCTCACTTCTGTTCCCAGGCTCTCCATGTCGGGATAGGGGTCGCCCCGTTCGATTGTCGGCAGCTCTTCAAGAAGCTCTGCATAGGGCGTAACCTCCACGCCATGGAACGATGGAAAGCCCATTGAGTCTGCTAGGCGGCAGGAGACGTTTACGAGCGCTGCCATGTCCCATGGATCGGATTTCTCTCGTAGGCAGTGATGGTGCGCTACGATCGACTCGAAAGCCACGGGCAGCTTCCAACTCGCCACTAGTTCGGCGCCCACCTCGCAGTGGTCATAGCCAAAGGCCTCGCGTTCCAGCAGCAGAATGCTCGACGACGGCCCTTTGTGCTTGGCGAGAAGGAATACATACTCTTTCGGCTCGAGCACTGCCAGCGCAAGGCGGCCCAGGTCGTGAAGGACGGCTCCTGTGAACGCCAGGTCCTTGTCCAGATCGGTCTGCGGAGCAAGTATCTCGGCGATCAGACCGCACGCCAGGTTATGCCTCCACATGTCTCGCATCACCGGCCGGCTCATCGCGTCGCCCAAAAACGATCGCATCGCCACAGTCAGCGCAATGCCCTGCAGATTCTTGGTCCCCAGCCGCGCCACAGCCTGCGCGATGCTCACTGCCGGCACGCGCGGCGCGTACCATAGGGAGTTTGCGATCCGCAGCACTTCGCTCGAAAACGCCGGGTCAGACGAGATCAGCGAGCTTACCTGCGTAAACGGTGTGTCCTCGTTGTTCACCAGTTTCATTACGCGAATCGCAATCTGCGAGAAAGGGCAAAGGCTGAAAAAGGCCCATGGAGCCTGTAGGTTCTTTTCCGAATCCACTGCGTGAACAGGCATCATCTGAGTCACCTTTCCGTCGGCCGCCCGTCGGCCCCTGAACAGAAACCAATGCAGAGTGCGCATCATTTGCTCTTGGCTTTCCCGCGTGCGGGCTTGGAAGTGCGGGCGGAAACTAGCCAGCAGCCCTTCTGGTTTAAATCGGCTGCGTCGCCGCCTTTCGAGGAGAATGTCCGAATTCTGTACACCGCGGCCGAACTAGCTGTTCCGCTTTCGGAAGCACTCCGGCGAAAATCGTTTTGAGCCCGGTCCGTTCAGTTCTGAATTGGTCGTCTTTCAGAGTTGGTCGCGGTTCATGGTTGGTCGCCCTCCAGGACGTCTCTCAACGCGAAGCTGGTTTCCAGGCGCGTCACGCCCGGGAGCCGCGAGAGCTCTCTCTGGTGCAGCCGTCCATAGTCGTCGATGCCGGAGACACGAACCACCAGCATGTAGTCGAAATGCCCGGCCATTAGATGGCAGCTGGCGATGCCCTTGCAGCGTCGAACCGCGGTCTCAAACGCTGCCAGCACAGCAGCCGACTGCCGCTCCAGCGAGACGCGGATGAACACTGTCATCCGTTTGCCCAGCAGCCGGTCGTCCACCAGTGCGCGATAACCCCGAATCGCCCCCGCCGCCTCCATCGCCTGAATCCGCCGCGAGGCCGCCGATGCAGACAATCCAACCGCCTCGCCCACCTCGAAGTTCGTTGCCCGTCCGTTGTGTTCGAGATGGCGAAGGATCGCTTCGTCCAGCTCGTCCAGCGCGCCCGCTCCGTCCGCCTCCGTCACTGGTTCGCCCTGTTTCATACTGTCTGCGCTCACGTTGTGCGCCTTGCCGCTATTTCGATCACGTTTCGTGCTCATCGCTGCCTTATATCACAAACTTTGCAAACATTGGAATCGCCTTGCGCCGTACGATCATTCCAGTTGAAAGCGATGTTCGCCCGGCGCCCAGCAGCCCTCCCCAGCTTCAATCCGGCGCCGGGCCTCCCGCCGATGCCTTTGCTCTCCTGTCCCACGCTTCCCACCTGCAGCATCGAGCCAAGAGCGGACCGGGCGGGGATCGGTATCGGACGGGGATCGGCATCAAATCAGGAGCGGCATCCAATCCTGTTTAGCAGAGGCAGCGATGATTGTTGGCGTCCCCAAGGAAATCAAAGACAACGAAGCCCGCGTGGGCGTGACCCCAGCCGGGGCAAAAGCCCTTGTCGAAGCCGGTAACACCGTTCTCGTGGAGAAACAGGCCGGCGCGCAGTCGGGCTTTGACGACGCAGAGTACCAGAACGCCGGCGCCGAGATTGTCGGCGATTCCGGCTACGTCTGGGGCAAGTCCGAGATGGTTGTTAAGGTCAAGGAACCGATCCTGAGCGAGTACGTCTATTTTCGCGAAGGGCTCGTCCTCTTCACCTATCTGCACCTAGCCCCGCTTCCTGAACTCACCGAAGAGCTGCTGCGCAAAAAGGTCATTGGCCTTGCGTATGAGACGGTTCGCGATCGCGAGGGAACTCTGCCGCTGCTCACGCCCATGAGCGAGGTCGCGGGCCGCATGAGCGTCCAGGTTGGCGCTACCTACCTGGAAAAAGAGCGCGGCGGCCGCGGCATCCTGCTGGGCGGCGTTCCCGGCGTGCCCCCGGCGCAGGTCTGCATCATCGGCGGCGGCATCGTGGGCACCAACGCCGCGCGCATAGCCCTCGGCTTCGGCGCAAAAACCACAATCATCGACGTCAACCTCAACCGCCTGCGCGAACTCGAGGATATCTTCGGCGGCCGCCTCTACACCCTCGCCTCGAACAGCTACAACCTCGGGAACGCCACCCGGGAAGCCGACCTGGTTATCGGCGGAGTGCTCATCCCCGGCGCAACGGCGCCCAAAATCGTCACCCGCGCCATGGTCAGGGCGATGAAGAAGGGCGCGGTCATCGTCGATGTGGCCATCGATCAGGGGGGGTGTGTCGAAACCGCCCGGCCAACTTCGCACTCCAAGCCCAGCTTCGTTGAGGAGGGCGTGGTCCACTACTGCGTCACCAATATGCCCGGAGCCGTGCCCCACACCTCCACGCTCGCGCTCACCAACTCCACATTCCCTTATCTTCTGCGGCTTGCCAACCTCGGCCCGCGTGAGGCTCTGAAGCGCGATCCCGGCCTGGCGGAAGGGCTCAACACCTGGCTGGGCGTGCTTGCGCATCGCGGTGTTGCCGAGAGCCAGCACAAAGAGTGGACACCGGCGGCCAATCTGATCGCCTAGAACGCCGCTTCACCGCTGCAGGATGTCGATTGGCTGTGTGAAGTCCGTCACGCGCAGATGCTTTGCCAGTGCCGGGTGTTGCCGCTGAAGGGCAAGATACATCTCCCACGCAATGCGCCGGTAGCTGAAGTGCCCGGCCGGCGCGGAACGCAACTCCGAGATGTATTGCGCTTCGGCAAAGTCCATCTTGAAGAGGCTCCGGATCCGCGTCCCAAGCGGCAGCAGATACAGCGCAGACTGTTCCGCTTCCGGCGCCTTGCTCCTTGCAATCTCGTTGCTCGCCGCGTGCGCCTTCTTGAGCGCCCATTCAAACTCCGCCCGGACGCCGGCCTCTTCGAGCAGATTCACGCCCGGTCCCAAATCGCCGCTTTCAGGAATCTCGCACCCATGAGCAGTCGTCAGGGGCTGAATGATCTGCGTGCACCTGCGGTGTCGATGCATGTCGCGGAAGCCGCCAATGTCCATCAGGAAGTCAAAGCGCAGTGCCGCGCCTGCATGGAAGGCACGAAACGCCTCATCATGCCGCTCGCGGTGCCGCAGTCCCAGCTCGACGATCTCGTTGACGCGCGCTTCCGGCAGCCCGGCTACCACGTCGCGCGTCTGCCGGAAGGAGTGCTGCCCGGCCGAGTAGATCAGCGTCGCAGCCAACTCCACTTCCAGGCTCTCGGTCCGCTCCACGAGGTCCACCACGGGAGCCGTGGCAATCGGCACCGCACCAAGAAGCTCACGCGCAGCTTGGCTCAGCTCCGCCTGCGTCTTCATCAGATATTCGTTCGGATGTGCGTACTTGACCAGTGTGGGCGCTGTCTTCACTTCCCGGAGGAATAACTGCGCGGCCTCGCCGGCCAGGTCGTGATCCGTCCCTGAGAGCTTCTGAACAAATGCGCTCGCAGCCTGGGCGTTCACGTTCCAGGCCGGCCCCGTGGCTGCCTCCCGTAGCTTCACGCCCAAGTCGCGAATCTCGGCCATGGGGTGCGAAAGCAGCCGCGAAACCTGCGTCTCCAGCGTGCGTGCATTCACAATCTGCCCGAGCGAAGTATTTGTCGCGAGTGGCAGCAGATAGCGCGCCACATCGAATGCACGCGCCTTCAGGGTTCGTTCGTACGCCTCCGGCTTCATCGTGTCGGGCCGGGTCACGCGCCGCCGAAGCGCCTCATGCACCGCTGCCGTGGTCTGCTGATAAGTCGCGAACAGGCTTTGCACAGTCTCCGCATACAGCCCGGCCAATGCCGCGTCGTCGCCAAATTCCGGCAGGTACCAGCCCGACTTGAGGAAGTTTTGGTAGCGGGTCGAGCGCTCCTGGCCGTCCCAGCGCTGTTCGTCCACCAGCACCATTGCGGCCAGCAGGCTCAACCGCTCCACCGCGAACGCAATATGTGCCAAATCGGCAATCGACCGGTGGCCATACTCAAAATAGAACGTGTTGAGGAACTGCTCGGCACGTTGGGAACTGATCTCGGTGAGCGATTCGCGCATCGAAAGAGCAGAACGGGAGTACTTGGCCATGGCGTAGGCAAGCACCTCGGGGTCGGCGCCATGGACGGCAAATACGTCTGTACTATTGCGCGCCCCAAGGGGGAGAAAACTTTCACTGGACATGGACAGTCGCTCGCGACCAGAATACGGCATAAGAGCGGTTTTCCCGCGTGCTGGGTCGTGGCGGCAGATGTTCACTGCGGATTTTCCTGTTGAAATCCGTTCCAGCCAGCCCCGGACCCGGTTCACCGGAGGAAACTGCCGATTGCGGCTGGAGAATCCCGCTGGAAGGAGGACAGTTCAGGCCATCTTCAACCGCTCCGGAGCTCATTCAGGCTGGTGCGGCGCCCAGCAGAACCTCAACTTCAGCTCCCCAGGGACGCGCGAATCGCTATCAGGAGCAAACGGGACATGCAGGAATTTCTGATTCGCACCTACCATCGGCCAAGGCCCCTGCCTGCCGGCCGCTGGCGCATGACGCAGCGCTGGAACGACCTGCTCTTTGCGCATTGGCCCGTCCCTGCGTCTCTCATGGATGCTGTCCTGCCTGGCGGGCTCGAGGCCGACACCTATCAGGGGTCTGCCTGGCTCGGCGTCGTTCCGTTCTGGCTCGACCGCATCAAGCTGCGTGGCGTTCCACCGGTGCCGGGAACGCAGAACTTTCCCGACCTGAACGTCCGCACATACGTCCGCGACCGTGAGACCGGCGACCCGGGCCTCTATTTCTTCAGCCTCGATGCCAGTAACCTGTTCGCCGTCGCCGTTGCTCGAGCGTTCTTCCACCTGCCTTGCCACTGGGCCGAGATGCACATCGACCAGCGGACCGACCGCGAGTTTGCCTTCTACAGCCGCAGGCGCTTCTCGAAGAAGCAGGTGATCTTTCAGGCGCGCTATCGCGGGCTCGGACCCACTCGCAAGTTGGCCGAAGCTCGCGCCGGCTCGCTTGAGCACTTCCTCATGGAGCGTTCGTGTCTCTTCACCCTCAATCGAGTTGGCCAACCGGTCCGCGCGAATCTCCATCATGTCCCCTGGCCCCTGGAAGAAGCCGAGGCCGAAATCGACCGCAACGATATGGCCGAATCCATCGGCATCAAGCTGCCTGACCAGGCGCCTGTCCTCCACTACTCCCGCCGTTTGGCCCTCTACATCTGGCCGACGGAGTTGCTCAGGCCCGTGCTGGCGCCCCGCCCGGTCACCGTGGCCGCCACGCCATCCGGGTAGATCGCGACCGGCGGAAGTCGCTTCGCGCTCCTGGCAGCGCTCAGCCCACGTCCAACTGCGATCCTTCACGACAAATTCACCCTGTGACGCCAACCTATAATGGACAACGGCAATGAGCAGGTGTGTGGCGGCGCCCGCAATTCGAGAGGACTGAATGGGAAATCTGCAGGGTCGCATTGCGCTCGTAAGCGGCGCATCGCAGGGAATTGGACGGGCATGTGCGCTGGAGCTGGCGCGGGCAGGCGCGACCGTGGCGCTGGCCGCCCGCAACGAGGCAAAGCTCGCCGAGGTAGTGTCCGAAATTGAGACAGCCGGGGGCCAGGCTGCGGCCTTCGTGCTTGACGTTGCCTCTGGAGAGTCCATCAAGGCCGGTGCTAAAGCCGTGCTCGATCGATTCGGAAAAGTTGAGATTCTGGTGAACAACGCCGGCATCACCCGCGATGGCCTGATGATGGCCATGAAGCGCGCCGACTGGGACGATGTGCTGGGCACCAACCTGACCGGTGCGTTTCTCCTGACCCAGGCCGTGCTGCGTCCCATGCTGAAGAACCGCTGGGGCCGGATCATCAATATCTCAAGCGTAGTGGGCCGCACCGGCCAGGGCGGCCAGGTGAACTACGCGGCCAGCAAGGCCGGGCTGATCGGGATGACGCGGTCGCTGGCTCGCGAAGTGGCCTCCCGCGGAATCACCGTGAATGCCGTGGCCCCGGGCTACATTGAGACGCCCATGACCGCGGTGCTGGACGAGAAGCTGCGCACAGCGATGCTGGCTACCATTCCGCTCGGCCGCGCAGGAACCGACCTGGAAATTGCGCAGTCGGTGGCCTTTCTGGCCTCGGACGCGGCGGGATACATTACCGGGCACGTGCTCGACGTAAACGGCGGCATGTTCATGGGCTGAAGCGCCGGGCGCACTGGCTCCGCCGCCAAACCGGCAGGGGATCGTTTCATAAATTGTGGCCAATGCCAGCGATAAACCGGCTACCGGGAGGCCAGATCTTCCTCCGGCAGCAACTCGTACGACACGAATGCCACCTTCTTGCTGTCCGGCGACCAGGACGGAA
>Ga0181520_10013076_pt1 | contig 10539 bp, 14 predicted proteins | sample PEATcosm2014_Bin_29_FD_132451 | JGI IMG/M metagenome (GOLD analysis project Ga0181520, IMG submission 132451) | Peatland microbial communities from MTU Mesocosm Facility, Houghton, MI, USA - PEATcosm2014_Bin02_30_metaG | ecosystem: Environmental > Terrestrial > Soil > Wetlands > Peat | place...
TCAGTCGGCTTTATCTAGAGGAACTATTACAAAACTTAATAACAAACGCTATCAAGTACACGAAAAAGGGGAGCGTGAATATTATTGTAAAGCAAAAAGACAAAGATATTACATTCTCCATAAAAGACACTGGAATTGGTATTAGTAAATCCGATCAGCAGAAGATTTTTGGGAAATTTTACCGTAGCGAAGACTACCGGACACGCGAAAGCAGTGGAACCGGGTTGGGTTTATACGTAGCAGCAAAACTAGCGCATAAAATCGGAACTGTCGTTATGGTCAAAAGCCGGTTGAATTTCGGCTCGACGTTCAGCATCACTTTGCCGGCTAAGAAAGATTAAAGTGTTATTGACTAATGGTGGTATTTCAGCTATATTATTAGTTGACAGTCTGCCTATGCAGACTATTTAATTTACCTAAGGGTGAGGAGTGAACGAAGTGGCCGTCAAGGATAAAAAAACTGAAAAAAAATCAGTGACAAAAATCATTCAGCCTAAAAAGAAACGAAGTAAACTTCTTGTTCCTTTTTTTGCAGTTGGTGGCTATTTTAAAGGTTCTTGGCAAGAACTACGTCAGGTTCGATGGCCGAATCGCAAAGCTACCTGGGGATTGACGGCAGCGGTTATTCTGTTCACCGGACTGTTTGTCGCACTAATTGTATTTTTAGACTGGGTTTTCAGCTCACTATTTAATTTAATAATAAAATAAAGGAAATTATGGCAAAGAATCGATACGACTCATCACGTCAATGGTATGCAATCCACACCTACAGTGGATACGAAGAGAAAGTCGCGGATAGTATCAGGCAGCGAATTAACGCTGTTGATATGGCCGACAAAATCTTTGATGTTATGGTACCAAAAGAAAAGCAAATCGAAATCAAAAACGGTAAACGAAAAGTTGTTGAAAAGCGAATCTTCCAAGGTTACGCCTTGGTCGAGATGAAATTGACAGATGAAACTTGGTATATTATTCGAAATACGCCTGGTGTGACTGGTTTTGTTGGCACCGGTACTGAACCTACACCAGTCTCGGAACCTGAAATCGTCAAAATCAAACGAAGAATGGGCGTTGAAGATCCTAAGCACAATATAGATTTCGAACTCGGTGAGGTTATCAGTATTACTGACGGACCATTCAAAGGATTCGATGGCTCAATCGCTGAGATTGATACTCAAAAAGGTAAAGTAAAAGTAATGGTGAGTATGTTCGGACGTGATACTTCGGTCGAGCTTGACGCTCTACAGGTACGTAAGGTATAATACCCCAGTTACGCACTCGTCTAACGAGTACAAAGGAAAATTATGGCAAAGAAAATTATCGGAAATCTAAAGTTACGTATTCCAGCTGGTCGCGCCACGGCCGGACCTCCGGTAGGTTCGACACTAGGTCAGTGGGGACTGAATATGATGGACTTTATTAACCCGTTCAATGAAGCGACTAAGGGCTTGATGGGAAAAGACGTCATCGTCCACCTGCAAGTTTTCGAGGACCGTACGTTCGCCTGGAAATCGCTAGGCCAACCAGTTGACGATTTAATCATTGAAAAAACCGGCATCAAAAAGGGAAGTGGTAAACCACACAGTGAAAAAGTCGGCAAAATCACTCGCACCCAACTAGCCGAAATTGCTGAACTAAAGAAGGACCAGTTAAACGCAATCGACGAAGAGGGTAGGATAAGGATTATAGCTGGCACGGCCCGTTCAATGGGGGTTGAAGTCGAAGGCTAAAGCTTAAAACATATCAAGTCCATAAATAAAACCAGCTCCTTGTGAGCGGTTTTTTATTTGTGTTTTACGATAGCATCAATCTTTTGCTCGATATGATTTTGCCACCAAGAGACAAATGCCTGCTTGGATTCAAAATAGGATATCAGTTTGGCCTTTAGTGCCGTCTCTGCTATCATCAGTCTTTTTTCTTCATCACTGCGATTAGGTAGCATGAACATTTCGTTATCGGCCAGATCTGATAGTGGTACGATCGGTCTGCCCGTGCCGAAGTAGTCGACATGGGCATGATTTGGAGTCAGTGATCTTAAGAGTAAGCCTAGCCCTAACTGTTTTGCGCCCGGACCATCAACTGCCCAGTCGCGGAGTTCTGGTGCTTTTTGTAGCACGCTCGTTGCCATCGTGTCGATCTTATCGGCGTCCTTAGCCCGAACGCCTGTAATCGACCGAGTCGCGTAGTTAATAACCGACATCGCCGGATTAGGAATCGGGACGCGCATATTTTTGACTAATAGGGACCACGTTTCCATGCTTTCTGGTTCAAGAGGTACAGCAAAAGGGAATAGCGATTTGACCATTCCACCGCTAGATACCATTCCTTCTGGTAAATCAATGCCGCTTGGTCGACCGTAACGGTCTGATACTACAGCCAGAACAGCCGCCATACCAAATGGATGAGCTAGTTGTTTACGTAATTTGTCTCCAGAAACAATGCTAAACACCGATTGCTCCAATTCAGCCCCGACAGTTACGTCCATAAGTCGTTCCACTCGCGCAACATCAATCGGGTTACTCGATAAAACCAAGGCGTCTAAATCACGTAAAGTCTTAGATTTATCGTCCCTAATAGTAGGCAAATAAAGTGAGTCGGGCGCGATGACCTCCTTAGCTTTGAAATTAATAAAAGTCTCTGGATTCATCAAGGCAACAGTATTAATACCGCCGATGATTTGAACGTTGTGAATAGATTCTTCTTCAAGAATATCCGTAAACGGCTTAATAACATCTATTGAGTTAGTCATATCTTATTATCAATTATTATAACACTATGTGTGGGTTTTTCAATTCGTATTGAATAAATAAGCCTTATCTGTTAGAATTAGGTCACTAAAGTCAATGTTGGGAGATGCTAAGACCATCGTTATTACCACAGAAAGGATCAGACTCTAATGGCAAAAAAACCAGAGCTTTTAGAAAAAGCAAAAAAGCTTAAATTAGAAGTAACACATAAAAACACAATTGCTGAGATTGAGGCTGCGATTAATGCTGCCGAGGCAAAACTTAAACCTGAAAAGGTTGCAAAAATCGAGAAAGAGACCGCCGTTAAGCCGGAAACGACCGAGACTGAAGCTAAAACCGCTAAGGCCGGTAAGCGTAGCGAAAAATCAATAAAAGAAGTCGAAGACAAAATTGCCAAGGAAGAACGTAAGGAAAAGGGCGACGCAGCCCCACAATCTCCAGACGCTGTGGCGCATACTAAAAAAGGCCCGAAGCCAGTTACTCGTCCACTAATTGAACGTCGTGGTAAAAACTACCAAAAAGCTGCAGAATATGTTGATAAGGCAGTTATTTATCCATTATTCGAAGCTCTGGAAATTGCCGTAAAAACTAATCCTAGCAAATTTAATGCAAGTATTGAAATGCACGTACGACTTGGCGTAGACCCTCGTCAGGCCGATCAGAATATACGCGCAACCGTGGCTTTGCCTAATGGAACGGGCAAAGTCGTACGAGTCGCCGTATTCGCCCCCGACACCGAACATGCAGCAGCTAAAAAGGCCGGCGCTGATATTATCGGCGACGAAGATTTCTTACAAAAACTCGATAAAGAAGAAATCAACTTCGACGTGTTGATTGCGACACCTCAGTATATGCCAAAATTAGGAAAATACGCACGTCTGCTTGGACCACGCGGCTTGATGCCAAACCCTAAAAGCGGTTCGGTCGCAGCAAATGTCGCTAAGGCAGTTACGGAAGCCAAAGGCGGAAAAGTCGAATACCGTGTCGACAAACAGGGTATAATTCACTTAAGTATCGGGAAAGTGTCATTTGGAGCCAAAAAACTTGAAGAAAACGCCAAAGCTTTCTTTGACAGTCTAAAATCCCAAAAGCCTTCTGGCCTAAAGGGTACATATGTAAAAAGCATGTCAATTAGTGCAACTCAAGGCCCTGGTATAAAAATTGAGAACGTAGTAAGCTAACTCGTATAATATCTGGAGTTGATATGTCTGAACATAACGACGAATCGGAGGTGGGAATGAAGCACAGATTGTCAGAACGCGGTGTTCTCGGCAATGGTTCCAGCCCGGAGGCTAGATTTGTAGCCAGTCACGAAAAGCTTGATAAATATATTGAGGCCCTAAGAATACTTCAACAAAGAATCGTTCTGACATCTGGTACTTTTGATTTGTTACACGTTGGTCACGCAAAATACCTTGAAGTCGCAAGATCATATGGGGACGTATTGGTTGTCGGTGTTGATAGCGATTCGAAGGTTCGCAAAAGAAAGGGGCCTGAACGCCCCGTTGTTCCAGAGGTGGAACGTGTAAATATGCTAGCTCACCTTCGTTCGGTTGATATCATTACCCTGAAACAACCAGAGGATCCACACTGGGATCTAATTAAGCGAATCAAACCCGACACGTTAATTGTTACACAAGAAACCTACGATGACGACACCATAAAAGAACTTGAGGAAATCTGCGGCCAAGTTGTTGTATTGGAACCGCAGGCAACTACGTCAACTTCTGCTCAAATTCGCAGACTGCAAATCGGATGGTCGAGTAGAATTCAAGAACCCGTCGAAAGACTATTAGAAGAACATCAGGCTGACCCAGGGCTTAGACGAAAAATCGGAAGAGTATTAAGTGATCGAAAAGACTGATAATAGCCCAGAACTTTTTGCAGGATACATTCCCGTTGTCCATGACGGCTATATACGGGCCTTCGATCGTCACCCCGACGCCAGAATCGGCGTTTTCAACAAAGACATCCTTGAGAATATTCCATATACTAGAAAAGACATCCGGGCATTAAATCCGGAAGATGCCGTACAAGCCATAAGCGGGCTAGGGAGAGAGGCCTTCGTTATGGGACAATTGAGCTTGCAGGAAGCTTTAAAACGACCAATTATTATGCCCGAAGATGATATCACAAGAACGCTTATCATTGAAAATCCAGATGCCGATATTACCACGGAGCCGATATTTTTGCGTTGGGATCGCGACAATTCGACAGAAAAACAAGCCATTCTTCCTGATAGAATCGTCAGGATAGATGGTGACGATTCTATTATCAAGATGCTTGACGAAGAAATGAACCAAAGCGCAAATTGGTGGAGACATGTCGGTAGTGTCGTTATTGATGCGGAAAATAATATAATACTGAGAGCTCATAATAATTCGCTTCCAACTGAATATACGTCATGGATCGAAGGCGATCCGCGTATCACTGCTCATAAGGGTAATGAGATCGATAGATCAATCGACGCGCATTCTGAAATAGTCAACATCGCAGAAGCAGCCAGAAGGGGTATAGCGCTAGAGGGTAAATCCATTATGGTCACTACCTTTCCGTGTCCTTATTGCGCCAAGGCAATTGCACACAGTGGAATTAAATCGTGCTATTTTATCGAAGGCTACGCAACCCTGGATGGGCAAACTACGCTGAAAGACGCTGGCGTGGAAATCGTCAAAATCGAAACCGAACTTCCACCGGAAGACCCTCGTTCACTAAAACCATACCCGAATAAATAGTTAGCTGATTTTGAACCTGACCTTTTCATCGGCTGGTTTATCGACAGACGGAACGATTAAATGCACGTGAAGGTGATTAACAGAAGCTCCGTTTTTTGACATATCGCCGAAACGCATACAGAGACCTCCCGTAATAATGTTGAACTCTTTTTCAACCCAGACCATATGTTCCAATAATTCGTCGAAGGCGCCTTTTTTCAAATCAGATAGTTTTTCGGCGTGGTAATTAGCTATTGCTAACAAATGAATATCTGTGTATTTATATGGCCATTGATTTTTTGTTACCGTCCAATATGCGCCTTTTCTGAGCGTTTTTTGTTTATGGTATTTATCTATATTTTCTGGGCAAAATGGACATTCCTGATTTTCAGCGATGTTTTCCATTACTCGGCGCTGTTCATCAAGCCGGAAATTATTTAGATTAACGAATGACTTATCTTTTTTCATAGATTACGAAACTATATGGATATATATTATCACTATCATTAGAAAATTGTTGTTCATTGGTTTTCTTCCAACGTTTATCTAACACGGGAAAGAAAGTGTCAGCACCACGAATTCTTGCATCGACTTCAGTCGCATATATTTTTTCTACATCACTTAATACTTGATTATAGATTTCTCCGCCACCCATTATGAAAGCTTTGTCATATCCCGAAGTCATTGAATATGCCTCTTCAAGGGAGTGGGCGGTTTTAATTCCGGGAATTTTTATATTATCACCTCTGGTTATAACGATATTCTGACGATCCGGAAGAGGAGCGCCAATAGAATCAAAAGTTTTGCGACCCATAATTACCGCCGCATTAGTCGTTAGTTCTTTAAAATGCCTGATATCTCCACGCATTTCACCTCGGCCCCATAACAATCCACCGCTTATACCGATAGCGCGTTCTTTATCATATGCGACAATGATGCTTTTTATACCGGTGTCCCCCCCATGTTCATCGGTGGGTGAGTGAAGTAATCCTGAAGCTTAAAGTGTTCGACTCGAAAATCCTCAAGTTTTTTAATGGTAGGATCAATGGTTAAGCGCGGGAATGGATATGGTTCTCGATCCAGGAGTTCATCAACTTTTTCAAAATGTTGATCGTAAACATGTGCATTGGAAATTTGAAAAACAAGTTCTTTGGGTTTATAGCCCGTAACTTGTCCAACCATCATCAATAGTGCAGCATAATGAACCATGTTAAATGGAAGCCCTACGGGGACATCCGCACTTCGCTGCCAGTGAACTAAAGAGATTTCTCCGTTCTCAGTATCAATGTTGTAATGTTGTAGCCCATGGCAAGGAACAATCAACACCTCTTGTTGACGACCTGGAGCTCGGCTAATTTTTGGTGGAATAAACGGACTTATAATATGGGTTCTGAGTTCAGGCCGAGCTTTTATTTGTTCGATCATGTTTGCATACTGGTCAAAGGTTTTATCGCCGTCTGGAAAATCGTGGAAAGCGGCGCCATACGAACCGGGTCCCAGATCGCCAACTTCAAGTCCGCGTTTTTTCGCTTTTCGTTCAGCTTCTTCGCCAACGGTCCATGGCTTCCAAAATTTACACCCGTATGACTCCAGTTCTTCTTGAGTCCTGGCTCCATGCATAAAACCAATTATTTCACCTAATGCCTGCTTAACAGGTCCGGTTACGGGTCTTAGGTCACTATTTTGTTCATGGTTGGCAATGTTTTCATCAGACGAACCCATAGTTAAATCCCGCTCTGTAATTAAAGGAAATCCGCCTTTAGCCAGATCAAATCTCATCATATGCCCCAGCACTTCCTGCGAGGCCGACTCCATCCCAGAAAGAGCTTTTTTTCCAGTCTTTCTGATTCTCAAAAGCAAATCGTGATATTGCAAATCTGGTTCACGATCAGTTTTGTATGTAAACGGTTCGGCTTTTTCTTGGTTTGCCACTAGATCACCCCTCAATTTTCTTGATTTACTCTACTTAATATTATACCAGTATTTTTTCTAGTTTCTCCAGACATCCAAAGCATTATTGACAACAGATGAACAAATTTGTTATACTGCGCCGTAGACATCACCAAAGACAGTAGCCGTGGAAACACTTAATTTGCTACCTAGGATTATGTAAACATACATTTTTTTGGATTTTGTAGTCTTTGGCAGTGCGAGAACCAGGGACTTTTTTGTTCTCTCGCATCTGTCTGAACGTTTACAATTAGGTCAAATATTCTAAATATCAACTGAAGAAAGGATTTTTATGGCAATTACACGCAATAAAAAGAACACTTTGGTTGCAGAATTAGCAGAATTATTCGCTGGCGCAAAGGGATCAGTAGGCGCCGCCTACACCGGCCTTAGTGTTGCCGACATGCAACAACTAAGAGCTGCAGCCCGGACTGAAGATGTAACTATCAAAGTTGCGAAGAATCGTTTGGTTCGCGTGGCATTTGCTAGTGACAGCAAGCTTAAAAACGCGGATACAAGCCTACTTACTGGACAATTAGTTTATGCTTTTTCAAGCACTGACGAAGTTGCGCCAGCTCAAGTTTTGGCTAAATTCGCCAAAAGCCATCCGGCACTAAAACTAATCGTTGGTTTTGACAATACCGGCTCCGTACTTGATACGGCGACCGTAACGGCACTAGCCGCACTCCCAACTAAGAATCAACTTCAGGGTCAGCTGGTCAGCGTACTAGCAGCACCGCTTAGTGGATTCCTTAGTGTCGCGAATGGCACGCAGCGAGGATTTGCTCAAGTGCTATCCCAGCACGCCGAATCAATCTAAAGCTAATTTTGTAACTGTTTAATAAATTAAGGAGAATATAACCATGGCAGACAAAGAAGTAAAACTATCCACTGCTCAAACAAAGATTGTTGATGAACTTAACAAACTTTCAGCATTGGAACTAAGTCAAATCGTTAAACACCTGGAAGACGAATGGGGCGTGAGCGCAGCAGCGCCAGTAGCAGCAGTTGCTACACCGGCATCAGAGGCTGCACCAGCCGAAGAAGAGGGTAAAACAGAATTTACCATCAACTTGAAAGAAGCTGGCAACCAAAAGGTCGCTGTAATAAAAGCAGTTAAGGAAATTACTGGTTTGGGACTCGGCGAAGCAAAAGCGATAGTTGACGGCGTTCCTTCAACAGTAAAAGAAAAAGCTAATAAAGAAGAGGCTGAAAACGCCAAGAAACTGCTCGAAGAAGCAGGTGCAACCGTCGAATTAGCTTAATTTTGCAAAAAAAATATTTGACCGACAAGTAAACAACAATTATACCGTCCACCCATATGGACGGTATTTTTGTTAATATGCAAGTATAAAATATACAACGCTTATTAAGCTACATCATAAAATTATGTGGAAAAACGGATTTTCCTGTTGACATATTGTGTGATAGTTGATATATATTAAGTAATATAAGGCCAAAAATAAAGACAAAAGGAATTGCGAGTAACCATGTCTGAATTACCAGAAAAGCAAATAAAACGATTACACAGTCTCATGCAGGATGCAGAGACTAACTTAGCTGCTGCTAGAGAGTTATTAATTAGTATAACCGGCGACGATGGCGCTCCGATTACGCCAAAATCCAGTAATACTGAGGATGTTAAGGGGAAAGTTATCGAGGGGGTTTTTGATGGTCAACGAATGGCCGGACCAGATGGTAAAGAATATCCGGTTCCAGCAAATTACGCCAGTAAGTCGAAACTCGTAGAAGGTGACATATTGAAGCTGACGATTACCGACGACGGCGGATTCGTTTATAAGCAAATCAGCCCTATCGAAAGAAAGCAGATTATTGGCACACTGGTTCAGCACGATGGTGCATACTATGTGGAAGCTAATGGTCGCGAATACCGAATTCTACTGGCTAGTGTTACATATTTCAGGATTAACGTGGGCGATCAGGTTACTATTATTATTCCTGCCGACAATCCGGACGCCGACTGGGCTGCCGTCGAAGCTGCTTTGTAAGAAGACTTACTCTATACTTCTAGAATTTAAAAACATAAGCTGTTATTATATGGTTAAGTAATAATTAAGGGGGAGTTATGCAACCTGAATATAATCAACAACAATATACAAGCGTACCTACAGAGCCGTCTTTTAAACCAAAGAAGGGTGGGTTCAACTGGAAAAAAGTCCTACTATTCGTATTGGTAGCAATATTAGCAGCTGCATTATCCGGAGCTTCGGTTTGGGGATATATGTCCAAAGAAAACAACAGTAATAGTAATTCGTTAAACGCTCAGATCACTACAAAGAATAAAGAAATCTCAGTCCAACAAACACAAGTGACAGCCCTACAAAAGGCAATCGCGGCTAAAACTACAACAACATCCACCTCAACCCAACAGACCAGTAGTACCGATTTATATAAGTCTCTTCTTTCGTTCTGTAGTAATGGCGGCTACACCGTTCAGCAGGTTACTTTGACAAATCAAGATACTGGCAGTAGTTATTTTGCAAATTGTGCCGTATCCAAAGGCGCTGCTAGCGGTTATCAAATAACAGCAAAGTATATTAATGTCGAGAGCACTTGGGCACAGCTTTACAGCGGACAGGGTCCGGCAGCGAGTTCTGTGTGTACACAAAATGACATTCCAACCATCCTTGGCGTTTGTGCATAATATAAACAACGGTTCTTAGTTCAAATAAAAGTGGCCCTAAATGGGCCACTTTTATTGACAAAATAAACAAAAGCACTATACTGGTGTTATTCACTGAGGTGAAAACAAAAATGGTAAAAAATACGGCATTATAAGCACGCGAAAGTGCGTATAATCGAAGCAGACAGTTGATTTGGGGGAGAAAACAAACAGTGTCAAAAGCATTGTACCGAAAATATCGCAGCAAGTCGCTCGATGAGGTAATAGGGCAAAAACACATTACAGATATTTTGTCCCGTGCGATCAAAGAGGGTCACATTTCTCATGCCTATTTACTATCGGGTCCAAGAGGGGTAGGCAAAACATCCGTTGCACGCATACTCGCCCATGAAATTAACAAGTTGGCATATAACGAAGAAGTTACCAACCTTGATATTATCGAAATTGACGCCGCTAGCAATAACGGCGTAGAAGATGTTCGCGA
>Ga0181520_10013077_pt1 | contig 10539 bp, 9 predicted proteins | sample PEATcosm2014_Bin_29_FD_132451 | JGI IMG/M metagenome (GOLD analysis project Ga0181520, IMG submission 132451) | Peatland microbial communities from MTU Mesocosm Facility, Houghton, MI, USA - PEATcosm2014_Bin02_30_metaG | ecosystem: Environmental > Terrestrial > Soil > Wetlands > Peat | place...
CAAACGTCTGTGCACCGATAGAATATGTATCGTCGCCTAGAACCGTGAACCCTTGTTGCTTATAGAAGCGAATAGCGCGATCATTCTCCTTCAGGACATCCAGCCAGATAGTGGGAACGCGGAGAGATGCTGCGTGCGCAAGAGCTGCTTGTAGCAGCAGTTTGCCGATGCGCTGTCCTATGAACTCCCTGAGCACATATATTTTCTGCAACTGCGCAGCATCGCCTTGATCGGACAGAGGCATTGCACAAGGATATTTGAGCTTAGCGTAGGCTACCGGAAGGCCATCGGCAAAGCCCAGCCAATAGGTATTTCGCGGCTGTCCCAAGCTGCGCTCTATTTTGCCAAGAGCAAAAGTGCGGTCGAGATAACCACGCAGATCGTCTGGATGGTCATGGAATAGATAGCCGAACGTTTCAGCAAATGTGATACGCGCAAGCAAAGCTATCACTACGGCATCGTTTGGTCCGGCCTTCCGAATCTGCAAATTCATTGAATCCCCAGGGCTATCTTGCCCCTCAGTTCTCGTTCCAAGTTTCAGACAAATTTCCTGATAAGCAAGGGTCTATTTCTTGTTAGAACTGCGTCAGGCTTAGAACGTTTTTGTCTGGGTCGTGGAACCAGGCGACGCGGGCTCCGCCGGGAGCGGTCCAAATACCGTTCGGGCTGGTGTCGTTGATGCCCGGATAGCGCAGGAAGTCGACACCGGCAGCGGTGAGTTGCTCGACGGTATGCTCGATGGATTCCACTTCCCAACCAAGCACGGTGTGCGGCGCCGGATGGTGCTCGCCTACAGGGGTCACGCGGAGCATGGTTCCGTTGGCGTCGAAGACAAGAGCAAAGGGCTTTTCGTCTTCGACCAGGCGAAGCCCCAACACATCTTCATAGAAGACACGCGCCTTCACAAGATCGGTTACAGGCGCAAAAGCTATCACATTGTTCTCGCCCAGAATGGATTCCTTGACCATACGGCACCTCCTTGGGGAATTTTCAAAAACGTTCCAGCTATTTTGTACTCTCGCTCGTCATCAGCTGCACAAACATTTTTTGGAAACGTGGCAGGTCGAGGTCAACCTGTGCGTGGACTAGGCGCACGCCGGTCGCGGGCTTCATCTTCTCGTTCCATGTAAGGGTGTCGCCATAGCTAAGTCCGTGGCTCAGGTCAGTGTCCATGTAGAGGACCTTTTCGCGGGTGATGAGAGTGGGGTCGAGCCAGGCGCAGGCGGCCAGTTCATCCCAGAGGTAGTAGCGGCGCTGGCTCCATGCGGCGATGTAGCGAGCGGTGGGCGAGGGAGATTTGGCGATTTCGTCGAGCATCTGCTGAGTGAAGGGCGCTTTGATGGAGACATCGACGGTGGTCACGTCTATGCGGGGCCAATCGGCATGCAGGACGATGTGCGCGGCCTCGGGGTCGAACCAGAAGTTGAACTCATGGCGCGGGTCATTGGCAAATTCCGGGTCGTCACTCTGAGGACTGAGGCTGCCGCCCATCAGCACGATGCCTTTTGTGAGCGCGGCAAACTCCGGGTCGATGGAGATGGCGAGGGCAATATTGGTCAGTGGGCCGGCGGCGTAAATGGTGACCTGATGAGGATGAGCGTGCACCTGGCGGATGAGGAATTGGGAGGCATCTTCGCCGATGGGCTTGATCGTGGGCTGCCCCTCGGGCATGGGCGGAATCTCATATGGTCCATGCGCGTCGGATTTTACCGGAGGGCCGGGGGTTACGCCGGGAATCTGCTCCACGGAGAGGCTTTGGCCCCATGCGCCGAGCCACTCTACCTTGCCGCTGAGCGCGGCAGCCAGGCGGGTTTCTTCCTGGGTGCGAACCAGCGGAAAAACCGCGCCTCTAGCCACCGGAATATTGGCGTGGCCGGTCAGCTCCAGCATGCGCAGGGTGTGCAAAGTTTCTTCGTCGCGCCATTGGTCGCCAGTGACGATGGTGATGCCCAGCACCTCGACCTGAGGAGCTTCAAGCAGTGCCAACATGGACATTTGGTCGGAGCCGCCGGGGCCTGCGCCGTCCTGGTCGATGATCACCAGGCGTTTTTGCGCCGGGCACAGGGTAGCAGTGAGGGCCAGCAGAAGCAGAAGGGTCTTCGTTTTCATGGATAGCTATTGTGGCATACCCGAGAGGCAGCGCCAAACTGGAAAACTGGACGTCTGAAATCCACAAACTCGGCCAGCGCTAACGCCGGGGGCGGCCGCGATCGCCTGAGCTTCGGCCACGATCGCTAGAGCTTCGTCCTCGATCGCCGAAGCTGTGCGGCTTGATGGGTGGGGCGACAGGCAGATTGGTCTTACCGGCCGGATAAACCGCGAGAAAACGGTCCTGGCCTTCGCCGTTGCTAGCCGTCTCCACGCCCTCGATTCCGCGGAAGGCCATGTGCATCAGGCGGCGCTCGCGGCTGTTCATGGGCGGGAAGGCATAAGGGACGCCGGAACGGAGCACCTTTTCCGCTGCGGTCTCGGCGGTCATGCGCAGTTCCTGGGCGCGCAGAGCCTTGAAGTTGGCAGCGTCAAAGCTGATCAGGCTGCCTTCGCGCTGGTCGAGGCGCAGGATCTGCGCGGCTATGGTTTCCAGAGCCAACAGCAGTTCGCCGTTGTGCTGTGTAACCAGTGTCACGTCGGGCCCGCCCAGCTCGACGCACAGGGCGGGAGCCTGTCCTTCGGGGTCGGGCGTGCCGTCGCCGGCACTGATGCGGTACTTGAGGCGCAGGCCGCCCAGCTTGTTGAGGGTGGCGAGGAATCCGGCGATTTTTTGGGCGGCCTGTTGCAGGTCATCGATAGGCATAACAATTCAGTATCGCAGAGCCGGGCCGGGGTGTGGGCTGGGAAATGGCATTGAAACGGGCAGGAGTCCACGGTCCAGGGATTTAATGCCTCGGTCCACCGATGGTCTGCTACGCACACACGACTGGAATGATACCTTGAGCGTGTATGTTTCGGATTTCGGGCGAGGCCATTTTACGGAGTATATCGATAGCCAGAATGCACAGATTCATCCAACTGCTTCTGCTGCTTGTGCCGATCGCGGGAGTTGTAACGGCATATGCGCAGGGCGGACCTCCTTTTATTACCGACGACCCCGGAACACCGGGCAACCGGCACTGGGAGATCAATTTTGGATGGATTGCGGACCACAACCCCGGAGCGGCTTATTACCAGTTGCCCGACATCGATATGAACTACGGTTGGGGCGACCGCATTCAGCTCAAGTATGAGTTGCCTCTGGCGGCGGCGACGGACCAAAACAACACCACACGGGCTGGACTTGGCGAGTCGCTGCTGGGCGTGAAGTGGCGCTACTTCGAGCATCACACTTCCGGCGAGCCAAAATCCGACGAGAACATGACATTCTCGCTGGGCACTTATCCGCAGGCTTCCATTAACAACCCCACCAGCGCCGTGCGCCGGGGAATTGTTGAGAACGGGCCGCAGTACTATTTGCCGGTGGAGTTCACGGCGAAGCTTGGGCCAATCGGCTTCAACGGCGAGGTGGGCCGATGGTTCGGCAACAGACTGACGCCCAGTCGATGGGGGCGCGGGCTGATTGCCGGCCACGAGTTCAACGAGCGGACGGAACTCTACACCGAGATCTACGACCTGCAGGACGCCAACCGCATCGGCCCCCCATCCAATCTGCAGCCCAAGCAGCGCGAACTGACGCTGGACATGGGCGGCCGTCAAACGCTGGACCGCGGCGGGCATCTGCGCCTGCTGTTCATGGGCGGCCGCGGCATACAGGCCGTGACGCGACAGAACAGCGAACCGAACTGGATTGCCTATGTGGGCATACAGATATTATTGGGGCCGAAAAAGCCCTCGGAGAGCGGCGCGCGATAGGAGGCAGTTGGGAGTTTGGATTCAGGGTGGTTCTGCGACAAACCACCCTGAACAGGCTTCCACCAGTTATTGGACAACTGGCATGGCAGTTCTTAGTGTTTGCCTTTGCCCCCGGCTACATGGCCGTGCCCGTCACGAACTTCATTTCCTTTGAAGTGGGAAATCTTATCGACGCGATTCCCCGGCGCGGGTTTCTCACCACGTTGAGGCTTTGGGCCAGCGTAGCCATGATCGGGATGGAAACGGTTATTTACGTGGCCCCGGAATTTCTCAGGACCGTGAAACCAGGGGCCAGTACCGATGAAGATGCCGCCCGAAAACCATTCCGGTCCGTAGTAGCCGTAAGGTGCACAGTCATATGGAGCGACGTCATAATAGCCGTAGGGGCAATCGGGCGCAACTCCAATCTCCACAGCAACCTGAGCCGCCGCTTTGGGAGCGGTTACCAGCATGAAGCATCCGGCGACCGCCGCGAGCACGACAAGCTTGAATCCAGTCATATTCTCTCCTCACAATTGCGGGGCCTTCACCAAGCACCCCGGCTATTCACCGTAGCGACTTGGATCATCATCGTCTGTACAAAATGGACCATCTGTAACGGTTGCGATTTTGTGGCAAACCAGAGGCCGGATTCATCGGCACGCTTTCCGAATTGCGGACGATCTGGAAACTGATCCGCGAATGTTGCGCGCCTCCACCTCGCCGCACCCAGCCCTGGTGGTGTATCTTGCAATTCGTATGGACTACACCGCGAGCAACGCCCCCCATCCTGCGCCCGAGGCCGAAGAAGTCTACCGGCGTTGGATTCAGTTTCTCGATGAAGAGTTCACGCGCCACCAGGCTCCAGAGCGGCGCGCGGAGATTGTGCGCGACCAGCTTTACCAGCTCTACCTGGGCCGTCCGCACGGCACCAAGCTCAACCTGACGCTCACATCCGAGCTGCCTGGCAATGTGCTATCGCTCGCGCTGGATCCGGAGAATGTGACGCTGGAGGCGGAACACTTTGGCGACGCCGACCCGGAGCAGTTTGCCAAGCGCAAGCCGCTACTGTGGTTCTGGAAGATGTTTGATCGCTCACCCATTGGAATCAACCACTGGCTGGGATTGCGTTTCCGCTCGATGCTGGGCCGCCATCTTTTCGCGCGCATCGGAGCGGGGGTCAAGATTGATCACGGGGTGGAGCTGACTTACGGCTACAACCTGACCATTGAGGAAGGCGCTACGATCCGTCACGATGCGCTGCTGAACGATCGCGGCGGAATCACCATCGGCAAGGGCGCGGTCATCGGCTCGTTCGCCCGCATCTATTCTCACAGCCATGCAGCGCACAATTATGCCGAGGTTATGCTGGTGCCTACCGTCATCGGTCCCGCGGCCAGGATCGCGAGCCACAGCATTGTGCTGGCTGGCCAGCATGTTGCCGCCGGAGAGCTGGTGGGCAGTTTCCCGGCGGAACGAGGCTGAAAAAACAGGGAATAGCCACCCCAGCGAATAAAGATCATTCGCCGGGGACCCCGGCAGGCAATAAGGAATAGGGAACAGAACGCCCGGCCAGTTGGAGACGCCTTTCCTTATTGCGCTGGCGTCGTTCCTCTGTGCACTACAAACCGCTCAATGTAATCGTGCAGTAACTGGCGATGCTGATTGCGATAGGCGGCGTAATCCTGTGCGATGCCGTTGTCGGCGCCGCTGATCAGAATCCAGCAATCCAACATTCCGGCGTTCTTTAGCTCGACTAGGTTGCGCAGGCTCTCGTCCAGATTTTCCGGCTTGATCTTCTTTCCCTTGACGAACACGGCCACGGCACTCAACGCAGCGTCCTCTTCCATCAGCGAGTGCCGGTACTCCTTCTCGTTGGGAAAGCTCTTTTTGAACTCATCTGCCCGATAGCCGGCGCGAATCAGCGAGTACATCATCCACGCGGAAGCTCCCGGATGCTGCTTGTCATCTGTCGCCTGGGCATCGAGGGTGATATTGATGTTACCCGGCTTCTTCGCGTCCACCACAGGAGCGGCGGGACGCTCGATCTTTGGCGCAAGAATCGTCGCCTTCTCTTTATCCACCCATTGCCGCAAACCCTGCCATGCGAATTTGCTATACGGCTCAGCTACGATGGCGTCGATAAATTTCTCTTTAGCAAGGGCAGGATCGCCACCCAGCTTTAGGATCGCGTCGCCCCAGTAGCGATAGGCCGTCTCGCGGTTCGGATCAATCTCAATGGCCCGCACAAACCAGGGGGCCGCGTTAGCCAGGTCCTGCTGCACATAGGCTGTGTCGCCAGCAAAGAGCGGGGCCTCATAGAGATGCGGGTCGGCCTCGGCGGCGGCCTCGTACTTCGCCATAGCCGCGCGAAAGTCTCCCGCCGTGTAGGCCTTCTCAGCCTCGGTCAGCAGAGCTTTGCCGGGGCTGACTATGCCGGAATAGAGCGGCTGATCGGGATCGAGATTGGCCATCGACCGCACAAATTCGGCGGTGTCGCCAAGAGCGATCGCACGCTTGGCGGCATCCCGCTCCCGAATTCGCACAGCCTTGATTTCGGCCGGGTCGGTCAATTGGACGGCTTCAGCGCCGAGGCAGTCAGCGAGCCGTTCGGCATAAAGCTGCTCGTTGGGATACGCCTTGGCCAGGTCGTCATAAAGCGGCAGGGCCTCAGGCCGCTTGCCTGCCTTGAAAAGATCATTCGCCCTGGTTGCCTCGTCGTTCTGGGCAAAGCCTGCCGCTATCGCCAGGCTCATGCAAATTCCCGCCATCCATCTCCGCATGATCGTTCGCCTTTCTTGCGGTACCACCTGCACCTTGACTCGTTAGAGATCGCGGGGCCGCGCTATGTTCCCGGCCTTTGGCGAGAATCTACACGCCCCTCCATGCTAACCTGAGTTCTCAGTTTGTGGAGAGTTCGTTTGCAACAGCCCGACCTGATCAAAGCGGTATTCGAGTTCGTTTTGCTTATTTTTTCGCTCAGCGTGCATGAGTGCGCCCATGCCTGGACGGCCTCGCGGCTGGGCGATCAGACCGCCCGCATGCTGGGGCGCGTCACGCTTAACCCCATGGTCCACGTTGACCCCATCGGCACCCTGCTGTTTCCGGCGGTGATGATCTTCGGGCCGTTCATTGGATTCGGCATGTTCGGCAGGATGCTGGTGGGCTGGGCCAAGCCTACACCGGTGAATACACGCAACTTGCGCAAGATCGTCCGCGACGACAACCTCATCACTCTGGCCGGTCCTGCCTCGAATCTGCTCATTGTGCTGGTTGCCGTTGCGGTTCTGGCGGTGATGGCCATCGAGCTTCCCAACGGACAAAAGGTTGTGCTCGACTCCTTCTATGCCACATTCAACCCGACGGAGGACTTTACACCGCAACCGCTGGTGCTGCTCTGCACGCTGGCTATTTTGATTAACCTCTCGCTCTGCATCTTCAACCTGCTCCCCATACCGCCGCTCGACGGCAGCCGGCTGATGCGCAATATGCTGCCGTATAACGCCGTGCAGGCCTACGACCGGATTCCTATTTGGGTCAGCTATATGTTGATGATTTTTGTGGGCGGAACGATTATCAGGGCTTTCGTCTTCCCCGCAATCGAAATGGTGGCCTGGGCACTGATGCACGTACATAGTTAGACCACAAACCGCGCTGGTTTCCAGTTGTCGCTGCAATAGACCGCTACAATGGAATGAGCCGTTTTCTCGGATTTTCCGGGAGGGCGGCGACATTCTCCTGGCATCATTCCGGAATCGATCAACAGAATGGCAGAAACCGCAACATCTTCTTCCCGTCCCCGTGTTTTGAGCGGCATGCGCCCCACAGGCAAGCTGCACCTGGGCAACTACATGGGCGCGCTGGCCAACTGGGTCAAGCTGCAAGACACTGCCCAGTACGAGTGCTACTTCTTCATCGCCGACCTGCACGCATTGACGACCGACTACGCCGACCCAAGCCGCCTGAAGCTCAATACGCTTGACGTTGCTCTCGATTACCTGGCAGCCGGACTCGATCCGGAAAGATCGACGATCTTCATTCAGAGCCATGTGCCCCAGCACGCCGAACTACACCTGCTCTTTTCCATGTTTACGCCGCTCGGCTGGTTGGAGCGCGTGCCCACTTACAAAGAGCAGCAGGAGAACATCTCCGGCAAGGATTTGAGTACATACGGTTTCCTCGGTTATCCGCTGCTGCAAGCCGCCGACATTCTCCTTTACCAACCGCAATTCGTTCCCGTCGGCCAGGATCAGGTGGCGCACGTCGAACTGACCCGCGAGGTTGCACGGCGCTTTAACTCTTTGTACAAGTCCACGATCTTTCCAGAGCCTGAATCGCTGCTCACGCCTTCTCCCAAAGTTCCCGGAACCGACGGCCGCAAGATGTCGAAGAGCTACGGCAACACGATTGGAATCTCAGAGGAAACTGTTACGGTAGTTAGGAAAATTGGCTCGATGTCCACCAACGGACAACGAATTCGAAAGACAGATCCAGGTGACCCAGATCTATGCCCCGTAGGTGATCTACACAAGTTATTCACTCCGAAGGAACAGCTTGATAAGGTATTTGATGGTTGCCGGAGTGCGAAATCGTCTTGTTTTGATTGCAAGTTAGAGGCCGCGGAATCAGTTCGCAAAATTACAGAGCCTATTTTTGAGCGGCGTCAGCAATTAGATAGTGATAGGTCGCACCTTTGGGATATGCTCCGCGAGCAATCAAAGAAGGCTGCGGCCAGAGCGGAGCAGACAATGCGGGAAGTCCGAGAAATTTTTGGAATTTCACGCAATCTGGGAAGACTCGACTTGGACCATGCCTCCAAATTCGACGCTACGACAGGGTTTTCCCTCGTCGAGAAATCCAGCGATTTTGGATTGGCACCCGTTTCCAGGGCATTAAAGATTCGCAAGGTTTGGATTGAGCTGGTCATGAACAAAGGCATTATGCTTAGCCAGGTCGGCAATTTCGCCAATTTTATGCCAGAGCGTGAACTTGAAGAACCATTCATCACACCAAAGAGCAAGAGAGTGTTCATTGCCACCCAGTCCATTACTAGCGATGACGAGTTCAAATTCCGGATTCCACCTAGGTCATACGAGGCATGGGCTCTTCTCTGTTGGGATAAGAACACCTTCCTCCTTGTGGATTTCATCGTTCCGCAGAAGTCCTTTTCTCAACGGTTCGCGAAGGCAAAGAAGGCACTTTCTAAAGACGAAAAAGTCTCTGTGACGGTCCGTAAGGAAGGTAGAAGTTACGTGATGAACATTGCAGCGTCCGAAGCGATCGATATTACCGAACTGCTCGGCAACTACGAGCCACTGCAGTAAACCAAGTGCGGCCTAAGCCGCCGAAAGAACGAAAATGCAAGAAAAGGCAATTCCGTGGTGGCGCAAGGCGCTCAATTTTGCGCTGGGAGGCATTCGCTCCGGATTTGGCTTTTTCCCGCGGCCCGCAAGGTTGGCGCCGGTTGCAATTCCAGTGTTTTCAGGTGGCTACAAAGAGATTCCGGAAGAAGAGAGAGCTTTGACCAAGGCATTTCCCAAAGTCGAAATGATCGCGCCGGCGATCCCGGCAGAGGATGGAGCGAAGCCCGGTGCTGTTACCGAGACTAAGCCTCTGCCTGAACCCGCCATTGCAGCCAGCTCACAGTTGGCTGCCGAGCATGAGGAGGACGCGGAAAAGAATGAAGCAAGATTTGAATTCACGGGAGAACATCCCGCAGGGGCTAAAGCCCACGTCGATTCATCTGCATCTGCGGCACGACTGAAGTCGTGCCCTGACACCCCGTCCGTTATTTCCGCGTCTTGCGAAGCCAAGCCAGAGCCTGAGGCTGCATCGATTTCCTCGGATGAAGCCATAGCCGAAACTGAACCAGAGCAGATTTCGGTTCTGGCGGCTGAGCCAGAAGCCGTAAAAACACCGAATTCGGAGCCGGTTGAAGAGACAGGACCCATCGATGAGGCTGTCGAGGATCCGGCCAAAGAGCCCGATCCGATCATAGAGGACGAAACTGCGCAAGAGGCTGTCCTGGAGCCATTTGCCGAGGCCGATCCCGTGGGAGAAGCTTTACCGGAGCCGGTTGAAGAAGCCGAGCCCGAAGAAGAGGTCGAGACTTTAGTCGAGCTGGAAACAAATGACACCCCGGAAGTGGTGGATGCGACCCTCGCTGAGCCGTTTAGAGAGCTGGAGTCTGTGGCCGAGCCAGAACTCGAGGAAATTACAGAAGCTGAAACCGTGAAGGAGTTTGTGCCAGAGCCGGTCGAAGCCGCCGAACCTACGATGGAAGCCATGCCTGAGTCCGTAACCGAGCCAGAGCCCGCGCCGGAGCCAATCGTCGAGCAGATCCCAGCCGCCGATGCCGGGGCTCAGCTGGTGCTCACCGCCGAGTCTGACGCCAAGGAAAAGGCCGACGCGAAGGCGGATGAGAAGGCTGCGGCCAAGCTGGCCGCGCGGCAGAAGAAACTGGACGAAAGCTCCGAGCAATCTCCTTTCTCGGTTTTTGTAGGCCAGGTTTATGATGGGCCACTTGATCTGCTGCTGGACCTTATCCGCAAGCAAGACATCGACATCTACGACATTCCCATCGCGCGGATCACGGCGCAGTTTCTGGCCTATGTGAACCAGCTAAGAGCTGGAGATGTGGACGTGGCCGGCGAGTTCATTTACACGGCTTCGCTGCTGATCCACATCAAGAGCAAGATGCTGCTGCCGCGTGCC
>Ga0181520_10013078_pt1 | contig 10537 bp, 6 predicted proteins | sample PEATcosm2014_Bin_29_FD_132451 | JGI IMG/M metagenome (GOLD analysis project Ga0181520, IMG submission 132451) | Peatland microbial communities from MTU Mesocosm Facility, Houghton, MI, USA - PEATcosm2014_Bin02_30_metaG | ecosystem: Environmental > Terrestrial > Soil > Wetlands > Peat | place...
TGCGGCGGCGTTCGACGACCTAACGATGAGCGGGCGCGACAAGCTGCTGACCGAGCAGGGGCCGGAGGATTGGCCGAACGACTTCCGCATCGCGCGGTTTTATCCGGCGGTCGAGTACATCCAGGCTAATCGCGCGCGAACGCTTGGAGTGCGCCAGTTTGCAAAACTGTTTGAAAAAGTGGATGTGATCGTAACGCCGTCGACCGACGAGCAGTTGATTGCGACAAATTTGACGGGCAATCCGGCGGTGATTGTGCCCAATGGACTGCGTGGCGCGGATGCACCGGCACCGCCCGCGGTCGACGACGGGAACCACGACAACATCGGCGGGCCGGGGACGCCGGTGTCGATTACTTTCCTTGGGGCACTTTACCAGGACGCGAAGCTGGCGGTTTTTTCGCACGCTTACCAGGAAGCGACCGGGTTCCTGAAACTGCACCCGAAGCTGGACTGAGGGGGTTCGTGCGGTCCCACCCTTCGCCAGAAAAGAGGCGAAGGATGGGGCACCCACATGGCTTAGTGAGGCTGGGCCTGGACGCCGGAAGGCGGCGGAGGCGGCGTGGTCTGCGCAGGTGGAGCGGGTTGAGCAGGCGCCGATGCCGGCGTGGTCTGCGCGGGTGGAGTGGGTTGAGCAGGCGCCGATGCCGGCGGGGTCGTTGCGGACGGAGCAGCATTGCCCGATGGTGCTGAAGGAGCGGCGGGCGTAGCTGGGGGAGCTGGCTTTGGAGTTGGCGCGGCGTTGGGTTGCTCGCCCGCGCCAGGATGCGGAGGCATGGGACGATTGCCGGGCATCTGGGGATGCGGCGGCTGCGGCGCGTCGGTCACGTCCACAAGCTCGACGTCGAAGATGAGGTCGGACTTGGCGGGAATGCCGGGACTGGCGGGAGACCCTGGACGCTCGGGACGGTCGGGAATTGCGCGCGTTCCGTAGGCCATTTGCCAGGGAATGAAGATGCGGCGTTTGCCGCCGATCTTCATTCCCTCGAGGCCGTAATCGAAGCCGGGGATCACGCGGCCCATTCCCTGAGGAATCGCGATGGGTACAGGATCGCCCATCTCGGGCTTTCCATCGGGACCGAGCTTTGGCTTGCCGTCGGGTCCAATGGCGGGCTGCTTGTGGTCGTCCCATGAGTCGAATTTGACGCCGTCGGCGGCGCGCCAGCCGGTGTACTTGAGGTGCCAGACTTTGCCGGACTCGCCTTCCGCACCCTTGCCGACGGTGATTTCCTCATAGCGCAGGGCGAAGGGTATTTTGACCGGAAGGTGAGTCACCCGGGGCACGCCGGGAGGGAGCTTGATCCATGGTGTGATTTGGGGCTCGACCGGGGCAGCGGCCGTTGTTGTGGAGGGCTTGGCGGCGGGCGCGGGAGACGCTGTCTTGGGGGCAGTGGGCTTTGCCGCGGGGGTTTGGGCGAATGCGGCAGAAGTACATGCCGCGAGGAAGAGGATGGGAACAAAGCGATTCATGGTTGCGAATATCTCCGACTGGATTCCACCCCGAAGTTTATCAGGCCGGAGGCACCGAATGCGCAGATCAACTGATGAGCATGGCAGCCAATAGAGCCGTCCGCGGGGAAAGATGCTCGACGAGGACCGACTCTTGGCGGGCATGCGCGCCTTCGCCCACTGCGCCCATGCCGTCGAGGGTGGGAACGCCGAGCGCGGCGGTAAAGTTGCCGTCGGAGCCACCGCCGGTGGAGGCTTCGTGAAGCGTGAAGCCCAGCTCGTGGGCGAGCGCTTGCGCTTTGCGGAAGAGGCGCACCGTTCCTGGGCGGCGCTCCATGGGCGGGCGGTTGATGCCGCCGGTGACGGTGAGAGAGCAGCGCGGGTCGATTGGTTTGAGGGCGGAGAATTTGCGTTCGATGCGCGGGCCGTCGGCGCGGCGCACGATGCGGGCTTCGACTTCGGCCCAGGCGTGGGCGGGAATGACGTTGGTTTTTGTGCCGCCGCCGGCGACGCCAACGCTGACGGTGAGGCCGCGATTCATATGGGTCGAGGGATCGGGCTGGGATTCGGGCCGGGACTCGGACCGGGAATCGGGCGGGGATTCGGACCAGGAGCTGACTTTCTCGATGACGCGCGCCAACTCGCGAATGGCGTTCGCACCTTTTTCGAAGTCGACTCCGGCGTGGGCTGCGATTCCTTTTACGTCGATGCGCCAGTTGCCGATGCCCTTGCGAGCGGTTTTGTAGGCCAAGCCTTGCGCAGGCTCGAGGACGTAGACAGAGGAGCAGGTCTTCTCGAGTTTTTCCGTGATGGGGCGTGAAACGGTGCTGCCGATCTCTTCGTCGCCGTTAAGTAGGAGCACGATTTCGCGGCGGAGCAAGTCCGCTTCGGTGAGCATTTCAATCGCGGTGAACGCCATGGCAACGCCGGCTTTCATGTCGAGGGTTCCGGGACCCCAGAGACGGCCGGCACGCAGCCGGCAAGGCATGGCCTGGAGAGTTCCGAGCGGCCAAACTGTGTCCAGATGACCAAGGAGCAGGATGGGCTTGGCGGCGGGTAGGGTTGATTTCCGCGGGCCGAAGCGGAGTTCGAGGACATTGCCGAAGCCAGTCTGGCGGTGGATTTTGACGCGGGCGCCTAACTGCATGCCGCGCGCGGCGGCCAGGGCGAGGCAGGCGTCGACGGCGGCTTTGTTGTCGGAGGGGGATTCGACCTGAACCAACTGACGAGCGAAGGCGATCAGGCTCGCCTGCTTGCGGCGGGCGCCAGCCAGGAGAGCGCGCATGGGAATCTTCGAGTTAGCTGCCAGAGACATTTGTGCCTTTTTTCGCCAAATTCGAGCTGACCGGGTCAGAAAGACTCTCTGATTCTACGACAGTTATGGGCAGGTTCCGGAGAGGTTATTGGAAAGGTTCCAGAGGGCAAATTGGCGCATGGTGTGGCAAAAATGCCACACAACCGGAATTCGCGGCGGCGTCTATTCTAAAGACGGGAAAGGCTTTTAGAGCCGGAGAGGCACATTGGGTCAGAGAGCACGCCAGGGAGCGCACCAGGAACAAACGATCGCGGAACCGCTTGAGTTTTCGGGCGTGGGGCTGCACTCGGGCGCTCCCGTAACGATGCGGCTGCTGCCCGCGCCGGCGGGTTCGGGAATCGTTTTCCGGCGGACGGACCTGGACAACTTTGAGATTCCCGCGACGGGCCGCAACGTAGCCAAGGTGAGTTACGCGACGAGCTTGATGCGACAGAGCGTGCTGATCTCGACGACGGAGCACCTGCTGTCAGCGCTGATCGGGATGGGCGTTGACAACGTGATTGTGGAGATCGACAACCTGGAGCTGCCGATTCTGGACGGAAGCGCGCTGCCCTATGTGGAGGCATTCCAAAGCGTGGGGATTCGCGAGCAGCGGCGCAAGCGCGAGACGATCCGAGTGCTTCAACCGGTGGAAGTGCGCGAAGGCGACAAGTTTATTGGCGTTTACCCAGGGGCCGGCTATCGCATCTCGTACACGATCGAGTTTCCTGCGCCGATCGGGCAGCAGAAGACCTGCATCGATCTGGCGGCGGAGACATATGGGAGCGAGATTGCTCCGGCGCGCACGTTTGGCTACAAGGCTGATGAGCGGAAGCTGCGCGACATGGGGCTGATTCGCGGGGCGAGCCCGGAGAACGCGATCATTCTGGGGGCGCGCGGGCCGGAGAATGGACCATTGCGGTTTCCGGACGAGTATGTGCGGCACAAGGTGCTTGACCTGATCGGCGACCTGGCGCTGACGGGGCGCAGGCTCGAGGGTCACGTAGTGGCCGTTCGTGCTGGGCACGCGATGCACACGGCGTTTGTGTCGCGGCTGATGAAGGATCGCTCGGCGTGGGAGCTGGCTCATGTACCGGTGGACGCGCCTGCGGCCGCAGAGGCCGATCCGGATGCAAATGGCAGCATGGGTGAAGCTGCGCTGGCGGGGGCGTAGGATTCTGTTCCAGTTCCAGAAAAAGTGAGCTGTGGACGCGGGTTGATCAGACGCGGGGCCTTACCTTCTGCCAGAATTTCCCGACAGCTTTCGTTATCGCCTTGGATATGACATGAAGAATGATGATGCCTACGATACCGACGAATGCAAGCACCAAATCTCGGGCGGTCATCCATCAACATTACCGCGAAGTCGAGCTCGTGGGGATCGCGGAGTTGGGCGCCCTTGGTCGGGTCGCGCGTTGCTGGTCTGAAGACCGGCGTTCGTTTGGGCGCCGTCCCTACGGGACTCCTCATCATTTTTTGCTGGCTTCCCCGCTCTGAAGAGCGGGGCTACCAAACGCTGCGCCTACGGCGCTGGTTCCTTCGTCAGCTGAACCGTTCGATTGCAATGGCAGTGGCTTCTCCGCCGCCGATGCAGAGCGAGGCGATTCCGCGCCTGAGATTGCGTTGCTCGAGAGCCGCAAGCAGCGTGACGATAATGCGCGCGCCGGATGCGCCGATGGGATGGCCGAGCGCGCAGGCACCGCCGCGGACGTTGACCTTGTCGTGGGGCAGACCGAGATCGCGTATGGCCGCCATGACCACGACGGCGAAGGCCTCGTTGATTTCGAACAAGTCGATATTCGGAAGAGACCAGCCCGTGCGTTCGAGCAGCACGCGGATAGCTCCGATGGGCGCCGTGGGAAAGAGCGCAGGCGTGTTGGCAAAGGTGGAGTGGCCCACGATGGCGGCAAGCGGCTTGAGGCCGCGGCAATCCGCTTCAGAGCGGCGCATGAGGACGAGGGCGGCGGCACCGTCGGAGATAGCGCTGGAGTTTGCGGCGGTGACAGTTCCGCCGTCGCGAAAGGCCGGCTTGAGGTGGGGAATTTTGTCGGGAGTGGCTTTGAGCGGCAGCTCGTCGTGGACGACGAGGCGGTCGGTCTTTCCGGCGGTCACGGTGAGGGGAACGATCTCGGCGGAAAAACTTCCATCCGATGTGGCCTTTTGCACACGGGTGAGGGATGCGAGCGCGAATTCGTCCTGCGCGTGACGGGAAAATTCGTAGGTCTGGGCGCAGTCTTCGGCGTATGTGCCCATCAGGCGGCCTTTGTCGTAAGCGTCTTCGAGGCCATCGAGAAACATGTGGTCGATGAGGCGGCCGTGGCCGATGCGATAGCCGGCACGGGCGCGGTCGAGCAGGTACGGCGCGTTGCTCATGCTTTCCATGCCGCCGGCGACGGCGATGTTCGCGCTGCCTGCGAGCAGAAGATCGTGCGCCAGCATGACGGCCTTCATGCCGGAGCCGCACATTTTGTTGATGGTGACGGCGCCGGTCGAAGCTGACAGACCCGCGCCGAGAGCGGCCTGACGCGCGGGAGCCTGACCGAGGCCGGCTGTAAGAACGCAGCCGAGGAGGACTTCGTCGATTGCATCGGACGGGAGCGAGGCCCGCTCGACAGCGGCGCGAATGGCGGCGGCGCCGAGTTGGGGAGCGGTGAGGTCCTTGAGGTCGCCCTGGAAAGCGCCGATGGGGGTGCGGGCGGAGCCGACAATTACGACAGGATCGGGCACGACGGGGTCGGAGACGGGCATTCGTGTTCCTTAATCAGCGCGGGGCCATACGGAGGGCGCCGTCGAGGCGGATGGTTTCGCCGTTGAGCATGGAGTTTTCGCAGATGTGCTTGACGAGAGCGGCGAATTCCGCAGGCTGGCCGAGGCGCGCGGGAAATGGAACGCTGTTGCCGAGCGCGTCCTGCACCTCGGGCGAGAAGCCGGCCACCATGGGAGTGGCGAAGACTCCGGGAGCGATGGTGACCACGCGAATGCCGAAGCGCGCCAGCTCGCGGGCAACGGGCAGGGTGAGAGCGACAACGCCGCCCTTTGAAGCGGCGTAAGCGGCCTGGCCGATTTGGCCATCGTAGGCCGCGATAGAGGCGGAGTTGACGATGACGCCGCGCTCGCCGTCCTGGCCGGGCGGCTCTTTTGCGATGGCGGCGGCGGCAAGGCGGATCATGTTGAAGGTTCCGACGAGGTTGATGCTGACGGTTTTTGCAAAGGTCTCAAGGCGATGCGGGCCTTCGCGGCCGACGACCTTTTCGGAAGGGGCAATCCCGGCGCAGTTGATGAGCGAGTGGAGGTGGCCAAAGGCGCTGAGGGCGAGATCGATCGCAGCCTGCGCGTCGGGTTCGCTGGTGACATCGGTGAGGGCGAAGCGGGCCGATGGGCCCAGCTCGGCGGCCAAAGCTTCGCCAGCTGCGCGATTGGTGTCGGCGATGACCACGGAACCGCCTTCAGCGATGAGCAGGCGAGCGGTAGCCGCGCCCAGGCCGGAAGCGCCACCGGTGACAAGGAAGACATGATTTGCGATCTGCATGGGAATGAGAGGGATCTTCCACGTCCCGAGCGCAGCATATCATTGCAAGTGCATCCGTGATCATAAGGAGCGGATGTTCGGAGGCAAAGAGCCTTGAATCCTGTTTTGTCCGGCGCGCCAATTACACAACTCAGCGAAGAAGAGACGCTGTTCGGCGACAGCGTGCGGAAGTTTGCCCGCGATGAGGTTGCGCCGCTTGTGCGGCGGATGGATGAGGAGCAGCACCTGGACGCGGCACTGCTGGGCAAGCTCTTTGAGCTGGGTTTGATGGGGATCGAGATTCCGGAGGAGTTTGGCGGGAGCGGAGGATCACTTTTTGATTCGGTGCTGGCCGTGGAGATGCTCTCGGCCGTCGACCCCGCGGTGGCGCTGGTAGTGGACGTGCAGAATACGCTGGTGGCGAGCGCGCTACTCGCCTGGGGCACGCCGGAGCAGCGGGTGAAGTATTTGCCGCGACTGGCGGCAGATACGGTTGGCGCCTACGCGCTGAGCGAGGCGGGCTCGGGGTCAGATGCGTTTGCGCTGCAGACCCGCGCGCAATGGCGCGACGGCGAGTATGTGTTGAGCGGGCGCAAGCTCTGGATCACCAACGCCAAGGAAGCGGGGCTGTTCATCGTCTTTGCCACCGTAGACGCGAGCGCCGGTTATAGAGGCATCACCGCATTCCTGGTGGAGAAAGGCACGCCGGGATTCGCGATCGGCAGGAAAGAAGACAAGCTGGGGATTCGCGCGTCGAGCACCTGCGAGCTGATTTTGGATGAGTGCGCGATTCCCGCGGCGCAAGTGTTGGGCGAGGCGGGCAAGGGCTACAGGATTGCGATGGAGACTTTGAACGGCGGGCGAATCGGCATCGGCGCACAGATGCTTGGGCTGGCTGAAGGCGCGTGGGGCCACGCCGTGAAGCACGCCAAGGAACGCAAGCAATTCGGCAAGCCGATCGCGGAGTTCCAGGCAATGCAGTTTCAACTGGCGGAGATGGCGACTGAGATTGAGGCCGCGAGGCTGCTGGTCTACAACGCGGCGCGATTGAAGGATGCGGGGCAGGAGTTCCGGAAAGAAGCGGCGATGTGCAAGTACTTCGCGGCGCAGATGACGGAGCGCGTGGCGAGCCTCGCCGTGGAGGTTCTGGGCGGGGCGGGATTTGTAAAGGAGTCGCCCGTGGAGAAGTTTTACCGGGACGCGAAGATCGGGAAGATCTACGAAGGCACGTCGTTCATGCAATTGGCCGCCATTGCGAAGGCCGTTCTCTAAATTCCAGGGAAATAGTGGCTGTGGCACCCGCCACACCACTTTGGGCAGGTCAGGCCGGAGGTCAGGCCGCAGACCAAGCCGCGGAGCAAGCTGCGATCGGACCCCGTTCACGCGACTGTGTTTGTCTGATTCTGAATCATCCTTTGCATTCGATACCCCCAAAAGGCCGACCCCGGCCTCGAGGATTGGTGCGCCCGCACAGTCCAGGTAACACGAAAGTGGGATTACCACTCGTGTCTGAAATCCCCCGAACGTACTGCATAGTAACGTTTCTTAGTACCCATATATACGAATAAACTTGGCGCATTAGTAATCTAAATTGATTACTTGCGTTTGCCTTGGCGATAAATCTCGTTCGCGCGCCGATGAAGATTTCGCGCCCGTTCGGAGGGCATATGCGCCATTTGAAGTTAAGTTTCATTGTGCTGCTGACTGTTATATGCAGCATCGCTCTGAGCGGTTGCGGTGGATCGCTAGCCGCGACGAATGCGGCGACGGGAACGCTGATCACGTCATTGAGCACGGTCGATTTCGGCCAGGTGGCTGTCGGCAAGACCGTGAGCACGGACATCACCCTTACGAATTCGGGATCAGCGGCGGTTGAGATCTCCGCGTTGAATCTGACTGGGCAGCCCTTCTCGATGAGCGGCGGAAGCAGCCTGCCGATGGCTGTCGGCGCCAACGCCAGCGTTACACTTACGATCAAGTTCGACCCCACCGGGTCAGGGTCGGCAACCGGCCAACTGGCCATCGCCAGCAACGCGTCGAATGCGTCCTCGGCGACGGTTTCCTTGAGCGGCATGGGTGTGCCGATGCTGACCGGGCTGAATTGCGTAAACGGATCGGTTACCGGAGCATCCAGCGACGCTTGCACAGTGACACTGAATGCAACCGCAGCCAGCGGCGGCCTGGATGTGGCCCTGGCAAGCAGCGACAGCGCCGTAGCGATTCCGGCCTCGGTAACGGTGCCAGCAGGCGCGAGCAGCGTGGATTTTACCGCGAGTGTTTCGCCGGTCACGACGGTACAAGCGGCTACGTTGACCGCCAGCGTCGGCGGTGTGGCGGAAACCTTTTCTGTTCAATTGAATGCAGCTTTAGCCGTATTGGGAATCAGCGCCTCCAGCGTGCCTTTTGGCAGCGTCCCGGTAAATTCGGCGGTTACGGAGCCGCTGGTTCTTTCTTCGACGGGCACCATTCCGGTGACCGTAAGCGCGGCGTCGTTGTCGGGAACAGGCTTCTCGATCTCAGGTGGGGGTCTGCCGGTAACACTGGCTCCGGGACAGACGACAACGTTGAGTGTGCAGTTCGATCCGACCGCGGCGGGAGCAGAGAGCGGGCAACTGTCCTTGACGAGCAATTCTTCGGGCGGGGGCTCAACCGTCATCGTCCTGAGCGGCACCGGAGTGCCGGTGCTGAGTGCTCTGAACTGCACCAGTGGGGCTATTGCCGGGACGGGAACTGACAGCTGCACGGCAACTTTGAACACAGCTGCGGCGAGCGGCGGCTTCGTGGTGAGTCTCTCCAGCAGCAATTCGCTGGCGACCGTGCCGGCCTCAGTGACAGTGGCGGCAGGTTCAATCAGCGCCAACTTTACGGTGAACGTGTCGCCGGTCAATTCCGCAGAGACCGCTATTCTGACGGCGAGTGCGGGCAGCGTTTCGGAAATCTTCACGCTGGACCTGAACGCCTCATCGCCGATCCTGAGTTTAAGCACATCCAGCATCGATTTCGGCGATGCGGTTACGAATATTCCGGCGACGGAAACCCTTACCCTAACTTCAACAGGGACTTCAGCGGTGACGGTCAGCGCGGCTTCATTAACGGGAACTGGGTTTGCCGATTCCGGGGCCACGTTCCCATTGACCCTGAATCCCAATCAAGCTGCAACAGTCACTTTGCAGTTCGATCCCGCTGCTACAGGCTCGACGACGGGTGAGCTCGACCTGACCAGCAACTCATCCGATGGAAATTTCAAGAGGATCGGGTTGCGGGGAAGGGGTGTGCCTAGACTGACGCAGTTGAGCTGCACCAATACAACGATTACGGGAGCGGGTACCGACAACTGCACGGTGACGACGAGCACGGCTGTACCCAGTGGCGGCCTGAATGTAAACCTGACCAGCAACAATCCGTCCTTCGTGGTACCAGCCTCAATGACGCTGGCGGCGGGCTCTACGAGCGGGAACTTTTCCGCAACTGTCTCCGCCGTAAACGTAGCGCAAGCCGTGACCGTTTCGGCCAACGCAACAGGGTTCTCCGCGTTCGCCGGCGTGCAGTTGGAAGCGGCTTCAATCTCACTCGGCGTCAGTTCGTCCAGCCTGTCGTTCGGCAATGTCAACGTGAACACAGCGACAAGTCAGACGGTCACTCTATCCTCAACCGGTACCTCAGCCGTGACAGTTAGCGCGGCTAGCGTGGCCGGAACCGGCTTCATGGTTTCGGGAGCTACTTTTCCACTCACTTTGAACCCGAATCAGACGGCGACCTTGACTGTGCAATTCGACCCGACGACGGCGGGAGCGGCAACCGCGCAACTGACTCTGACCAGCAATTCGTCGAGCGGGACCTCGACGCTGATCAACCTGAGCGGCACGGGTATGCCGGCGCTGACCGCACTGAGTTGCGCCAGCGGGTCAATCACGGAGGCTGGTAGTGATAGTTGCACTGTCACATTGAACACCGCAGCGGCCGGGGGATTCACCGTCAGCCTGGCGAGCAATGACTCGGCCGTCACCGTGCCGGCTTCAGTCACTGTAGGCGCCGGCGCCACCACTGCGAACTTTACAGCTACCGTATCCGCGGTCAGCACGGCTCAGACCGCGACCTTAACCGCCAGCGCGAACGGTGTAGCTCAGACCTTCGGTGTGCAGCTGAACGGCGGGGTGCCTACGCTAAGCGGGCTGAGCTGCAGCAACGGATCGTTTACCGGCGCCGGGACAGACAGTTGCACAGTAACGTTGAGTGCGGCGGCGGCCAGCGGTGGACTCATTGTCAGCCTGGCCAGCAACAACACCGCA
>Ga0181520_10013080_pt1 | contig 10537 bp, 9 predicted proteins | sample PEATcosm2014_Bin_29_FD_132451 | JGI IMG/M metagenome (GOLD analysis project Ga0181520, IMG submission 132451) | Peatland microbial communities from MTU Mesocosm Facility, Houghton, MI, USA - PEATcosm2014_Bin02_30_metaG | ecosystem: Environmental > Terrestrial > Soil > Wetlands > Peat | place...
ACCTTCTTTCGGTTGCCTTCCAGAACTGCCTCCAGCCCTCCACCGGGCAGGTTCTGGACCCAGCCCTTGACTCCAAGCTCCTCTGCCTTGGACTTGGTATAGGACCTGAAGCTGACTCCCTGAACTCTTCCTGAGACCCTGATCCTGACGCAGATCACCTCAAACCTCCAATAAGATCCTCTAAAGCTTTGCGCTGATCCTTGGCCTTGACAATGCCCGATGCCAGCAAGACGCCCTCAGACCCCAATTCTACTGCAGCCTTCAAATCCTCCCCGTGGGTGATGCCAGCGCCGCACAGAACGCCAACGCCAGCATCGATCTTCTTTACAGCTGCCACCGATCCTCTCACAACCTCAGGATCGGCCTTGGAGACGGGTATACCGCTTCCAATGAGCTCGGGAGGCTCCACAGCCACGTAGTCGGGCTTGAGAGCCGCTGCCGCCCCGGTTGTGGCCACATCGTTAGTGCAGACAATGATCTTCAAATCAAAAGCCCTGCAGGCGGTGATGCCTGCGCCTATGTCTGCCAGCTTCAAGCGCCTCTCGGAGTGGTTGAGAAGAGATCCAGTAGCTCCAGCGGCCTTTATGGATGCGGCGGTGACATGGCCGGTGAAGCTTCCGTAGCCTACGCCGTCCACGTGCTGGGAATAGATGGGTATATCCACGACTTCTGCCACTTGGTAGATATCAACTATCTGGGGCGCAACGGCGATCTCCGCCGAGAACTCCTTGGCTACGTCGTCGCATATCTGGGCCAGGCGCAGGGCGGATTCGCCCGTGGCCTCTTTGTAAGTCTTGAAGTTGAGGACTATAATGGTCATGATGTCTCTCTCCAAGGCCTCAGATCTCCACAGATGGCATATATATTTTGGCTGCCGTCAGGTCCAAGGGAGCTATAGCATCTCTCGTAAATCTCCTGGTGGACGCACTCTCCGGTGACGATCGCCTTAACTGAGCCCTTGTAGATCATGGCGATCATGGGCAGGGGCCCTTTCTCGCCATCATAGAGGATATGGTACAGAAGGCCCCAGGGATCGGAATAGTCGATGCTTATTAATTTGAGCTCCGTGTGCTTGCGGAGAAACTTTAGAAGGGCAGGCATAGATCTCTGGCAAACGACGCAGTCAGCCTTCCCAATGAAGAGGACCACGGGATTCTCCTCTTGAGATAGCTCCCGCACCAGCCTCTCGGCAGGCCCATAGGTCTCCTTAAGAAAATCCCTGACCACGTCCTCCGCCTCGTCCCTGGTCATTCCATGCTTGGACGCCAGATCGGCGCTCAGCCGCTGGAGCTTGGAGGAAAAATAGTCCTGTACATGGCTCTTAAGGTCCATGAAGAGGTCGTACGCCTCCATCCATAAAATAGTAGTGGTAATAGAATAAAGGGCAGCAAGAGGCTCTCTTTAAGCTAGCACCTCGTCCTTCAGTATGTACCGTATGAGATCCTCTGAGAGCTTGGTTTCCCTCTGAACTCTCTTTACGGTCTCGTCAACGCTGTTACCCTCGGATATGAGGCTAGAGATCCTGCGTATGACCTTCTCGCTCACCGTGTAATACTCGTCTATGTCCTTCCTGTGGCCCCAAACATCTCCCTTAAGGAGCTCTATCCCCTGGATCTCCAGGAACTGCTGAGCCGCCTTGGACATGGTTTCGTGGTAAGAAGGAGGTATCTGAACCGCCCTAAGCCTCGGGCAGGACTGAACCAGGCTCATGACGTCCATATTGGAGGCCCTGAAAGCCAGGTGAACCACCTGCTCATTGCGGCCCAGATCTGTTATCTCCTTCTTCGAACTCACGACCCTCAGCTTCATGGTAGTTAGAAATGCTCTTAAAATATTTATAGATAATGGTAATGATAGTACAAGGCCGTCTGATATACGATTCAGGGAAATAAAGGAGAAGAATATATGTAGAAGACCTCAGTAGCATAAATTTTATGCATTCCATGTGTTGATAATCCAAATCTCATTTTATAAATGGTGGATTTTATATTCTTATTCAGCCTTTGGCAAATCCTAAACGAAGCTAGCGATAGCTATGGCGCAGTTGGATAGTAATCGTTGAGCCATCGATTGGCTGGGCCAAGAGCCAAGGCCACAGTCAGGCCCGGCAACTTTCAGCCTCTCGCCGAAGATCTCCCAGGCCCTTGTCAGACGCCCCTTTAGGACCTCAGGCGACTCCTGCCCCAAGATCTCCTTTTCTAGCCTGGAAGGATCGTCCCAGAGGTTTGTCCCCAGGCGGTCGTTGAGCTTGGCTGCCATGGCGAGGATATCGGTCCTGGCAATGCCCGCCCTGAGATAGGTATCCGTCTCCTCTAGGACCTTTCTGTCTACCAGCTTCAGGTAATCGGGATTGGCCGCCGATTCTATGCCCACAACGTTGATTCCCTCGACGCGGCAGCAGGGCTCGGCATAGAGGACGGAGTGGAGGTGGACCTCGCACAGGACATCATGGCAGGGCTTGCTTGCGATCTCCAGGGCCCGGATGATGTCGTCTTCGCTAAAGGCAACGCTCGGACTTATGCCTAGGCTCGGCTCATCCAGGGATACAACTTTGACCTTCCCGGAGGCCAGGGCGTTTTCGGCAAACCTGGCCACGCTCTCTGCCAGGAGGAAGAGGATATCGGTATATGTTGTAGAGCCGAAGGCCGAGAGGTAAAGCTCTACAGGACCGGTTATGCAGGCCCTAAGACTTTTTAGGCCCATGGACTCTGTCAACTCCAGCTCAGGTATCTTCGCGAACTCTTTACTCACGAGGTAAGGGCTCTCAGACCTATCGGGATCAAGGATAGGGTCCATGAACATCTTTATCATATCCCGGAACTGTGGATAGGTGGGAACGATAACTCCCGCTGCGACCTTCTGAGCCAGGGCGTCCCTCACCAGGCCCAGGTACTGATCCTGACTAAGGCCTTCCAGCCTTACCCCTTTAGGCAATGGATAGCTGCCTATATCATCAAAGACAATATCTAAGTCATCCCGATGCATAACACTCCCAGAGCGCCCCACCTAGATATCTACCTGCTCAAGACCTTAGACTTTGGTAAGACACTGATCAGATAGCCCTTCAGGGCAGTGTAGGATCCTTCTAGCCCATCGTAATGCTCCTCCAGGCGGTCCAGCTTGGACATGGCCTCAGGAACCTTGGGGTTGATGCCTATGAGACTTATGATCTCGTCGGGGAACTTGGCAGGGTCTGCCGTCTCCAGGGAGAAGCAGGGGCTCCAGTCATCTACCTCCTTGAGGTATCTGACTAGTCCCGCCCAGCCCACGGCGCCGTGGGGCTCTAGGATGACACAGTGATCGCGATAGATATCTTTAATGGTCTGCCTGGTTTCCTCATCGGATATGGATACGGCGTAGAGGTCACGCCTCATGGCAGAGAGATCAGGCTGCTTCCTCACGACTCCCGTCTCATCCATCTCCCCGCCATAGAGGGCAAAGATCCTGGCCAGGTTGCTCGGGTGGCCGACGTTCATGGCATTGGAGATGCAATTCTTGCTCGGACGTATGGGCCTGTACTCTCCGGTCTCCATAAACCTAGGGAACTCGTCATTTTCGTTGGTGGCGGCTATGAACTTCCTTACCGGAAGGCCCATCCTCATGGCTATGAGGCCGCCCATAAGATCGCCGAAGTTGCCGCTGGGCACGGAGATGACCGCTTCATCACCTGAGGATGCCCTGGAGAAGGCGTAGAAGTAATATACAGCCTGGGGCAACAGCCGCCCTATGTTTATGGAGTTGGCTGAGGAGAGGCTCAAATTCCTTAAGTCCGGATCGGCAAAGGCCTGCTTGACCAGAGCCTGGCAATCGTCGAACTTGCCATCCACGGCCGTGGCGTGGACGTTCTTGCCCAAGGTCGTCATCTGCCTCCTTTGCCTCTCTGTCACCTCCTTTCTTGGGAAGAGCACCACCACATCTATGTTGTCAAGGCCGTAGAAGGCCTGGGCCACGGCTGAGCCGGTATCCCCCGAGGTGGCCGTGAGGATGGCGATCCTCTTGTCCTCCTGGCGCAGGAAGTACTGTATCAGCCGTCCCATGAGCCTGGCAGCGAAGTCCTTGAAGGAGCAGGTGGGGCCTCTGTCTAGCCTGACCACGTATTTGCCGTCATAGACCTTTTCCACAGGAAGGTCGTAGTTGTAGGCGTCCTCCAGGAGGTCATTTAGGTCATCTTTGGGTATCTGGCCCTCCAGGTAAGGCCTGAGGACACGGTAGGCGATCTCTGGATAGCTCATCTCTGGAAACCGGAGGATCTCCGTCCTGGAAAGGCGGGGGATCTCCTCGGGCATGTAGAGCCCCTTATCTGGGGCCTGGCCCGCCAGGAGAGCCCTGCGAAAATCAACTCTCTCGGCCCGGCCATTGGTGCTGTAGTAGGAGATATTCATGGGTGTCAGGGGAGGTTACGGGCCAGCTATTATTTTAGACCTTCCCGGGGTCTCAGGGGGCGGATGACTGGGACAAAATCAGCTTGACCTTGATGGTGGCCTCCTCCCCGTTCTTGGACACTATGGCCTCGCCATCGGTATCCAGCTTCAAGCCAAACTGGACCTCCACCCTGGAAGGCTGGCTCTCAGTTTCCAGGTCGTTCACGGCAGAGGAGATCCTCTGAGCCATTGCCTGTATGGCCTTCATGGCGTTATCCATGGCCTCGGCCGATTCTATCTCCATATCTTCCCTGCGCAGGGCTGAGAGGCGCAGCTGGCGCACTCCGGGCTTGGGGACAAGCTCTACTAAAAGGGGCTGGACGCCTTCTTTGATATCGTATTCCATCAATTTGAAATCCTCCCTACGGTAACCAGTATGCTATTATTGACATCGTACATTTATAAGGGTAGTTGTCCTGCTGAGGCCTTCGTTAGAGAAAGCCAAGAAGAAGAAATAAAGAATAGGAAAGAGGAAGATAGGATAGCAGAGGATTGATAGGTAAAAGCTATGAAGGGCCAGCTATGAAGGGCCTAAGGCCGCCGCTAGAAGGCCCTTACCCCGGTCCCTTCTATAAAATGCCGTCACTTCTCTTATCATCTGAACAAACTGGGCCTGGGATAGGTTGAGTCTGGTTGCCAGGCCGTCTATCAGGGGATCCACCTGCTTCACGTCGGGGCTGCCCTCGGACCTGAGGATCACTGAGCTTAAGACTATCAGCCTGAGACCTTCAGGGATCCTGTTCTTTTGCACAGCTAAAGCCCCGAGCTGGAAGAAGGCCCCTGCCTCGCCACTCTTGTCTCCGAGCTGCTGGTAGATCCCCAGGGCCTTAGTGAACTTCTCCACTGCGGAGTCCAGGTTTCCTACCTGGGAATCAAGGGCGGCCATCCTGTAGAGGATAACAGCTTCATCCGATCTATCCCCTAAAACCCTCTTTATCTCCAGGGACTTGAGGTACTCACCGCGGGCCCTGTCGTGTTCCCCCTTCTCGAAATCGACCGAGGCCATGTTGTAGAGGATGGCCGCCTCCTCAGCCCTGTCCCCGGAGGCCTGGGAGAGCTTCAATGACGTCTCCAGGGACACCATGGCAGATCCATAGTTACCTTGGCGAAGGTCCAGAGAAGCCAGGTTCTGTAATGTTGCGGTCTCTCCCCTGAGATCTTCTGCCATCCTCTGAAGATCTAACACCTGGAGGAGCCTCTGGCGCGCTGCATCGTTATCTCCCTGGGCCATGTCCACAGAGGCCAGAGCGTGGAGGGCCGAGGCCTGGCCTCTCAGGTCCCCGGAAGCTCTACAGAGCTCCTCAGCCTTGGAGAAGTTGGCTCTGGCGCCGGCATAATCCCCTTCCTTAACCAGGAGGGATGCTAGGCCCATGCACGAGGAGGTTTCTGGACCTGCTTCCATAGCTTTCTGGTAACACTGTCTGGAAGATGGGTAGTTCCCTAAGCCTGCATAAGCCCTGCCCAGCCAGGTCATGGTAGCCGAGTGGTCTTCCCTGGCCAAGAGCTCTTCATTGAGCCTAGCCATCTCTGAGAAGAGGCCGAGCCCCTCCAGGTAGCCGCTGATGTAAGCCGTCACAGCCCTGGCCTTCTCTAAATCCCTGCCTTCCAGGTACTGGCCTCTGGCCTCCATGGAGCAATCCATCCTAGAGAGACCGATCTCACCCGATAGGTTACTCTTGGCCAGGTCCTCCAGGAAGGCCCCCGCAGCCCTGTGGGTATCTCTTGCCTCATCGGACCCCAGGCGAGTGGAGAGCCATCCCTGGAAGGGGAAAGCCCATAGATCTCCGGGAAGGCTCCAGGCCAAGGATACCTCTTTCCATTCGCCTAGGTGATCCAAGGCTCCTTCCCCAGCCGTCGCACTGATTCCAGACCGGCTCACAGCGATATCGTAGACCGCAGCCTTGCTTAGCATGGTCCTGGACTCAGGGCTCAAAGACATGTAAAGATCGGTCAGGACCTCGCCGCAGATGTTTTCAGGGTGAAGTTTTTTCGGGGTCAGGGTTCTTAAAATGCAGCGGATCTGGGAGAGACAGGCGGGCATGCCGCCCTCGGCACGATAGATCTCCCTGAGAAGGCTGAAAGGAAGATCTCCTGACCTATACCTCTTTACGACCTTCCAGTCCTCCAGGAGGAACTTTATAGAGGCCGACTCAGGAAGCCAACCCAGAGTTCCTTCCCTGGCTCTTGATGGGAGGACTGAAGCATCGGCAGGAAGGGATGTGCTCGTGGCTATGAGCCTGGATGACCCTGGATTGCCCATCACCCGGCGGCAGAAAGCCGCCAGGTCTCTGTCCTGGATCTTGCCCGCGGCGTCGAGGCTCAGGCCATCCAGCACCAGAAGGTACTTGCCCTGACCAAGGAGTGATGCTGCCATAGATAGCCTTTCCGTGACCGAAATTCTGGGATCCCTGAGGTCTCTGGCACCTGAATGCCTGGCTAGGGTGCGGCTCAAGGTATCGAGGACTCTGGCAGCGGTGATGGGATTATGACGGCCGCTATAAAAGGCAACTGTTAAGTATCCAAGGGCTGATAGGCGCTCTGAGATCCTGGCTGCCAGGGCAGTCTTTCCCGACCCATCCTTTCCAGTGATGATGAGGGACTTGATGGCCCCCTCTCGGAGGGCGGTCATGAAACGCTGAATATCTCTTCTCCTATCGATGAAGCTCTCGGCGTAACCTGCGGCCATACCCGGAAGAGGCATCTGCTCTCTGGAAACATTATACGGCACCTCAGCCTGCTTTGTGGGGTCGAAGATGTGGAGCTGATCCTTAGCCGTGTATAGAAAGGGCATGGGACAGATCCTGTCAGTCGCGCCACAAGTTTTAAAGACGCCGATCCTGGCTGAAGAGAGGGCATCATCCAGAGCCTGGCCGGTGGCCAAGGCCGAGTAGAGGAGCCTGGAGAAATCGGCTGAGGATGCATTCCAGCTCAGGGTCAAGGGTATCTCAGGAACCAGGCTTCTGGCCATGGCCTCCAACGCCCAGGGAGTTTTGGCCTGGCAGCCGCTCAAAAGGGCACACTGAACGCCTTTCAAGGCTTTGGCAAGGTCGGGGGATGGATGAAGATCTTGGCCGCCGCTTTCCCCTTCAAAGGTAAACTGAGGAATGCCGCCTTTGACCGCCGCCTGGCCTGAGACGTGGACCAGGTGAGGCTTGAACTGCTCAACTCTCGCCCTCAGATCCTCTAAGGTGCCTGTATCGCAAACCTCGAAGATCACCTGGGAGCCCTCCAGGGACTCCATCATGGACCTCAGCTCGTCGTCGAAGCTCAGGGGATCGCAGGTGGCAAAAAGAACCCTCAAGGGGCCCGGAGGCAGATCTCCCACGAACCTGGGAAGGAAATCTGAGACCGATGGCTGCCTGCGAATGTGAAATCTTGGGTCGGTTCCTAAAGAAACGCCCTCCGGCAGGCGCACGACCTCCCATGGAGTGCTCAGGATCTCAGGGATATCTGAAGACACCACCAACCTGGCTCCCTCCTGGGGCACCAGGCTCCAGGAGTCCTCAAACCATAGGCGAAAGAGGGTGGTGCCCAGGAGGTCCATGTAATCTTTAGCAGCTCCGGTGCTGCAGCCCTTATCGAAGAGGGCGGCGTACTGCCTAGACGCCTCTATCGCCTCCAGGGACTCTACGGGCGAGAGGCTCTTGGTCGTTATCAGCTCTCCATTAACAAAGAGCTTGACGGCCAGGGCCCTGGCATTGGGGCTCCCGGCCTCGGATACGGACATGTTAAAGTCAGATCTCAATGCTATCTACCTCCTGAAAAGGAAATGAACAAACGGGGCATCTCCCCTAGTCAGCCTAACTATCCACATCTTAAAGAACACCTGCCCCCATGACAGGTGGATCTCAAACGCGGTCATCGCCTTCCAACTCGCTGGGGTCTACGTTTACCTCGCAGCGCTCCCTGGGATCCACGTGCACTGCCACGTCCTTCACTCCGTTTATCGACCTTTTTATTTTGGCCTCCACCTCAAGGCCGATCCTGTGGGCCTCCTCTACGGAAAGGGTCGGGTCCACGCCTATGTGGAGATCGACGTAAATCTCTCCGGGAGATCCCCTGGTCCTAACCCTGTGGCTAGTGCACACGCCCTGGACTGAATCCGCAGCCAGCCTGACTATGTTCTCCTCCACCAGGGCTCTGTCAAGAAGTACTTCTGAGCTCTTCTTCAGGATCTCAACCCCTGTAAGAACTATGAGCCCCACTATGATCAGGGCAATGATAGGATCAGCCAGAGGATAGCCTGCCATGACCGCCACAAACTCCAGAATTACACCTGCTGAGACGTAGATATCGCTCCTGGTGTGCATGGAGTCTGCGACCAGGATGCTGCTCTTGAGGCGCTTTCCCAGGGTGTACTCGTAGAAAGAGACCAGTATGTTGATGGCCATGGTTGCGCCCATTATGACGAAGCTTATGGCCGTGATCTCAGGGATCGATGGAGAAAAGAACCTACTTATGGCCTCCTGAAGGATCTCTATACAGGTGGCAAAGAGGAGGATGACTATGCCCACTGAGGCAAAGGTCTCGAATTTGGCGTGGCCGTAAGGGTGTTCCTTATCCGGGGGCCTGGAGGCAAGGCCAATGCCAATCAGACCTATGATATCGGAACTGCTATCGAAGAGGGAGTGGATGCCATCGGAAAGCATGCCCAAGGAACCCATTTTAAAGCCGTAGATTCCCTTGACCAGGGAGACGGCCAGGTTCAAGAAGAAGACTATGATCAGGACTCGCCTTACCGCGAAGTAATAATTCCCTCTGGCCGTCATCCTACCAAAAGGATCATCTCCTTGCCACCGATAAATAACTTTTTGATAAAATTGACGTCCAAGGAGGCCTTCTCTTGATAGTGACCAGATACCTGGAGTTCCAAACGAGCGTCGGAGATGTTGTGGATGTGACCGAGGATGTATCGAAGGCCGTGAGAGAATCAAGCCTGGTAAACGGCGCAGCTGTTATCTTCGTCCCTGGAGCCACCGGAGCTGTCACCACCATAGAATTCGAGCCAGGATTGGTGGAGGATATAAAGAAGTCTCTGGCGAGGCTGGCACCTATAGGTATCGATTACGCCCACGACCAAAGGTGGGGGGATGGAAATGGCTACTCCCATATCCGCGCATCCCTCCTGGGGCCGAGCCTCACCGTTCCCTTCTCAGAGAGGGAGCTAATGCTTGGAATGTGGCAGCAGATCGTCTTTTCGGAGATGGATAACAGGCCAAGGAAGCGGAGGATAATTATACAGATAATGGGTGAGTAAATATGCCCCAACCATAAGACCTGAGCACTCAGACTGCCCAAGGAACTCACTCGGAACCGCATCCAAATTCTCCCGGCGTCAATATAGCTTGATTATTTGCCTCGAATTAACAAGGAGGTAACATAATGAAGAGACCTCGGACAAAACCCGAGTTAGTAGTCCTTGCGAGGGAGACGCTGAGGAGAGAATATTCGCGGGGGGGCAACGGACAACCTGGTGCTACTAATTCTCCAGACATGGATAATAACTGTCTTTGTCAGATTGCTTCAGTTACAAGCATCTGCGCTGTTTGCCAGCAATTATCGAGCTCCTAGCCTTAAATCCACTGCCCTTCTGCATTCGAGATCATCCGTGAGGTTGGCGAGCGTGTCTATCATGTTAACGAATTTATTAAAATCATATTATTATTCTCAATGCATAAGCCATGATTCTTAAACCAATTCTGGTCATAGTGGTATTATCAAGGAAGCATGGCACACCTTCTCCGAACCAATTAGTTAGCGCACCAAAGAAACCTTCTCAAATTGATCTTTTCATGTACATCTCTCCCTCATAACTCTTATCTCTTACCCTAGCTCCAAAACCTTTTGGGTTTCTTTTCCTAGGTTTGATTATAGGCAAATGACCTCGGATGACAACCTTATTCAAGAATCTTTTAGAATTGTATTCTCCATCCCCTAAAAGAAACCTTTACCGTTTGGGACTCTTAGCTTTGATATCATTCTCACTTCAACAGGGATATATGGTCCCATCATATCTTGTTATTGCCTGTATTTTCAATCATTTTCTTTTTTATTGGTAAACATCGTAGAATCAACAAGTGTTTCAGAATATTCCATTTGCTCTAAATTCACTAGAA
>Ga0181520_10013081_pt1 | contig 10536 bp, 4 predicted proteins | sample PEATcosm2014_Bin_29_FD_132451 | JGI IMG/M metagenome (GOLD analysis project Ga0181520, IMG submission 132451) | Peatland microbial communities from MTU Mesocosm Facility, Houghton, MI, USA - PEATcosm2014_Bin02_30_metaG | ecosystem: Environmental > Terrestrial > Soil > Wetlands > Peat | place...
TCACCTAAAAGGAGAGGGAAAGGGCATTTCCGAGGGTTAAACTGGGTTTATGAGCCAGAAAGTGCGACATGTCGCACTTTGCAGGTCTCTTTTTTGGGGCTCGGAAGGCTAAATGTCGCACTTCCCTGGGGACTAAATTGAAGCGTTCCGGTTCAGGGGGTACACCGGGTTGTTTGTTGTATCCGCCGCCGGCATAACAAGGAGAGTATGACCCGCGCCTAATCGTAGACCAACAAGTGAGTTCTTGGGATACGGGATTTCGACTTGTTCATCCCGCCGAGAGTATTGGCACTCACTATGCCTCATGCCTCCGCTTTCGTCTCAAAAGATCTCGAAGTTGACCTCGACGTTCAGGTACACGGCAACTGGCTTGCCGTTCTCGGTTGCCGGCTTGAACCGGTACTGCCGTACCGCCTCCACCGCCTTTTCATCCAGCCCCATCCCCACTCCGCGCAACACATGCACATTCTGTGGCCTGCCCTGCGCGTCCACGATGATGCTGACCGTCACCACACCCATGAACTTCGCCTTGCGTGCCTCTTCGCTAAACTCCGGTTCTGGCTGGTAGGTGATCTTTGGTCCGATCACTCCACCGCCAATGTTCTTCACTCCTGTGCCATAGCTGTTCCCCACCCCCGACCCAATACCCATTCCCGAGCCGTTCCCCATTCCTCCGCCAGCGCCTTTGCCCATCGAGTTGCCAAGCAGGGGAGAGTTTGGATCGCCGAATTGAGGCATGTTGTTGTCCGCCATCTTCAGGTCCTTCTGAATATTGACGGTCGGGTCCGGCATGGTGAGCTTCGGCTTCTCCAAGTCCTTGATCGTCGGCAGCTTGCCTTTGGTCGCAGCTGTCAGACCCTTCTGTCCCCCGCCGCCCGCCTTGCCAATATCTGGGGGAGGAGGCGTCAGCTCGGTTGCGACAGCTGTCTTCCCAGGAGTTACAAACTGCGTCTTCAATGCCATCGTCCAGAAGATCAGCAGAATCGCCGCCGCGTGCAGCAGAATCGCCGCCACGGTTGATCTGGCATCGCGCTTCGGCTCCATCCGCGCCAGAAACACCTCCGGCGAATACACCACCGCAACGCGCCGTTCCCCAGGCGTCCCTTGCGACGGTCTACCTTGTTGCTCGCCTGCAGCCACCATCTCCCGCACCCAGACCCGCGTCCGAACCTTTACCCGCAGCCGCTGCGGAATCTCCGGATTGGCCACTGTGCGCAACACGTCGTCCAACAGCACATCGAACTCATCAGGCTGCAACATCTCCTGCCGCTCCTCGATCTCCATCGTCATGGTCGCTCTCCTTTCCTCTTTGCATCTGAAATCCGCATCGCCTCAAATCTTCGCCGCAACTCCGCCCGTGCCCGCATGACGCGCGTACGCACCGTTCCCTCAGGAATCCCTATCGCAATCGCAACCTCTCGTGAGGTCATCTCGTCGATGGCCGACAGCACCAGCGGCTGACGAAGCAGCTCCGGCAATCCTTCAATCAATCTGCGCAACAGCGTGCGCTCATCTTCGTCGACCGCGAATTGTTCCGCAGAGCTTCCCGGCACCGCAAACTCTCGCCCAGCCTCATCGTCTAGCGGCTCGGTTGCCTTGGGCCGCTGCTGTATCAGGTCAAGCCCGGCTCGCCATACCGTTCGCGCCAGAAACGCCTTCTCGTTCTCCATGCGAAGCCAGCCGTCGCCGCGATACAGCTTCAACAATGCCTCTTGCACCGCATCTTCAGCATCCTGCACGTTGCGCAGCAACCCGAATGCAATGCGGAAGAGAACCCGCCCCTGTCGTTCTGCCATCTCCGCGAAGAGCCGGTCCCGCTCTGCGCTGTTGATCTGTGGGCCTCCCGCATCTTGATAGCTCAGGCTATCGACCTCGATATCGCCGTCGTGATCCTGCAAAGTTGGCTCCACAGGCAGCTTGTGCACATCGATCCCAACATCCCGCTCCAACGCGTGAACCGATAGACCCATTTCGCTCGACCTCGATGCTCTGCATATGCGCGTTGCACTCGCGACGCCGTCACATCGCACTTGCCTTCAATAGCTAAGACCGCTCCCGGTGCGCAACTGTTCACTTTTTCAGCGAGTCTGTGAAGAATTCCTCAATCCAGCGATCTATCTGCAACTTAAGACGAGCTATTTGTGACAACGGACACATGGTGGTCTCATATACGCGGAGTATCTTAGTGCCGTGTTCTACAGAGCATGTGGTGTTTGGGTCTTGCGGCTGCGGGACGGGTATGCGACGACGTATCACAGCTTAGAAATCAAGAGGAGCTGGTCTTCAAGCTGGCTCAACTCAATACTGGTATCGACTGGAAGTACTGCAGTTTAAGTGACTTGGCACTGAAATAGGAGATGCAAGATGACAGGGACTGCTGGTTTTATGTTGCCGTCTTTGCTGATAGTGGTGGCGTTATCCATCCTTGCCACCGTCCTTATGTCGTTCTATAGCATTGGCCCAACCCAAATCGGACTTGTACGAAAAAGATTTGGTAAGAAGCTGCCCGGCAACAACCCTGTAGCCTTTGAAGGAGAAGCCGGCTATCAGGCCGAGCTTCTAATGCCGGGGCTTCGCTTCAAGTTCAAGCCGTTCTCCACTGTGACCAAACACCCGTGGGTTCAGGTGCCAGCAGGGCAGATTGGCGTTGTTATCGCACAGGTTGGCAAGCCCACGCCCATCGGGGCGAAGTCAGCTAAGTACGATCCCGCTTTCGGCAATTTCACCGACTTTCGAATATTTGTCGAGAAGGGCGGAGAAAAGGGCGTTCAAAGACCGGTTCTATCTCCAGGCACGTTGGCTCCGATCCACCCAGTGGCTTTCTTGGTCATCACCAAGCCACAGGTCTTCGGTGTACCTGTGTCAGACGAGTACAAGAACCTCGCCGACAAGAACGTGCTGGGCTATGAAGCCTTCGGCCTTGAAGACTGGCAGCTCGATGTCACGCGCATTGCGCCCAAGCCTGCCGGTGAAAGCGGCAGAGTCGTGGACATGATCGGAGTGATCACCGCATTAGACGGCGAACCCTTACCCGCAGGCGCGATTGCCAGTCGGCTCGGCGGATTCCAAGACGTTAGTGAGTTTGAAGTGCAAGCTGACGTCACTGACTTCCAGCTTATGGGATTAATCCTTGGCAGCAAAAACGATCAACACAACAACTATCAGGATTTCCAGAAGTTCTTGGAGGCTGGTGGCAAGATCGGCCTCCAGCACGATCCCCTGCTCTATGGCGCTTACAACCTCAACCCGTTCCTGGTTCGCGTGGAACAAGTGCCGATGCTGGTTGTGGAACAGGGGCAGGTCGCCGTTATCAAGGCCTATGTAGGATTACCCACACAGGACACATCCGGCGCAGACTTCAAATTCGGCAGCCTGGTTCGCCCTGGCCACCAAGGCATATGGCAAGAAGCGTTGCGAACGGGGAAGTACCCGATCAATCCCCGGATTTATGATGCGAAGCTCGTTCTTACTTCAATTCTCAAGCTCGATTGGGCGAAGGACGTGACAGGGGCTCATGGCCTGGATGCCCGCCTTGAGCCCATCATCGCCAAAAGCAATGAGGGCTTCGTGTTCAGCATCGATCTGCAGGTTCTGATTCACGTTCCCGATACAAAGGCCCCACGAGTTATTTCCATGGTCGGTTCCATGGAAAACCTGGTGAACGAGGTGCTGCAGGCTGCCGTTGGCAACCTCTTTCGGGACAAGATTGGCGGCATGGAAGCGATTACGTTCATCCAGACGCGCCAGAAAGTCCAGGAACAAGCCTTCAGCTACATCCAGGGAAAACTCGCCGAGTATGAAATCGAGACCAGGGGAGTTTATATCCAGGATGTCATCTACCCCGAGCAACTGGTTACAGTTCTGACTCAGCGAGAGGTCGCGCATCAGGAAGTGGAAACCTTCAAGATGCAAAAACAGGCCCAGGACCAGCGCATCGAGACGGAGAAAGCTCGGGGCACCGCCGACATGCAGGTGGATCTTGCGAAGTCAAAGGTCGGAGTGGACATCCAGACAAACAAAGCCGAGGCCAGGATGAAGGAAGCCGAAGGCGAGGCCAAGTACATCGAGCAGACCGGCACCGCCAGAGGAGCGGAAGTCCGAGCGGTGGGTCTTGCTAATGCCGAAGCCTATCAGAGACAGGTCGAGGCGCTGGGCAAAGGACCCACGGCTCTCGTGAACGCCATTAAAGCACTCGCCGTAGGCAATACCGCTTTCATGCCCAAAATACTGGTCGTTGGTGGCGGGAGCAATCAAGGGGTTCTTGAGAGCCTCGGAACAATGCTGATGGACAAACTCGACACGAGCTCTCCAGACCCTGACACCCCTAACCCGGCGACTAGTAAAACTGACTCAGCTACGGCTAGTTCCACAGCTTGATCTAGGAGCCGAAGACAAAGTTGACCGTAATACTCGTCTCCACCTCAATGGGTTCGCCGTTCAGTAGATAGGGCTTATAGCGCCAGCGTTGAACGGCGTCCCGGGCGGCGTTCACCAGCATCCCATTGCCGCTGACTACCGACAGGTCCTCGATGGTGCCCTCCCTGGAGATGAAGGCATGCAGAATGACTGCTCCTTGAACGTGTGCTGCCTTGGCGATCGCGGGATACACCGGATCCGGCTGGGAGATGATCCGAGCGGCGGCAGCGCTGCTGGGTAACTTGACGGGTCCGGCCGGTCTCTGCGGGACCACCCGTGGAACAATCGTGGCAGTTGAGGTCAGGTTGCTAAAGATAGAACGCGCCACATTGCCGTTGCCGTTCTCCAAGGGTTGCATGCCCACGACTTCGGCGCCCGTCGGCGCAGGTTCTTGGTTAATGATCTTGATCTCTTTGGGAATTCTGGCTGGGGCTTGCAGGCCAGAATCGATCTCGGGGACGAATTGTTCCGGCACAACCTTCTGTAGCGGCGGTGGTGGAGGAGGCGGCGGCGGTGGAGGAGGCGCTACCAATAGTGCGGTTAGCGCCATTCTTGGCAGTGCATCGGGATACATCAGTGGAATCAAGATCAAGATGGCAAGGATGGACAGGTTGAGTGCGCCCGTCGCAAACATCCACCGAGTTGTTCTGGTCTTGAGCTGACCGCCGGATTCAATTAATGAGTTTTCTAGCATGGCAGCCTCGCTAAACATCTTCTGCCCAGCTTAGACACCACTCCAGTCGACATTGTTCCCGCGTCCGCAAGTGTGGTTCGCACGAAATCGGGTCGATCGATTTGATAGCGCCTCCGTATACTGCGCGTGGCTACGCTGGATATTAATCGGGACCCTTCGGCGTCTATCCCCCGCGAGCAGCTGGCTAAAAGATTTTCTGCAAGTTTCATCGCAACCCGCGTTCTCCAGTCAGACATGCTTGCCGGCAGAGACTCGACCGGCAGCCGCAAGGAGAATCCGATATGTGTCCAGGCCGTCCACACCCAACGCTCCGCTATCTTTTATCATTTGCTCTGGTTCTCATCGCCTGCACGGCGGCCTGGTCATTCGGCCGGGTGCATGCCCAACAAGCCGAAGAAGCCTCCTATGCGAACGGCAGGCTCGCGTTCACGATCCCATACAACGCGGCTGTCAGGGGCTCGGGCAAATTCGTCGCCGAGTTGCTCGATCCTGAGGATAATGTCCTTGGCCGCAGCGAAGCCTCGGTCAACGTGGTGCGCGGCGATGGCGCCTGGCAGCAGGTCATCACGCCCGACCATCCCATCCCGCTTGAGGACATCGTCTGGCATCGCCTTCGCTACCGCTTCGACTATAACGACGTCAATCTCACCCCCATCGAGGGCATCGAATCCATCTCCGAGGTCCTTCGCCGCCCATCCGTCCACATCATCGGCCAGACCGAGTACCTCTCCGGCAGCCAGGCCTCCATCCGCGTCATCGTCTCCGACACCAAGCACACCGACATCCCTGAATCCGGCACGCTCCACATTGAGCTGCTGCAGCCCGGCGGTAATACTCACCCGCTTTTCTCCGGGCCGCTCAACCGGCGCGGCACGCTGGAGGCGCAGTTCCGCTTCCCCGCAGGCCTTACCGGCAACTTCCAGATCCGCTACATAGCTGATACTCCCATCGGCTCCGCCGAGTTCACCCAGGCAGTTAAGCTACAGGACAAGGCCTCTATCCTGCTCACCACCGAGAAACCCATCTATCAGCCCGGGCAGACTATCCACGTCCGCGCCCTCTCGCTTGACCGAGCCGACTCCAGGGCCGAAGCCGGCCGCAAGCTCACCTTCGAGATCGAAGACTCGCGCGGCAATAAAGTCATCAAGAAGGCGACCGAGACCGATAACTTCGGCATCGCCTCCGCCGAGTTCTCGCTCGCAGACGAGGTCAACCTCGGCACATATCACCTGCGCGCGTTGATGGGCGATCCCGCCGCGCCTGTTAACACCTCCGAACTTGCCCTTGATGTCGAACGCTACGTCCTTCCCAAATTTAAGGTTGCCGTCGAGTTCACCCCCACCAACGGCAAGCCCAAGCTCGACTACCGTCCTGGCGACCACGTCACTGGCACGGTCCGCGCAAACTACTTCTTCGGCAAGCCGGTGGATCACGCCGCCATCACCGTCAAGGCATCCAGTGCCGACGTGGCGGTCTTCGATGTCGTTTCCGTCAGCGGCAAGACCGATGCCGACGGCGTCTATCACTTCGACATCAAGTTGCCCAGCTACTTTGCCGGGCGTCCGCTCAGCCAGGGTGCGGCCCGCGCGCTAGTGGAGGCCAAGGTCACAGACTCCGCCGACCATGCGGAGACCCGCGGTGAGCCTATCACCATCAGCGAATCCGCCATGCTGCTCACCGCCATACCCGAGGGAGGCTCTCTGGTCCCAAACATCGAGAACCAGATCTACATGCTCGCGTCCTACCCTGACGGCACGCCCGCAAGCGCCAGCCTCAGCGTCAGCCTTCCCATCGACCACCGTCTTATCGGCGAAGAGGATCAGCACGCCACAACCGATAGCAGCGGCGTCGCTGTCATCCGCCTCAATCCGGGTCCCGGTCTGGACTCGTTGCGCATCGAGGCCGACGACCACCACGGCAATCGCGTCACCACAGCCGTACCGCTGGTGACCCGATCCGGCGACGACCAGATTCTGCTGCGCACCAACCGAGCCGTGCTCAAGGCCGGCGACCGCCTACAGCTCACAGTCCTTTCCACTCGCGCCCAAGGAACCGCCTACATCGACATCGTCAGGAGCGGCCAAACCATACTCACGCGTGACCTCGATCTGTCCCATGGCCATGCAGATCTTGACCTGCCAATCACTCCCGACATGGCCGGTACCCTCGATATCGACGCCTATCTCTTTGGCCGGAACGCGCAGCCCGTCGCTGACCATCGCCTGGTCTTTGTTCATCCAGCCGACGAGCTGAAGATCGAGACCACCACCGACGCAGCCCTGTACAAGCCGGGATCCGACGCGCGCATCAGCTTCCACGTCACCAACGCCAGCAATCAGGGCGTTAGCGCTGCTCTCGGTTTGCAGATCGTCGACGAAGCTGTCTTCGCGCTCGCCGAGAAGCAGCCTGGCTTCGCCAAGGTCTTCTTCTATCTCGAGCAGGAGGCGATGAAGCCTCGCTATGAGATCCACTCCCTCACAATGTCGAACGTCATCGAACCAGCCGTTGCGGACGATGAAGGCCATCAGGACCTCGCGGCTCGAGCACTCTTCTCCGCCACGGAGATGGCCAATCCCGCGAAGCTCGACACTCAGTTCGGCGCCAGCCTGCCACAGGACAGGTTTGTCGACTACATGCAGCGCTATCGCATCGCACTGATGAACCATATTCGCGTACACTCCGCCGAGATCGATCGCGAGATAGGAACCCGTCGTTCCGAAGGCGGCTTCGATAGTCTCACTTTGCGCGACGCCTGGGGCACTCCCCTGCGTTTTGAGCCGGCTGGAGGGTATGGCGGCGGCAATTGGCGTTATTACACCGTGCGCAGCGCCGGGCCGGACCGCAACTTCAACACCGCCGATGACCTCGTTGTGCCCTACGTCGAGACGCGTACCCTAAGCGTAGACAGAATGCCCGGCGTGGGTGGAGGCATCACGGGGACGGTCACCGATCCCCAGGGCAAGGTCATCGTCAAGGCAAAGGTAATCGTTACCAACACCGACACTGGCATTGCGGCCACCACTATAACTACCAGCGAGGGCGTCTATGCCTTCAACGACCTGCAGGCCGGCACCTACAACGTCGAGGTAGTCGCCAAGGGATTCCAAAGACTGCTGCAGGAGAACGTCAACGTCGACAACGCCTCCATGTTCGGGTTGAATATGAAACTCACCGTCGGCGGGGAGAACCAGACCATCACCGTCACCGACGCACCGCCCTATCTGGACACAACCGACGGTACGCTGGGCGGAACGATTGAAAATGAGATGTACACAGCGCTGCCGCTCGCCATGAACGGAGGCCCGCGCAATCCAACTGCATTCCAGTATCTGATGCCCGGCGCCCAGGAGAATCCTGCCAACGCAACTAACCGTGGTTCAACCGCCGGCAGCTCGGGCATTTATGGAGGCACCGGACAGACCAACCTCAACCAGAACTACGTTGAAGGCGTGCCCGTTGCTACAGCCGTTGCGGGTAGCGGTATGGCGCTCAAAAAGGCGTCCGCCGACGCTGCTCCGCATGTGCGCTCCTACTTCCCGGAAGCTCTCTACATCAGCCCCGAGATCGTCACTGACGGCAACGGTAACGCCACCATCTCCATTCCTGTCGCCGACTCCATCACCACCTGGCGCATGGCCATGCTCGCCTCCACTCAGTCCGGCGCGCTCGGCTCCGGCACATCCAGCCTAAAGGTCTTTCAGGACTTCTTCGTCGACCTCGACCTGCCGGTCACGCTCACCCAGGGAGACCGCGTCTCCATCCCCGTCGCCGTCTACAACTACTCCGGCAAACCCGGCAACGTCAACGTAACGCTGCAGCCGGACCCTGACGCCTGGTACACGCTTGAGGGCGACCTTACCCAGAAATCCGTCTCAGTCGAATCCGGCGGCGTCGGCGGCACGCAGTTCACCATCAGCGCCAATCGTATTGGTAAGTTCAAGCTCACCCTCACCGCGCAGATGAACAACGCGGGCAAGGTCCGAAGAGACATCGTCGTGCGCGAGATCGAAGTTATCCCCAACGGCCACGAGCAGGACCTCGTCTTCAACGGCAACCTGGAGAACTCCGTCCAGCACGATCTCCACTTCCCCGCAGCGGCAATCCCCGAGTCCACCAGCATCCTGGTGCGTCTCTATCCCGGCCCGCTCAGCCAGGTCATTGAAGGCATGGACAGTATCCTGCGCATGCCCGGCGGCTGCTTCGAGCAGACCTCATCCAGCACCTACCCCAACGTCCTTGCGCTCGACTACATGAAGCGTACCAACAAGCTGACGCCGGAGGTGCATGCCAAGGCCGAGGGATACATCGCCAACGGATACCAGCGCCTGCTCACCTTTGAGGTGCCCGGAGGCGGCTTCTCCTGGTTTGGCCAGGCCCCCGCCAACAAGATCCTCACTGCCTATGGACTGATGGAGTTCAACGACATGTCCAAGGTCTCCGACGTCGACCCCAGGCTCATCCAGCGCACCGGCGACTGGCTAGCCCGACAGCAACAACCCGATGGCAGTTGGAAGCCCGACACCGGCTTCATCATCAACGAAGGCGCCACTAACCGCTACAACACCAATGTCCTGCGCATCACGGCCTACATCGCGTGGTCGCTGACCAACATCGGGTACCAGGGCACGGCCGTCGACCGGGCCAAGCAATACATCGAGTCGCAATCCGGCGCGCAGCCCGATACCTATACCCTTGCCGTCATCGCTAACTTCGCGGCCGACTACGCCAAGGACAGTGACTTCACCCGTCAGTCCATGCAGGCACTGCTCGATGCCCGCACCGATAGGGACAACCAAACCTCATGGACCGCCGAGGAGACCGGCGTATACTCCACCGGCGCCAGCGCTGCCATCGAAACCACCGGCCTGGCTGCCCAGGCACTGCTCAAGTGGGGACAGGCCTCGGAGACCATCCGCAAAGCCCTGAACTTCATCTCCTCGCATAAGCAAGCCTCAGGCGAATGGGGTACAACCCAGGCCACCATCATGGCCCTGCGCGCTCTTCTGCTCGCCTCGGAGCGCGGTACCGCCGATGTCCGCGGAAACCTTCAGGTCCTGCTCAACGACAAGCCAGTCGAATCCCTCACCCTGACACCCGAGAACAACGACCTGCTCTACCAATTCGTCTTCAAGGGCATCGATGCGCAGCAGCCCAACTCCGTGCAGCTCAAGTTCGAAGGCACTGGCGGACTCGGCTATCAGATCGTAGGCCGCACCTTCACCCCATGGCAGGCCCATCCTGTCTCCGAACCTCTCTCCATCGACGTCACCTACGACCGCACCAAACTGGCCCAGGACGACATTGCAACTGCCAAGGTCACCGTCCGCAACAATCTTTCCAAGACCGCCAACATGATCATGGTCGACCTGGGCATTCCCCCCGGCTTCGACCTGCTCAACGAAGACCTGCAATCGCTGCAGGATAAA
>Ga0181520_10013082_pt1 | contig 10536 bp, 7 predicted proteins | sample PEATcosm2014_Bin_29_FD_132451 | JGI IMG/M metagenome (GOLD analysis project Ga0181520, IMG submission 132451) | Peatland microbial communities from MTU Mesocosm Facility, Houghton, MI, USA - PEATcosm2014_Bin02_30_metaG | ecosystem: Environmental > Terrestrial > Soil > Wetlands > Peat | place...
ACGTTTCAGGCGTCCATGCGCACGCGTTTGCATCCATTGGCAGTTCCCAGCTCCAACTGCCCACGTGGGCGATGAGCTGCGATTCGGAAAGACTTTGTTCTCGCGCCCGCAACGCTTCCTCAGCCCGCTTTCGATCGGTGACCTCAAAATAGGTTCCCAGCACGCCGACAATCACCTCGTCTGCATTCCGAAGTGGGGCCTTGCTCGTCAGAAGGTGAATCCGCGCTCCCGAAGGCGTTGTCTGCTCCTCGTCGACCGCGAGTGTGGGAACCCCACTCTCGATCACGGCGCGGTCACCGGCCCTGTAACTTTCGGCCTGCTCGCGCCAAACCATGGCAAAGTCGGTCTTTCCGATGATGTCTTCGGGCTTCTCGAGCCCGGCGTCCCTGGCAAATGGTGCGTTACAGCCGAGGTACGTCAGATTCCTGTCTTTCCAGAAGACCCGCACCGGTATCGAGTTGAGAACCGCCTGAAGGATCTCCTGCGATTCTCGCAGCGCCTGCTCCGCACGTGTGCGCGCGGTCACGTCGACCGTGACTTCCGCTCTCTGCAGGGTCCCGCCTTCGCGAAAACTCTTGCCCCGGCACAGAAGCCAGCGGACGCTGCCGTTCGGCCAGACCACGCGGAACTGAGCGTCATAAGCCTTGGCCTGCTCCGCGGCAAGGCGTTGCTCGGTCTCGACGCGTTCCCGATCCTCCGGGTGGATCGACTGTAGCCAGCGTTCATGGGTGAGCCACTTTTCGGCTGGCTCATGGCCATACAAGCGGAACTGTTGCTCGGAGGCTCTGGTCTCTCCGGCTTCTCTGCAGCAAAGTCCGATGCCGGCTGCGTCCAGGGCAAACTTCAACCACTCCTGGCTTCGTCGAGCGCTTTCTTCGGCCAACCTCCGCCCGGTGAGATCCTCCACCAGCGTAATGTGGTGGAGCGGCTTCCCTTGCGAGTCGCGCACGATCGCCACGTGGGCGCAAGCCCAGACCTCTTCGCCATTCTTCCGTAGATATCGCTTGTTTATGTTGCCGCTGGAGACTGCGCCCTCGATAAGGGCGCGCTTCAGCTCCAGGCTTTCCCGAACATCCTCCGGGTGCGTCATCGCCGCGAAATTTGTTTGCAGCAATTCCTGTTCGGTGAAGCCCGTGATCTGGCAGAGGTTTTGATTCACCTGCAGGAAGCGCCCGTCCAGGGAAACGACGGCCATGCCAAAAAGCGTGTTGTCGAATGCGGATCGGAAACGGGCTTCACTGTGCCGCAGAGCCTCCTCAGCCGTCTTCCGCTTCGTAATGTCGTGCACGGTCGCATAGACGAGTTGGGCTTCTTTCAGGAACGTGGCGTCTATCAGGAGCCAGCGGTAGGATCCGTCTTTACAGGTGGCGCGGCACTCAAAACCGCTTCCTTTGCCCGAGGCCAGGATCTGTTCGAACTCAGCGGCGGCGGCAGCGCGGTCCTCCGGGTGGACGAAGTCGAACAGAGAAGAGCCTTCCAATTCCGCGGGCGTGAACCCGAGAACTCGTTCCCAGGAGGGGTTGGCACGTTGAATGCGCCCTTTCAAGTCCCAGATGGACATCGGCGAGGGCGAGGCGTAAAAGAATTGATCTAGCGTCGTTTCGGTCCGGACCTTGCCGGTGGCATCGGCGGCCGTCTCGGGGGCTCCCAATGGCTTCGCAACCGCCGCCGGGGCTGGCGTGGCGCCGCTCTCGGGGCTCGCCCCGCACGCAGATTCCTGCGGTCGCGCTCCGAAGATCTCCCGGTAGAAACTGAAACCGGGTCTTCGGCGCATGGGTATGGGCAGCGGCAATTTCAAGGGACTCCAGTCCTTAGACTTCACTGTGGCATCGGCAATGCGGAAAAGGGATACCGTAGAACCCGCAACGGCCCTTGGGCGATACCCTACGAGCCGCCCTCTGGACGAAACGCGCGTCCAGTCCGGCGCTATCTGAAATGCAGGTAACCACCTGCTGCCGTAAAGGCGCCGCTTGGCGCAACCTCATCTTAAGGCCCCCGGCTAGGGGACTTGGGAGGCTTCAATGTTCGATTTTTTGCTCTGGCAACATGTGTCCGATAGAGCGTTGATCGAGTGGCGGGCCGGATCGCTCGATAACACACGCTCCGCCATTATGGAGGACCATCTGATGGTGTGTCCGACATGCCAGCTTCAGTTGGAGGACCTGCTTCCGCGGACGGAGGCCCCCGGGCTTCTCGAATTGTGCGGTGCAAAGCATGCAGGTGCCTCACGATGCCATACCGTCCCGGCTACAGCCGCATAACACACGAGAGAATCGGCCGGTCAGGATATGCGAATGACGCCGCGACCCTCGTCGCCATGCTCGAGCGCGCCTGCTCGGTGCGTGGATTACTGGACTCTCCAGGTTTGAAGAAGCTGATCTCGGGCATCGTCAGGCTGCCCAGTCTGCCTTCCATCTACCTCGAACTCAGCCTGGCGTTGGGGTCTGAGGACTCCTCCGTTAAGCAAGTCGCGAACATCATCTGTCAGGATATGGCGATGACTGCCAAAGTCTTGCAGTTGGTGAATTCCGCTCTGTTTGGCATCTCAAGGAACATCACCAGCGTCGCAGGGGCGGTGACATACCTCGGCATGGAAACCGTGAAGAGCCTGACGCTCAATGTGATGGCCTTCTCGCAATTCCGCCATCCCCCCCTGGCCCGCTTTGCGGAGCAACTAAGCGCGCACAGCCTCCAGGTTGGGGCTCTCGCCCGGGGAATTGCACTATCGTCCCAATTCACCGGCGCCACGGCGGACGAATGCCTCACTGCTGGTCTGTTGCACGATATTGGGAAGCTAGTACTGTCTGACAATCGGCCGGCGGAGTTCCAGGACGCCCTTGAGGTCGCAAGATTAACCGGCGTGACCCACGCCGCCGCGGAGTCACAGATATTCGGCGCGACACACGCGGAGATCGGGGCCTACCTGCTCTGGCTCTGGGGCCTCCCCGCCAGCGTGACCGAAGCGGTTGCATTGCACCACAATCTGGGGCGATCGCCGGGCGGCGCAATTCTCGCGGTTCATGCCGCCGACGCTCTTGTCCACAATCAGACGCGCCCGGAGTTCGACGTTGAGTCTCTCACCCATGCCGGCATGATGGAACAACTGCCCCGCTGGCAGCAATTATGCAGTGAATCAAGCCTGGCCGCAACTACTTAACGGTTCGCTGAATCTCGGCGGACCGCTGAAGATTCTCCGATTGCCGCCGCCCAACGGTCGCTGATCCCGATCGGGTGTCGCCGGTTCGCCGCGATTCGCCGCGAATAGCGTCCGCACCTCACGACGTTGGGTACAATTATCGGCTAGACTGGGGCAAAGATCCCATGTTGAAAGACTTCAGCGGCCGGAGTTCCTTTCGCCGATTGCAGTTCCAGTTGGGGCCTCAGTTCATTGTTTGTATCGACGACTACAATCTCTACGAGGCGACCTGCAGCTTGTCTTGTGAATCGATAGGCAGATCCTCGCCGAGCACACTCCCCGGGGACAGAATGACCGTAGAGAGGTCCGCGTACGAACGCATGATTTTGGCCAGATCGGCAAGACGCGGCTCGTTCATGCCTTTCTCGTGGCTGCCCGGGAAGGCATCCGAGCAATGACGGATGCGCGAACGGTCCAGAGCCGCCTGGTCCGCGTCGTGAATTGCCTCGGTGGGCGGATGAGGCCTCATATCCGCTTGGATACTGAATACCTGTTGGAGCGGGCGCGCCGCCAGACCGGTCTCGCTGATTTCGGCGATCCGCGGTTTGAGATCGCGCTCGGCGTGCTGGTGAACTCATGGGAGAACGAAGCGCAGTTTAACCTGACCGGCCGGCTGCTGGCGCAACGCGAACTTCTGCGGTGCCTCACTAACCGTCTGCAGATCGAAGAGTACTTCAGGCGGAACCCGGAGACGGCGCGCACTCCGGTGCCGGACCCGGTGATCATCACCGCCCAACCCCGTACCGGCACTACCTTGTTGCACCGACTGCTGGCGGCCGACAGCTCTAATCGCACACTGCGAGTCTGGGAATTAGCTTCCCCCGTGCCCAGAGGATATTCGCCCCCGCGCGGCGACGACCCCCGGCCGGCAGCGGTGGCAAGAGGGCTGGCTGTTCATAGGGCGCTGTTGCTGTCCGCCGCGGGCCGGAGGACACTGCGCGCAACGCACTCCTCCGAGGCCGGCGACCCTGAGGAGTGCATCCGGCTGCTGAACAACTCCCTTATGTGCGAGGCATTCGGTTTGGGTGCACGAGCCGACAGATATATGCTCTGGCTGCGGACGCAAGATTGGACGCCCTCCTTCCGGTATCATCGCAAGCAGATTCAAATACTGACCGCGGCTCGTAGTGCCCGCCGACTCATTCTGAAGCATCCCGGATACTTGGGATACCTCGACGATCTCCTCCAGGTGTATCCCAACGCGCGCGTGTTGTGGCTTCACCGCGATCCCGTCGAAATGCTCGCATCCTGTTGCAACCTGTGCGCTGTGACGCGGGCCATCAGGACGGATTCCGTCGACCTGAAGCACATTGGCCTGTCGGTCGTAAATTCCACCCTTTGGCGAATCGAGAGGGGAATGCGTGCGAGGGAGCGGCAAGCTCCCGATCGATTTCTGGACGTGCGCTACCGCGACCTCGTCCGGGACCCAATGGCAGCGGCGGCGCGCATCTATGAGTGGCTTGGCTTCCCGCTGACAGCGGAGGTGAAAGAGAACTTCGGGGCCTATCTGCACGGGAACCAGCGGGAACGCAGCCGCTACCGGCATCAATATACGCTCGAGACGTTTGGGCTAGACGCCGCAAGCTTGCGGCCGAAGTTCCGCGAATACTGCGAGCGGTTCCAAATTGCGTCTGCGGGCGCCGAGTAGCGCGCGATGTCAGCCAGTGTGCAGCTCTCCCGCAGGTAGCTTCTGAATGCGAATGTCGGCCAGACCGGGAAGGACCTGCTTGTCACTATCGGTCGCTCCCCAGCGACCGTTTGCGAGAAGGGCCGCTTCAAGGGGGAGCCAATCCCCGCCAGGCCTTGTCTTCATCTACCTACCGATCACCAGAATTGTGAACGAACCTGGTACCGGTATGCCCTGGGGCCCGCGGCCCCCGCCGGGCGGTGGCGGCGGCGCCGGCCCACGCTCCTGGCTCATCGTCAATATGTGGTTCGTCTTACTGTCTAAGGTGTTCGTTCGGGCGCCGTTCATCGTCTGGAGGTTCTGCTCCACCTCGAAATCCGTCGGACTCTTCTCCTTAACGACGGTCAGTGTGCCGTTTCCGTGCGTGCTGAAAGTTTCCATCGTCGAGGGGTTGAACACAGCGCCGTCGGACCCACCGGCGAGCGGCAGACTCGTAATTACCTTGCCGTCTGCGGCACTAAGAATCACCATCATGGGCTGTGCCGGCTGGGCAGGCGGATTACCGGAGTTCGCGCACGCCGCGAAGAGAACATGATTCTTCGAGTCCAATGCCAGGCCGTTGCACCGGCCCTTGTCCCCGAGCGGATAGTGCCCGACCGCCTTCATAGCCTTTACGTCCACAGCCGTGACGCTGCCCTGTGCGTCCTGCATGACGACGTAAAGCATACCGTTACCGTCGGCCACGCCCTGCTCCGGCACGCCTCCCAGATCAATGGTGCCAAGCACGCTACCGTCTCTTGCGTCGATCACCGTCGCGTCCTTCGTCGGGTGACTGAAGACATAGACCCGCTCGTTGAAGGCGTCGAAGTAGATACCGTCTGGGGCGGCAGCTCCTACGTCAATCGTCTTGACGAGCGTCATAGTCTTCGCGTCGAACATCGAGACAGGCTTGCTGCTGGTGAAACCATAGCCGGACTTCGGGTCCACCGCAGTGCCATTTCCGCCGACGCCGGCAATTTCACCGATCGGTTCCAATGTGTCGAGGTTGTAAATGGTCAACCGCGTCGGGATGGCCGCCGCTGCGGGCCTCGCGTCGGTCGCTGCAACTGCGGGCGAACCACGACGCGGGATGTACAGTCGGCGTCCGGCTGCATCGGCATAGATGTAGTCCCAGCCCCCTTCACCGCCGACCCTGGCCATCTTGAGCACTTTGTACGAGTCGGTTTGCTGAGCCCCTGCAATCGAGGCCAGAACCGAAATGCCGACAACCGCAATCAGGTCGAATCTCCGCATGGCGTTTCTCCTTCAATCCGGCTCGGACGCGCATCCCCGGAATGCGCGAAATCGTAACACAATGCAGGTGTCGCTGCCTATCGGGTGGCCGCGCACGGCCCAGATCGCCCAATCCCATGCCGCCGCAGATGCGCCGCAGTTCCAGCGCGGTGATGCCGTCGGTAAGCCTGACCTTGGAAAGGAATCCAGCCGCCTGACGCCCGATCCGCGCGCGCTCCACTTCGTCCATCGGCTTCGACGTGGAGATCACCACGGGAATCTCCCAGATAGACGAAGCCAGGGAGCGTGAGCATGTAGGGGCATCTTGGAGAGGTTGAAGGACGGCGACGCCGGAGCCCAGTTGTCAGCCATGCCGCCGGAGGCGGAGTCCAATGAGATATCCAACCGTAGTGTCACGAAAGTGCTACGGAGCTTTCTGGGGGATTCTGTAACTTGCCGATTCGATGGTGGGCCCGTGGCGACTCGAACGCCAGACCTCTACCGTGTCAAGGTAGCGCTCTAACCAACTGAGCTACGGGCCCTGCGGGATGAAATCAAAGTATATCACGCACCGCGCGCTCCCTTGCCGCTGACGCCCCTTCAGTCCACGAGCGAGAGAATGGTCAGCGGCGCGTTGCCTTCCAGACGATTGTTGACGAACAGAAACAGCCATTGGCGGTTCTCGGCGGCGCGGCCGATCAGCACCCGCATAGAGTCGCGCGCTTCCGGATTGGGGTCCTGGATTTCCGTGTACGGCGCGAACCGCGCCACCGCGTCCTCATAAGCCCGGCCCCGGCGCAGCAGTCCGCGGCACACCGCGAAATCGGCGGTGGCGGAATCCGGAATGGCGATCTGGTGGCGCAGTTCGGGCATACGCGACCAGGCGTTGTAGACGTGGGCCACGCCGTGGCTGCGCAGGCAGGCGAAATAATCGCCAGCCAGGAATTCCGGATTGCGGATCTCCACCGCGTAGCGGAACTCGGGCGGCAGCGCGGCCAGAAACGGATCGAGCCGGTCGAGAAACGCCGGCAGGTCTTCGAAGGAGCGGTGCCCGAAGGCGCCGAATTCAAAAATCAGCAGGGCCGCGCGATCGCGATAGGGCAGAAGCGGGCTCAGAAACTCGGCTTCGAGCATCGCGGCGTCCAGGAAGGTCTCGTTTGGCTTGCCGGCCTGCAGGCCGTAGCGCGGCTGGGTCGGAAACACTTTGCAGGTGATCTGTTCCGGCACTTTGAAGGCGAAATGGAAACCGCGCGGCGCGCGCTCGAACAGGTTGCGCCAGAATTCCTCGGTGGGGAACTGGTAAAACGCGAAATCGCCGCACACAGTGGGGAAGGTTTCGGCGTATTCGCGCAGGCACTCGCTTTCGAACAGGCGCCTCGAGAAGCGGCCGTGCGTGAGATACCGCTCGCGCGTATAAACCTGCCCCAGCCAGCCCTCGTATTTCCAGGAGCTGGTGCCCACGAATATATTGCGCGAGGCCAAGCCCTGCAATTTGCCGGCGAGCTCACCACGGTCGAACGCGCCGGGATCCTCGAATAGCGGACCTACCATGCCTGGGCGACGCGCATGTAGAACGGATCCGCGCCGGCCTCGATCATCCCGTCCGGATGCAGCCGGATCATCACCGGCGCCGAGCCGCTCTCGTAGCGCGTGCGCATCTCCACCACGTGCCGCCGCTTGCGCAGTTCGTCGGCCACGGCGGGCAGGATGCGCTCATCGAGCAGCAGCAGTCCGGGATGCATCTCGTGGTTATCGAAGCTCGAAACCAGGTGCTCGGATTGGAAGCGCGGAGTCTCGACGGCTTGCTCCGCGTCGCGGCCGAACAGGATGGCATCGAAGAGCACCTGGAGCAGGGCCTGATCCTGCTGATCGCCGCCGGGGGTGGAAAGCGCGATCACCGTGCGGTCCGGGTTCACCACCAGGGTGGGGCTGAGAGTGACGCGCGGGCGCTTGCCGCCAGCCAGTTCGTTGGGATGGCCCGGAATCAGAAGGAAGCTCTGCGCGCGTTCGGTAAGCGGAATGCCGGTGTCGCCGGCGATCACCGAAGGCATCCACGAGCCGGAGGGCGTGATCGAAATCGCCACGCCATCCTTGTCTACGGCGTCCACGCAGGTGGTGTCCTTGGCCAGCAGGGCGTCGTCGAAGCTGTGGTGCGCCATTTGCGCCAGGGAAGGATGCCGCGGCGCATCCGGCTCCACGTTGCCCGGGCGGAATTCGAGCGAAGCTTCCGGGCCGATAAGCGTTCGCCGCTCGGCCCCATATTCCTTCGAGAGCAGGCGCGCGGGAATGCGCACGAACTTGGGGTCGCCGTAATAGGTGTCGCGATCCGCGTAGGCCAGCTTGAGCGCTTCGGCCAGGGTATGAATATAGCTCGCCGAGTTCTGCTTCAGCTCGGCCAAATTGAAGCCCTCGAGAATGTTGAGCGCCTCGATCATGGAAGGCCCCTGGCTCCAGAAACCCGGCTTGTAAACCGTGTAGCCGTGGAACGTGGTGGAGACCGGCTCTTCCGGCTGCAAGCGGAACCCGGCCATGTCCTCGTAGCGCAGCAGGCCGTCTTGCTGTTTGGAGAACTCGCCGATGCGGTGGGCAATCTCGCCGCGATAGAAGTAGTCGCGCACCGCGTCGATGGCCTGCGCGCGGCTGGCGCCGCCGGCGAGCGCCTTCTTCTCCACCTCGACCATCGAGCGCAGGGTGCGTTCGAGATCCGGCTGGCGGAAGATCTCGCCAGGCTTCGGCACGCGCCCGTTGGGCAGGAAGACGCGCCGCGAAGACGGCCACGCTTCGAGGAATCGCAGGCTGCGCTGGATGCTCGCGGAGCGCACCTCGTCGATGGGGAAGCCACCGGCCAGTTCGATAGCCGGCTCCACGGCCTCGGCGAAGGACTTCGTGCCGAACTCGCGCAGGGTCACCAGAGCGGCCTCCACCATGCCTGGCACCAGCGCGGAAAGGATCCCAGCAACCGGCACCCATTCCTTCAGCCCGCCGGCTTCGGGAGGATCGACGAACTCATCCGGCTTCAGCTTGTGGTTCCGGAAGAACTCCGCCGTGGCCAGTTTGGGCATGGTCCCCACACCCGCGATGGCGTAGACCTTGCCTTCCCGCGTGCGCACCAGGATGGGCGCTTCTCCGCCCAGGCCGAAGTGCGAGAACTCGGTGACGGAAGCCGCCAGCATGGTCGCGATGCCCGCATCCACCGCGTTACCGCCGCTGTGGTACATGCGCATGCCCGCCTCAGTGGCGTACTCGGTTCCGCCCGCCACCGCGCCGCGCGTTCCGCGCGAAGGCAGCCGTACGGGGCGTTCGCCCCACGCCGTAGCCGCCAGCACTACCAGGATTGCCGCCAATTTGAATCGCATAATCGGTTGCCTCTATTTTATGGGTGTCAAGGCGAAATAGGCAAAATGGGAAAATAGCCCTTCTGCCAGCCGCGGCGCGGGTTCCTTCCGGACGGCGCCGCGCGGATAAGGCGCCTTGCCGATAAAGCGATTCTGTATACTGGTTCCTGGAAATGGAACTCTCAATCGCGAAATTCTCCATGCGCGCCATTCGATGCGCAGCGTGTCTTTGCGTGGCGTATCTGGCGGTTCTGGCGGGACCGTTGCCGGCCGCGAAAGACCTCGAGATCTACACCATCGATGTGGAAGGCGGAAAATGCGTTTTGACCGTCTCTCCCTCCGGCCAGACCATGCTGGTGGATCTCGGCTGGCCCGAGTTCGGCGGCCGGGCCGCATCCGCGGACCATATTATCGAGTCCATCAGAGCCGCCGGGGTCAAGCGGATCGATAACCTGGTGATCTCGCATTTCGATATCGACCACATTGGCGACGCAACGCAGTTCGTCTCCAAGTTCCCGGTGGGCCACATTTTCGATCACGGCGATATCCGCTTCCCCGAGACGAGCGATCCGCGCGCGGCGAAGGGCGTGGAGTCCGCCAAGGCGCGATTCGCGGCCTACGCCGCGGTTCGCGAGAAGATCGGCCATACGGTCCTCAAACCCGGCGACCGGATTCCGATAAAGGGAGTCGACGTGCAGGTCATCTCGGCGGGCGGCGAGCCGATTCCGAAACCGGTCGCCGGAGCCGGAGCCGCGAATCCTCTATGCGCGGCCGCCACGCAGCCGGATCTGCGCGCCGGCGATATCGAAGACGATCAATCCATCGCCCTGCTGTACACATTCGGCAAGTTCCGCATGTTCGACCCGGCGGATCTGGAAGCCCACTACAGCCACGACCTGGTCTGCCCGAATAACCTGATCGGCACCGTGGATGTATATCATCTCAATGTCCACGGGCAATTCAAGGGAGTTGCAACGGCCATGCTGGGAGCGCTGCACGCGCCGGTAATCGTCGAAGGGAACGGCGAGCGAAAGGGAGCGGATGCGGAGACCTGGCCTCTCCTGAAGGCCGCGCCCGGTCTGGTGGACATCTGGCAGATCCACTAT
>Ga0181520_10013083_pt1 | contig 10536 bp, 9 predicted proteins | sample PEATcosm2014_Bin_29_FD_132451 | JGI IMG/M metagenome (GOLD analysis project Ga0181520, IMG submission 132451) | Peatland microbial communities from MTU Mesocosm Facility, Houghton, MI, USA - PEATcosm2014_Bin02_30_metaG | ecosystem: Environmental > Terrestrial > Soil > Wetlands > Peat | place...
GATGGCCTTCCAGACAATTCGCAAGGCGGCTTTGGGGCGAAAGAAGTATTCGTCGTAGAACTTGTGGACCATTTCCATGACGTACTCGACCGGCAGACCCGGGTACTCGATGTGGGCCATCTGATGCCCGGCTTCGTCGGACATGGCTCCGTTGGTTATGAAGCCGTTCTGCTCTACGTACTCGAAGAGTTCTGTGCCGGGAAAGGCATGAGCCATGGAGACCTGAATGGTCTCGCAATCAAGCCGTTTGGCGAACTCGATGGTGTTGCGGATTGATTTCTCGGTCTCGCCTGGAAGACCGAGGATGAAGTCGCCATGGATGACCAAGCCGAGTTCGCGGCAGTCGCAGGCGAAGTCCAGTGCACGCTGGACGGTTGCGCCCTTCTTGATGTTCTTAAGGATCTGCGGATCGCCGGACTCGAAGCCGACGATGAGCAGGCGGCAGCCGGCCTCGCGCATGGCCTTCAGCGTGTCGTAGTCCGTGGTGACGCGCGAGGTGCAAGACCAGGTGAGATTGAGCGGCTTCAACTTTTCACAAAGTTCAATGGTGCGGACCTTCTGGATGTTGAAGGTGTCGTCGTCGAAAAAGAACTCCTTTACCTCGGGGAAGTTCTCTTTTGCCCACTTGAGCTCGGCCGCAACGTCATCGGTGGAGCGCTTGCGCCAGGCGTGGCCGGAGAGGGTCTGCGGCCAGAGGCAGAAGGTGCACTGCGCGGGACAGCCGCGCGTGGAGTAGAGCGCGATGTAGGGGTGCAGCAGGAACGGCACGTTGTAACGCGTGACGTCCATGTCGCGCTTGTAGATCTTGGTGGCCCAGGGCATCGCGTCCAGGTCTTCGGCCTGCGGACGATCGGGATTGTGGACGATCTTGCCGTCGAGCTTGTAGCTGATGCCGAGGATCTCGCTAAGGGGCTTGCCTTGAGCGAACTCGACGACGGAGAAGTCGAACTCGCGGCGGCAAATAAAGTCGAGGACGGAGCACTCGTTGAGAGCGCGGTCGGGGTCGGTGGTGACCGGCGGGCCGACAAATGCGATGCGGATGGAGGGGTTGGCAGCCTTGATGGCCTCGGCGAGGCGCTGGTCCCCCTCCCAACCGACGGTTTAGGTGAAGAGGACGAGAAACTCGAAGTCCTTGCAGATCTTAATGGTCTCGTCAGCAGAGACGTGGTGGGGCGGCGCATCGAGGACGCGGGAGCCCTCGAGCATGCCGGCGGGATAGGTGAGCCAGACTGGGTACCAGTAGGACTCGATCTCGCGGGTTGCGGGCCAGCGCGAGCTCGCGCCACCGTCGAAGTTCTCGAATGAAGGCGGATTCAGAAAGATTGTTTTCAGGGGCATTGGCATCTCATCAATTCTAACATTTTGACGGTTTTCTGGACTGTTTTGGTTCAATTTCGGGGGCGATGGGTGCTTGAAAGAGCAGCCTGCTCATCTGAACCTCGCGACTCCCGTCTGTATCCATCTGAAAGGACGGTTGATACCCATGAAGACGCGATATGGGGATAGTCGGAGTTTAGCGCTCACCAGATCGATCCGGTCCCTGTCCTATACTTCAGAGTCCACATCAAGGAGTCTTTGGTTCGTCATGAAGATAGCCATTCTTGCTGCGCTCTTTCTTGCCGCTGGTGCACCGGTTCTTGCTCAAACCTCTGTTTCACGCGCCACCGTTCAGCAGTCTCTGGGATTCGAAGATCAAACCAGCGCGGCCCTTACCGGTTGGTATGCGAATCCACCGGGGACGGTTACCGCGGACGATAGCATCGTCCACACCGGCAAGTGGTCAGTACGCCTGCAGCGCGACGCCCAATCCGCGGGCACTTTTTCCGTCATCACGCGGAAGCTCCCCGTGGATTTTCAAGGGGGTACGGTCGAGCTTCGCGGGGACTTGCGGCTCAAGGATGTCTCTGGGAATGCAGCGTTGTGGCTGCGGCAAGATGGTGACTGCCAAATTCTCTCGCTCGAAAACATGGATTCGCAACGGGTGAAAGGCACGCGCGATTGGGGGCAATACCGCATCACACTTCCAATCAATCCAGATGCCGAGCAGCTTTACTTCGGCGTGATTGTCGCTGGAACGGGCACGTTGTGGGCCGACGATCTGGAGTTGCTGGTGGATGGCAAGCCGATTGCAGACGCTGTGGCGGCGCCCGTCAAACCCGGCTTGCCCGCAGGCCAGGAGTTCTGTTCGAGCTCTCACGTCGTAGTCAAAGACCTTACATCCGTGCAGGTCGCCAACCTGGTCACGCTTGCCCGGGTTTGGGGGTTTCTCAAATACCATCACCCCGCCGTAACCTCGGGCCAACGGCGGTGGGATTTCGACCTTTTCCGGGTCATGCCTGCTATTCTCGCTGCGCCCGACCGCGCACATGCCGACGATGCGATTCTCGCCTGGATTGACACGCTCGGGCCGGTACAGAAGTGCAGTCCATGCGTTGCAGGGCTAACAGGCGACCTTAGCATCAAGCCCGCGCTCGAATGGATTCACGACCGTGGAATGCTTGGAAGACCTCTCAGCGAGCGCCTGGAATCTATCGCGGCCAACCGAACGGGAAAGCAATTCTACGTCTCCACGGCTCACAGCTTCGACATCGTCGCAAACCCGAGCTTCGATCACGAGGTTGAGTATGCGCAAATCGCCTTCCCCGACTCCGGATATCAGCTTCTGGCGTTGTTTCGCTGGTGGAACATAACGCAGTATTGGGCACCCGATCGCGACGTCGCCGGCCAGGACTGGCCCGCAGTGCTCGCCGATTTCATCCCGAAACTCGCCCTTGCGAAAGACAAAACCGCATATCAGCTCGCGCTCTTCGAACTCGTCGCCAATGCCAACGACACACACGCTAACCTTTGGGGTTCGCTGGCCGCTCGCCCACCCGCCGGAGACTGCGCAATTCCGGTCACGCTGCGGTTCATCGGAGACAAGCCGGTCGTTTACAGGGCGGACACTGTGGACAGCGCCTTCAAGCCCGGGGACATTCTCGAAAAACTCGACGGCACGCCGATCCAATCTCTCATCGACAAATGGGCCGTGTACTACGCGGACTCGAACGAGGCTGCACGTCGACGCGATCTGGCGGCTTTTCTTACCCATGGCGCCTGTGGTCCGGTCTCGGCAGAGATCACGCGCGGCGGGCACTCCATGCAGGTGACGACCGCCCGAACCCAGTGGAAATACGCGCCTGTCACGCACGATCAGCCAGGGGAGACCTTTCGACTGCTCTCGCCGGAGATCGCCTACATCAAGCTCTCGAGCATCAAGCACGCCGACCTGCCCGATTACTTTGAGAAGGCGAAGAACACAAAAGGCTTGATCGTGGACATCCGCAACTATCCGTCAGACTTTATGCCGTTTGCCATGGGCGCTTACCTTGCCACCAAACCCACGCCCTTCGTCGCCTTTAGCTACGCCGATCTTGCCAATCCCGGAGCATTCCACTACGGCGACGGCCCGCTGATCAAGCCCGGCTCCGTTCACTACGGCGGGAAAGTCGTCATCCTTGTGGATGAGACAACCCAAAGTCAGGCTGAATACACGGCGATGGCCCTGCGGGCGATGCCCAACTCCGTGGTTGTGGGCAGCACGACGGCCGGCGCCGACGGAAACGTCTCGTCCATTCCGCTGCCCGGTCAAATCAACACCATGATCAGCGGCCTCGGCGTCTTCTATCCGGATCATCGCCCCACCCAACGTGTCGGCATCGTCCCCGACATTGTAGCCAAGCCCACCATCGAGGGCATCGCCGCCGGGCGCGATGAAGTCCTGGAAACCGGCATGCACCCCATTGAAGATTCGAAATGAGGGCTGCCAACGGTCATCAAGTTCCAGAGCCCCAATGAAACCCTGGCGAGGATTGAGGCCCAGCTCCCGCCCGCTCCCAGCTATTTTGCGTGCAATTCGTTAAGCCAGTCTTCCATGTGGCCGAGAGCGCGGAGGAGGCCGAGCCGGGCTTTGGCCAGATCGAAGGATGCGTCGAGCGCGTCCTCGAACTTCTGACGTTCGTCGATGCGGGCCAGCTGCTCGCTCTTTGGGCTGGGCTGGGGCTGAGCACTTGGGCCTGAGGAGGTTCCGTTGCCCAGCTCGAGCTGGGTGAGGACGGCCTTCAACTGCTCGGCAGCTATCTGCTGCTTGAGGCTGGCGACCTCGGCCTGAGCGTCGAGTTCGTGAAGGTTGCCGGTCAGCGAGGCTATCTGCAGGTCGTTCTGGTCGCGGGCCTGCTCGGCTTCGACCTTGGCACGAAGAGCGTCGGCCGCGGACTGCTTTGCCACGGAGTGGCGCGCGAGATCGAAGAGCGGAAACTGGATCTGGAGGCCGAAGCTGACGTTGTTTGGCGTGAAGTTTTTGTAGTAGGTGGAGTAGCTGTTGAGTTCGTCAGAGTCGTAGTTGTAGATGGCGCCAAAGCCGATCTGGAGGTGATTGGTGGCGAGTTGGTCGCCGCGGGCCTTGAGTTGCTTGGATTGTGCCAACGCAGAGGCAGAATCGAGGCCGGGAGTCAATCTTGCGGGCTTATCGGCAGTGATCGCGGGAATCTCGGGGATGCTCGTGTGATCGGGCGTAATGGAGCCGACCGGCATTCCGGTGAGTACGGCAATCTGTTTTGCGAGGGTGGCGGCGCGCGCCTCGAGATGGAGGCGCTTGAGCCGGAGCTGGGCCGCAGTGAGTTGGGACTGCAGCAGATCGAGACTGGAGTCGACGCCAGCTGCGGTACGATCCGTTTCGATGCGGACGAGGTTCGCAGCGAAGTCTTCCTGTTGACGGGAAGCGGCTAGCTCGGTGCCGACCGTGTCCATTTCAATATAGGCAGTGGACACATCGAGAGCGACTTGTTCGCGAGCGTCTTTGAGCGAGAGGTTGGCGGCCAGGACACCGGCGCGAGCGGCCTTGGTGTACTGTCGTTGCGAAGCACTGAACACCAGCGACTGCATATTGGCGCTGGCGACTGAGGGCTGTCCGGTGGGGAAGCCATGGGAGTATCCAACCTGGGAACCGATGGTCAGAGTGGGTATGTAGACGAGTTCGGTCTGGTCGAGGGCGGCCTGGGCCTTCTGAACGTCAGCGGCGGCGAGGCGAACTGCTGTTGAGTTGCGCTGGGCGAGATCGACGACCGTGGCAAGCGAGACCTGCGCGGGAGCGAGGTTAGGCGCAGCAAGAAGCATCCCGAGCCCAAAAAGGGCCGGAATGCGGGAGCGGCGCGCGTTTTGCGAGGTGTTGGCTGTCATGGTGTGATACGTCCGCTTATTCCTTTGCCGGCTTATAGTCGTGCGCTAGGGCGAGGGCGGTGGCGCGTTCGCGTGCGGCGCCGGCTGTGTCGCCAAGTTGAGATTCGAGATGCGCGAGACGCAGATGAGCGAGAAAGGCTGGAGCGTCTTCTGTCTTGTCCGGGCTGGCCAGGTAATCGTTGAGCATCTTTGCGGCAAGTGTGGGGTTGCGATTGGCCTCAATGAGTACGCTGGCTCCGTCAAAGAGGGCCACAGCGGCGTGGCGGTCGCGCGCGGCCGCGGATTGTGCGCTGTGGACGGCGCTCTCCATTTCGTTGAAGCGCTTTTGACGCCTGTAGAAGCTGGCGAGGCTGGTCCACTCGAGGGCCGGATGCGGACTGGAGGCGATGGCCTGCTTGAACTCGCGCTCGGCGGCGGAGAAGTCCTTTTGCCCTTCGGCGATGGCGGCGCGCAGGTGATGGGCACGGGATGGATCAACCTTGTCGAGTTGGGCGGCGATGGTCTGCGCCTTGTCGATGCCGCCGCCGACGACACCGGGCGCCTGCCGATAGAACTCGCCCAGGTCAGCAAGGGCGTCGGCGTTGCGCGGATTGAGGCGGACGGACTCTTCGAACTCTGCACGTGCTTTGCGGGCGAGGCTGAAGGCGTTGAGAAAGTTGGCGTGGCCAGCCTTCTGGCCAATTGCCCGAGCGAGCCAAAGGTGAAAGTCGGAGTTGTTGGCGGCGAGGCGCACGGCCTGATCGCACTCGTTGACGGCGGCGTCCCACTGCTCGAGAGTGAGGCGTACGCGGCAGGCGAGATTGTGGGCCAGGGCCTGGTCGATTCCGGACAAAGGCGGAGAGCCAAGCAGCGCAAGGGCCTTGTCGGCCTCGCCGGACTGAAGAGACCGGTTCACCTCAGCGAGCGGGTCGTGTCCGCCAGACGAAACAGCGATTGCTCGGGCAGCGAGAACGGAAGCCGACATCGAAAATGCCGTGAGAACAGCAGTCGCCAGCACAGCGGAGGGTCGGCGCGCAGATGCGGATCGCAGCCCGATCACCGCACGACCTTGATGGGCACGCCCTCCTGCAAGGGGAGTCCATTGGTGGTGCCGGTGGCCACGTAGTCGCCTTCCTGCAGGCCGGAGAGAATGGGAGCGAGGTTCAGGTTCGGGGTTCCTATCGTTACGGCCGTGCGGACGAGCTGGCCGTTGACGACCTTGAAGACGTAGGGCTTGCCATTCTCCGAGTGCAGCGCCTCGCGCGGCACGGCGAGCGTGTTGGGCTCGCTTGAGGTGGTCACGGTGACCGTGACGTTGGTGTCGGGCAGCAGCTCGGAGGCAGGACTGTCAATGGCGACGAGGACTTCGCCGACGTTGCGCGTGCCATAGGCGATGATGGTGGTGGGGGTTTGGACGATGTGACCATCCCACGAGTGGCCCGGCTTGGCGTTCCATTGGATTTGGATCTTCTGGCCGACAGCAAGCTGGCCGATGGAGGGCTCGTCAAAGTAGGCGCGGATGCGCTCGTGGCTCAGGTCGGCAATCTCCATGAGGGTCTTACCCTCTTCGGCAAATTCGGTCCGGCTTGTAGAAATGCTGTAGACGGTCCCGGCGATGGGCGAGCGCGGAGCGGCCTGGGCAAGGACCTCGTTGGCGGCGGCGAGAGCGGACTCGGCGTCAGCAAGCTGAGCGCGGGCGCGGTCGACCTCGACTGAGGTGTAGTGGGTTTGGGCGCCCTGCTCGGCCGCGTGGAGAGCAGCTTGCGTTGAATCGAGCCTCTGCTGGGCACCGGCAACCTCCGCCCCGGAGGCTGCGCCAGCCGCCTTGAGCTGGGTGAGAGCGTCGAGGTCGTGCTGGGCCTGGTCGCGCTGGATGCGTGCGCGGGCAATATCGGCGGTCGAAGCCTGGCGCTCCTGAAGAGTTCCGTTGTGCAGGGCTGCATCGAGGCCGGCCTGGGCCCCCTTTACGGCGCTTTCCGCGGAGGCGACACGTGAACGGGCCTGCACGTCGTCGAGTTGAAGCAGTAGCTTGCCTGCCGGAATCTGTTCTCCCTCAGTGACGTAAACCGCCTTGACGCTTGCGGAGATTGGACTGTGGATCTCGTAGTTGGCCAGCGGCTCTACGCGGCCGTTCGCGCTGACGGTGTTCAGTACTTCCTGGTGGCCAACGCGTACCTCGCGGACCGGCAATTGGTCCCGCAAAAAGTAACGAGCCACAAAGAAGACTAAGACCAACAGAACCGCGGAGCTTCTCCAGAACCAGAGCCGGAGGGTATTCTTTCTCTCTTCAGCCATTCATCTCGTACCAAGGTCAGTATATAAGACTCGAAGAGCGGCTCGAGGGCGCGGGAAAAATGCGGAGAGGTTGGAATGACCTTTGCTCGTTACGAGAGTTGATCAGGTCGATAAGCTCCCCTTGCGCCAATCGGTTGGCGGGTACTGGCCGGATACAATTCAGGCATGGCATTGGAGCCGCGCTACACCGATGAGCACGCAAAGGCAGGACTGGACTTCAAGTTCCCGCCGATTGAGACCTGGGAAAACCAGTTTCCCGGCTACGAGATTCTGATTGATGACCCGGAGCTGACCTCGGTCTGCCCTAAGACTGGGCTGCCTGACTTTGGGGTGCTGACGATCCGCTACATGCCGCGCGAGCGCTGCCTGGAGCTGAAGTCGCTGAAGGGGTATCTCTTTTGCTACCGCAACCTGGGGATTTTCCAGGAGAACATTGTGAACCAGGTGTTGGAAGACGTGGTGAAGGCGTGCGACCCGGTCTGGGCGGTGGTTAAGGGGGTCTTCAGGCCGCGTGGAGGAATCGGGACGACGGTCGAGGCGAAGTGGCCACGGCCCTGATTCTGCTGGTCTTAGATGGATCAATTAGAGATTGACAAATTAAATCTATATATGTAGAGTTTAATTCATGAGCCGGAAACCCCGCAATTCGAGGCAGACAAGGCAACTTCTGGCAGCGCTGGCAACCGATGCTGGGCGATGGCGGCACGGTTATGAGCTCTCGCAGCAGACAGGGCTGAAGTCGGGAACGCTCTATCCTCTGCTGATGCGGCTGAGCGACCAGGGCTGGCTGGAGGCAAGATGGACCGAGCCGGAGCGTGAGGGGCGGCCTCCGCGGCATGAGTACCGGCTGACCGAAGAGGGCGCGGCGCTGGCAACGGAGCAATCGGCGGAAGGGATCGAGCAGACGAAAGGTTTCGTGAAGGGAGCGGTACTGGCATGAGTCGTGCGCGCAAGATTTCGTGGATGCTGGTGAGCCACGCCCGCATGGTGATGCCGGAGAGCCGTGCGTTCTGGGCTGCAGGGATGGGAAACGAGCTGAATCACATTGAGGACGATGGAACGGCTTTGCGTTGGGCCATGGGAGGCGTGATGACGGCGTATCTCGAATTAGCAACCGCGGTCTTTGGATCGGCGCCGGTGCGTGTGCTATTGCTGCTGCCGCTGCTTTTTGAGGTGATGCAGGCTGTGTTTGCGCAGACGATGTCGCTGGCCTGGCGGCTCGGAGCGACAGGAGTGCTCGGAGTGATGGGCGCACAGACGCCGGGCGATGACTACCATCGATTTATTCCGCTGCTTCAGCTTGTGCCTGACTGGTACATAGTGTCGGGGTTCCTGGCGGGCGCGCTGGTGCTGGCATCGGCGGTCCAGCTTGTGCGGCGGCGGTCATCGGCGGTGATGCTCTTTGTTGCTGGCATCGTTGTTGGAATAGTGGCGGAGGCGCTGGTGCACATGAATCCGCCCTTCAACCATGCAGCGCAGCAGGTCTTTCAGTTCAAGGAAGTGAACACGATGCGGGACCTGGTGATTCCGATTGCGACACAAATGATACCGGTTTGCATCGCGATTTCGCTGTGGCTGGCGACGCGGGGGACGAGGCCACGAGTGGGGGCTTCGAGCTAGGGGTGGTTCGTCGGGTGCGCGCGCCGCGAATAGTGCAAGCCGAGTGTGATATTCATGAGGCTCTCTGGAAGAGTGAGGGCCAACTGGATTGCAGGACAGGAACGCAGAATCGAGGGCGCGGGTCAGTCCGGCGGTAATCACACTGGTGCTTCTGATCGGGCTCAACCTGCTGAACTACATTGACCGATACATTCTGCCGGGCGAAGTCTCGCTGATCAAAAGCGAGTTTCACGCGACCGACCAGCAGATGGGCGCGCTGACGACTGCTCTCTTTGTTGTTTACATGCTTGCGGCCCCGCTGACCGGGTGGCTGGGCGACCACATTCGGCGCAAACCGCTGATTATCGCGGGTGCAGTGCTGTGGAGCGTGGCGACGCTGGGCACGGCGTGGGTGCACAACTACTGGACACTCTACATTCGTCATGCACTGGTGGGCGTGGGCGAGGCAACATTCGGGATCTTTGCGCCGGCTGTGCTGGCGGACTTCTACCCGGAGCGCGAGCGCAATCGCATTCTCTCAATTTTTTACATTGCGATCCCGGTGGGCGCAGCGCTGGGTTACATGGCGGGTGGGAAGATGGGCTCGCTGTGGGGTTGGAGGGCGCCGTTCTTTGTTTGCGCCATTCCGGGGCTGGTGATCGCAGCGCTTTACTGGTGGCTGGGGCGGGAGCCGGAGCGCGGAGCCAGCGACCTTGTGAGGGCTACGGCCAATCGCAGCACTTTTTGGGGATTGTTCAAGAACCCGGCATTTTTGACCGGGACCTTCGGGCTGGCGATGCTGACCTTTGCGATGGGCGGGATTTCGAGTTGGATTCCGGAGTATCTGCGGCGCACGGCGGGGATGACGGTGACGCACTCGAGCTTTGTGGTTGGGTTGGTGACGGTGGTGGACGGGATCGCCGGGACTGCCGTGGGCGGATGGCTGGCGCAGCGGTGGCTGCGGACGAATCACCGTGCGCTGTATCTGCTGAGCTTCTGGAGCGTGGCACTGACTCTGCCCTGCGGCGCTCTGCTGTTCTTTGGGCCGCGCGCGTGGGCGGTGCCGGTGCTTTTTGTGACGGAGTTCTTTCTCTTCCTGAACACGGGCCCGCTCAATGCAGCGATTGTGAACTCGGTTTCGGCGCCGGTGCGGGCGACGGCGATTTCGTTGAACTTGTTCATCATTCACGCCTTCGGGGACACGTTTTCGCCGCAGATTATCGGCGCGATCTCGGACCGGACGAATCTGCGCTTTGCGCTGGGGACAACGCTGATCTTTCTTGTGCTTTCGGGCGTGATCTTGCGCGTGGGCGCACGGTTTGCGCCGCAGCTGGATGATGGGGTGGGGCCTAGGGTCTAGGGTGTGGGGTGTAGAGTGTGGGCGGTGTCATTCCGTGATGCGAGAGTTTGGAGATCACAGCGAGCGGACTGGGGCGTCGGCGATAC
>Ga0181520_10013084_pt1 | contig 10535 bp, 10 predicted proteins | sample PEATcosm2014_Bin_29_FD_132451 | JGI IMG/M metagenome (GOLD analysis project Ga0181520, IMG submission 132451) | Peatland microbial communities from MTU Mesocosm Facility, Houghton, MI, USA - PEATcosm2014_Bin02_30_metaG | ecosystem: Environmental > Terrestrial > Soil > Wetlands > Peat | place...
CGATAGCCTATCACCAAACCGGCGGCGCCCAGCACAACTTCGCCGGAGAGGGCGGCGGCGAATGCCCATACGGGCGCTTTGGCGTAGATCAGGAACACGCGGATGGCAGCGCAAATGAGGAAGGCCCCATTCTTCGCCCAGACAGTGATCTTTGACCGCACCAGAGATTGGAAGTAGACGTCGATGGTGTCGAAGGCCTGGAAAATCAGCGTGAGGGTAAGAATGCTTACAAGCAGTAGTGCTTGCAGGTCATGGGGTTGAATGAATCTAACAATAAGAACCGAAGCTCCTGCAGCGAGAATGCTTGAGCTTCCACGGAGTGCGAACGTAGTGCCTAGGATTTCGTCCCTTTGCTCGGTCTCGTGCAGGAGTTCGCGTATTACAATTCCCTCCAGCCCGAGCGAAGTTAGGTATCCGAACAAAGAGACAAACGCAACAGCGAAGTTCAAGCTGCCGAATCGAATGGGACCCAAATAGCGGGCGACCCAAACGCCTACGAACAGGCCAACCCCAAGGCGAACAACTCGATCCACCATTAGCCAGCCCATGTTTCCAAGTATTCTGCGAAGACCTGGGCCGAAAGTGGTCAACTTACTTGGAAAGAGTGCGCCGAGCGCTGTCTTCTTCAATGTCTAAATCCTTGTTTGGGCAGGTTGGCAGATATTAAAGAAGTAATCACCCGGACAGCGTTCTCCCTGCGCCATCCGGCAATCGACAACTCGGCGTCTTGCGCTACGGTACGCTCTGCTGGGTAAAGCAGAGTGGCATTTCTTTCAATATGTATAATATAGCAAGTTCAAGAAAGACGTGGGCTTCGATTCCAATCAGGGTCTATCAGCCGAGATGAGGGTAGTCTTGAAGTCAGGAAATAGATCATGAGAGAGTGCGCCTATCCGGCCCCTGTCGAGCGCAATTATGCGGCTGGATGCGCACCCGAATCCGTAATAGTTGGGGGTCTTCATGATATGTGAGCCATTAAAAACCCCGGTGGCGTTCTTCGTCTTCAAAAGGCCCGAAACTACACTCCGGGTATTCAGCGCCATTTCCAAGGTCAAGCCCGCACGGATGCTGCTTATTGCGGATGGCCCTCGACAGGACAGGGAGGGCGAGGCGGACGCTTGCCTTCGGGTGCGTGAGATCGTGGCGAAGATCGATTGGCCATGTGAGGTGTCGAGAAATTTTTCGGAGAGCAATCTGGGCTGTGGTGAGCGAATAATCAGCGGCCTTAATTGGGTCTTTTCCTTGGTCGAAGAAGCGATCATCCTCGAGGATGACTGCCTGCCGGATTCGTCCTTCTTCCCCTTCTGCCAGGAACTCCTTGAGAAGTACCGAGGGGACACCCGGATTTCATATATTTCAGGCACCAACCTTGTCGAATCGTATTTAAATACCAAAGACAGTTACTACTTCTCGCGAATGGGCGGCATTTGGGGATGGGCGACTTGGAGATCAGAATGGCGTCGGTATGACAGATACCTAAGCGATTGGCAGAAGCTTAAGAGCGAGAGGATGCTTTCTGAAGTCTTTTGCCAACGAAAGACGGTCGCTTACTGGACGAGGATTTTCGATGCAATGTACGATAAGAGAGGACCAAACACCTGGGACTATCAATGGCTGTATACCGGCTTGAAGAATGGTTCACTCGCCATCGTGCCCAGAGTCAATCTGATTGGCAACATCGGGTTTGGGGAGGGTGCGACGCATATGAGTGGAGTGGATTCTCGGCTTCGACCGCCGGTACAGAGTATCGAGTTTCCTCTAAAGCACCCGTCGAATTTCATCGCTTTAAGCAGCGTGGATCAGCACTTTCAGAATCTGTATTATCTGCCGTTAGTTCGCCGGGTCCTGAGGAAACTGCAACGTCTTGCCCGATGGCTGCGATTGCGGGTCTCATAGCATCCCGCGAAGACATCGATTATTCGGCTGCCGAAAGCGTGCGAGAGAGAGTGACAGTGCCCGCGACGCAGTCGAATCCGAGCGTGCTCACAGGACAGTGGAATCTCCGGACGCCACTTTCGCAATGGCGAGGCGTTCGATTGTAGCTCAAAACTCAACCGGCGCTTCCTGAATCAAGTTTTGGAGGTCCCAGTCGATGAAAGCGAGAGATTGATGCGTAAACTGATAAATTGGATTCTCGAGTTCCTGGTGCGGAAACAGCTTATGGGCCGCAGAGGAGTTGCGATCCACGCTACGGCTAGGGTCAACTTCAGGGCCGTGCGGTACCGTCCGGGAAGCCGGATCGAGGTTGGCGAGGGCAGTATAGTGGAGGGTAACTTGGTGTGCGAGCGTGAGGGGGCTTGTATTGTTATTGGTTGTAACACTTTCATAGGAGGCACGCTCCTTGCTAGCGCCAGCCGTATTGAAGTTGGTAATGACGTCCTGATTGCGTGGGGCGGCAATATTGTCGATCACAACTCGCACGCAATAGGATGGGCGCAACGGAAGCAGGATGTGAAGAACTGGTACTGTGGAAAAAAGGATTGGGCTCATGTATTGGTTAGTCCAGTGCGGATCTGCGATAAGGCCTGGGTTGGTCTCAACGTGATAATTATGAAGGGCGTGGAAATCGGTGAAGGAGCCGTAGTTGCAGCGGGCTCGGTTGTCACAAAGAGTGTTCCACCGTGGACAGTTGTTGCCGGTAATCCGGCCAGAGAGATTCGAGAGATCCCGATTGAGGATCGCTAATGCGGGCTGGGACAAATGCTCCGCCGTGCCAATTACTCCCGAGTCATTTGCTGGTGATCGTTTTCGATGAGGCCTGTGCGGTGATACATAGAGTTCACAACTTTCGCCATCCTGAAGCTAGCCGCCAGACGGAACAAAAGACGGTTTTGTGGCTTGGTGGAAAGGAGATGATAACAACCAACTGAGAGCAGATGCCTTCCAAAGCGGGTTGCCAGATGTCGGAGCGATTCAATCGTATAGAAGGAGATATGCTGCCCGCTCGTCGGCGAGTAGTACCACCAATCGGGCAATGCGGGGGCCGGCTCGGGGACGGGCAAAGTGGAAACCAGGACATTCTCTGATAAGCTCATCAGTTCGTTTAGCCCAGAAATGGGATCGGCCATGTGCTCAAGCACTTCAAAGGCGGTAAGGAAGTCATAGGTTGCCCCGTCTTGACGTTCGAATCCACGGGCGTAATCATTGGCGGCATGCAGGTCAGACCAGAAGAAACTAAATCCTCTGTCTCTCATTAGCCTAACAAGCACGCCGTGACCGGCGCCAAAGTCAAGGCACTGGTTCACACCTGAGAATAGCAAGTTCAGAACGGCCGAGGTGATTTCACAATTCACAAGATTGCGCTGCATGATTCCGACGTCGGAAGTTGCAATCGCGGAGGAATATGCTTCTTCCAGCCAATATGGCACCTCGGTTTGTATGAACCCGCACCTGTCACAGCGGTGATACTGCACGGTATACTTTCTTAGGACCTTGGCATCTCCAAAAAAAGCCGAAGGACCCTCGCACACTTTGCAGAGTGCTGGCGGCACTTTAGAACATGCTATATTAGTGCTCACGAAGTCAACACCTCCTTGCAAGGGCTCCTGTATTCATGCCAAACGTTGTTCGAATCCAGTTGGGGCGACGGTTCCTGACACTATCGCGCCGGCGAAAGTTGCTGTATCGGAGCACAGTTTAATACAATTACTTTCGAGAAGCAATTGAAATGTCTTCGCGCAAAGACAGGCTTTTTCGGATGAATTGTTGCGGAGATGTGGGGCGATATAGCGTTGTAGGGGGAGTGATCCCCTGTTCGGGAGTTGTCGTACCTTCGACAACGATGCAAGTCGCCAAGATTGAAGCAAGGACTTTGACGCCGAGTGCATTCGGTGGAGCAAGATAGCAGAAATGTGCTTGACCTGTTATTCAAAGGGGGAGCATTACGAGTGTGCTGGAACTCAGATTGCCGGTGTCCTTGTTTGTGAATTGCCCCAGTCGGTCAAGAAGTGCGGGGCGGGTATGCAGATAAGAGTTTACAGAGAACTCGCGAGGATTGTCTCACGCCTCGACTCGTATATCGGTGTGCAACAAGTTGAACTGCCTTAAGCATGCGATATGCGTTTGAGTTTAGAAGAATGTCGGCGTTTGGATGGATGTTGACAGGTGGTGGGGTTAGAGTTAATTTGCTCTGGCTCTGATATATCAAGGAGATACGGGTGTCTGTAGAGTCTTGGGTTAGAAAGATACACGGTGCAGCGTTGTATTGCGCTGATGCCATATGGGCGGTAATCCGGCGGGGCACCTTGCATCTAGACCGCGTTCTGCTAATCCGTTTGGACGCTATTGGCGATTTTGTTCTCTGGATGGACGCCGCTCAGGCGACTGTTGAGTATTACAAAGGCCAGGGCAAGAGTGTGGTTTTGTTGGCGAATGCCGTATGGGCGGCGTGGGCAAAGGATCTTCGAATCTTCGACGATGTAATTGCACTAGATAGGCGCCGATTCGAGAGGAATGTGTTCTATCGTTATCGTATTGAATACAGAATTCGGATGCTGGGATGCGGGATTGCAGTTGAGCCAACCTATTCGCGCGAATGGCTTTTTGGCGACGCGATTGTGCGGATAAGTGGAGCGATAGAGCGAATTGGGTCATTTGGAAATCATTCGAACATCACATCGTGGCAGAAGAGGGTCAGCGACCGCTGGTACAGGCGTTTGATTTGGAGCGATCCCTCCCATCGAATGGAACTGATACGTAATGCGGAGTTTGTGCGGAAGTTGTGTGAGAATAACTATCTTGCCAAGATCGCGGACTTACGCGCCACGACCGCGCTCCTGCTAGACGAGGCATTCGCCGCCGCAATTGGGACTGGTGAGCGATACTATGTTTTGTTTCCCGGAGCAAGCTGGGAAGGGAAGCAATGGCCGGTCGCCAACTTTGCCCAGATTGCAGAGATGCTTTACGCGAGGACGAATTGGCATGGTGTTGTGTGCGGTGGGCGCTTGGATAGGAAAGTTGCAGAGGCACTTTGTGATCGATGCAGCGCGCCGCTGCTTGACTGGGCTGGTCGTACCGATTTGCCACAGTTGGCGGCCATTTTAGCCGGTGCGCAATTGTTGGTGACAAATGATACTTCTGCTCCGCACATCGCGACTGCTTGCGGAGTGGCAACGGTATGTCTGCTTGGGGGCGGGCATAGTGGGCGGTTTATGCCGTATGAGGTTGAGAGAGCGGACGAGCGGCCGCTTCCCCGTGCGGTTGCCCATGAAATGCCTTGTTTTGGCTGCAATTGGCGGTGTATTTATGAGCGTCCGAAGGGGTCTCCAATGCCTTGCATGGAGGGAATAGACGTTGAAAAGGTGTGGCGGGCAATCAATGAAGTGCTTGGCCATTCGGACTAGCTACTATTTCTTGGACGTGGGTTTGCGACTTGTTAGGGCGAGGATACCGATCATTGCGCGTGGGACATTCGTTGGGTTTGGTCAGACGTTTGGGATTGCATCAAAGCATCGCGAATGTTGAAGGTTGGCACGGGGCAACTGTTCGAATTTATGTGAAGGATGGCATCGAGGAAGTTACCCTTTTCTACCGGTCCTGTTGGATTGGAGGCTCGCAGTGCTTTTCCGTGGCAAATGCTGGGTTTGGAATAATCTAGCGTGGGAGCGTGGCTGGCCATCATCATCTCCAGTGACTTCTCAAAAATGAGAAGAACGAGTCAGCTGCCCGAACCCGTGAACTCTTTAGGATTAAGTTTTGGTATTGTTAGCGCGAAGGAGAACTCTTGACATGTTGATTGTTACCGGAGGCGCGGGTTTTATTGGCAGCAACCTGGTCCATGAGCTTAATGCCAACGGCATCACCGACATTCTGGTGGTTGATAACTTGGCCAATGCGAAGAAATTACAGAATCTGCATGGGGCGCGTTATGTGGACTACATGGACAAGCGGGAGTTTCGCCGGGCGATTAGAGAGAACGCCTTAGGAGCGGGCAAGATCGAGGCCATACTGCACCAGGGTGCCTGCTCCAACACACTTGAAGATGATGGTGTCTATATGATGGACAATAATTATCAATACACCAAGGAAGTCTTGGCTTTTGCCATCCGCTTTGGCGCGGCGCTGGTTTTTGCCTCGACGGCAGCGGTTTATGGGCTTTCCGGACGGGGCCACTTCACTCCAACCATTGAAAACGAGCGTCCGCTAAACGTTTACGGTTTTTCAAAACTCGTTTTCGACCACTATTTCCGCAATCAACTTGCTGTGGATCTTGTTCCGATTACTGCTGTGGGCCTTCGGTATTTTAATGTTTACGGTCCTCGCGAGTTTCACAAGGGGCGCATGGCGTCGGTCATTCACCATTTCACGAAGCAAATGACGGAAACTGGCAGAGTGCGTCTCTTTGCTGGCAGCGGCGGCTACGGGGATGGAGAACAACGCAGAGATTTTGTCTATGTTCGCGACCTGGCTCGACTCAATATGTTTTTCGCGCAAATCGGTCCCTATGCGCCTGGTGCCAGCCAGGCAAAGAGTGTCTATCGCGGAGTGGTGAACGCCGGCTCGGGTGCAAGTCGGAGCTTCAACGACGTGGCGAGGGCACTGATGGCGGTCCATGGAGAAGCGGCCATCGAGTACATCCCTTTCCCTGCTGATTTGGAAGGGCGCTACCAGCATGTTACTGAAGCAGATTTAACAGGCCTGCGAGGACTCGGTGTCGAGCAGAAAATGACGTCTCTCGAAGAGGGAATCAAAGAAACTTACGCAACGCTGCGGCAAATCGGGGAATAGATCAGGCTTGCGGCCCGAGAAGATGATTTACGGCTTGAGAGAGGGACGAAAAGCGCAAATTGGCCAATTTCATGGCGGCTTCAGAACCAGGCTTCTGCCGTTCCGGATCGCCCTCGATGAAAACCGTGAGCATTCCGAGATTCTGGCCAAACTCGATATCGGAGAGCGAGTCGCCGATCATGACGCTGGCTGCGGCGTCAATCTCCGGAAACTCCGTGGCGGCCTGTTCAAAAAGGCCGGACAGGGGTTTGCGGCAGTTGCATTGTCCGTTATCGTGGGGACAGAAGTAGAAGCCGTCCACGTGCGCGCCGCGATGTGCCAAGAGGTTCTGTAAAGAGAAGTGAATGGCGTCAACATCTGCCGCATTGTAAAGCCCCAAAGCAATGCCGCGCTGGTTGGAAACGACCAGCACCAGCACGCCTGCCTGGTTTAGGCGGACGATCGATTCGGCCACGCCGGGCAGCAAATGAAAGTCGGCCAGGGAAGCTACATAGCGGCCTTCTGGCATCTTTTCGTTGAGAACCCCGTCCCGGTCCAGAAAGACGGCTCCAAAGTCGAATGAGACAGGAATGTTTGTGCAGTGTTCCACCACGTTATTATAACAACTGCCGAATGTGCGCCTGATCTGAGAAGCGCAATCGGAGCAACGAAAGAGAGGGAACATGTCCAGAAGCCCCAATGCCGCGGAGGTCTTCAGCAAGGCCATTGCGGAGCACCTGGAAGTGGTGCGGCGTGTGGAGGGCCAACAGCCTGTGCTGGAGGCGATTGCGCTGGCCATGACGGCGACTTTGCGAACTGGAGGCAAGATCCTGTGGTGTGGCAACGGTGGAAGCGCCGGCGATTCCCAGCACCTTGCTGCGGAGATTGTGGGCCGCTTTCGCCGTGCTCGCCGTGGCCTGGCCTCTATGGCGCTGACCACTGATACTTCGATCCTGACCGCCGTCGCCAATGACTACGGCTACGAAGAGGTGTTTTCTCGGCAAGTCGAGGCGCTGGGCGTCCCCGGTGACCTCTGAGTGGGCATTTCCACCTCGGGCAATAGCCCCAATGTTGTGTCCGCGCTGAAGACAGCACGCGCACTTGGCCTAGTGACAGTGGGTTTCTCCGGTGCTGGTGGTAGGATAGCCGGGTTGGCCGATCATCTTTTCGCCGTCCCATCCACGGATACAGCGCGCATTCAAGAGGTACACATTCTGGCAGGCCATATGCTTTGCGACTGGATTGAACTTGATTGGCTTGACACGCAGGCCACGGCACAAGTGGCCGCTGAGACTGGGAAGAACGAGGTACGGAAGTGATCGAGCAGCTGTATGAGGTGATCCAGGCAATCGAACATGAATGGACCGGTAAGCGCCTGCTGGTGGTGGGCGATGTCATGCTTGATAAGTACATCTGGGGAGAAGTGGGGCGTATTTCGCCGGAGGCGCCGGTACCGGTGGTGCGCGCCATTCATCACAGCGCGCAGCCGGGCGGAGCGGCCAATGTGGCCATGAACCTGGCCACATTGGGCGCGCAAACCCATTTGATCGGCTTTACAGGCGGGGATGAAAATGAAAAGCTACTAGAGGAGAGCCTGCGCTCGAATGGTATTTCATTTGAGTTCGTCGTCTCCGAAGGATTCCCTACGATCACAAAGCAGCGCATTCTTGGCGGGCGGCAGCAAATGCTGCGGCTCGACAATGAGAAGCTAGGTGAGCGGCCCGAAAGTGACTGCCAACGTCTAGTGGAGATCGCCCTTGCGCAATTGCCAGACTGCCATGCCGCAGTTCTTTCCGATTACGCCAAGGGAGTGTTAACACCCCAAGTATGTCAGACGCTGATTCAGGCGGCCCGCAAACTGCGTATTCCGGTATTGGTCGATCCCAAATGTATAGACTATCGCCGCTACCGCGGCGCAACTACGATTTGTCCCAATCTTAGCGAGCTATCGGCGGCAGCCCATGTTGATGCAACTGACTTAAAGGGCCTACTGGATGCGGCCGAGGCAATGGTTCCGGCACAGGATCTAGATTTCTTGATCGTGACCCTTGGCGAGAAGGGTATCGCGCTGATTGTACCCGGCAACCGGTTCATGGTGCCAGCTGTAGCCCGCCAAGTTTTCGATGTCTCTGGTGCCGGGGACACAGTGGTCGCGGTGCTGGCCTTATGCCTGGCTTCTCGGCTCGACCCGGTGACGGCAGTGCAAGTGGCCAATATCGCGGCCGGTATCGTAGTTGGCAAGGTGGGCACTGTGCCGGTGGAGAAACACGAGCTCCTGGCAGCGTTAGCGCCGGAGATTGCCCTTAGTGCCGAAGATAAGGTGGTGACTCGCCAGGAACTGGCGGTTCGCGTGGCGCGGTGGAAAGCGAACGGAGAGCGGGTGGTGTTTACCAATGGTTGCTTCGACCTTCTGCATATCGGCCATATAACAGTACTGGAGCAAGCGCGCCGTTTCGGAGACCGGCTGATTGTGGCCATCAACAGTGACGCATCTGTCCAAGGCTTGAAGGGGCCTGGCCGTCCCATCGTAGGAGAGCGTGAACGCGCCCGAGTGTTGGCCGCGCTGGCCGCCGTTGACGCTGTGGCGATCTTCAGTGAACCCACCCCACTTGAACTTATCGCGACTACACGCCCCGACGTAATCGTCAAGGGTGGTGACTACGGCGTGGAAACGGTAGTCGGCGCACAGGAGGTTCAGTCATGGGGTGGACAGGTGAAGATCGTGCCCCTTGTTGAAGGCTTCTCAACCACGCGGCTGATTGAAATGGGCACAGGCAAGTAGAGCCCGATGCAATACGGGGATGAAGTCTTGTCCTCGGATGGGGTGCTGGCCGAAGGTGTTCATCCGAGAGATGAGGTATGAAGAAAAGCTATCGACCTCTGCGCACTGGATGGCATTACTGGATGCAAGTTTTTCCCCAGCGAATCACTGCATGCGTTCCTGAGCATTCTAGACAACCTCCGATGGAATTCGCCCCTGAGATCCACGCGCATTCGACTTGTGCCAGGAATCAAGTAGAATCTGGCATGAAAATAGCCGTCGAATTTGGATAGAGGCAAGTGCAAGACCCCTGCTCGAATCTGTGCAAGGAGACGCTCGGCGGACAACCCACAGGCGCCATTACAAAGTTAGGCGGGTACATTGACAATACATGAATCACTTTCTTGTAAGAATGCCCCCTCCTGACCAATCATCATGGAATGCTTTGGCATCACACGATAACTTCACTGAGGAGGCCTCTATTCAGGATCTTACTGTGCTTGTCCTTACGCTGAACGAAGAGAAACACATCGCGCGCTGTCTAGAGAGCACACGTGGCCTGGCAGAGCGGGTAGTGGTCGTCGATTGCGGGTCGACAGATCGAACCTGCGAGATAGCGGTCGAGATGGGAGCCGAGTTATACACGAATCCGTTCCTCAATCATTCAGTTCAGTTGAACTGGGGCATAGATAATGCCGCGATTCAAACAACCTGGGTGATGCGGTTGGATGCCGACGAGGTAATTACTCCGCAGTTACGAGAGTGTTTGAAGCAGAGACTGCCTTCGATTCCAACGGCTATCGCAGGATTGACGGTCAATCGTCAGATCCACTTCCTGGGCAAATGGATCAGTCACGGTAGCATCTACCCGATTCGTGTGCTCCGAATCTGGCGAAACGGCCGCGCCCGCTGTGAGGATCGCTGGATGGATGAACATGTAGTCGTTTCCGGAGCCGTAGCGCATCTGAAAGCGGATATCGCTGACATCAATCTCAACAACATTACTTGGTGGGTGGCGAAGCACAATCAGTACTCCGTTCGTGAGGCTATCGAAGTTCTGCGATCAGAA
>Ga0181520_10013088_pt1 | contig 10534 bp, 7 predicted proteins | sample PEATcosm2014_Bin_29_FD_132451 | JGI IMG/M metagenome (GOLD analysis project Ga0181520, IMG submission 132451) | Peatland microbial communities from MTU Mesocosm Facility, Houghton, MI, USA - PEATcosm2014_Bin02_30_metaG | ecosystem: Environmental > Terrestrial > Soil > Wetlands > Peat | place...
ACTACACGCTCGGATGGAACGGCAATGCCGACCGCGAGGGCGCGGTCGGGTCGAGCGTGTACATCGTCCGGATGAAGGCGGCCAACTTCGACAAACGGCTCAAGCTGGTCAGGTTGCAGTAAAGAAGCAGGAAGGTCGGGAGTTTAAAGGGCCCCGTCGCCGGAGAGCGGCGGGGCCCTTTTTAATCTCTTGGGTCTAATTCCCCGAAGCTCTGCTTCGGGGTAGTTCATCGGCTTTCCGGGAGCCCCGGCAGGGCGATTTAACGCTTATTGTAGAGCCGGGCGCATTCGACGGCCCCGGCGAAATCATCGCTGACATAGTCCCGGTAACGATATTTCCCCTCTTCGAACCCTATTCCGTATCTGGCCGACAACACCTCCTGAATGCGGATCTTCGCGCCCCTGTCGCCGTCGGGATTTTTAAGTAAGTCGAGGAGTTTTTCCGTGGTCCATTGTTCGTACGACTCCCCGCGGTCCGCCGTATCGGGTACAGAGGCTGTTTCGGGAAACCTTCGGAGCAGGATGGATTGATTCTCCGCCAGAAGCCTTACGGTTCTGTCCAGGGAATCGAATTTACGGGCAAAGGTTTCCATCAGGCCGATCATCCGGTTAATCTTCCAGTACCAGCACATCGCTTCACGCAGGATGAGAAAAAGCGCAGCCAGGACGGCGACGGTAAGGATTATTCCCATTGGAAAATTGATCATGAATGAAGTCCCCTTTTTATGATTCCCGCAGGAACCGGCTGAAACAGGAGTAAAAATACTCAAATACCGGAATGCAGGAAGAATTTTTGCCGGCCCGAACGGGTTTTATCGACTCACTTTCCCTTACCCCTACAGACGGGAACGGAGCAGCAGTGGAACTCCCGCTCCCCGGGTATTTCAGGGCTTGAAAAAATATGGTTTCGTTCGATGTATTCTTTAATTTAAATTAGATACATCGATGACCTTACTGCGCTATCGGCAGGCGGGAAGTTTTCCGGTTGAACCACCAAAGGAGGCGAGGCATGCTTCATAACCTTGGAAGTCGCAGTTTTATCTGCTCGGTTGCGCTGCTGACGATAACTCTTTATGGCCGGGGGTTCGCTTTTATCTGCGCCGGCTCGCTGGCCGATACGGTGAATAATAACGGCAACAACGTCATGGGCGTTCCCCTGGGCGGTATCGGGGGGGGCAATTTTAATTTTCTCCCCAACGGAGATTACAGCACGACCTATTGCAACATTGCGCCGCCAGCAGGAACCATGCCGCTCGTTACCGCCTACGCGCAACAGGGGACCGCGATCTGGTCATCGGACCTGAAGGACTCGACCGCCAATGCGATGAAGACCACCTACACCGGGTATTGGCCGCGCCTCACCATGCAGTACGCGAAATCCGGCATGCCGGTGAGAATTACCCTCGAAGCTTTTTCACCCATCATTCCCGGAGACAATAAAAATTCCTCCCTGCCGATTGCCATCTACACCTTTACGTTGACCGACACGACAACGGTCGCCGAGACCGCGGCCGTCGCCCTGTCCAACTCCGCCGCCGGGAATGTCATCCCGGCAAGCGGTACGGTGAGCGGGATCAAGAACGGCACCGGAACGGCCGCTACCGTTGCCGTCATGGTCAAAAACGACAGCCTGGGGTATTCTCTGGTGACCTATGGCGCAACGAAGTCGCTGTTTACGGCCAGCGGTCAGCTCAACAACGCGGTCGGCGGCATCCTGGCATCGAAAATTTATCTCGCCCCCTCCCAGACCCGTACCATCACCTTCACCCTCTCCTGGAATAATCAAACCGCCGGCTGGTACCGGAACTACTACACCGATGCCGAATCGCTGGCCACCTATGCACTGGTAAATTCCGCAATGCTCCGCACGAAGGTCCTCAACTGGCAGAACAAGATCCTGAACTCCAACTTCCCGACCTGGCTGCAGGATATCATCATCAATAACTGCCATCCCTACAATTCGATGACCGCCTGGACGACGGCTTCGCAGAACACGCTGGCCGGGGTAGGCACCTACTCAATGCAGGAGTCATCGGACGAGGGCGATGGGACCACCGCGGGTATCGGCAGCATCGACCAGTGCTATACTTCGTCAATCGGCCTGCCGCTCTTTGCGCCGACGGCAGCCTGGTCGGAGGCGACGCGCATTGCGAACGTGCAGCAGGCAGGCGGCATGATACCGCACCTTTATTCCGGAAGCGGCAACGATGTGCGCGCCGACGATGCGGCGAAATTCGTCCTCATGTGCTATCGCGATTATATGTGGACGGGTGACAGTGCGAAGCTTGCGGCGCTCTATCCGGACATAAAAAGCGCCATTGCCTGGATTATGTCCATGGACACAAAAAACAATGACGGTCTCACCGACGACAGCGACCTCGATACCTATGACAATCCCTACTGGGGCGGCTGGGACATCCCTTCCCGCGAATATGACAATGAGCTCGATCTTGCGGCGTTTAAAGCCGGGGCGGCAATGGGAACGCTTTTCGGCGATACCATCGCCAATACCTATAACAACTACTTTACCAAGGCCTCAACAAGTTTCGAACACGCCGCATCGACCGGGGGAGCGGCGGCGGGCGGCGGGTTCTGGGATACCACCCATGTCGGACCCACCGGGCTTACCGGGTACTACACCGGTTCAACCGACCTTGGCGGGTCGGGAAAGGGACTCGCATCCTGGGAAGGGCAGTTTACCGGTCAATGGTATGCCGACCTTTTCGGCCTGGGGCCGCTGCATCCCGAAAACAGGATCGAGCGGGCGATCCAATTTACCAATGCGGTCAATGTCGACTCCCGCACCGGCGCTACCAATCCGAGCTACATGATGATGGCCGCCCTGCCGACGGCGACGCTTGCGAATACGACATCCTATTTCAACGGGAGCGAGAATGACGCCACCGGGGGTGATGCGGCCAACATTTTCTATGTATCCTACATCGGGTACCCGGTTCCGCAGTTCGGGTGCCCGGCCATCTATCATGGGAACCCCGATATCGGGCTCAGGGTAGCGCAGATGATGTGGAACGCCACCTACAGTAGATTCAAGCGGGTCTGGAATATGTCCTGCAAGGCGGACACGGGCGGCAGAGGGGGTGGATGGGGAGCCGGCCGCTATATGGCGGTGCCGGGGGTATTTGGAACGGCGTTCGCTATAACGGGATTTGCAATCGATGTCCACGGCAAGAGGCTCTGGCTCAAACCCTCGGTTCCCGCCGCGATGGGGGACTCTCTTGTCAACGCTCCCCTCATCAACCCGATGTCCTGCGGAACCTTAAGCTATAACCTGCAGGCGGGTAATGTTCAGCGATTGGTCGTCGGTTTCGATTCGGCGCTGAGCTTCAGGCAGCTGTATGTACGAAAGAGAGGCAGCGCAGCGACGGTTTCCGTTACCAATAACGGGGCTTTGGTACCGGCAACGATCGCCGTTTACGGCGCCGACACGTCCGAGTATCTGATTACCTTCGGATCCCTGACCGCCATCGGCACTCCGGGTGCCGTCATTACCGTCGGCGCGGCGACCGGTACCGATCGCGCCCCGGCGACGGTCGCCTCGGTTTTTGCCATGGCCGTGAACATGAAATCGGGCATCATTTCCTATGTCCTTCCGCAACGGAGCGGCGTTGCGGTAACCCTGGTCAATCCGAAGGGTGCGGCACTTACCCTGCTGCAGGCGGAGCAGGCATCCGGGAGTCATGCCCTGTATCACGACTGGAAGAGAGAACCCGCGGGGGTTTACTTTATGAAGATCAAGGCGGGGGGGATGCAGGAGACGAAGGAAATAATCAATATCCGATAGCTTCCATGTGAAAAAATGTCGCCATGAAGAGACGGTCGGAAGGACCGTCTCTTCATGGCGCATGAACTTTTTTTCCGGCCCTCCCTATGAATGCAAAGTCCATGGCGTATTTCTTTTCCCGGTCCCTGTTTTATGCGCTCCGGGCGACTATATTCATTGGCCGCCGGTACGAGTGTCCTATTTGCAAGTGGAGATTCAGGCGATTTCTGCCCGCGGGAATCGTCCGGCGAAGTAATGCAGCGTGTCCTCGGTGTGCATCGCTTGAAAGACACCGGCTTGCCTGGCTCTATTTGAAGCGGGAAACAGATTTCATGGCGGGTCGAAAGCGTTTTCTCCATATCGCACCTGAATTCTGCTTTTTGCGGGAAATGAAGAAAATGGCTGATTTAGATTATGTGAGTGTCGACAAATACGACAATTTTGCCGACTACCGGATGGACATTACCGATCTTCACCTGAAATCGGAGAGCTTTGATTGTCTCCTCTGTCTGCATGTTCTCGAACATATTCCCGATGACCTTCAAGCGTTGCGGGAAATGCGAAGGGTACTGAAACCCGGAGCCTGGGCGCTCATCGGAGTACCAATCGACCATGCCCGCGCAACCACCTTTGAAAACCCCCATGTTACCTCCGATGAGGAGCGCCGGAAGATTTTCGGACAAAAGGATCATGTGCGGGTATATGGCAGGGATATTGCCCGGCGGATTAAGCAGGCCGGGTTTGATGTGGTCGGGGTGGATTATTGCGAATGCCTCGGTTCGGCCGAACGGGAAAAATATGGAATCATTGCCGGTGAAGAGTTCTTTTCCTGCAAACGCATATCGACTTAACCTCCCCGATCGGAGAGGGTTCTTTTTTTCATCATATAAATTTTGGAACACAACCTAAGCCCTGTTCCCGGGAACCGTCGCAATGGCGACTCGTTCTGTCAAGTATCCGGCAAATGCGGCTATCACCGATCGCGTTTCATCAGCACCACAATGAGGGTCGGCTCGCTTTTCCCGTCCACTCCGGCAAGCTGCAGCTGTACCGCGGGATACTCCTTATCGTTAATAATAATGCGGCGATTCCTGACATCGGATATCTTCTGCACATCCTGCAACCCGAGCACGGTTGAATCGTAGCGCATAAGAACGGTGACGCCGGCGCAAGGCTCAAGCCGTGAAAGCAGCGTGCTGTCGATGATGATGCCGCCCGTCGCATGGAAGGTAATACAGTCGGCAACGGTGAAGGAGGCCGTCGCTTGGAGGGTCGGCATGGGGACGCCCATCACCTGGTCGACCATGAAACGGGGGTCTGTGGAAAGGAGCGCCAGCTTGCTCTCGATTGAATTACCCGCACTCGCCGGAAAACGACCCGACGAAACGATGGTTCCGGCCGAGTCGGTGATATCGAGCGTCGAAAATCCCATGGGTCCGATGAACTCCGAGGCCCGGGAGATCACTTCCGGGGCGGTCGGGTTGTTTTCCGCCAGGAGTCGCAGCGAGAACAGCTGATCGGATTTCGTCGCTTCGGCAAAAGCGACAAGACGGTCGCTTATCTCGTGTCGGAGTTGCTCTACCGCAATGTGGACCGTTTGCGCGGCGAACGTGAGACGGGCCTCGGTTTCGGCGTCATGCCGGAGCCTGATCTGATGGAAGAGCAGGAAAAAAAAGATGATCGCGGCGACGAGTAACCCGGCGAGGAAAGCGGAGATCTTTTTCATGGCACCATGGTATTCCGGGAGCGGTGATCGACGCCCCGGGGCGGAGTAATTTCCGCCCCGGGGGTCTGAAGCGGATAGTCGCGTCAATTCTCAGTACAAATCGGCAAGGACCTGAAAAAATGCCTGGGGATGGTCGCAGCAGGGACATTTCCCCGGTGCTTCGGGCCCTTCGTGAATGTATCCGCATTCACGGCAGATCCATCGGGTGCTCGCGGCTTTGCTGAAAACCGAACCGGTCTCGATGTTTGCCAGCACCATGCGGTACCGTTCTTCATGATGCGCCTCGGCCTTGGCCGTCAGGGTAAACTGTGCCGCAACCTGCGGAAATCCCTCTTCTTTCGCGATACGCGCGAACTCCGGATAAATCTGCGTATGCTCTTCGTGTTCCCCTTCGGCTGCGGCCCGAAGGTTTTCGATGGTCGAGGTGAGGGTACCTGCAGGATAGGCTGCACTTATTTCGACCATGCCGCCCTCAAGAAAGCGGAAGAATCGCTTGGCATGCTGCTTCTCCTGGTCGGCGGTTTCCTGGAAAATCGCCGCTACCTGTTCAAATCCTTCCTTCCGTGCGGCACCCGCCGCATAGGAGTAGCGGTTGCGTGCCTGAGACTCTCCGGCAAAAGCCGCAAGAAGATTTTTTTCCGTCCGTGTTCCTTTGATACTCGCCATGGATCCTCCTGAATAGTAGGGTTATCGACCCGCTTATATCGCTTGTGAGCCGAAGGGTAAATATACGATTTTTCGCCGGAAGCCGGGTCGCTTCAGGGCGGGCGGGCATTCCAGGCAGTATTTTAAACATTCCTGTCCGGGTAACTACCCGCATTCTGAACCGATACATCCGCCTATGACCTCTTCGCCGCTCCGACCGACACTTCACTGGCTCGACAATGCCCGGATTATTTCCTGCTTTGCGGTGGTGTTTCTGCACACGGCCGGCAGCATCGTCTATCACTATGCCGGGCCGAATCCCTCTTTTTTTCTGGCCGGCAGTTTCTACAACGCTTTCTCCCGATGGAGCGTTCCGTTTTTTCTCATGATCAGCGGCGTCCTTCTGCTGAACCCACGGAAGAGTGAAGGCGTCGCAGCGTTCTACAGCAAGCGGTTCGGCCGCATTCTCATCCCGCTCTTCTTCTGGACGGCCGTCTACGCGGCTATCCGCCTTCTGCCGTTCCTGCGCGATGCGGGTGCGCTGCGGAGCGAGTCGATGAGGCTCCTCGCCGACGTGGCGGCCGGGAACCCCTATTACCATATGTGGTATCTGTATATGCTTGTCGGACTCTACCTGTTCCTGCCTCTTGTCCACTTTTGCGTAAAAGCCGCTTCCCTCCCGGACCTTCGCCTTCTCTGTATCGTATGGTTTGCCGTTGCGATTGTTTCGAGCGCGGCCTGGTCGTTCGGCGGGCCGCACGGCGGTCGATTTTCGGTTTTCATCGGCAGCTTCTTCAATTTCATGCCCTACTGCATTGCCGGGTACCTGATTGCGGCAATGCCGATGCCCGGACGGTTATGGCGTCTGTGGCTCACGGTCGGGGCCTGCGGGGCGGGATCGGTGGCGCTGTCGTATCTGCTTGCCGGAGAGGCGGATGAAATCAGATTTTACTCCTACAGCTTTACCAGCATTACGGTGGTTCCCCTGGCGCTCGCCCTCTTCGCGCTGGCCCGGCGTTTAACGAAACCGCTTCTTGGCGAAAGGTGGAACTCGCGGGCGGCCGATCTGACCTTTGGAATCTATCTGGTTCACCCGGCATTCCTGAAACTCATGGGGTCATGGGGAATATCGGCCACCATGATGCACCCGATAGCCGCAATCCCGCTTACGGCATGCATCGCCGTCGTTCTTTCCGGACTTGCCACGATGGTGCTTGCGACACTACCCGGACTTCGCAGGACGGTCGGTTGATCCGGCCTGGAAATCTCAAAAGCGATTCCGGTCTTTCGTAATCGGGATCACTCCTTATCCGCTACCGTCACGGTTGTCTCCGAGAGGGTCCGGTTTTCGGACCTGACACGGGCCAGGTACGTTCCGGCAGGCAAGGATTTATAAGAGTCGATTGCCGCGCCTTGGGCCAGAAGAATTCTCCGACTCAGGCGCCCGTTGATCGAATAGTATTCGAATAGCAGGCGCTCTGCGGGAGAGCGGAGGATACCGGCATACATCAGCCGGCAGCCCGGCATTCTTTTCAGTCCCGGCATTGTCCGGTCATTGAGGGCGGCGTTCGGGAGAACGGAGCCGATAGTAAGCAGTTTTCCCAGCGCTCCGAGTGCATTCGCCTTGCCCGCCCCCCAGAGGTTGTTCGGCGTCGTGATGATTCCGGTCGCCGCATCATTCGTTGCCGTTTCCTGGAGGAGGGTCCGAGCCTGGCTGTAGGTAACCGCTGAATCGGCTTGCAACATATCCGCGACAATCCCGGCCACGATCGGGGCGGAACACGAGGTGCCGCCGGTTACCGCATAGCGCTGATCGACAAGAGGAGAGTCGGGCCAGTAGGCGATATTGAAGCCTGCACTCGGTATATCTCTGGCCATCGCTCCTATCACCTGCGAACCCGGCGCCATAATATCGGGCTTTATGCGGCCATCGGCCGTCGGTCCCCTGCTTGTGTAGAGCGTTGCCGCGTAAAGGCCGTCATTGTTGCCGATCACTGTTCCGTTATAGAGCGTTATGACCAGATTATCCTCGTAGGCACCGACCGTTATATTGTCCTTTGCCGTGCCGCCGAGCTCGGTGACCGACATGGTGGTATCGCCGCCCCGGTAGCCGGAAACCTGGAAGCTCTGGAATGCATTCTGCAAAAGGCTCCACGCCTGCACCGTACCGCCGCTCTTCCCGTTTACGGTTACCGATACGCCGAAGTGGAGCCTGGGGTTGCTGCAATACATGTATGCCTGCAGGTGGGGTTTGCCGTTGAGCGCGCTCGAGTCTTCCGTCAGGAGCGTAGGGAAGTAAACCGTGTCGCGCTTCCCCGTTGTACTGTCAAGGAAGGTGATGAAAATCGGTTGATAGTTAAGCTGCTGTCCCGGTTTTCCCTTTGAGGTTATAAGGGTATCGATCGATTTGTAATAAACCATGGCGGCAGTGTCCAGGACATTGAGGTGAACGGTGAAGGTATCGCCTGCCGAGCCCCACATCTCGATGCCGTACCAATAGTAGGGATTCGAATAATACTGCGAAAGCCAGGTTCCTGTCGACTGCCCGGCCCCTGCCGTGAGCGGTACATGTGCAAGCTTTTCGCCGTCGTTGCCGGCGGCTCCGACAATGATGTGACCCGGCTTTGCGGAAACGGAGTCGATGACCTGGTCGACGAGCGAGGTACCATCGTGCGGTCCTTCGGGCGACCCGAGGCTCATACTCACCACGCAGGGGAGCATGAGCGAATCGGCAAGCGAAAAAAGCCAGGAGAGACCGTCGATGATGCCCTGGTCCGAGGTGTCCATCGCCACACCGGCGATCGATACATCCGGAGCAACGCCGTAGAATGGACAGGTCAATTGCGATCCGGCAGCATAGCTCGCCATACAGGTGCCGTGAAAACCCTGATCCAGGCTGAACAATGAATCGGTAAGGAGTTGGCGGTGATTTGCAATAGAGCCGTAGCCGAAACGGTCGGGATATTTCTTTATGGAATCGTTCTGGTCCCAGACTGCGACAAATCGCGTAACACCGTTCGAATCCTGGAAGGCCTTATGGTGGGTATCGAAATCCGTGTCGATGAGACCATAGAGGACATGCTTGCCTGTCAGCTTGGGTCCGGTCCAGCCGGACACGGTTTTCTGGAGCTGGTTGATGTTACAATTTTTTCGTGCCGAGTCCATTACGGGGTAGACCCGCGACGGCATTTTGACATACCTGATGCCGGGAAGCGCCCGAAGGTAGGGAGCGGCTTCGCGGCTTCCTTCGAGCGTGACGACGCTGCCGATCCGGCCGACGAGGCGCCACCCATAGCTCTGCAGGTCGTTGGCCGGGAATGAATCGCCGACCAGGGCGCTTACCCTGACAAGCGACGGTTTCCGACCGCCGGCCATTCGGGCCTCGGCCCGCGCGCCGGCCGCCTTAAGGCTGTCGATGGTCACCGGAACAGGGCGGAAGGCGATGGGGAACGATCCGATGCATTTCGCCTCCCGTTCACCACGGATGCTGCCAAAACCAACCGCTGCGAAAAGCATCGCAAGAACCGCGCATCTTTGCATATCCCTCATACGCCTCCCCCCCCTCTTATGAAAGATAACAATCCGCTTCGCTCATGATCATTCAAAACAGCTGGTTTTTCTTTTGCTTCTTCTGCTTTTCATCCTGGACGGTGGTTCCGAAGACATCCTTTTTATCGCTTTCGGCAGCACGCTTTGTACCGTGAAGTGAACAGGTATCGACGACCGCGTCGCTCAGAAAATAGTCGGTTTTGACATGGGGACAGGCATCGGTCGCAATAAGATGCGATTCATCGCACAATTGTTCGGTTTTGATTCCCTCCGGCATGTCGAAGTCCATCTCCGGCAGGTGGCGATGGAGGGCGATCATGATAGGAACCCACACCGGAACCGCGGCCACGGCGCCGGTGACCCCGGACCCGAGCGATCGCCGCTCGTCGACACCGGTCCACACGCAGCAGACCACCTGCGGGGTGAAACCCACGAACCATGCATCGGAGTAGTCGTTCGTCGTGCCGGTCTTGCCCCCGGCCGGACGGGTGAATCCCCTTGCCGGAATGTCGGATGCCGTGCCGCAGCAGACAACGGTCTTCAGGAGGGAACTCATGAGAAAGGCGGTTTGCGGGGAAAGCACCCTGTGTTCTGCGTGGGTATGTTGCTCCAGAACCTTTCCCGATTTATCCACTATTTTTTCGATGAAGTACGGCTCGACGGCGATTCCCCGGTTTGCGAAGATCTGATAGGCGCATGCCATCTCCATGGGGGTGACTTCGCAGGCTCCGACGGCAAGCGAGGGTATCGCTTCGAGGTCGTGGTTGAACCCCATCCTGCGCGCATAGTCCACCACCATTTGCGGCCCGAGCTTCATGATGACCTGAATGGCGA
>Ga0181520_10013089_pt1 | contig 10534 bp, 15 predicted proteins | sample PEATcosm2014_Bin_29_FD_132451 | JGI IMG/M metagenome (GOLD analysis project Ga0181520, IMG submission 132451) | Peatland microbial communities from MTU Mesocosm Facility, Houghton, MI, USA - PEATcosm2014_Bin02_30_metaG | ecosystem: Environmental > Terrestrial > Soil > Wetlands > Peat | place...
TCATGACTTTAATCTACCCCGACGGCGGCCCCGCGCAAGCCGCGTTTTCCAAGCAACGCCCGGGCCGGGTCTTATTTCAGGCGCCGCCGCAATTCAGCGGGGTTCCGCGCGCCGTGCCAGACCGCCAATACGACGACCTCGCAAAACTCCACGTTGATAGTGAAATAAACCGAGCAAGGCCATGGGTCGGGAATTTTCGCTTTGCGGGTCAGGCGCGTGACCCGGGGAAAACGCTCCGGCTGTTGGGAGAGGGTTTGCAGGAAGGTGCGGATTGCGTCATCCAGTCGCAGGCCAACACCGGGTTCGTGTTTCTCATACCAGTCAACCGCCTGATTCCAATCTCGTTTGGCTTCGGCTTCCGCGATGACTTTGAACGTCATTTCCTAACGAGCAGGCGTTTTTTGATTTCAGCGGAGACTTCTTCGATCGGCGTTCCACGCCCGGGATGCTTCAGGGCGTCTTCGGCGCGACGGTCGAGCTCGGCGGCCTGTTCGGGCGTCAATTCGCCGTCAAATTTATCACGGAGCAGTTCGAAGACTTCGCGTTGTTCTTCAAACGGAAGCTTCTCCAACTGTGCCAAAACTTGGGCCGCACTCATGACTTTAATCTACCCCGACGGCGGCCCCGCGCAAGCCGCGTTTTCCAAGCAACGCCCGGGCCGGGTCTTATTTCAGGCGTCGCCGCAATTCAGCGGGATTCCGCGCGCCGTGAAAGACGGAAACGATGCCGATGAAATCAGGTCTGACACGGAAAAAGACGCTGTAATTTTTGAAAATCCCGACTCTGGCCACGCGAATCGTCTGGCTGACAGGCTTGAATCGTTCGGGGTTTTGCAAGATAAGTTGAACCGTCGCGTGGACTGCGTCTTCAAACCGGTCTCCCAATCCCGGTTGCTGCCCGTCATACCAAACGACAGCCTCTTCAAATTCAAGCCGGGCCTGCAGGTCGAAGATTACTTGGCGAGACATGAACGGCCCTTGATTCGCTCCTTCAATTCCGCCCGAACCTGTTCCCATGAAATTCCGCTTTGCGGATTGCGCGCCAGTTCCTCGCCGCGCCGTTCAAACTCGGCGATTTGTTCCGGCGTCAATTCGCCGTCAAATTTATCACGAAGCAGTTCGAAGACTTCGCGTTGTTCCTCAAACGGAAGCTTCTCCAACTGTGCCAAAACTTGGGCCGCACTCATGACTTTAATTTACCCCGTTGGCGTCCCGGCGCAAGGAGAGAAGCGGGGCGAACTCCCGTTTGCCGCCACGGCGTTTATGTTTGGTTCGAGCCACACTCCAGCGCCGGTTAACCCTGCGGGGGTGCTGCGGGTCACAGACCCGCGCTCCGGATTATCCCGATGAACACGCGCGCCAAACGTTTTTTGTTGCTGGCCCTTCTGGTGGCGGCAGGGGCGTCGTATTTTTCGGCGCTGTATAATCGTTACTATCTGGGCGTGGCCATTGATGTGGGGATCAACATCATTCTGGCGGTGAGCCTGAATCTGATCAACGGGCACACGGGGCAGTTCAGCCTGGGTCATGCGGGTTTCATGGCGGTGGGGGGCTATATGGCGGCGTCCCTCACGCTGGGGCTGGGGCCCAAACTGCCGCCGGCGCTGGAGCCGGTGTTATTTGTGGGCGCGCTGCTGGCGGGAGGATTGCTCGCGGCGCTGGCGGGACTGGCGGTGGGGGTGCCCACGCTGCGCCTGCGCGGGGATTATCTGGCGATTGTCACCCTGGGCTTTGGCGAAATCATCCGGGTGATTTTGCAAAACATGGAATGTGTGGGCGCGGCGAGCGGACTGAAGGGGATTCCCCACGAAACGACTTTGTTCTGGGTGTTCGGGCTGGCGGCGGTGACGGTGTATGTGGTCGGCTGCCTGGTCAGCTCCACTTATGGGCGCGGCTTCATTGCGGTGAAGGATGACGAGGTGGCGGCGAGCGCCTGCGGCATCAACCCCACGCGCTACAAAGTCACGGCGTTCGTGATTGGCGCGTTTTTTGCAGGCATCGCGGGCGGGCTGTACGCGCATCACAAGCAGTTTCTTTCGCCGACGGGCTTTGATTTCATGAAGTCCATTGACATTGTGGTGATGGTGATCCTGGGGGGCATGGGGCGGACGGCGGGGGTGATTCTGGCCGCCATTCTGCTGACGCTGCTGCCGGAATTTCTGCGGCCCTTTGCCGAATACCGGATGATCATTTATTCCCTGCTGATCATCGGCCTGATGATCGCGCGGCCGCAGGGGTTGTTTGGGTTTGGCCGCAACAAACCGGCATGAACCGCACCCCAGCATAACCATGGCCGCCCTGCTCCAGCTTGATCAAGTGACGATCCGTTTCGGCGGATTGACGGCGGTGTCGGACTTGAACCTGGCGATTGGGCCGGGCGAACTGGTGGGTTTGATCGGGCCGAACGGGGCGGGGAAAACCACGGCGTTCAACCTGGTGACCGGGGTTTATCAGCCAACGACCGGGACGATTACTTTTGATGGCCGGCCGACGGCGAAGCTCAAGCCGCACGAGCTGGCGCGGCTGGGGATTGCGCGCACGTTCCAGAACATCCGGCTGTTTGCCAGCCTGAGCGTGTTTGACAATGTGCGCGCGGCGGTGCAACTGCACCGTCCGCACGGGATCAGCAACGCGCTCTGGCGCGGGCGGGGATTTAACGAAGGGGAAGCCGCCGTGACGCGGCAGGTAATGGAACTGCTGGAGATTTTCGGGCTGGGCGGGGAGCGCGATCAACCGGCAAAGTTTCTGCCATACGGCGACCAGCGGCGGCTGGAAATTGTCCGGGCACTGGCCACGCGTCCCAAACTGCTGCTGCTGGACGAACCGGCCGCCGGGATGAACCCCACCGAGAAGACCGAGCTGACGCGGCTGATCCGGTTCATCCAGGAGAAATTTCAAATCTCGGTGCTGCTGGTGGAGCATGACATGCAGGTGGTCATGGGCATTTGCCAGCGGGTGGTGGTGCTGGATTACGGGGTGAAGATCGCGGAGGGTTCGCCGGAGGCGGTGCGGCAGGATCCGAAAGTGATTGAGGCGTATCTGGGAGACTGAACCCGGCCCGGATCATGACCGGCGTCGTAATTCATCGGTGGCCGGGGCTTGATCCAGATTTTCAAAACCTCTGTCCAACAACTGTTCCAACTCCGGCGTCATCACCACTTCCATCCCCCGGCGGTGGGCTTGATGCTCGCGCAGGGCCTCGATCACAGCCTCGTCCGAACCTTTATGGCCATTTGTTTGAACCAGTTCGGCGACATCGTTTTCGAGATTTCGCGGTAAAGCGACGTTCATGGTCTCAATTCGTCGCCCAACAATTCCAACAAAAAGCCACGGAATAACGCATAGGGGGAATCAATCCAGTCCCGCCTCCTTTTTCACTTGAGACCAAGGGATGCGCGGCTTGTTTCCGTGAGCGCGCTTGGCGCGTTCAATGGTCCGGGCATCCTCCACGTCTTCGACCGTCTGGCGCATCCGGTGCAACAGGGATTTGGCCTCGGTCAATTGTTTGCCCAATTGCACCCAGGCTGGCTGTGATTTATTTGGCGCTGCCGTTGCATTACTCATAAATGTCCTTCCGGTCACCCACATCATAAACCACAATTGTTCCGCCCTCCAATTCAAAAAGGACGCGGAAATTTCCGGCCCGGAGCCGGTATTTGTTTTTGAAACCCTTGAGCTTTTTGACATCCGCAGTCCAGTCGTCCTGCAGTCGGTCAATTTTTCCGCCAGGCAAACGCCGAACCTCCTTGGGCAGCGCCCGCAGTTGGGCAAGCGCCACCGGTAGGAATTCAATCTGATAACACATGGGTAAAATGGCTTTTAAGGGAAAAACGGCGGGCGTCAAGAATTGATTCTGCCGTGAATGGCAAAGTGGTAAAGTAAAGAGGCCATTGGCCACGGCGAAATTGACACGGCCTTCCCGCCTCTGACATCTTCCGACATGGAGTGATAAATGCTTGAAATCAAAAATCTCGCGGTCAGCTACGGGGCGATCAACGCGCTGCATGGGATTTCCCTGTCCGTGGAGCGGGGAAAGATCGTGACGCTGATTGGCTCCAACGGCGCGGGCAAGAGCACGACGCTGCGGGCCGTTTCCGGGCTGGTCAAAGTGAAGTCAGGGGAAATCCGCTATGAATCGGCCAGTCTGGCCGGGCTGCCGCCGCATGAGATTGTCAAACGCGGGCTGTGCCATGTGCCGGAGGGGCGGATGATTTTTGCCAATCTGACGGTGGTGGAAAACCTCCGCATGGGGGCGTATCTGCAGCCCAGTGCGGCCGTGATCCGGCGGGAGCTGGACCTGGTCTTTGCGACCTTCCCGCGCCTGCGGGAGCGGGAGGGGCAAATCGCCGGGACGCTGAGCGGGGGCGAGCAGCAGATGCTGGCGATTGGCCGGGCGCTGATGAGCAAGCCCCGGTTTCTGCTGCTGGATGAGCCGTCACTGGGCATCGCGCCGCTGCTGGTGAAGACGATTTTCGAGAAGATTGTGGAGATCAACCGCCAGCAGGGCATCACGATTCTGCTGGTGGAGCAGAATGCGAATCTGGCGCTGGAGATTTCGCACTACGGCTATGTGCTGGAAACAGGGCGGATCATTCTGGCGGACGACTCGGCCAAACTGCGGCAGAATCCGCAGGTGAGGAACGCGTATCTGGGAGGGTGAACGGTGGAAAATCCAAGTTTCCAAAGATCATTCAAGCATCAACTTCGCGCTTGAAACAATTCCAGTCCATGGGATAATCCCATTATGAAACTGGTTGCCGACAATCATGGGCGCATCTGCTCCGCAGAACTGTTTCCGCCGCGCACGGCCTTTGACGCCTCCCGCCAGCCTGATGGGAGTGTGCGCGTGGTGGAACTGGTGGAAAAGGAAGTCCCCTTGGTGAAACCAGTCCGCACCCGGGAAGGTTTCCTGATGTTGCCGGTGAACCCCAGCCGGGAATCCATCCGAGCCGTCCTCCGTGCCGACCGGGACGCCCGATGAGCGCCTATTGGGACAGTTCGGCCGTGATTGAAGCCTGCGCGAACCAAGGGTTGCGGGTCCGATTGCATCGGGAACGGGGATTGACCCGCACCCACACCCTGGCGGAGGTCTTCTCCACCCTGACCGGTGGCAACCTGGCCTTCCGGTTGGATGCGGATGCCGCGGCTCAAACCATTGCCAATCTCGCCGCTGATTTGGATTTTCACGATCTTACCGCAGGTGAGGTTTTGCAGGCCTTGAAGGAAGCGCGAAAAAAAGGCGTCCGGGGCGGACGCATTCACGATTATTTGCACGCCGTGGCGGCACAGAAATCCGGCGCAAAAAAACTGCTCACCCTCGATAAAAATGATTTCACCGATTTGACGAAGGTTGAAATCGAGCAAGTCTGACAAAGGCCGCTTTGGTTTGATCCCCTCCCCTCAAACTCAGAGTTTGAGATGAAAGCCGAGACGGTTGAGTCCGGCGGTCAGGGCCAGGATTGCGACTCCGCAACCGGCGGACCGGGCGCAGGCCCAGAACAAGTTTGGCTCTGCGAGGTGATCATACCAGTCGCCCAGGTGCAGGACGCCGAGAAAGGATTCCAGCCCCTCGCTGATCAGATACGCCAGCAGCACGTTTTGGCCGGCCACGGCCAGCGGTTTGCTGAAGACGGTGATCCGCCGGACATCCGCGAGCAGGTAACAGATCAACCACAGCGCTGCCGTAATCGCGCAGGACCACAGGCACCAGGCGGGAGTGGCCTCGTCTTTGCTGATTCCATAAAGACCGTTCACCAGCACGGCGGCCGCCGCGAACCCGCCCATGAAGAACAGGGTGAAACGCAGGCGCGCGCCGACGGCGGCGGTTTCGGCCGTCAAGAGAACGGTGGCCAGAAGCATGCCGGACACGGTGATGGCCGGGTGGGAACCCAGGGTGCCGCCGAGATCAACCCAGTGGGAAAGGAAGCAGTTGTCGAACAAGCCATTTTTATCCGCCGGATAGAGACACAGGAGCAAAACCACGCAGCCAAGCAGGGCGGTGCGCCGGGTGCGAAACAGCAAAAATACCAGGGACCCGACGGCGTAGGCCCAGCCAATCAGTCCGAGGATGCCATACCAGCCATGGTGGATGGCGAAGGGCGACAGGGTGAGGATGCGGTGGTCGTGTTTGCCACGGAAAGCCAGGGCCAGCCAGAAAATCCCCGCCAACCCCACGCCGCGCAGGAAAAGCGTGGTCCGCCGCCAGGACCGGGGTGTTTCCGCCGGGGGCTGCGTCCGCATCGGCGGGGTGAGCTCGCAGAAAGCCAGCAGGGCGCTCAGGTACATTAGCGCCGTCCACCCGGTGGCCGGCCAGCCCATCGCGGTCGTGTTGGGCGATTCATTCACCATCATGATGCCCAGCAGCAGCAGTGACAGGGTGCGAACTACGGTATGCAGTAAGATCCGGCCCGGCGCCTCTCCCCGCGCCAGCCGCGAGCCGAGGGCGAAGGGGATGGACATTCCGACAATGAACAGAAAGGCCGGAAAGACCAGATCCACGAACGTCATGCCGCTCCCGGCAGCGTGCCGGTCGCTGAAATGGACCATCCAGTCGGGCACGACCCGGTCATTGCCGGCGAGATCGTTCACAAAAATCATCAGGAACATGACCAAGCCCCGCAGGGCGTCAATGGACATGATGCGGGGCGGACGAAGGGCGGACGTGGCGGAGGATTCAGTCATTTGGCATGGGTGAACCCTTGAAAAATCCGCGTGAAATCCCATGGTTTTTGCGGGATGCCGCTGCTGTGGTCGCCGTCAGGCGAACCGGATGGGCCGCAGTCGCGGTTGCTGCACCAGAAGGAAAGACTGCAAACCCAGGGCCGGGCGACCGCCCAGTCTTTCAACGACCGGGCATCCGCCAGCGTGAAGATTTCGGACTTCACATCGTTTTGGCCGATGTCCGGGGTGAGGCCGATCTGGATTTGCGGATCAATGGCCGCGCATTGTTCACGGGCCCTGAGCGCGCTCGCAATGGAGACATCGCTCATCTTTTTTCCACGGGAAAATTCCGGGCCAAAATCCATGGTCATGACATTGGCGGAATGCACCCGCACGCCCCTGGCCCGGGCGTCGGCGAGCAGATTCCGGGCATCTTCGGAAAGGCCGTCCGGGTCCACGGGCAGCGTATATGAAAGGATCAGTCCGGGATGGCTGGCCTGCAAACCGGCCAGGGCGGTGTTGCGGCGTTCGTTGGCGCGGGTGTTTTCCAGCGCTCGGCCTTCAATGTCAAAATCCAGCCAGGAGAAGTGATAGCGGTCCAGCACGGATTCGTATTTGGCCTGCAACACGGCGGCGTTGGTTTCCACGAGCGCCAGTTCCCGGCCGGTCTCGCCGCCAAAAGAGACGATGACCTCCCCGCCGCGGGCTCGAAGGCCGCTGATTTGACCGGCATACAGGTTGTTCGTCACCGGGATACGTCCGTCCCAGGCGGGGTTCCGGTGCTGGTCGGCAATAATGAAGGCGAGCGTATAATATTTTTGGCCGCAATCATGGTCGCACCGGGCCAGCAGGGAGCCATCGTCCGCGCCCAGATACAGGTAGGGGGCAAACACCCGGTCCGGCCAGCCGGACGCCCGCAGCGGAAAAGTGGCCGCGGCCAGCAGGGCGAAAACCGCCGCACAGCCGGAAAGGACGTTGTTGACGCCGGACGGAAAACACCCGCGGGTGGCATACTTCTTCGGAAACGCAAAGTGCGTCATAAAATGTTCCGGAATGAAAGGTGCGTCAGCGCGTTTCTCATGGAACCCATGACCGATGGTTCTTTGAGAACGGCCGCCGCCGCCCGTTTTGAACACGGTGTTTGCATTGAGTTCGGCACAGAATGTGGCTGCGGTCAGTCCGGTTCAAGCTGGAAAAGTGCGGGGAATGACTTTTGCAGGCTTGCCGTGGCCGGGCAAATTAAGGACATTCTCCACCGCATGGCGAGCGGGAGTGAACATTTTTGCACCCGGGTTGTCTTTTGTTTGTTGGGATTTTTAAAATTGACGACGGGGTTTGTCCTCTAATAATTAAATGTCGCATCCGTCGGTTGGAATATGAATTTGAGCTCTGCCAATCAATTGGCCCGTGGCCGGCGCTGGAAGACGGTGTTTTTGGCGCTGGTGGCGGGTTGCGTCTGCTGGGGATGGACGGCCGGGGCCGTCACGTTCACCACGTCGCTGGATCGTGACATGATCAATCTGGGGGAAACGGCCGAGTTGTCGCTGACGTTTGAGGGCGGCGGGCCCCAGGGGAGTCCCACGCTGCCGAACATCCCCGGGCTGAGTTTCGCCTATGTGGGGCCTTCGAGCCAGTTCAGCTTTGTCAACGGCCAGACGAGTTCGACCATCACGCATCATTTTACGGTGACCGCCCAGCGGCCCGGCGTGTACACCATCCCCGGCCTGGCCATTGAGGTGGATGGAAAGCGGCTCTCCAGCCGGCCTTTGAAGCTGACGGTTTCCCAGTCCGGCACCCCCTCGGACACGGAAATCAGCTCGGGCTCGCAGGTGGCCTTTGTGAAACTGGCGCTGCCCAAGCGGGATTTGTATGTCGGCGAAGTGACCACGGCGGAACTGCAACTCTGGCTGCGCGACGATGTGCAAAACTTCGGCAACCTGCAGTTGCCCTCGCTGCCGGCGGATGGTTTCAACCTGGGCAAAATGACGGAGCGTGCGCGTTACCGCTCGCAGCAGGGCAACCACGCTTACACGGTCGTTCCCATCGCCATCACGCTGACGGCCACCAAGAGCGGCACGCTGAGCCTGGGCCCGCTCACGGTGCAACTGGTGATTGTGCTGCCTTCTTCGGACCGGGGCGGGGATCCGTTCTTCCGGATGTTCAATTCCGGTGAACAGAAACAGATCTCCCTCAGCACCGAAACGTACAATGTGCAGGCGCTCAAGTTGCCGGGCAACGCGCCCGCCGGTTTCAACGGGGCCATCGGCCGGTTCACCATGACGGTGGCGGAGGGGCCCACGAACGTGTCGGCGGGCGATCCGATCACGGTGCATGTGCGGATTGAGGGCCAGGGCGCGCTGGACACCGTCAGCCTGCCGGATTTTTCCGCTTGGAACGGTTTCAAGGCCTATCCCCCCACAGCCAAAACCGAATACTCGGACCAGCAGGGGTTGGACGGGGCCAAAACGTTTGAACAAATTGTCACTCCGCAAAACCAGGAGGTCCGGGAATTGCCGGCGTTTTCCTTCACTTATTTTGACCCGGAACAAAAAGCCTATGAGACGGTTTCGCAACCGGCCCTGCCAATCACCGTTCGCGCCGCCGGCGCGGCCCCGGTGCCGAGCATTGCCGTCACCAAGCCGGCCGCCCAGGACAACTCGCCGGCGCAACAGGACATTCTGCCCGTCAAACAGAAACTCGGCCGGCTGGTGGCCACCGGTTCGCCCCTGTTGGCACGGCCGGGGTTTCTCGCGTTGCAAAGCCTGCCGGTGCTGGCGTTTCTGGCCGCCCTGGTCTGGCGTTTGCGCGCGGACAATCTGGCGAACAACCCGCGCCTGCGCCGGCAACGCCAGGTGGAGCAACTGGTCCGCGCCGGGCTGGTGGATTTGCGGAAATTTGCCGCCGACAATAATTCCGAACAGTTTTTCGCCGCGCTCTTCCGCTTGTTGCAGGAACAATTGGGCGAGCGGCTGGATTGTCCGGCGTCGGCCATCACCGAATCGGTGGTGGATGAAATGGGCGCGCTGTCGGCGCCGACCGCGACGCTGGCGGCCTTGCGGGAGCTGTTTCAATCGTGCAACCAGGCCCGCTACGCCCCGGTGCGCGACCGGCAGGAACTGGCGGCCGTGGCGGACAAATTCGAAACCGTCACCCGCGAATTACAATCGTTGAAAGCATGAAACTTAACGCAAAAGCGGAAAGAAAAAAGCAGGAATGCGGGGAACACACGCCGGGCGGTGAGGCGGTTCTGCACGGGGGCAATTTGCCTTCAAGTCGCAAATATTGCAGGACGCTGGCCCTGTTCCTGATGGTTTGCACCTTGATGGCCGGCGTCAGCCGCGCCGCCGCGGATGTCAGTGCGGAGTTCAGCGCGGCGAACAAGTTGTACGCCGAAGGAAAATTCAAGGAGGCCGCCGGGGCCTGGGAACAAACCATTCAGGAAACACGGACGACCGGATCGGCTTCGGCAGCGCTGTACTTTAATTACGGCAACGCGGAATTCAAGCTCGGCCGTCTTGGCCGGGCCATCGCCGCCTATCGTCACGCCGCGCTGCTCACCCCGCGCGACAGCGACGTGCTGGGAAATCTGGAGTTCGCCCGGGATCAGGTGCAGGGAGCGACCGTGCGTCCGGGCCGCTGGCAAAGCTGGGTCGGGGCGCTCACGCTGAACGAAGGCACCGGTCTCACGGCGGGCGCCTTTTGGCTGATGTTCCTCCTGCTGGCGGTGAAGCAACTCCGCCCCGCCCTTGCGCCCAGACTGCACGGCGTCACGCTGGCCGCCGTCGGGGCCACGGTTCTTTTTGGGGCCGTGCTGGCCGTGCAGGCGACGGGGCATTTTAGCCGGCGGACGGCCGTGGTGATTGAGTCCAATGTCA
>Ga0181520_10013092_pt1 | contig 10531 bp, 8 predicted proteins | sample PEATcosm2014_Bin_29_FD_132451 | JGI IMG/M metagenome (GOLD analysis project Ga0181520, IMG submission 132451) | Peatland microbial communities from MTU Mesocosm Facility, Houghton, MI, USA - PEATcosm2014_Bin02_30_metaG | ecosystem: Environmental > Terrestrial > Soil > Wetlands > Peat | place...
CGCTGGCCTCCCGCTTTGCAAAGAGCTACCCCGCCACTGACAAAGACATTGGCTTTGCCTCTGATCAGTCTGGCTCGCTCCCACCTCGGGAACGCAGCGCCATGCTCATCTTTTTTGCCGCGCTCTCGGTTGTTGTTTTGCTGGTTCTGGCCATCGCCGGAGCCAATGTAGCCAATCTCCTGTTTGCGCAGGCCGCAGGACGCCAGCGCGACATGGCTGTTCGCCTGGCTTTGGGAGCCACGCGCGGCAGGCTTCGCCGCCAGATGCTCCTTGAGAGCACCTTGCTCGGATTTGGAGGCGGCATCCTTGGCGTGGTTCTCTCCCTCTGGTCTACATCGGCGCTGTCAAGATTTCGCCTTCCCGCTCCCGTTCCTCTGGATGTCAGCATCGGTGTGGACTGGCGCGTGCTCCTTTATTCCTTCGCGCTGAGCCTTGCGAGTGGGCTCTTGCTCGGCCTGGCGCCGGCCTGGGCTGCCTCACGGCCAATGCTCGCCAGCGCGCTCAAGGGCGAAGATGCGCTCGCCCGCCCCGGACGACGCTTCACTTTGCGCAACATTCTGGTTATTGTCCAAATCGCCATGTCCGTCATCCTGCTCTGTGTGACCGGCCTGTTCCTTCGCAGCCTTCAGAGCGCGTCCACCATCAACATTGGCTTCCGTACCGACAACATTCTCATGATGTCCATCGATCCCGGTGTCAATGGCTTTACTCCGCAGCGCTCCGCCGATTTCATCATGCAGCTACGGGAGCGTGTCGCGGCATTGCCCGGGGTTGTCTCAGCGGTCGCAACCGATATACCTCCTCTTTCCGGCGGTGGACGCAGTGACGGATTTCGCATCCCAGGTTCACCTGAGGGTCCCAACTCATGGATCATTACCGAGCTATTCATGGCGACTCCCGGCTACTTTGAAAGCCTTGGCATTCCTCGCCTTGCCGGTACCGACTTTGGCTCTGAAACCCCGACCGGTCCCAGGGTCGGCATCGTCAATCAAGCATTCGTTGACCAAGTCCTTTGCGGACGGAACCCCATCGACGCACAGGTTGACGGAGCAGGAACCATGTTCCGGATCATCGGAGTGGTGGGCAATGTCAAGTCGCGCACTCTCGGTGAGGAGACTCGTCCTATCATGTACCGCTCGCTGCAGCAGACCATCGCCAACGATCCCTCGTTTATGGGCTACGCTCTCTTGGTTCACACCGCAGGCAATCCATCTTCTGCTGCGCAGGCTGTCCGCCGCCAGATCTACAACCTCGACCCCAATATGGCCATCTACAACGAAGAGACCATGGAGCAGCACATCCGCGCAGCCTTCTTCCTACCCCACATTGCGGCCGCGCTTTTCGGCACCTTCGGCTTCATCGGCCTGGTGCTCGCCGCCGTCGGTCTATACGGAGTCATGAGCTATGCGGTCAGCCGCCGCACCCGCGAAATCGGCATTCGCATGGCCCTCGGAGCCAAGCCCGGCGCCGTTGAACGTCTCGTTCTCCGCCAGGGCCTTGTGCTTACATTGATCGCGGTCGTCCTCGGCTGGCCCGCCGCATGGATGTTATCCAAACTCGCCGCCTCTTTCCTGTACGGAATTCAGCCCCATGATATTTTCACCTTTGCCGTTGTCCCGCCGTTCCTCATCGCCATCGCCCTAGTCGCCTGCTGGATTCCCGCCCGCCGAGCCGCCTCAATTGACGCCATGAAGGCCCTGCGCGCCGAATAGGCGCATTCATCAGCCTCCGCTCGGAAATCCTCTGCTTGCTCACGTCGCTGCGTGAGCAAGACCCTGTCTGCTCCCAACTGGGGGTTTTTCGCTGACCTCCCGAATCCCTGAACCCCAAAGCCTCTCTCGGGTATCTAATGGAATAATTGCGGAAGCCCTGAAGCCCAAAACTTAGCCAGCACTGCCAAGACCCACAACCGCCGCGCTCTCCGTGCCCAACCAACGCAGCAGCCAGCACAGGCGAAGAGTTTTGTCCGAGTTGCAGACCGCAACGCCGTCCCCTTCCGGCGCCGGTGCCACCGTCAACAATCCGCAAACCGCGCTGCTCACGCCCTGGAAGCCCCGCGTCAATCCGTGGCTCATCGCCATGACCGTCGCGCTGGCCGCCTTCATGGAGGTGCTTGACACGTCCATCGCCAACGTGGCCCTGCCCCATATCGCCGGCTCGCTGGGCGCAAGCACCGACGAAGGCACATGGGTGCTCACCAGCTACCTGGTCGCCAATGCCATCGTCCTGCCCCTTGGTGGATGGGCTTCCAGCGTTATGGGCCGCCGCAACTTCTTCGTCTTCTGCATTACCATCTTCACCGTTTCCAGCTTTCTTTGCGGAGCGGCCCCCTCGCTGCCCATCCTGCTCATCTGCCGCATCATGCAGGGCGCGGGTGGCGGCGGCCTGCAGCCCATGGCCCAGGCCATCATGGCCGACTCATTCGAACCTCAGAAGCGCGGACAGGCCTTTGCCCTCTACGGCCTTGTCGCCGTCCTCGCCCCGTCCATTGGACCAACCATGGGAGGCTGGATCACTGATAACTTCTCCTGGCGCTGGATCTTCTACATCAATATTCCCGTCGGCATTCTCGCCTTCATTCTCGTGACTCGACTCGTCGAAGATCCTCCCTGGATCAAGGCCGACCGGTCGCGCCTGCTCAAAATGGACTACCTCGGCCTCGGCTTCCTAACCGTCGCCATGGGCGGTCTTCAGATCATGCTCGACAAAGGCGAAGAGAACGATTGGTTCTCTTCGCCTTTCATCTGTTTCTTCGCTTTTCTTTTCGTCGCTGGCATGATCGGCCTTGTCGTGTGGGAGTGGCGGCAAAAAGATCCGCTCATCAATCTCAAGGTCTTCCGCTTCAAGAATTTCGCCATCTGTTGCTTTCTCATGGCCCTGGTTGGCGGCGTGCTCAACGCGAACACCGTGCTCCAGCCTCAGTTCATGCAGCAACTTCTTGGCTGGACCGCCACCACCGCCGGGCTTGCGCTTACGGCCGGTGGCTTTACACTGGTCATCGTGATGCCCCTCGCAGGCTTAGCCACCAGCAAGGTTTCCGCCCGCTACCTTACAGCACTCGGGTTCCTCCTCTTCATCATTACCTTCCGCGTTGCGGCCGACGTCACTACACTGAACATGACCTTTTCGCAGGCTTCATGGCTGCGCGTCGTCCAGATGATCCCGCTTCCCTTCTGCTTCATCTCCATCACCACCGCCGCCTATGTCGGCATGCCCAAAGAGACCAGCAACCAGGTGGCGGGCCTCATCAATTTCTCCCGCAACATCGGCGGAAGCATCCTCATCGCCGTCACAAACGCCCAGGTCACCAACCGCGCAACCTGGCATCAGCAGCACTTGCAAAACACCATGACTTCGGCCTATATCGCCTTCCAGCAGCAAACCCAGGCGCTCACGGGCTTCTTCGGGTCGAGCGTCGGACAGAGCAACGGCAAATCCATGGCTCTGGCCTCCATTTATAACCAGCTCAATCAGCAGGCACAGGCGCAGGGCTATCAGGATGTCTACATGGAGCTTTCCTACATGTCGATCCTTCTCGTCGCTCTGGCCTTCATGTTGAGCAAAAACAAGCCCGGCGAAGGCGCCGGCGGAGGGGGCGGCATGCACTAAATGCCGCTCAAAACATGAATTCGCCGATGTTCAAAGCTACGGCCCCCATCGAACAGGTGCAAATCCAATGTGGGAAAATCACTTGGGCCTCCTTTCTGAGAAGTTGGTCCAATCAAGGGAGGGAGAAATGAGACTCGACAATCAAGGGCGTGCGATTCTTCGCATGCTAATCTATCCCATTCAATTCAGCGCAAATCCGGTGGAAGCGATCGACCACGTCTTCGACTACAGGGTTCTTCCAGGCTTGACAGACACCCCCCAGCACTATCTCGACGCAATCGATGATGGTCTTGAAAGCAAAGAGCAGTTATCTCTTCTGATTCCGCAAAATCATTCCGAATCGGTCATCCGCAATTATCTATCTGCCGTTGGCCAACGCCTGCGCTAGCCGGCGAACACACAACAGGGAAAGCCCTGCCTCAAATGCGCAGACATCGCATTCGGCAAATCAGCCGTCTGTAATCCGCTCCAGTAACTTTCGCACACGATGCTTCACGGCGCGCAGCCTTATGAATGCCGTGTGACTTGGATCCATGTCGCCTACTTCTTCCGTGCTATAAACCAACAGTCGCGCTACGTGGTACATTCTCCGCAGGAGAATCTTGTGACCATCGCAAAGTTCCTGGCCAAACAACTGATCGATGTTATTCAGTGGAATGAATCGGTCGACGGCATTCTTGCCTACCGCTATCCCATGCAGGACATGGAGATTCAAAATGGCGGCCAACTTACCGTGCGCGAGTCCCAGATGGCCGCATTCGTCAACGAGGGCAAGATCGCTGACATCTTTGGCCCTGGCCTCTACACCCTGACGACGCGCAATCTCCCCGTGCTCACAGATCTGATGAACTGGGACAAGGGCTTCGAATCCCCTTTCAAGTCGGATGTCTATTTCTTTTCCACGCGGCTTCAGATCGACCAGAAGTGGGGCACAGCCACACCCATTACTTTCCGCGACAAGGATTTCGGAGCCGTTCGCATCCGCTGTTACGGCATCTACTCCTACCGCATCGTCGATCCGCGCGTCTTCTTCACCCAGATCAGCGGCACCCGCGATAGTTATTTCTCCGGCGACCTTGAAGGCCAGTTGCGCAATACGATTGTTGCCCGCATGACAGAGATTTTTGCCTCCAGCGATTTGTCTTTCCTTGATATGACCGCCAATCAGTCCGCACTCGCTGACAAGCTGGTGCAACTCATGAATCCCGCTTTCGCCGCGTTCGGCCTCGCCCTCAATCAATTTGCGGTGGAGAATATCTCCCTGCCTGAAGAGTTGCAGAAACTCCTCGACCAGCGCATCGGCATGAACATGGTGGGTGATCTTGGCCGCTTCACACAATTCTCTGCCGCGGAGTCGCTGCAGACCGCGGCCGCCAACACCAGCGGCGCCGCAGGCATGGGAATGGGCCTTGGCGCCGGTGCGGCCGTTGCGCAAGTTCTGTCCACCTCGCTCAAGCCAGCCGCGCCCGCAGATGCAGCAGCAGCTGCACCGCCGGCACCCGCAACTGCTGAGGCCACCAAGTTCTGCATTGACTGTGGCAAGCCAATTCCACAGCGCGCAAAGTTCTGCACGGAATGCGGGAAGCCGCAATGAACTGTCCCTCCTGCGGCGCTCCAATGCACCTCAAGCCCGATGAGGACAGCTACAAGTGCGACTACTGTCACGCTGTCTTTTTGCCTGAAAGGGATGACGACGGTGTGCGCGTCCTGGGCGAGCCAACCCAGCAGGAATGCTCCATCTGCAGTGCTCTTCTCAGCAACGCCGCCATTGCCAAGATTCGCATTCTCTATTGCACGCAATGCCACGGCATGTTAATCCCCATGGCTGTTCTTCAGGCTCTTGTGGATGAGCTGAAATCAACGGCCTCGGGGGGCACCATTCCTCAGCCCCCTGCCGACGCGCAGGACCTGGACCGCAAGATCATCTGCCCTCAGTGCCACCATTGCATGGACACACACCGCTACGCCGGCCCCGGCAACGTGGTCGTCGACGCCTGCGAAGATTGCGGCCTCATCTGGCTTGATCGCGGAGAGCTGATGCACATTGTGCACGCCCCCGATGAGCGTGTATCAGATACCTGGGACGACGACTCCGCCGCCTGAACGCGCCGTTTTGATGGCTGAGAAAAGTAGCTTGAGCCGTGACGCGACCGCCGTTATCATGGATTTGTATGGCTTTTCCGATCAAAGTTTGCGCCATTTGCTCAGAAGAATTCGAGCTGCGGCCAGATAAGCCCGGCTTCGCGAATCGCTGTCCCGAGTGCACTGCCAATGAGGCAGCCGAGCCCGCCACAAAGCATCGGCTCACCGCTGACGAACTCAAGGCTCAGAAGGAAGTTGACGCCGCCCGCCGCCGCGCCATCCGCGATCTGCTCTACCGCAAAGACAGTTGACGCTCCTTCGCGGGCAGACCCTTCTGCGGTCTGACGGCACGCGTGCCAGCGTCCAATCCTATCACTCGACGTTTCTATGGCCTAAGTACGCCATGCCGGTCGATGCGGCCGCCTCTGAAAAAGCGGTGCTGCACCATGCTTTCACCGAGCCAGAGGAGCGCTACCACCAGTGCCACAATGAACACAACACGCCAAACTTCAAGCCATGGCGACCTTCGTTCTGAAGGTTCTGGAGCATCCAAACTGTTTGCCATCTGAATTACCTCCGCGCCTTGCCAGACGTCCCCATGCTACGCCCGCTTCGCCCTGCCCGTCATCGCAAGTGCCTGCCGGATTCAGCAGGTTCTGCGATTGATTCTTCGGGCAATGATGATCAATCACCGGTAAGATTCTCCCATAAGCATGATCTGGAGTTGTCAATGAAACGTTTCGATCGCCGCTCGCTTTTGCGCTATTCAGGCATGGCCGCTGCCTCACTTGCCTTGCGATCCAGAGGAACCGCGTGGTCGCAAGCATCGCCTTCCGCCCCGGTGGCAAACACGAGGGCCGGAAAAGTCAGCGGGGCCTTCATCGATGGCGTCAATGTTTTCAAGGGAATTCCCTATGGCGCTGACACCGCGAAGACCCGCTTCAAAGCTCCCGTCCCTCCCGCTCCGTGGATCGATGTGAAGGACTGCATGCAATTTGCCGGCATGGCGCCACAGCTGATTTCACCGGCACTCGCCAACCGCCTGCCGACCAGTGGACTTCCGCGCCCAGCGCGCGATCAGAGCCCGCAGAGCGAAGACTGCCTCCACCTGAATGTGTTTACTGCCGGCCTCCGCGACAAGATGAAACGCCCCGTGCTGGTTTATTTCCACGGTGGCGCCTACAACAATGGCACCGTGAACAGCGATCTCTACGATGGCACGCGCCTCGTTCATCGTGGCGATGCGGTGGTCGTCACCGTAAATCACAGGCTCAATGCATTCGGCTATATGTATCTTGGCGACCTGGCGCCGGAGTACGCCGAATCAGGGAATGCCGGGCAGCTCGACCTGATTCTTGCTCTAAAGTGGGTGCGCGATAACATCGCCGAGTTTGGCGGCGATCCATCGCGCGTGCTCATCTTCGGACAGTCTGGAGGTGGCGCAAAATGCGCGGCTTTGATGGCTACTCCTGCCGCCAAAGGCCTCTTCCATCGCGTCCTGACCATGAGCGGCCAGCAGATCAAGGGCGCTTCCATTGAAATCGCTTCAGGCCGCGCCAAAACTGTGCTCCAAAAACTGGCCGTCACGCCGGACCAGAACCTGCCCGCGCAACTGGACGCTCTAACCATGGAGCAGATTCAGGCCGGCGCTTCCGCCGTCAGCGCGGACTGGCTTCCCGTTGTTGACAACGTAATTCTGCCGCGCAACCCATTTGACCCCGACGCGCCGGCCCTCTCTGAGTTGGTGCCCATGATCCTGGGCAACGTTCACGACGAAACCAACGTTGAAATCCGCGGAACGGTGATCACCTGGAACAATGCTGCCGATGTGCTGAAGACAGCGGTGAGCCAGTACCTCGGCCCCTACACGCCGGAAGAAGTCATTGCAAAGTATCGCGAGGTTTATCCTGCCTATACTGCGGACCAGGTCGCCACCGCGGCAGCCACCGCGTTTCGCGCATGGCCGGGCCAGCGTTGGGAGGCCGAGCGCCGAGCCGCGAGTCCCAAAAGCCAGCCGCACACCTGGGTTTATCAGATGAACTTTGCAGGCGCAAACGGCAAGGCCATGCACACCATCGATATTCCCTTCATGTTTGACAACATCGCCATGGCTGAAGCGCAGGTCGGCTCCGCGCCTGAACAGCTTGCCGCAGCCAATGCCCTCGCGGCAACCATGTCTCAAATGCTGATCGTTTACGGCAGAACCGGCAATCCGAACTTCGTGGGCTTGCCTCATTGGCCCGCATACGACCTGGCCAATCGCAGCACCATGATTTGGGAGCGCACCCCGCATATCGAAAACGATCCGCGCGGCGCAGAGCGCGTCTTCGCTGACAAGTCGCACTACCATCAAGCCGGAACACCGCTGCCCTAGCTTGCGCGGCAGCGGGTGGCGCACCCCTCGGCCTTTTAACCGTTTGCTCCAACCCCAACACTTCGGGTGCCCCATCCTTGAATCGTTTTTGATTCAAGGGTGGGAGACCAAGGACCTCGGCGCGCTATTGCAGGTATAGACTTCTCTCACCATGCCCGAGGATCCCCTCGATCATTCAAAGTGGGCCGCACGCAGAACAGAGGCAAACAAACTCTTCGCGAGCAGACAGCTGCGCAACACACTCTTCGCAAGAAACGCGAAGGACAAGACATCCGAAGTGTTGGGGCTTAAGCAAGAGGTCAAGAGCTCGAAGGGTCGGCCACATGCCTATTTGCTGCCAGGACGAAGGCGCGCAATGATCTCGTTCAATTCTCTCTGAGTGTCTTCGAGATTGTCATGCGCACTTTGAAGTCGTTGCTCCAATTGTTGCAAGGCTGCCGCTCGACCGCCTTCTTCGATCTTTAAGGCAGCGATGTTTGCCTTTTGTCTCTCAATATCGTCAGCAATGGCCTTCTGCTCCTGTTGGTCTTTTGCTTGGCTCAGGCGATCTTCTGTACGCTCCAATTCACTTGTCCCTCTCTTTTGATCGCGCTCGATTTCCAGGAGCTTTGATCGCTCACTGTCGACGTTTTCCGCAGCACGATTTACGATGCTCTGTTGCATCTCAAGTTCCGTAAGAAGTATCTGAGTTGACTCTGTTACGCGGACCTCTTCATGAATTCCGCGAATCTCGGTCAGTATTTCTCGCAAAGTTTGTGAGTCTGCCTCTCGATCTTGTCCGAACCCCGTCGAAGCAATGGCAGACAAGAATAATGTGATGAACAATATGCGGATTGTCATTGAACTTCCTCGACCTCCTGCTCCATTTGGAACTGTTCAGCAAGATTAAAGGTTTGAGCATTCGAGAGACAGACTTGTTATTGGGGATTGGCGCCGGGTGCCCCATCCTCCGCCCTCTTTCCCAAGGGTGGGTCGCGGAACAGCCCGCTCACAAGCTGTTTGTTCGCGCCTCTGCTGCACACCGGCCGCTCTGAACGATTCCTAGATCGAAGGGGAGCGGTGAGAGAAGTCCGCCCCAGAAGTAGTCCCCTAAGGCTCGAAGTCTCCCACCCTTGAGTCAATGAATGACTCAAGGATGGGGTCCCGGCCCGCCTCACGCAGCTAGAATTGACAGGAATATGTATCATGTCCCACTGCTGTCCCCATATAACCCGGCTTCGGGAGTGTCGTACCCCACTGCGGTCGGAACGTTCGTTGGTTCATCGTAAAGTGGTCTCCCAATCATTCCAGGTAGTAAAAGCATCCGTTATTGGGCGAGGAATTGTTCATGTACCTGAATATGTATTTCCAGCGAAACGGCCGAATCCTGGGTTTGCTCGCCACCGCGACTGCATGCGCCACCTTCCTGTTCTCGGCTCAGCCCTCATCCTCCGCTAACGGATTCCACGAACAGGTCATCGGCGAAATTCCTGCAGGAACAGCCTTCAAGACGTGGATTGCCGCTGGCGATCACGTTGCATGGGCGGGGGCGCAGGACGGCAAATGGACCGTAATCCAGGACGGCAAACAGCAGGGCGGCACCTATAAGGACGTCGAGTACTTGACGCTGAGCCCGGACGGCCTGCACCTGCACTTCTTTGGCAAGCTGAACGACGGGTGGGTCCACGTGTTTGACGGCAGTGAGACCTCTCGCAGGTACGCAAGCGTCACCGCAATTTCCGTCCAGCCGCAGAGCAGTTCCTTCGCCTATGGCGCATGCGAGAGAAAAAACAGCTGCCAATTGGTTGTCAACGATAAACCGGCCTCGGACGAATTCGAGAGCATCAGCCCTCCCAAGTACAGCGACGATGGAAAGCATCTTGGCTTCTGCGGTTCACGCAAAAAAGAAAGCCACATCGTTGTGGATGGCCGCGACGCGGGCCCACAGGTGGGCTATCACGATCCTAACCAATGGGGCTTCGACAAAACAGGGCGCCTCTATTCGGCGGTGTCATCCAATTTCAAATGGACCTACTTGATCGGCGACACGATGGGTCCGATGTACGACGTCATCAGTCCCATTGCCTTTAGCCCCGATGGAAAGCATCTCGCATATGCCGGAGCACACGTGCACCCCGGGTTCGGCAAGCAGAAGATGGATGCCACCGTTATCTTCGATGGCCGTCCAGGCCAGGCCTACGACGGCTCGGGGCTGGTCGGCGTGTGGACGACGGTTGTATTCGGTATGGTTGCGATTCCGCCCATGGGCGTGCAGAACATGCAGGCAGATCTTTTCGGAGCGTCCAGTCCGGTATTTAGCCCCGATGGAAACCTCGCATATGCGGTACGCCGTGGTAAAGGAAACGTCGTCGTGATGGTTGGCAAAGAAGCTGGCCCTGATCTCGATGAGCTTCTCAGCCCGATCCTCTGTTCCCGTGACGCGAAGCATTCGGCGTACGTTGGCGCGCGCGGAGACTCGTTCCTGGA
>Ga0181520_10013093_pt1 | contig 10531 bp, 6 predicted proteins | sample PEATcosm2014_Bin_29_FD_132451 | JGI IMG/M metagenome (GOLD analysis project Ga0181520, IMG submission 132451) | Peatland microbial communities from MTU Mesocosm Facility, Houghton, MI, USA - PEATcosm2014_Bin02_30_metaG | ecosystem: Environmental > Terrestrial > Soil > Wetlands > Peat | place...
CTGGAACCGCGACAACGGCAACTTGCGGCCGCGCATCGGCTTCGCCTGGAGCGTCACCCCCACCACGGTTATCCGCGGCGGTTTCGCGCAGATGACTTTGGATTGGAACCTCGGCGTTACCCAGCAGAACGAAATCGGCGGCGGCAGCTTCTTCAACCAGTCCGTCTCCGAGCCGGCCAATACCTACGCGCCGCTGTTCAACATCAATGCGGGCGTGCCGGCGTTCGTCTCGGTGGCCCAGTTGCCTAACGGCGAAATCCCCTCCACGGCTACGTCGCCGTCGGGCCGCACCAGCATCACCGAGTATCCCCAGAACTACAGGAATCCGTACACCCTGAACTGGAACCTCAGTGTCCAGCATTCCCTGTGGAAGAACTACGTGGCCGAGCTGTCCTACGTCGGCATGCACAACGTGGACTTCGGCGGCGGCTGGAACTGGGACTCGCGGCCCTACGGAACCGGTATCGATTCCAACGGGAACGTGATTGATCTCACTCAGCCCTCCAATTTCGTGTACCGCAGCACGTGGTACAACAATTCGTCGGGCGTCAACGGCACCCAGGCCTACAAACCCTATCCCAGCTTGGGCGGCGTCACCATGGAATGCAACTGCGTCAGCATGATCTACCATTCGGGAACCATCAAGCTGGAAAAACGGTACTCCTATGGCTTGACCTTCCTGACCTTCCTGACCTTCCAGAAGGGTATCCAGAACGCACCGGGCAACCTCTATCAAAACATCAACGAAGCCCGCGCGGTCACTGGCCAGACCCAGAAGTATCGTTTCGTCAGTTCCATGACCTACGACCTGCCGTTCGGCAAGGGCAGAAAGTGGCTCAACCAGGGCCGCGCCATGAACTGGATTTTTGGCGGCTATAGCTTCTCCTGGAACTACTCCATCTGGGCCCCCACGCCCTCCGGTATCGGTTACTCGAACGGCACCTACATCAACCCCGCCTACGGTATGGCCGGCTTCACCGGCTCCCAGACCGGTTCGCGGCAGGATTATCCGAATTACGAGCCCGAGCCCGGCGGTTCAATCTACCTCATTCAGGATCCGAAGCTTCGGCCCGACTGGCAGAACCTCGGAACCAACCGGTTCACGCAATCGGCTCAGAACCCCATGGTCACCAACTGCGGTCAGATCCCGATCCTGTCGAACGGCGCGACCTGGGGCAACTACTGCGAAATCGTCGCTCCTTCGTTCAACAACGGCAACCTGCCGGGCAACGAGTGGATTGGCCAGCGCATCATCGGGGCCAACGCTTCGATGTACAAGAACTTCACCATCAAGGAGCGCTTCCAGGCGCAATTCCGGCTGGACTACTTCAACCCGTTCAAGTGGTTCAACTGGAGCCAACCGAACGCCACCATGAGCCAGACCCAGGCGAACATCTTCATGACGCCCGGTACTGGCGACAGCGGCGACTCGACTGAAGGCGGACCTTCGGAAATGCAGCTCAATTTCCGCGTCAGGTTCTAGCCCTTCCGGGCATCCAGCTCAGAAGGCGTAGGTAGCAAGGGGCAGGTTCCTTCGGGAACCTGCCCTTTTTTGTGCCCATTCCGTTTTAGCCTGAATCCCGAAGTTGGGCGCATTGTATCAGGGCACGGCCTGAATCCCGAAGTTGGGCGCACCTACGTTCCGCCGCGATTTGACCCGTATCAGGCATGGCTTTACTTGTATCAGGGCACGGCTTCAGCCGTGCCGATCAGGCAGCATTCTCTGGGCTTTAGCCCCTGGCCTGGCAACCCCGGCGCAAATCCATTTCATCTGAAAAGACAGGGGCTAAAGCCCTCTGGGTGTTCCCGTTTGCGGCACGGCTAAAGCCGTGCCCTGATACAAGTAAAGCCATGCCTGATACGGGTCAAATCGCGGCGGAACGTAAGCGGCGCCGAGCACAAATGCAGAAACCCCAGGGACACGCGCTTTCGCCTGTCAACCTGCACGCTCCACGTTATACTGGCATATGAAAGTGAAGGGGTCGAACAAGGGGTCGAAAGCCGGCGCCGCGCGGCCGGTGGTCGCGGCGCCCGCCCCCGCGCGCCAATCCCGCTGGCCCCATATTTGGCGCATTCTGGCGCTTTGGGCGCTGGTGGCCGTGGCCTATTCCGATTCCTGGCGCGCGGGCCTGATTTTCGACAATACCTTCATCATCGTCAATGATCCTCGCGTTCATCAGGCCTCCCTGCACAACGCCGGTGAGATTCTCACCGGGGATTATTGGTACACCAGGTCCGTCTCGGGACTCTATCGCCCCCTCACCTCTTTGACTTACCTGTTCAACTACGCCGTGCTCGGCAACGGTCCGCGGCCGGCCGGATACCACGCCATCAACCTGTCGCTCCACCTGATAAACATTGCCCTGGCGTACGCGTTGGGCCTGTTGATTTTTGGCGAGATCGATCTGGCTTGGGCTTTGGCCGCCTTGTGGGGCGTCCATCCCGTGCTCACCGAATCGGTCACCAATATCGTGGGGCGCGCCGACCTGCTGGCGGCGTTTGGAGTACTGGCGGGGCTGTTGTGCTACGTCAAGAGCGCCTCCGCGTCCGCGCGGGCCAGGGGGGCGTGGCTGGCCGCCCTGGTGGCCGCGCAAACGGTGGGGCTCTTTTCGAAAGAGAGCGCGGCCGTGTTGCCGGCTGTTCTTCTGCTGTACGATCTGACTTTTGGCAAGGCCGGAAAATGGCGCCGGCGTGTGCCCGCTTATGCCGTCCTGATCCTCCCGTTTGCGGCCTTTTTCTATATGCGCGGCGCGGCCCACACCCACCTGGAGATTTCTTTCCTTGAGAATCCGCTGGCCGCCGCAGGGTTCTGGACGGCCCGGCTGACGGCCGTGAAAGTGATCGGCAAACTGGCGTGGCTGTTTCTCTGGCCGGTCCGCTTGTCGGCCGATTATTCCTATAACGCCGTGCCGTTATTCGGCTGGCGCTTCGATGCGGAGGACGCCAAGGCGCTGGTGGCGCTGGCGTTCGGCCTGGCCGCCGCGTTGGCCGCCGTGCGCTGGCGCCGCTCGCGCCCCACGGCGGCTTTTTTCATCGCCTTCTTTTTTGTGGCCATCGCCCCCACCGCCAACTTGCTCATGCCCATCGGCAGCATTATGGCGGAGCGCTTCCTGTATCTCGGCTCCATCGGGCTGGCCGGCTGCGCCGTCGCCGCGTTCCGGCTGCTTGATAAGCGGACCTCGCGGCAGTTGCTCCGCGGCGCAACGGTTGTCGTGTGCCTGGCGTTTACCGCCCGAACTTACGCCCGCAATCTCGACTGGCGCGATGAGTACCACCTCTGGGCCAGCGCCGTGAAAGTCTCTCCGGCCGCCGCCCGCGCGCACGACAACCTGGGAATCACGCTCACAAATATGGGACGCGTGCCGGAAGCCATCGCCGAGTTCGAAACCGCGCTGCGCATTTTTCCCGGCTATGCCGATGCGCACTTCAACTTCGGGGTGGCGCTGATGAAATCGCCCGGCCGTCTGTCCGATGCCATCGCCGAGTTTCAAACCACTTTGCGGGAGGAGCCCGGCTACGTCAACGCCCATACCGACCTCGGAATGGCCCTGACGCAAATCCCCGGCCGCCTGCCCGAAGCCATCGCCGAGCTGCAGGAGGCCGCGCGGTTGCGCCCGGATTCCGCCGAGGCTCACGACCGCCTGGGCAAGCTGTTGGCCCAGGCGCCCGGCCGTCAGGGCGAAGCCATCGCCGAGTTGCAAGCCGCCACGCGGCTCCAGCCCGATTCCGCCGAGATGCATTATAATCTGGCGACTCTGCTGGCCCAATCGCCGGAGCGCTACCCCGAGGCCATCGCCGAATTTCGGGAGGCCGTGCGGGCCAACCCGGATTTTGCCCCGGCGCATAACAACCTGGGCAGCGCCCTCGGCCGCATCCCGGGCCACGAGACGGAGGCCATCGCCGAGTACCGCGCCGCCCTGCGAATTCAACCGGACTACGCCGACGCCCACTACAACCTGGGGGTCGCCCTGGCGCGGCAGCCTGGCCAGCTTGCGGCCGCGCTCGAGGAACTCGAGACCGCGCTGAGCATCGACCACAGTCCCCAGACCCGCCAGGCGCTGGACTGGCTGCGATCCCGGAAGGAATAGTGGGGCGCATACCTCACCCACCAGCCTGCCTTGTGGGGCAGGCGTTTTCGCCTGCCAACCGGCTTCGGTAGGCGGCGCCCGAGTTTCGCTCAGGTTGACAGGCGGAAGCGCCTCTCCCACATCGGAGAGTGTGGTGTGCTGCGCTCCCGCGGGCGAGCGGGCGGTGCAATTCCGTGCCTTCCATGCCAAGAGGAAGAATCAGAGTAACAAGAGTCGCCCGGTCCCTGAAAAGGGCGAAAACATCCGTTGGCGGGCGCGTCTTCCTTGACACTTGCGCGCAGCGGCCTGCCATACTCGGTATCAAGAGTCTAAACTTCAGGACATGCGATGACTACCGGGAACCGGATGCGTGGGGTGGCGCTTTTGGCCGCATGTGCGCGCTGGGCGGTTTGCGCCCAGCCCGGGTATATCGATCCAACCGTTTGCGGGCAATGTCATGGTCCCATCGCGGAGAGTTATTCGAACACCGGCATGAGCCGGACTTTCCGGTCCGTAGGTCCGAATAGCCGGCTGCCGGAGTTGGAATCCGCCAGTTTCGATCACCCGCCCTCCGGCCAGCGCTTCCTCTCCCAGCGGCGCGATGGCAAATACTATATACGCCGCACCACCGCCGGCGTCACCGGAGATCAGGCCAATTCACTCGATGAACCGGTGGACTATACCATGGGGTCCGGCGACCACGGCGTCAATTATCTGCATCGCACCAAGGACAATCAGCTAGTCGAGATTCCCATCACCTGGTATTCGGAAAACGGCGGCCATTGGGGGATGAGTCCGGGCTACGACCGGCCGGAGCATCCCGGCTTCGGCCGCGCGATTTCGTATCGCTGCATGTTCTGCCACAACCGGTATCCGGACGTCGCCGGCGGGGCGGGGAACTGGGACGGGGCGACCGTTTTCCCGGCGCAACTGCCCGAGGGAATCGATTGCCAGAGGTGTCATGGCCCCGGGGCCGGCCACGTGGACGCCGTTACCCGGGATCGCCCCGTGAGCGAGATCCGCGCGGCCATCGTCAATCCCGCCCGCTTGACTCCCGAGCGCCAGATGGAGGTCTGTATGGAATGCCATCTCGAGACCACCGTCACCGAGCTTCCGGGCGCCATCAAGCGCTTTGAGCGAACCGTGTTCTCCTACCGGCCCGGAGAACCGCTTGCCGATTACATTCTCTTCTTCGACCATGCGCCGGGAACCGGCCATGACGACAAGTTCGAATTCGTCGGCGCGGCCTACCGGCTGCGAAAATCGGCCTGCTTCCAATCGAGCGCCGGCCGATTGACCTGCCTGAATTGCCACGATCCGCATCAACAGATGTCGCGCCAGGACTCCCTTCAGCGGACCAATCGGGCTTGCGTCGCCTGCCATGAGGCCGGCATCGCTACACTGGTGAGCCAGGGGCGGCATACCGCGGCGGCGGATTGCGCCACCTGCCATATGCCCCAGCGGCGCGGCGCGGACGTGATCCACGCCACCGTCACCGATCACATGATTCAGCGGCCGGCGAAGTCGCCCGCGCCGGTTCCCACGGTCGAAGAGAATGACAGTAACACCCTCCCCTATGCGGGAGAAGTCGTGCCCTACTACCCGAAAACGGTCGAGCCGCTGTATGCCGCCATCGCCCAGGTGAACGGGCTGGCCAATCTGCCCGCGGGCCTGGCGCGCCTCGAGAAGCTGCTGCCCGGTTCCCTTTCCGGGAACGCCGCTCCGTATTTCGAAATGGGGGAGGCTTTGGCCAGGACGGCGCAGGCCGATCGCTCGATCCCTTTTTACCAGCAGGCAGTCAAGATGGAACCCGATAACTGGCGTTACCTGTACGCCCTGGGGCAAGCGCTCCAGGCCATCGGCAAGCCCAACGAGGCTGTGGCTGCGCTCGAGCGGGCGTCGGCTATGGCGCCCTATGAGACCGGCCTGCGGACCGGGCTCGGAGTCGCTTACGCGATGGCCGGCCGCCCTTCGGACGCCGTGCTAACCCTGCGCGATGTGGTGAGCCGGAATCCGGAAGACGCCGCGGCCCAGAATAATCTCGGCCAGGCTCTGGTTCAGACCAACGATTTTAACGGCGCAATGACCGCCTTTCGCGAGGCAGTGAGGCTCCGGCCGGAGGACGGGGGGCTGCGTACGAATCTGGCGGAGTCGCTGATGCGGCTCACCCGCTTTCGCGACGCTGCGTTTCAACTCCAGGAGGTGATCCGCAGCGGACCTTCCACCCAGACCGCGCGCTCCGCCTGGTTTGCCGGGTTGGCAGCCGCCGGCCCAGCCGAAGCGCGAACCCGCTATGACGAATCGTTGCGCCATCAGGTCTCGTCGGTCCATGACAATCTTGGCAGCGTCATGATGGCGCTCGGCGATGTGGAGGCGGCTATTCGGGAATACCGTCTGGCGGCCGATTCCGATCCGAAGTCGCCTTTTGCGGCGCTCAACCTGGGGCTCGCGCTGGCCAGCCACAAAGAACCCGCCGAGGCGCGGAAATGGCTGGAGTCGGCCTTGCGCCTGGATCCTCAGCAGCCTGTGGCTCATCTGAAGCTGGGGGAGTTGCTGCTCGCCGCGGGTTTCCAACGGGAGGCTGCGGCGCACTTACGAATCGCCGCTTCCTGCGCCGATCCGCGCGTTCGGACCGAGGCTCAAAAGCAATTGGAATCCGCTAAATAAGCGGCTGGACGACGGCGGGCCATCATGCTGCCACCGGGTCTGGCGCCGGCCTCGCCGCTCTACTCGACTACCACCCGGGCGCCTTTGCGCTCTTCCCGCGAGAGTTGCTCGATCCGGTCGTCAACCAGGCTGCGAACGCCCTTGAGGAACTCGATCCGCGCGTTCTTGAAGTGCCCCTGGCTGGCCTCCGACCAGCGGCGCTCCAGCATCGGCAGAACCGTGCAAAACAGGCAGCCGCCGCGCGGCGCCTCGGCCGTCGTGGTCGTCTTTTCTTCTTCTTCCATAAATCAGACCTCCTTCATCTCCACCGTCAGAATTCGATTCTCCAGCCTCGCCCGGCTGGGCGAAAGGGCCGCCATCGAGGTGGGCAGACCGATGTGCCGCCTCAGCGTCCCGATCTCCACCACCAGTTCGTCGCCTTTCTTGAAAAGTCCCACTTCTCCCTTGGCCGCGAAGGGCAGTTGCAGGCGCACTTCGTAGTGGCCGTCGCTTTTGGAAAACGTGTAAGGGGCTTCCGTCCGCGTGATGGCGGCGGGATCTTCCCCTTCCGCGTAAAGCGCGCGCGCCAGTTCCTCCAGGCGCTCTCGTCCCAGCACCTCGTGCGTAAACAGGGGAACCCGCCTGACCGGGACGGGCGCGAAGTACGTCTCGATTTCCTCCAGCATACGCGCCTGCGACGCTCTCCATTCCTGGAACCAGGCGTCCGTCACCGCGTCCGGCAGAACCCGGTTGACAATCACTCCGTCCACGGCCAGCCCGTGCAGCGAAAAATACACGAACGCCCGCTGCGTCTCTCGCACCACCATCCGCTCCGGATTGGTGACCAGCCGCACGCTGGTGATGCGCGGATCTTCCAGCAGTTCGCCCACCCCATCCAGCTTCCCAAACAGGTCCTGAACGTTCGCAAAGTAACTGTCGGTGGGCAGTTCCACCGGGGAAACCCGGTTGGCGATGGGCCGCACCGCCTTCAAAATCCCCCGCTGCAGCGGAAAGATGTGCTTCATGTACCACTCGAGTGTGGTAGGCATGCTGACAAACCGCATGGATTCGGCCGTGGGGGCGCAATCGAGCACGATCACGTCGTAGCGCTGTTCCCGGCGGAACTGGTTCACATACATCATGGCGCTCAGTTCTTCCATGCCCGGCAGGATGGCCAGTTCCTCCGCCTCCACTTCGCCGATGCCCGTGGTCCGCAGCACCGAGACCACATAGGACGAGATCTCACGCCAGTGGCGCTTGATTTCCTTCTGAATGTTGACTTCGTGGATGGCCAGATTGTCGTCGATGCGGTACGGATCGCCGGTCTTGCCGTGAAATAGCGTGGTTTCCAGGTCGAAGGAATCCGCCAGGCTGTGCGCCGGATCGACGCTCATGACCAGCGTCCGGCGGCCCAGGCGCGAGAGTTGCAAGCCCGTAGCGGCGGCCAGACTGGTCTTTCCTACCCCTCCTTTGCCGCTGAACAGGAGAATGCGCATGCTTCAATTTTAGCGCCCGCTCTAAACCTGAATCCCGAAGTTGGGCGCATTGTATCAGGGCACGGCTTCAGCCGTGCCGCGAACGGGAACACCCTGAGGGCTTTAGCCCCTGTTTTCTCAGGAGGATGAGAGGGATTGCGCAGGGGTTGCCAAACCAGGGGCTAAAGCCCAGGAAATGCTGCCTGACCGGCACGGCTCAAGCCGTGCCCTGATACAAAGCCTGCTCCTTCAAGGAAATAGCCTGTGTAACTTCAGTTTATCTGAGGTTTTCTTCGTAATTCAGGCTAAAGCCCGGGCGCGAATCCGCCGATCCCATGAGCATGTTCGAATGGACACAGGATTTCGCGATCGGCATGCCCTACATCGACGAGCAGCACCAGGCCCTGTTCCGGTATGCCGAGGAACTGCACGCCGCCATGGCTAGCGGTCAGGGCGGGACCGTGGTAGCCAAAACGCTCACCCGGCTCATTGAATACACCGAAGAGCACTTCGCGGCCGAGGAGCGCCTTATGCGCATGCATAACTACCCGGGCGTCGCGGTCCAGAGGAGGGAGCACCAGGCTCTCACACAAAAGGTTAAGGGCTTCGCCGCCGATTATGCGGGCGGCCAGGCCGTGGTGACGGTGCAGATCCTTCAGTTCCTGCGGAGTTGGCTGGACGTCCACATCAAGCAGTTGGACATGCAGTTCGGCGTCTTCCTCAAAGCCAAGGCCGCGTGACGGCGCTGGCCGGCAAGCGGCGTACGCAAACGAATGGGGCTGAAACGGCGGTCAGGCGATATCACCGCCGAAGGCGCGCCGCGGAGGAGCGAAACCGGATAGCCGCCAGGATTGCCAGTCCCAACCCAAGCAGGCCGGACGAAACCGGTTCGGGGACTTCCTGGGCTTGAATCCACGCCGCGTTGTCTGAGACGCTGGTGTCGGCGTAGATCTCTCCGAAGTAGGAGTTATCCGCTGCATTTATCGAGGGAGGCGTGTAGCATGGGGTGTCCTGTCCAGCACTCTGGCACGCGAGTAAATCGTGAACGCCAATGATCTCTCCATCGTAGAACGACGGGCCGCCCGAATCGCCAAAGGAGATATCCACCTCGTCGGAGGAGGCGTAGGCAATCGCAGCGCCGAGAGCGTTAGTGTCTGGATACCCGCTTTCGTAGAACTGGCCCACCAGCAGACTCGAGGACCACCCCAAAGCGGGAGCGCTGCCGTTCTCGACATACTCGTTGGTGCCGGCGCGCAGCGTGCCGAAAGGGTAGTCCGTCGGGTCCCCACCGGTGGAACCGGTTCCACCGTAGCCGTAACCGGCCATCAGAACGGGCGACGTGACCAACATCCCCGAGTAAAGGGAGTAACCCGCAACCGGAGCCGGATTCGCGAGGCGCAGGACAGCCAGGTCTCCGCCCAACGTGCTGTTTCCGGTCCACGCCGGATCCACCGAATAAGCAACCACCGGGTCCGGTATAGGGTTGCCCAGGAAAGTCGCCGTGTCGCTGGTGGGAAGCGATGCCCCGTATGAAGAGGTGACGCAGTGTGCAGCCGTGAGGACGGAATATCCGTCCGACAGCAGGCTGCCTGAACAGCCAACTCCACCGTCGGTCACGAGTTCGACGACGCCGCTGAGGTCCACGCCGTCCACGACGGGGCTGGAACCGCTCACCGCCGCCGAATAGCTCGGAGAAGCGATTACTATGGCGCTCGCGGGAGCGCTGAATAAGGACAAAAAGAGTAACCCGGCTAGGCCGGCCGAGCGGAACATGGAGCCTCCCTCCGATGCGCTAAACAGAGTAACGCCTAAAGCCATAGAAACTCCCGGCGCGGACGGGTCTTTCAGGTTCACCAAAACGTTGTTCCGATTCGTCGCTTGAAAACCAAGGCCCCGTACCGATGGCGCCCTAAATCCTTGTCATCACAACCGGTCGGGCCCGCCAACACCGCCGGGGCCGGGATGGCTGGCTTAATCGGACCAGGACTTCCGCTCTTGCCATTCCTGGCCACCATCATTATACATCCGACTGTATCAGCTCTAATCCGCATATCTCACACTCCACCCTCCGATGTGGGACAGGCGCTTCCGCCTGTCAACCCGAGCGAAGCTCGGGAGCCGTCTGCTGAAGCCGGTTGGCAGGCGAAAGCGCAGGCGAAGCGCCCAATGCCACATACTTTTCCCGGACCCGCGAATCCGGGCAGAAACGGTGGGGCGGACCCCCTGATCCGCGCGGGTCCCCCTGGACCCGCTCCTCTCTCGAAGAATCAAGTGATTGCCACCCCCGAGAAGCCGGCCGGGGGGCCGGCCGCGGACCAGGGGGTCCGCCCTGCCCCGTGTCCA
>Ga0181520_10013094_pt1 | contig 10530 bp, 10 predicted proteins | sample PEATcosm2014_Bin_29_FD_132451 | JGI IMG/M metagenome (GOLD analysis project Ga0181520, IMG submission 132451) | Peatland microbial communities from MTU Mesocosm Facility, Houghton, MI, USA - PEATcosm2014_Bin02_30_metaG | ecosystem: Environmental > Terrestrial > Soil > Wetlands > Peat | place...
GGGATCGCGCTGGAATTGCGGTTCGACTTCGAAGACGACCCAGTATTCGGCCACGTCGGCGTAAATGGTGGAAGCCTGCATTTCACCGTAGGCATCGCCGAGGGCATTTTCGATTTGTTGCGCCGTCACGCCCAGCTCAGAGGCCTTGTCGCGGTCAATTTCGACGATGACCTGCGGGGCGGCGATGAGCAAATCGCTCGTCACATCCTGAAAGTAGTCGCGCTCCTGTGCCAGCCTGGCCATCAGTCTTGGCGCCTGATCAAAAAGTTCCTTCACGTCGGTGTCCTGAAGACTGTATTGGTAAAGCCCCTTGCTCGACATGCCGCCGACGCGGATGAGCGGGGGCGACTGCATATAAACATTAATGCCCGGCACCTGCATAAATTTCGGACGCAGTTCCTGGATGATTTGGTATGCGCTCAACTTTCGCTTTGAAAAGTCTTTCAAGCCCAGGAACAGCCGGCCATTGTTGCCCGATCCAATAAACGACAGGGAATTGTCAACGTTCGTATCGGATTGGGCGATTTTCATCGCGACAAGCTGGTGCGTGCGCATCGCATCAAACGAAATATCCTGCGATGCCTCGGTTGTGACCGAGATACGGCCGGTGTCTTCTTCGGGGAAAAAGCCCTTCGGAATCACGACGAACAGAATCCCCGTAGCGACTAAAATCGCCAGCGAAAGGAACAGCGTGGCGCCGCGATGGCGCATCACCGCCTGCAACGTGCGATCGTAGGCGCCGCGCAGCCAGTCGAAGAAACGCTCGAAAAAATTGAAGGTTTTGCCGTGCTTTTTCCCGTGATCCGAATGCACAAACCGGCTGCACATCATCGGCGTCAGCGTCAGCGAGACGAAACCGGACACCAGCACCGCAGCCACAATCGTCACGGCGAATTCATGCAGCAGGCGCCCCAGCAATCCGCTCATGAATAAAACCGGGATGAACACCGCAGAAAGCGACAGCGTCATTGAAATAATCGTGAAGCCGATTTCCTTCGACCCTTTGAACGCGGCTTCCATCGGCGGCTCGCCGTTTTCCATGTGACGCACGATGTTTTCGAGCATGACAATGGCGTCGTCCACGACGAACCCGACGCAAAGTGTGAGCGCCATGAGCGAAAGATTGTCGAGACTGTAGTTGAGCAGCGCCATGACCGCGAACGTGCCGATGAGGGACATGGGCAGCGCGAGGCTGGGAATGAGCGTCGCCGACAGGTTTCGCAAAAAAATGAATATGACCATGACGACGAGGCACACGGCCAGGAAGAGCGTGTGCTCAACGTCCGACACCGATTGGCGGATGGAGAGCGAACGGTCCTGGGACACGCTTAGTTTCACCGCCGCCGGAATGGAGGCGCGGAATTGCGGCAACAGCTTCTTGATATCATCCACGACCTGCACGGTATTCGCTCCCGGCTGGCGGAAAATGGCCAGCAACACGGCGCGCTCGTTGTTAAACCAAGCGGCGCCTTTGTCGTTTTGCACGCTGTCGGATACCCGGCCCAATTGTTCCAGCCGCACCGGATTGCCATTGCGATAGGCAACGATCATCGGACGAAACGCCGCCGCGTCATTGAGCTGGCCGGTTGCCTGAACGGTGAACGACTGATAGTGTCCGTAAAGCACTCCGAGCGACTGGTTCACGTTGCCCGACTGGACCGCCTGCAAGACCTGATCAATGCCCAGTCCGTAGGCCGCGAGCTTGTTTGGGTCCACCTGTATGCGGACGGCGTATTGCTGCGCGCCAAAAACACTGACCTGTGCGACGCCATTGATCATCGAAATTTTTTCGGCCAGCAGATTCTCGGCGTAATTGTCCACGTCGGAGAGCGGCAGCGTCGGCGACGACATGGCGAGAAAAAAAATCGGCGAATCCGCCGGATTGACTTTGCTGTAGGTCGGCGGCGACGGCATGTTCGGCGGCAACTGGCGGGCGGCCTTGGCGATGGCCGCCTGCACGTCCTGCGCCGCCGCGTCAATGTTGCGGTTCAGCGAGAATTGAATGGTGATCTGCGCGCTGCCCTGCGAACTGACCGATGACATGTTGTCCACGCCCGCGATGGTGGAAAATTGTTTTTCCAGCGGCGTCGCGATGGCCGAGGCCACCGTTTCGGGGTTTGCGCCGGGGAGACCCGCCGAGACTTGAATCGTTGGATAATCCACGCTCGGCAAATCGCTCACCGGCAATTGCAGGAAGCCAATGACACCAAAAAGCAAGATGCCCGACATGACCAGCGTGGTCATCACAGGCCGGCGGATGAAAAGTTCGGGAACGCTCATGGCGCGTTGGTGGACGAATTGGCGCTCTTGATGTTCACGGCCACACCGGGCGCAAGCCGCAACTGGCCATCAATGACGACGGTTTCGCCTGCTTGCAAACCTTGCTCAATCACCGTGTCCCCCTGATACACGATGCCGATGGTAACCGGACGTTCTTCAACAAACTGGCTGGCCGCGTTGGTCGGATTCGCCTTGACGACGTAAATGAAATCGCCATCTAGTCCGGTTTGCACCGCCTGCGATGGCACGACAATCGCGTTCGTCAATTCCGAAAGCGTCAGTTCCACTTCCACAAATTGTCCCGGCCAGAGCACGCTGGTTTCGTTCGGGAAGGCCGCCCGAAGTTGAATCATGCTGGTCGTCGCATCAACGGTGTTGTCAATGAACGTTAATTTGCCCTGCGGCGGCGGCTCGTCCATGTTTTCGAACGTCACCGCCACCTTCAATTCCTTGTCGCGCATTTCCCGTCTGATTTCCGGCAGAAATTTGTCATCCACGCCGAACGCGACGTAAATAGGGTGAATCTGGTTGATGGTCAGCAGCACGTCGTCCGGTGCCTTGACGCTGTTGCCCTCGTAAGATTGCAGGCTGCCGGTTCGGCCATCAATCGGCGAGCGAATCTCGGTGAATTCCAAGTTCAGCAGGGCATTGGTGATGGCCGCCTTGTCAGCCGCGACCGTGCCGGTAAGCGCGTCGAAGCCCGCCTTGCTTGTGTCAAATTCATCCTGTGAAACCAGTTTTTGATCAAACAATTTTTGTTCGCGGTCGAACTGGATTTTCGCGTTCTCCAGTTGCGCCTGGTCGCGTGCCAGCGCCGCCTTCGCCGCTTCCAATGCGGCTTGCGACGGGCGCGGGTCAATCGTAAACAGCAAGTCGTCCTTTTTGACCTCCTGCCCTTCCTTGAAATGCACCTTTTGTAAAATGCCGCCGATCTGCGAATGAACCGTCACTGTTGAAACCGGCATCACATGGCCAACTGGCGGCGGGTCAATCCGCACCGGCACATTGGTCGTGAATGCCTGCGCCACAAGCACCGGCATGCCGCCTGCGGCCTTTTTGGCGCCGCCGGAACAGCCGCCGGCCAATATCGCCGCCGCCAGTGCGAAGATGGATGGGACAAGGATTTTTTTCATGGCTGGTTATTTCACAAAGCGGATTTTGACCTGGTTGCCCTGCGCCGGTCGAAATGCCGCCGCGAACTGGCGCAGGAATTCGGCGCGCTCTTTTTGGAATTTGGGATCGGAAACCGGACGGCCCATGATGAGCTGCGTCAATTGCGGAAACGCCGCCGGAAACATCGTTAGCGATCGCATGGCCAGCATGATGTGGCACGGATCGAATTTGGCGGAGATTTGGCCGCGCGCCTGACGCTGGCGGATACGCTCCAGCCCGCGTGCCGTCGCCGCGCGCCTGCTTTTTTCGCCAATCAACTTTTGCGCGTTGCCTTGCAGCGCTTCCCATTCAAACAGGCGAACCCAGTCCGTGTCGTTGCACGCGGCTTCGAACCAAAAGACGAGGCTTTCCGCCGGGTCGCCAGACAGCGCTTCCGCCCACGCGTGCCGCTCGTTCATTTTCAGCCGCAACACCTCGCAAAACAAACGTTTCTTGTTGCCGAAATAATGGTAAAGCATCCGCTTGTTGATCGCCGCGCGCCGGGCAATGAAATCCACGCGCGCGCCGGCGAAACCCTTGGCGGCGAATTCCTTAAGCGCGGCGGCCAAGATGCGTTCGCGCGAGCGTTTTGGGTTTCGCGCGGACACAACGAGGCCGTTTTTTACCAAGCAGGCCATAAGCCGGACGTCAAGTAACCAGAAAGTTACTTGAAGCGCAAGCCTGATTATCAGCCCAACGGGCTTCCGTCATCCCGATGCCGGCTTCTGCGGATTTTTTGGGGTGTTCGCCTGCCGGATTTCCTGAATCATTTTTCCCGCCGCCTCCTTGGAAAGGCCGTGTGAAACAGAAACATCAAACCGCCGTTTCAGATAATCCTCCAGACGGATCCATTCACCTTCGAATTTCACCTGGCCGGTCCAGGCGCAGATGGTGACGATCTGCCGCATATGTTCGAGCCGGAGCACAACAGCGACAATGGCGATGAGCGCGATGGCCGTGATGCCCACCAGGATGAGCGAGGCGGTCTGGTCGAAAATAAATCTGGCCTCGGCGTTTTGCTGCCGCGCGAGCAGCAAATCCGTCTGCTGTTCGCGCATACGGAACAGTGTGCTGCGGATTTGGTTCATCGTGTCCCTTCCGGCGTCGGTCAGGACCACGGCCACCGTTCCGACGGAATTGGTTTTGGCGAAGGCAACGATGGCGGAGTCGGGTGCCAGTCGCTTGGTGACGAGGCTTTGCAATTCACCTAGATTGGCTTCCTCGGCCGGATTGCCGTGAACCAGAACTTGCAGTTTTTGAATGTTGTTATTGATGGCAGCCATGGCGGTGTCATACAGGGAAAAATAGTCCTGGCGGCCGGTCAGGAGATAACCGCGCCGGCCGGTTTCGGCGTCGGCGATTTGCGCCTGGGTTTGCTCCAAGATGTTCAAAACATTGTAGGTCTGGGTCACGGAGGCAAACGCGGCATTGAATTGGCCGTCTGTCACATGGGTCACCCAAATCGTTGCCAGCAGTGCAAACGAAGGGAGGGCCAGCCCCATCCAAAACGCGGTTTTGCGTATGCTTTGAGTTGGTATCATGAAAAAATCATCTGGTTCAAACGGCCGGTTTCTGCTTGTGCCACGGAGTATTCATCTCATAAGCATGGACAATTTTCAAGAGCGTTTCTTCACCGAAAGGCTTGCCGAGCAGTTGCAAACCAATGGGCAGCTTCGGGCTTTTTGTGAAGCCGCACGGAATGCTGATGCCGCAGATGCCCGCCAGATTGCAGGAAATCGTGAAAATATCGCTCAAATACATCTGCAACGGGTCGTCGGATTTCTCGCCGATCTTGAACGCTGCCGTTGGCGAAGTCGGCGTCACAATCGCGTCCACCTTCTCGAACGCCTTCAGAAAATCGCCGCGGATGAGCGTGCGGACTTTTTGCGCCCGCAGGTAATACGCGTCGTAATAGCCGCTGCTTAAAACGTAAGTGCCCAAAATGATCCGCCGTTTCACCTCGGCGCCGAAACCCGCGCCGCGCGTCCGGCTGTAAAGCTCGACCGGATCGCTGCCATCCACTCGCGCTCCATAGCGGACGCCGTCAAAGCGCGCGAGGTTGGCCGAGGCTTCCGCCGTCGCGACGATGTAATAAGTCGCGATGGCGTAATCCGTGTGCGGCAGCGAAATCTCCACAATCTCCACGCCGAGCTTTCCAAATTGTTTTACCGCCGCCTCCACGGCTGTTTTCACTTCCGCATCGAGTCCACCGATCAGATATTCCTTCGGCAAACCGAGCTTCAGCCCTTTGATATTGCCGGTCAACACGGCGGAATAATCCGGCACAGGTTGCGGCACGCTGGTCGAATCACGCGAATCGTGTCCGGCAATGACGCCCAGCAGCGTCGCCGTGTCGCGGACGTCCTTGGCAAACGTCCCGATCTGGTCAAGCGACGACGCAAACGCGACGAGGCCGTAGCGGGACACGCGGCCGTAGGTCGGCTTCAAACCGACGCAACCGCAAAGCGCCGCTGGCTGGCGGATGGAACCGCCGGTGTCCGAGCCGAGCGCGGCGAGGCATTCATCCGCCGCGACCGCCGCCGCCGAGCCGCCGGACGAACCGCCGGGAATCCGCTCCGCGTCCCACGGATTGCGCGTGATGCCGAACGCGGAATTTTCCGTCGAACTGCCCATGGCGAATTCGTCCATGTTCAACCGGCCAAAAACGATCGCGCCCGCCGCCTTCAATTTTTCAATCGCGGTCGCGTCGTAGGGTGAAACAAACTGGCCGAGGATTTTCGAGCCGCAGTTAAGCGGCTGGTTTTTCACGGCAAGAACGTCTTTGACGGCAACGGGAATCCCCAGCAGCGGTTTTTGCGCGTGCGTTTCGCCGACTGCCAGTTTTTTGTCGGCGGCGTCGGCCTGCGCCAGCGCATCCGCCGCGTCATGACTGATGAAGGCGTGGATTTTTCCGTCCACGCGCTCGATTTGGCCGAGGCACGACTGCACGGCCTCGCGCGCGGAGACTTCCCGCCCCGCCAGTTTGGCGGCAAGTTCAGAAATGGTGAGTTGGTTCAACATGAGCGTCGGCGGTCGCGTTTTTATCCAGCCGCGGGAAAAGTGGCCGAGGCCGGGTCAAAAGACAAAACGAAACTTTGCTCACGTTTGCCTGTCTTCCGGCGGTGACGGCGTTTTTTCATCATCGGTTTGAAGGTTGGCGGACAAAATTCTTTCACCCGGCCAGCGGGACAGAAGAAAATCATTCAGGAAATAGGCCGCCGGCGCGTAGGCAAAGGCCGCCACCACGTCTATGAAATAATGGTAGCGCAGATAAATGGTGGCGCAGCACATCAGCGCGACATAAATCAGCGCGGGAACAAACGCCTTTTTGCGGTAGTTGCGCAGATAGAGACTCAAAAGCAGCGGGATGCCGACGTGCAGCGAGGGAAAACAATCGTGGCCGACGCGCCCGATGTTGATGATGTAATCCACGCTGCGGGTGAGCGCATGCCCGTGCAGGTCGCGGGTGTATTGGTCGGCAAAATATTTTTCCGGCCCGATGGCTGGCACCAGCAGGTAGCTGGTGATGCCCAGCAGAATGATGGTGAGATAGCCCATCATCACCCGGCGGAAGGCCTTTTCCTGTTTTCGCAAATATAAATACAGGCCGACGGTCGGCAGCGACAGGACGAACGAAAAATAAACGAGGCTTAAAAAATCGGTGACCCACGGGTTGATCCACGGTTCCAGCAGAAAGGACGGCTGATTGCCGAGCAGCGCGGCGTCAATTTTCGAAAGGACCGCGTCCGCCGTGTGCGGGTTCACCTTCAGCATCAGATTGCTGTAAAGCGAGTAGTAGCAGGCGCTCAACAGGAAGAAGGGAAACCAATCGCGGAAAATTTTCACCAGCGGCCGGAAAAAAGCGGCCAGATATTTCGCCGCATCGAAGTTTTCGCCGTCTCCGGTTTCCGGGGACGACAACAGTTCCAGCAGGCATTTCACGCCCAAAATGCCGATGGGCAGCAGGATGAAAATGAAGTCGTGCATCCCGAATTCGAACGTGTGGAAAAGCCGGGTCGCCAGAAAAAACACCAGCAGAGCGGAGGAAACGGCCACCGCCATGACGTTTTCCAGGCGGCAACGCAGGACGAATAGGAGGATTTTCCGGATCATGCGATTTATTTTTGGAGTTGCGCCCGCAGTTTGTCGAACCGGGATTTCCAGAATGGCGCGACGTCCGGCGGCGCGAATTTGTCGAGGAGCGCCCGCGCCCCGGCCTTGTCCCCGGCCGCCAGCTTGAGCGCGGCCATGACATACGCCTGGTCGGTTTCCGTGACTTCGACCTGCATGAACGGCTCCATTAACTTCGCCGCTTCCTGCGGCTGGTTTTGGTCCAGTTGAATGACCGCGAAGAGCTTGATGACACTCCAGCGATAGGTCGGGTCTAGGGACGCCTTTTCCATCAACGGCACCGCGTTGCTGGTCTGGTCGTGGAAAAAGTAATACAGCCCTTCGTAAAATTGCTCGAACGCGGGGCTCTCGCCCTTGCGCAACGCCTTCGCTTCGTCGAGCAAACGGGCGCCGTCGCGGGGTTTGTCCAGCCACAGCAGGCATACGCCCTCCGCGCCGAGCGCGTCGGCGCTTTTCCAGAAATACCCGGAAGTCTCGAACAGGGACAGCGCCGACACGAGCCGCTCCGCGCGAAACGCCTTCATTCCATAATACGAGTAAAGCAGGCTCATGCTGTGGCAAATCGAGGCGTAGCCGACGCCGCACGCAACGAGGGTGGCCACGCAGGCCAGCAGCAGGTTTTTGGGTTTATGCGCGGGAGAAACCTTGAACCACAACCGCCAGAGACGAATCGCCAGGACCGAGAACAGCAGCAGGGCGAAATACTTGCCCGCCTCGATGAGGACCACTTTGATCAACGCCGCGTATTCGCTGATGTTGGGCATGATGTCTTCGCGCCGCCGGTTCTATTTTGAAATGCCATTCCGGCGCGTTTGAATTTACTCCACGATTTTGGGCACGATGAACAGTCCGTTGGCCTTGGCGGGCGCGTTGCGCAGGGCGTCGTCGTGCGGGAGCGACGGGCGGACTTCGTCGGCGCGCGTGACGTTGACCATCGGCACGGCGTGGGCGGTCGGCTCAACGTCGGCCACGTCGAGTTCCTTCAACTTCTCGATGTAGCCGAGGATGTGGCCGAGTTGCGCGCCGAGTTTTTTCTCCTCGTCGGGCGTGAGATGCAGCCGCGCCAGATGCGCGACGTATTTGATGTCAATTTCAGCGGCAGCCATGCGCTGAAATTAAAGTCCAAAGTCCAAAGTTGAAAGCCCAAAGTCAAAAGCCCCGATCAATCCGAAGACCGCCATTCGTTTTGTCTTTGCCGGAAAACGCGCGGGTTTTGGCCGGATGAATGAATGTGTGGATTACGCTGAAAAATCCGCCATCATTTTACCTGCACTTTCAATAGGTTGGATTCAAGCTGAATCCAGCCGTCGTCACCGTCGCCAACATAGAAGCCTCGAGCAGCCTGGAGCGTGTAATCTCCCGGTCTGATGTTCTTTCCGAAAGATACCGGTAAGGTCCTCACATTTTGTTCCCCAGGGTATATCGCCCTTAAGTTTTGCATATGGGTCGTGATTGGGAGTTGAATAATGTCATATCTCTCTCCTGCACTGCCGGTTAGTGCAACATAAAAATCACCTGGCATACCAGTTTCATAAAATTTAACTTTATTTGTGGATGAATTCTTTATCACGGCCACAAGTGGAATTTCCGGACCGGCCTCCACAACACTGTTGGTCATCGTGATTGCCATCTGAACGCCTTGGACGCTCTCGCCCCAATTCGTGGCCGTTTGTGGGCCGTTCGTTTGAGCCATGCACAAGCTGATTCCCCCAAAAAAACAGACATATTGTTCCAAATATGTTTTTAATCATACTTGCTCATTCCTCATCAAACTTCCGTTTGAGTTTTTTCCGCTACTCCAGCCGCTTAAAAATCGTTTTGTGCTGCTGCTTTTCTCCCGGCATGGTCACGGCCACGTCCATCTTGTCGCCGTGAATTTGGACTTCGCAACTGACTGAAATCGCCGGCTGATTTGTATCGCCGGTGTTAACTTGCAGATTCATGTGGCTGCTGTCCGTGAAAGTGTATGTGCCGGTCGTTTCTTGTTCGAGAGATTGTGTGTTTCCCGGCGGCCCGGCAGTGATGTCCTGGGTGGTGATGACCGTGCCGTCTTTGCGAAATTCAACCCTCTCTTTCGACCCTTGCGCCTGCCATTTTCCGATGATGGCCGCGCTTGGCTTCTTTGAGCAGGACGACAGAACCAGGGCCGCACAGCAACTCAACAACGCAACGATCAGCAAAGAGGGAAACAGATTGCGCTTAAAGGATGGATTGTTCATGGGATTTATTCCTCATCAAACTTGCGTTTGACGAGGGCTTCGAGTTCGACGATGGCCTGGGGCGCGTCCGCGCCGCGAACGTGCAGCGTCAGTTTGCTGCCGGGGCCGGCGGCCAGCATCATCAGGCCCATGATGCTCTTGCCATTGATTTTTTCGCCGTCCTTTTCCACGAAAATTTCACACGCGAAGCGGTTGGCGGTCTTGACGAACAGGGCGGCGGGCCGGGCGTGGATGCCCAGCTTGTTGGCGATGGTCAACTCCCGTGTGAGGAACTCGCCATCCGGCAGTTTTTTCGCGCTCATCGGCTTGCTCATGCCATTCTAATTGAACGGACGCAATTCCACCACTGAATTTGTCATTTTGCCGGCGGCTGGCTGGCCGGACTCATGTGGGCAATCAGCCGGTCGTTCAATTCCTGCGCGGCGTTGTAGCCGGCCAGCTTCAGCTTGGTTTGGAACGCCGCGACCTCGATGAGCCGCGCCAGATCGCGTCCCGGCCGCACGGGAATGACAATGTGCGGAATGTCCACGCCGAGCACCTTGACGAATTCCTGCTCAATGCCGATCCGGTCCACATCGCCGACTTCGCTCCAGGCTTTCAGAGCGACGACGAGGTCGAGCCGTTTTTCCTGGCGGATGCTTTTGATGCCGAACATGGCGGCGACGTTGATGATGCCGATGCCCCGGATTTCCATGTGGCTGCGCGTCAATTCGGAACTGGTGCCAATGACCTCGCGCCCGTCCTGCAA
>Ga0181520_10013095_pt1 | contig 10530 bp, 9 predicted proteins | sample PEATcosm2014_Bin_29_FD_132451 | JGI IMG/M metagenome (GOLD analysis project Ga0181520, IMG submission 132451) | Peatland microbial communities from MTU Mesocosm Facility, Houghton, MI, USA - PEATcosm2014_Bin02_30_metaG | ecosystem: Environmental > Terrestrial > Soil > Wetlands > Peat | place...
ATCTCAGCACTACTCCGCGGCTCTAAATATGGCGTCCGTTCACGCGTTAATTCAGTAGCCAAAAGCCGCGGAGGAAAGCAAACGACGCGCACCTCCGCGCTACGGCATGCGGCCCCGGATTCTCAGCAGCACCTATTGGGGCGGGTATAGCGCGCTTCGATTTGGGAGAGGAAGAAATCATCGCGGCTGATGGGAGTCAGGCCGGCGCGATTGGCCCATGCCAGGTAGCGATCGTAATCCCTTTCTCCCGAGGCTTCCCGCAAATACTCCCAGATTGTCAAGCAAACTCTTTTCCAACCTGCCATATTTCGCCCCGCCTTCTACCGAGTTTTACGAAATAGGGTAACGAACAGCTTTCGTAGCGCGGGCGTCACGCCCGCTGTGGCGTGGGCATCTTGCCCACGCTGGGCGGGAGCGGGACGCTCCCGAGACAGCGGGCAGGATGCCCGCGCTACGTCGGCATTTGTCACTATAATTTGCACCATCAGTAGACGTCGATGGGGAAATAACCCTACAACATTTCCGACGCCTCCGAAGGGACAAATCTTGAAACGGTGACGACCGACTCCTTCAGGACCGGCCGCTTGCGGCGTGTGGCGTATAACCACCAATGGCGGGCGGACTCCGCCAGAATCACAACGACGAGGACAGCAAAAATGCCCGTCACCGCGGCATCTAGCCGATCGTTGAAAATCAGGCGCGAGGTGGCGGCGGCCTGAGCGGCGGGGATGGTTCCCGAGGCAACCTGCGCCGCGAGGACCCGAGCGTGAGAGAGGAATCCGATGCGCGGGTTCTCCGCAAAGATCTTCTGGTAACTCGCCGTCATGGTGACGGCGCAAAGCCAGCCCAGTGGCACGAACGTGACCCAGGTATAACGCCATTTGTCCATCTTGATCAGGATGGTGGTGCACACGCACAAGGCTACCGTCGCCAGTAGTTGGTTCGAAATCCCGAACAGCGGCCAGAGGCTGTTGATCCCCCCGAGCGGGTCGGTGACGCCCTGGTAGAAGAAGTATCCCCAAGCGCCGACGATCAGGGCGCTCGAGAGAATGATGCCGGGGTACCAACCGGTTCTGCCCAGCGGCTTCCAGAAATGCCCGAAGGCCTCCTGCAACATGAAGCGGCCCACGCGCGTTCCGGCGTCAATGATGGTGAGAATGAAGAGGGCCTCAAACATGATCGCGAAGTGATACCAGATGGCCATCACCGCGCGGCCGCCCAAAACGTGCGCAAAGATCTGCGCCATGCCGACGGCGAGTGAGGGTGCTCCTCCCGTGCGATTGAACAGGGTGAGCTCACCGACGCGTGCGGCGAGGTCCGCCATTTGCGCCGTGGTCACCGGAAATCCCCAGCCGGAAATGGTGGCGACCGCGGCGGCGGGCCGAGCTCCCACGATTCCTGCCGGACTGTTCACGGCGAAATACGTGCCGGGTTCCAGAACCGCAGCCGCCACCATCGCCATTATGGCCACGAACGATTCCATCAACATGCTTCCGTACCCAACTAGCCGTGCATGACTTTCCTGGCTGAGCAGTTTCGGGGTGGTGCCAGATGAGATCAACGAATGGAATCCGGAAATGGCGCCGCACGCGATGGTAATGAAGCAGAAGGGGAAGATCTTTCCGGCGAAAATGGGGCCAGTCCCATCCACAAAGCGCGTGAAGGGCGGCAGGAGCATTTGCGGATGGGCAGCTAGAATTCCCACGGCCAGAAGGAAGATGACGCCGAGCTTGACGAAGGTGCTGATGTAACCGCGCGGGGCCAGCAGCAGCCACACGGGCAAGACGGAAGCGGCGAAGCCGTAGATGATCACCATGAGAGCGAGCGCCGGCCCGGCATATGTAAACAGCGGCGCGGCGGTGGGTGAATCCGCGATGTAACGCCCTCCCAGCACCGCCACCAACACCAGCAGAAAGCCGATAATGGAAGTCTCGAGCACACGCCCGGGACGCAGGTAGCGAACGTAGATTCCCATCAGCACGGCGATGGGGATGGTCATGGAAACGGTGAACAATCCCCAAGGACTGGACTTGAGCGCGTTGACCACCACCAGCGCCACCGCGGCCAGGAGGATCACGAGAATGCATAGCACGGCGAACATGGAGGTAAATCCGGCGGCGGCGCCGATTTCCTCCTTGGCCATCTGGCCAAGAGATTTTCCGTCGCGGCGAATCGAGCAGAATAGCGTGACGAAATCCTGAACCGCGCCGCCGAGAACGCCGCCGATCACGATCCAGAGTGTGCCAGGCAAGTACCCGAATTGGGCGGCGAGGATGGGTCCGACGAGCGGACCCGGGCCGGCAATCGCCGCAAAGTGCTGCCCGAACACTACCCATTTGTTGGTCACAACGAAATCGCGGCCGTCTTCCAAGCGCTCCGCCGGGGTGGCGCGGCGGTCGTCTAACTGCACCACCCGGAAGGCCAAAAACCGGCTGTAGAAGCGGTATCCGAGCATGTAGATGCAACCCGCCGCGACGACCAGCCACACGGCGTTCAAGTGCTCCCCGCGCGTGGAGGCGATGACTCCAAGCGACAGGGCCCCCACAAGTGTGACGAGTACCCAAACGAGTTTCTTCGGCATGCTCATAAGATTTGCCAAGTTTGTTGAAGCCGCCCCGAAGATGCAGAAGAAAATATAGCATGAGTGAACGAGGCAGCGAGCGCGGGAATCCATCGCCGGAACGGTACGTGGCGCGGGCATCTTGCCCGCTGTCTCGGGAGCGTCCCGCTCCCGTAAGCGCGCGGGCAGGATGCCCACGCCCCAGCGGGCGAGACGCCCGCGCTACGAACAGAGTTCGTCACTATATTTTGCAGGCCTCAATAGGGCCGAGGGGAAGAGTCCTCAGGACGAGTGGCGGTGAACTCATGAAGCAAGAAACTTGCTGATATCGTTCAGCACCTGCTGAAACATCTCCGGGGTCAGGCGGCCCGTCTGAGTGTTTTGTTGGCTGGGGTGGTAAGAACAGAAAAGGCGTGGTGGAACGGCGGGTGGATGCAAACTCGCCGAATGTGAAAAGACCGCGGGCAGCGTAAGATTTGTACCGTGGGAAAAGACTAACGTCGAGCGGCGGGGGAATCCCTCGCGCTTGGCGAACACTCGCAGGTAAGCCTCGAACGCGATGCGCCCCAGCACCAGAACGGCGCGCACACGCGTTAAGATTTCCAGTTCCCTCTCCAGAAAGGGCTGGCAATTGCGCAATTCTTCAGGGCTCGGCTTGTTCTGGGGCGGCGCGCATCGAAGCGGCGCGGTGATGTAACAGTTGCGAAGTTCGAGACCGTCGGTTCGATCGCGGGAAGTGGGCTGGTTCGCAAAACCCGCTTCGTAGAGGCCGCGATAGAGGAATTCGCCCGAGCGGTCGCCCGTAAACATCCGCCCCGTGCGATTGGCGCCATGCGCTCCGGGCGCCAAGCCGAGGATCAGGAGTTCGGCCCGCGGGTCGCCGAAGCTCGGCACGGGCTTCCCCCAATAATCGCAATCGCGATACATGCGCCGCTTTTCTTTGGCCACTTTCCGGCAGTAGGCAATCAGGTTCGGGCAGCGAGTGCAGGCAATCCCCTGCCGCTGGAGCCGGGCGAGTTCACGAGAGGCGTTGGGCATGAATTCCGGTTCTCTTCTTACGGCAGGTTACCATGAGTCTGAGGCTCGCCACGATGGATGACGAAACGCGAAGCGCTTTGGAGTGCGGCCGCGAAGCTGCCGCTTTTGCTTTAAATCCATGCCGTTGATTTGCCAGTTTCCAATTCGGCGAAAGGGTCAAGGCGGTACCGCCGCTACCGAAGCGAGGACGGCGCTTGGTGCCGCCGCACCCAAAGCGGCAGGTTCGCGGCCGCAGTCCAAAGTGCCTTCGGCACAGTTAATTTCATTCCGGCGAGGACTTCTTCGCCATCGCCAAAATGGCATTCCAATGGGCATCGGAAACGGGCATCACGGAAAGGCGCGGCATCCGCACGAGATCAAAATTCTTGAACGCACTGGATTTCTTGATTTCATCGAGGGACACCGGTCGGGCCAGTTTTCCCTTTGCCTGTAAATCGATCACCACCAAGCGCGCATCTTTCTGCTGGGGATCAGGATAGGGATCGCTCACGGCCTCCGCCAGTCCCACGGCCGCACGTTCGTCGCCGGTGTGATAAACCATCACCTGGTCGCCGCGCCGCACGTTGCGCAGGTTTTTGAGCGCCAGATTATTTGAGATGCCGTCCCAAACGGTTCTGCCGTCGCGCTCGAGGCCAAGAAAAGAGTAGTGTTCGGGATCGGATTTGAGCAACCATTTCGCCGCCATGGTATCCTCTCTCTTTCGTTCTGATCTGCGGTAATGAACGGATGTTATTGTACGGGAAATCACCTGGGTCTGCACAGAGTGTCATAGTCGGTTGTCATCACCTGTTCGTGCGCCGTGCTGCCGTAGGCCGTAGCGGCGAGTTTACCTCGCCATATGGCGGCGGAAGCCGCCATCGAACGATCGTGCGGAGGGTACCAGAGACCCAGATCATCTGTATCGATTTGCACTGGATTGCATCTAAAGACTGCTGGAGGTAAAAGGAGAAGACTATGGAAAAGGTTCTACATGTTCAACCCGCCGATTGGCAGGGACTCGAGACAAGCGCCAAGCCGGTGTTCCTGGACTTTTGGGCGGAGTGGTGCGGTCCGTGCAAAATGCTCGGGCCGACGTTCGATCGGCTCGCGGAGAAGTATGGCGAGCAGATAACGTTCGCCAAGGTCAACGTGGACGAGATGCCTGATGTTGCCAACAAGTTCGGGATCAGGTCGATTCCCACGCTGGTCTTACTGCAAGGCGGCAACGTGGTGGAGAAAGTGGTGGGGCTGCGGTCAGAGCAGGAACTCGCACAAGTGCTCAGCCGCTTCGCAACCGGCAACGGCAATAGGTAATCTCTCGTCCGCCTGACCCCTCCTGTGCCGGGAGGATGGAGCAGGCGCCCCCACAAAAAGCAAGGGTGCCCCGACTGGAAGGGCACCCTGAGTTCTCGCCAAAGGCGGTCAAGCCCCGTCGCGGCCCTTGTGTCTATGTCCCGGGCCGTTGGCCAAGCACATTCGTCGTGTTGGGGAAGAAACCCTTCGGCGTACTCATATAGCCCGAGATCGTGTCTTTGCCTAGTTTATTGACCACCAACTCCAGTGCACTCGAGGCCCCCTGCACGTAGAAGAACACAGGCTCGTTCATCGCCTTGTTGCTGCGCTCAGTCCTCTTATCGTCAAAGAGCAGGAACACGCTGAAGACATTGCGTTTGGGGTCGGTCTTTTCCAATTGCAAGGTCACCGTTCCCAGTTTCTGTTGGGCTTTCTTGTTGGGCAAGGTAAATTCAAAATAGTCGCGATCGGTCTTGTGCGCCAGGGTAACCAACTCGTCGTGAGTTTTGGCGATGGCGCCATTCAACTCACCCTTCGTCCCCGTGAGGGCATTGGCAAACTCGGATTTGGTGTTGGATAAATCCTGCTTGGTTCCTTCCAAATCCGTGCTCAGGCCGCCGATCTTGGCGTTGGAGTCCGCCTGAAGTTTGTTCACCTCATCGGCGCTGGCCTTCTCCGCGATGGCTTTGTTCAATTGCGATACCGCGGCCTGCTGTTGTTTTTGGACTTGCGTGGCCAGGTCGTGGGCACGGGCAAGTTCCGCTTGGGTCATGCCTAGCTTCTCCTGGGTGACCTGGAATTGGCCCTTCAGTTGTGCGTCGCGCTCGTCGCTGGAGTCCAGGCGCCGGGTGATCAGATTCATCGCGTCCGCCTGCTTCGTCGAATAGTCGTTAAACTGCGAGCGGGCCATCAGCACCAACACCAGGTTAGCGATGGCGAGCACACCCACCGCCGCTAACAGCCACGGCAGCGCTTTCCCGCCGCCTGTGGCAACGGCTTGCTGGGGTTGCTGGACCAAAACGTATTGCGGGACTCCGGGTTGGGTCGCCGTGGGGACCGCCTCGGGGGAAGGCACTTCGCGGGTGGGCGCATCGTTCAAACCAAACATCGAGTGGCCAGGACTAGGATCTTTGTCAGCCATACGTTCTCCTCTGTTTGCGGATGCCGGTTCATGCGAACCGCCGTTTCAACTTAATCTTTGATGCCGCTTTCGCCTCGTAGGATTTAACTGTAAAGGCATTTTAACTTTTTGAGAACATGCACAGTATCCCATTAAACGCATACGGGTACAAGCGCTGGGTCGTGGTGTCATTTGGAAGTGCCACGGGCGTCCCGCCCGTGAACGGTCACGGCCAAGATGGCCGTGCCACAGCAAATGACACCATTCCCAAGCCTGGTGAAGGCGCTGACAAACGGTTGTCGTGGGCGATTGATGTGGCTGCGGCTTAACGCCGCGATGGCGAGGTAAACTCGCCGCTACGTCTTGAACCCCAACGCCTGTCAGGCGCGGGTTTGAATCAGCGCCACGGCATCAGCTCGGATGGCTTCACCGCGGCCGACGGCGTCTACGCCTTCGCCCGTCTTGGCTTTAACGCTCACCTGGCTGGGATTAAGCGCGAGAGCCGCGGCCACTTTCTTTTCCATCAGAGCAATGTGCGGCGCCAGCTTGGGCCGCTCCAACCCCACTGTCGCGTCTATATTAATGATGCGATGCCCGGCGGAGTCGAGCAACTCGCGGACGTGGCGCAGGAAGACCAAGCTGGAGGCGTTTTTCCACTGGGGAGAAGAGTTGGGAAAGTGGCGGCCGATGTCACCCAGGTGTGCCGCGCCGAGCAAGGCGTCGCAGATGGCGTGGGACAGAACGTCACCATCCGAGTGGCCCACCGGACCTTTGTCGAACGGAATTCGCACTCCCCCCACGATCAGCTTGCGACCCGGCGCCAGTCGGTGAAGGTCGTTGCCGATTCCCACTCGGCTCCCTGGGTCGAGATGTGGGACTTGGCTCGGCAACAGGCGTTTCGAGACACTGAGCGGGGACAAAATGCCGCTCGCACTCGGTTTTCGCGTGCGGAGCGAGGAGGTCATTTTGTCCAAATCAGGCGTCATCCCGGATGAGTTCGCGCTCTTGCGCGATGTAGAGGCGGGCCAAGGGCAGGTCCGAGGGTTTGGTAATCTTAACGTTCCGGTCCGAGCCCATCAGGACCTTCACTTCGTGGCCGTTGTGCTCGACCAAGCTCGACTCGTCGGTGCCGTAATAGCCTTCCCCCAGGGCGCGGTCAAATGCTTGACGCAAAAGGTCATAGCGAAAAGCCTGGGGTGTCTGGGCCAAAACAATACGCTCGCGGGGGATGGTTCCCAGAATGGTCTGCCGCTCGACCTTCTTGACCGTATCGACGCTGGGAATGCCCAGAATCGCCGCCCCGTCCTCGCGCGCAGCCTCCACGATCTGGCGAATCATGGCGAGTTCGATGAACGGGCGCACCGCATCGTGTACCACTACGATCTGCGTTTCCTCCGGCGCCTGATCGAGGCACCGAGCCACGGTTTCCTGCCGCGAGGCCCCTCCCGCCACCAGCCTCACGCTCTTGCCAAAATGCTCCGTCGAGATCTCGCTCGAGGCTCGATCCATGTCTTCCGGCCGCACGCCCAGGAAGATCTCGTTGATCGCGTCGGAAGCAGCAAATTTCCTGAGGGTGTGAACGAAGATCGGCACGCCTTCGAGGGAAAGAAATTGTTTGGGTGTGGCTCCTCCCATCCTCAAGCCCGTACCCGCCGCCGGAATGATGGCTAGAACGCTCATAGCGTCTCCCTCGGCACGCGCCACGACGCGTGGGGATCCGTTCCCACACCCTCATTTCGCCCCCGGGGTGGGAACGGAAAGGCGACGGAGCGCACCCGGCCTCCGTTGCCCAATTAGCCTTGAAAACTCCGCCTACTGGTGGACCGCCTCGACCAAAGCCCGCCGTTCATCGTACTTGCCGAAGATCATTTTCCCCGCCGTGGTCTGCAAAACGCTCGTCACGGAAATGTCGATGGTCTTGGAAATCATTTTCTTGGCGTTGTCCACCACCACCATCGTGCCGTCGTCAAGGTAGGCCACTCCCTGGTTGTACTCCTTGCCTTCCTTCAGGATGAACACCCGCATGATCTCGCCGGGCAGCACGACGGGCTTCAGAGCGTTAGCCAGTTCGTTGATATTGAGCACGGGCACGCCCTGAAGCTGCGCAACCTTATTAAGATTGAAATCGTTGGTGACGATTTTCCCTTCGTAAGCCCGCGCCAGCTCGATGAGTTTCAAGTCGACCTCGCGGACCTGGGGAAAATCTTCCTCGGTAATCTGCACGGTAATGTTGGCCATTTTCTGCATGCGCGCGAGGATGTCCAACCCTCTCCGACCGCGATTGCGCTTCAGGGGATCGGAGGAGTCGGCGACCAACTGCAATTCCCGCAATACAAACTGGGGAATCACCAGCGTTCCGTCAACGAAGCTCGTTTCGCAAACGTCGGCGATCCGGCCGTCGATGATAACGCTGGTATCGAGTACTTTGTAATTCTTGCGCGGCGCCTTTTCCGTTGTAAAAAGCCCGCCCAACGCGCCAAGATTGAGCAAGTCGCCTTTGTTAGCGCCCAGCACCAATCCCACATACGCCATCAAGAGCAATAAAGTTACCTGGAAAAACGAATTCGCCGCTCGGTCAATTGCCGTCAAGCTCAGCAGATGGCTGATCATGAAGGCGCCGAGAATACCCAGTATCGACCCGAAAGCCGCACCCATCAACCGCTTCAGGCTCGCTTTTTCCAGGCGAATCTCAAAAACAATGAAGAAAATCCCTAAAGCCAACCCTAAAAGTGCAGATTTGAGTTCGGTAAAGCCAAAAGGATGAAGATGCATTGCTGCGGCGGAAATGATGATAACAAATAGGACGCGGATTGCTCCCATTTCCCACGACATGAGGCCTGCCCTCCTTCCGGAACCAGCTCACCAGAGTCCACATGATTGTACCGGCCCCCTCTTCGCTCGCGGTATATCACAGGGAGTATACCATCCCCTCATGCGGAGGGAAAAGCAAGTTAATTAGGCGGGTGTTTACTTACTCATAAAGGTTTTAGAGGGAGTTAGCCGCCTCCAGGTGGATGTAGGGCCGGGCGGTGCCCGCAATAAAGAGAATCCCGACGTTCGCTCACCGGCGAGCTTTCGCCTTAATGACAATGGGCGTGCCCAGGAAGCCGAACCTCTCCCGGATGCGGTTTTCGAGGAATCGCTCGAAGGAAAAGTGCAGCTTGCCGGAGCGGTTGGTGAAGGCGATAAAAATGGGCGGCGCCACTCCCGCCTGAGTGAAGTAGTAGAGCCGCGTGGGCTTCCCCGCCGGTGAGGAAACGCGTTCGAAATCCACTTCCTCAAGAAACCGGTTCATCTCCGCCGTGCTGACGCGAAGCTGGCGGGCCTCGGCGACTTGCGCGATCGCCTTCAGCAGGTTCCCCAACCGTTGTCCGCGCAGCGCGGAGATAAAAACGATGGGCGCGTAATCAAGGTACTTCATGCGATCCCGAATTTCCTCGGTGAAGTCCTGAGTGGTAGTGGGCCCCTTTTTGATCGCGTCCCATTTGTTCACCACAATGATAACCGAGCGCCGGCTCTCGTGCGCGTATCCGCCGATGTGCGTATCGAGGGCGCTCACGCCTTCCTCCGCGTCGAGAATCAACAGGGCCACGTCCGCGTGCTCAAGATGCTTGCGCGCCTGAATGACGCTGAGCTTTTCCGCCAACAACTTGGTTTTGCCCTTGCGCCGGATGCCTGCGGTGTCCACAAAGCGAAAGTGCAAACCGTCAAGCTCCACTTCCGCGTCCACGGCGTCGCGCGTAGTTCCCGGCACGGCCGAGACAATCGAGCGCTCCTCCTTTAGGAGCTGATTGAGCAGGGTGGACTTTCCCACGTTGGGCCGGCCAATGATGGCCACGTGAATCGGGTGATCGGGGGAGCCGGGAGTCGGACGATCGTGAATCGGGGGATCAGGGGATTCAGGCATCGGGCGATCGGGTGATCCGGCGATCGGATGATCGGACGGCGGGCGTTCGGGCGGCGCCGCTTCTGCCTCAGTGTCCACCGAAGAAGCGGTGGCGGGCCCACGGTTCTTGTGTACCCGTCGAGGCTCATCCTCGACGATGGCGCTGTGGGTAAATCCTGCTGTGATGTGGTCGAGCAGATCGTCCAGCCCCAGGCCGTGCTCGGCGGAAATTGGAAAGATATGCTTGATTCCCAGGCGGTGAAACTCCCCCGCGAGCGGCTTGTGCTGCTCCGCGTCAACCTTGTTCACGACCACGGCCAGGGGCTTCCCGGTGCGGCGCAAGAGTTGCGCCAATTCTTCATCCAGCGGCACCACGCCTTCGCGGCCGTCCACCACTAGAATCAGGTGCGCGGCTTCCTCGATGGCCACCTTCGCCTGGCGATATATTTCAATGGGGATCAGTTCTTTGTCCGACGGGATAATCCCCCCGGTGTCGATCACTTCAAAAGGCATGCCCAGCCACTCGGCGCGAGCGTACAAGCGGTCGCGAGTCATTCCGGGTTCATTGCCCACCAGTGCCCGGCGCTGCTTGCATAGCCGATTGAATAAAGTGGACTTGCCTACGTTAGGGCGGCCGAGTATCACGATGCGAGG
>Ga0181520_10013096_pt1 | contig 10529 bp, 12 predicted proteins | sample PEATcosm2014_Bin_29_FD_132451 | JGI IMG/M metagenome (GOLD analysis project Ga0181520, IMG submission 132451) | Peatland microbial communities from MTU Mesocosm Facility, Houghton, MI, USA - PEATcosm2014_Bin02_30_metaG | ecosystem: Environmental > Terrestrial > Soil > Wetlands > Peat | place...
CCATGGAGCACCTCGCAGCAGCGATTCAGGTGCTCGACAAGGAATCATAACAGATTCATCCGATTCAACAATTTTCTGTGCTGATCGCCAAGCAGAGTCAGTCGCTTGTGGGTAATTGAAAGCTTCACCGGGCGCTTACATGAGACGCTGGATGTGGCGAGAGCTTATAGCGCTCAATGAACGCCCGACTTTTTCAGCTTCAACGCCCAAGACGAACTGCAATATCGGGGGCGGCTCAACGCCTCGCGCGTACAGCCCGTGCCAAACGCTCGCCACGACCTGTTCGAAGCGATGAAGCAGGTAGCCGAGACCGGCCACGGCCCCGTCGAGCAAGTACCCTCGATGGGTTGTTCGATCAAGTGGAAGGATTGAGGGCACTGAGCCTATGCGCTGACAGGCGTCGCCAAAGGCACCGACGTTTATCTTTTCTTCTTCGGCATAATGATCATGGCCGAAATTGCGCGCGAGGGCGGCCGATCAAATAAGCGAGCATGGCGAAGGGTGCGGTCGCGGATATTAAATGCGAGTCGCTCACGGTCTTCGACTGTTGCTCGGCATTTAGGTAGAACTACGGGAGACGGCTTTTGCACGCCGGCTTTAATGCTAGCAGTTGGCCACCTTTAGCGCAGCCCGCGCTCCCCTATTGGACGACAGATGCGATCATTACAAAATATCTGAAGTCTCCTGGCCCGTCGGTGCAAACATGACCTGCATTGACCCGCGCCGGATGCGAGTGGCCACGCAGGTAGCGCCGCGGCTCATGATGCGCACTTCGCTTAGCGTGGGTGGCGTTTCGGCATTGCTCCTTGCCGCTACGCTGACGGTCGCTACCGCTGCTGACATTGTGACGAAGGCCCCGCCGCCCGGGGCGCCGACCGCGCCAGCTGCGTGCGGCAGCATTTGGGATTTTATTGTCACGAGCTGCCCATTGAGTTGGTACGGCATTACGATCTACGGCACCGTGGACGCGGGTGTGACTTGGCAGAGTCACGGCACACCGTTCAACGGATTATTACCCGCTGGAGTGGACTATCTCATCTCGAAGAACAGCAATCGGGCGCTATGGAGTCCTGCCAACAATGCGATGAGTCAGTCAAACATTGGAGTTAAGGGACGCGAAGAATTTGCTCCCGGCTGGGCCTTGGTTTTCGATCTCCAGGCCGATTTCAATCCCTATTCCTTGCAGCTCTCCAATGGACCGGGATCACTCGTCCAAAACGCCGGCGTTCCCCTCCCGAGCCAAACCGGAAATGGCGATTCGAGCCACGGGGGACAATTTTACAATGGGCTGGGCTATATAGGCGTCAGTTCATCGACCTATGGCACCCTGACAGTTTTTCGGCAGAACACCCTCAGATTGGACAGCGTTATTGCCTATGACCCGATGAGTGGTTCGAATGCATTCTCGCCGATCGGCTTCTCCGGAGGAGCCTGCGGAGCTGGCGACACCGAAGATTGCAGAATGACCACATCTTTGAAATATCGTGTCGATATTGGCCAGTTCCGCGCGGCGACGTTTTGGCAATTCGGTGGCTATGCGCAGAACAATGGCGCGAACGGCGCCTATCAGTTTCAGGCGGGAGGCGACATTTCCAACCTAGCGAAGGGCGTGCTTTCGCTCGATGCAATCTACAGCCACGTGATAGATGCCGTTGCGCTAGGGCTGGCCGGGAACCCCGTGGGACCAGGTGGCAATCCATTACCGCCATTCCTTCCGCAGGTTCTTACTGCGACGATCTCCGATGATACTAGCATGATGCTGCTCGCCAGATACACCAATGGGCCAATCAAATTGTATGGTGGCTACGAATGGATTCAATCCGCGCCTCCCAGCAGCCCCCAGACCGCTTTTACTGATATCGCAGGAGATGCCATATGCATTGGCTGTGCCACCATCAACAACACGAATATCAACAATACGGCCTTCGCCGCTCACGATAGGCTTTTTCAGGTTTTCTGGACTGGGACAAAGTACGCCATCATCAACAAGTTGGATCTGATGGGCGGCTATTATCATTTCAATCAGAACAACTTTGGAGCTGGCGCACCTTGCAATACCGCTGCCAAGGCGACTTGCAGCGGAACGACGGATGCCGTTTCATTCGCCGTGGATTGGAGGTTTGCGGCGAAGTTTGATGCTTACGCCGGCTTCATGTTCTCGCAAGTCAATAACGGAAGGGCTAACGGTTACCTCAATCGCAATACAATCGATCCCGCGGTCGGTCTTCGCTTCCAATTCTGACGAAATGCGCAGCTCCTTGCAGGCAGCAGAAATGCAGCCGTGCTCGCTTGGGGGCCTGGCGCTCAATTTCAAGGCACAGAATAAATTGCTGCGATCGCCGGCGATACCGACGAATCCTATGTGCCTTCCCATGTTGCCGGACGAGGCTAATGCTGGCAGAACATTGAGAGTCCCGAAGACATTCGAGGAGACCGTGCGCTTTTCTACCAGTCATCTCCGCGAACTTGTGCGCAAGCGCGAATTCTACGCCGGTGGCTTGCTCATTTTGTTGGGCCTGGGCATCACCCTGAAAGGGATGACCTACCAAAGGGGCGACCTCACCCACATGGGGCCCGGCTTTTTCCCGATGGCCCTCGGCATTCTTCTGATACTCGTCGGCGATTACTATCGCGGCGACGTCGTTCTCGTTGCCCGAAGATGACGGCGTAACGGATCGCACCATTCTCCCCGAAAATCCGTGCTCGGACAGAACTTCGGGATGATGCCTGGAACATTCGCCTGTGTATTCGTGTCTGCACTTGGTGATCGCGGATCAACCGCGCGAGCCGACCATTTCAACTACCTGCATTCGTTAGGTGCCAAGGTCGTCTTCGCCGGTGCCTTGTTCGGGGACGCGAACATATGGACGGCTCATTGATGGTAGTGGAAGCAGCTTCGCTAGAAGAGGCGAAGGCGCTTGTGAGCGGCGGTCCCTTCGTCGTTCGAGGTGTTTACGGTAGCTATGAGGTCAAGCGCTGGAACTGGTCTGTGAACAACCCGACAGCTCGCGGACAGCAGTCTTCCGCGGGTTGAGGGCAAGCCACGATGAGCGCGCACCGCCGCGATCTGCGAGCGCGTTCGCCTGCCGATCAATATCTCGGCCTGCCCTGCATACGGGCGCATCAAGTTTCGATGTTTGAGCGCCGGCCGCGGCGATCACTGGCTAAAGATCAAGAACCCGGCGGCACCGGCAGTGAAGCGCGAGAGCGAGGAGGATTGGAAGTGACGGAACGTATTTCAACTACATCAGTTAGGCTGGAGAGGACGACCCGCCCCCCGATGTCCCCCGACACCCCAGGGTCGCCCATCCCCAGATGCCTAACAGTCTGAGGGAACATACTTCCAAGCACCCCGAGCCAACACCGCTCGGGGTTCTTTTTTGTGGCAACACGATGCCACAGCGAGATTATCCCCTGCGGCGGATGGTGCCGTCGATTGAGGGTGTCGAATGTCGTCTCGGGTAGATCACTTCGTGTTCACGTTCGACCGTGTATCCGATCGGCTCACAACGTCGCGCCCTGTCGTCTACGAGAGTAGTTCCGAGGCTGAGGAGGCCGCCAAAGTGAATGCATCAGAGCATGCGGGCGCATTGGTGCTGGCACTGACTTTGGATCAGCAAACCGGCGATTCGCTTGAGGCAAAGGTGCTGCGCGTTTTTGGAGAGTTCAATATGGCGGCCGTCATTGGCACTTTTGGCGAGGACTAACGCAGATGCCACCACGCCGCTTCCGGCGCCGCGCTCAGTGCGCACCAGGACTTGTACTCGGCGCGCTTGGCGAGACGGGTGTTTCGTTTGCTTGAGGCACAGTATTTGGGGTCGATGGATTGATGTTCGGCGTTGGCGGCGACGGCGCGGGCCTGGGAACCGCTCGACCTTAGCCGCTATTTTCTTGTGATCCCGGACGCTATCGGCGCTGCGGAATCAAACAAACCATCGGACGGATTGCAGGGCCAAATTCGCACCACTAGCTGCGGTCCTCGGCTTGTTGTTAGTCCGCAGAAGGCTCCCGCAGGCGCGGCGCGGCGCGAAATTGTCCCGGCGCGGCTCCGTAGCGTCGCCGGAACGCACGATAGAAATGTGTGAGGTCGGAAAACCCGGCCGCGTAAGCGGTGTCGGTGACGGTCGCGTGCCGCGCCCGGGGATCGGCGAGCTGCCGCGCCGCCCATGCAAGGCGGCGGTCGGTCACATATTTGGTCAGGGTCTGGCCGGGGCCATGCTGCTCGAACAGCTTATGGACGTAGCGCGGAGAGATGCCGTGGACCGCCGCGATCTGGGCGGCACCGAGTTGCGGGTTGCGAAAGTTGCGCTCGATGTGATTGCTCACGAGCTGGAACAAGACGCCCGAACGCGATTCCAGCGAAGCCGTGGCGGCTGACGATGACGCGCAGGCAAGGCGCGCCACCTCGACGGTTGAATCAAACAGCGCGGCGGCCGCTTCCGGTGAGAGCTGCGCCTGCTGTGCGAATAGCCGCACCGCTTCGCGCAGGAGCGCTCCGAACGCCGGATGATCGGACACCACGACGGGGCGCGCCGGTCCGGCACAGCCGAGCCGCTGCCGGAAGGTTTCGCCTCTCGTCAGCAGCGTCGTCACTGCAAAGCGCGGTTCGCCCGCATGGACAAGCTCGAACGGATCCGCGCCGGAGAACAGGACCACGTCGCCGGCACGGGCTGTCACCTCTGTGCCGTTCTGCGTGACGCTGCAGCAGCCTCTTGGGTCATGGAACAGGTAGAACCAGTCGTCCGGGGCGTGTGCGACCTCGCGCGACGTGCGGGCGAGGCGGTGCGTGATCGCCTCGACCCGGTTGACGAAGCCGCCGCCAGCCACGCGCGATTCGACGCGCGCCGAGAATCCGGCCCGCTCGTTGGCCGCGACCCGCGGCACCACGGGGTTGAAAGCGACGCACATCGCGTCGTGGTAGTATGCATAGGCCTCGCGCTGCTCGACGTCGCGCGTGTCCCATACCCGCGACAGGGCGGATGGCGGCGCCTTGTTGCCCGCCGTCGCTGACGTTGTTTCGCGCGTGCCCAATCGGTTGCTCCCCCGGGGAATGCGCTCTCGCGGAGCATGTTCTCTGTCGTCCAGAACCGTTCCCGCCTGACCAAGTCAATCGGCGGATACTCCTTCAATCTCATAGCAACGTGATCGGCTGTCAAGCAGCGGCAGAATGCAGACGGGAGAGAGCAGTTGGTACAGGAGACGCAGGATCGGTTCGTCGATGTGGGCGGCGTGCGGACACGGTACTGGTAGGTGGGCGACAGCGGGTCGGCGGTCGTACTGCTAGCTAAAAGGATTTAGAGGAGCCCAATGTCCGGAAAATCAGATCAACGGGATTTACTCGTCGAGACCGAATGCGGCACCGTCCAGGGCGTTGTCGCAGACGGTGTCCGGACGTGGCGCGCGATCCCCTACGCGGCGCCTCCTATAGGTGCGTTGCGCTTTCAGGCACCGCAACCCACCACTCCGTGGAAAGGCGTGCGCGAGGCGGCTGAGTTTGGTCCCATCCCTATACAGCGACGTGGCTTCGAGCATGTTGCAGGAGCCGGTAAGACGACTCCGATCTCGGAAGACTGTCTTACCATAAATGTCTCGGCTCCTCTGTCGCGTCAAGCCGATCCCCGACCGGTCGTTGTATGGATCTATGGTGGTGCATTCGTGTTCGGCGGCTCTCGCGGGCCTCTCTATCGGGGTGACATGCTGGTGAAGAGCGGCAACGTCATCTTCGTTTCGTTTAACTATCGAATTGGCGCTTTTGGGCTTTCCGATTTTCGCAGATGGTCCACGCCGGACAACCCGATCCACTGCAACAACGGTCTGCGCGATCAAGTTGCGGCTCTAGCTTGGATTCGACGGAATATCTCGGCGTTCGGAGGCGACCCCGAACAAGTGACCATAGTTGGCGAATCCGCAGGAGCAACTTCGATAGTTTCGCTGATGTGCATCCCAGCCGCAGCTGGTCTTTTTAATCGCGCGTTTGCCATGAGCACAGCTGCGGGAATGGCATATGGGCCGAAACGGCATGGCGATTGGGCGCTCGAGATATTGCGGCTGCTCCATCTCGACCCCCTCGATCACAAGAGTGTTGCGAACGCGCTAAAGACCCTTCCCGCTGAAGAGATCTGCCGGGCTAGTTCTCATTTCTTCTACGATATTGCTCCGGACAAGTACCCAGGCCTACTTCCGGCATCGCCCGTTGTTGATGGCGACTTCTTGCCGCTTTCGCCGATCGATGCGTTTCAGGCGGGCCGCGCGATGAAAATACCGATGGTCATGGGGACCATGTCACGTGAAGGTGCCCTTCTCGATAAGGTCCTCCCCTTGATTCCCAGCAGAGTCTCTCGATTAGAAGAAATATTTTCCCAGTCCGACTGGCAGCTCCGCAGCCGAATCTCTATGGCCTATCCGGGTTATCCATCAAAGCGAGCCGCCATAGACGCGGGCGGCGATCTCATCTTCTGGCAGCCGTCTCTGTTGATCGCAGAAGCTCATTCGCGCGAAGCTCCCTGTTGGATGTATCGCTTTGACTACACGACACCGCTCACGCGCTTGTTATTCGGCGCGGCAACGCATGGGGTCGATATACCGATGCTGTTCGGAACGACAGGCGAAGGTTTTATGGGCAGACTCGACTTGTTTCGTAAAGCAGCCTCGAAGACGGTCAGCCAGCGCTTTCAGAAGCAGTTCCTAGACTTCGTGTGCCATGGGCAACCAGGATGGCCAAACTACGATGCTGTTGACCGGAAGACGTGGATATTTGACCGGGTGGATCGTCTGGACAACGACCCACGCAGTGATCGCCGCCTTGCATGGGGTGATTTCGTGTTGGCATGAAGCAGGGGTCGAGTTAATCACAATGGCACCCCTGACGCGCGCGCGAGGCGCTGCCGATTCCAGCGAGCTGTGAGACCGAGCTGCGCCAAGCAGACCGACCGGCTGGAGCCGGCGCTGTGCTGTCGGACTGTACCATCAGGCAGAATTTCAAGCAAAAATTGCTGAGCGACCAATATGTTGGCTAAATAGTGGGCGCTTAACAGCGCCCACTTCCGTGGTACTCACTTGCGGGGTGGAGGGGCCGTCCACAGCATCAATTTAGCGACATTACTCTGAGCAAACCGGGAGCTATGCCGCTTGCGGCGCGTCATGGGTCACAGCTTTGCCACGAAGGCCGGCGGCGATCCGGCGGTTGATCCGGATGATGCTCGCCAGGTGCTCGGGCTCCGGCTTCGTCATGAGGGAAAATGTCTCGGCCATCACGAAGGCGCCGATATTCAGGACATTCTGGCGAATCGCGATTGGCAGCTTGTTATCGTCGCGGATAACGGCGTCGATTAAGACGATCCAGAGCCGACGGTTATAAAGCACAGCTTCGTTAAGGCCGGACGGTTTGTCAGTCCAGGAATCCAGAACTCTTTGCAAAGTGGCTGCGGCCTTAAGCAGGAATTGTTCCTCCAGCTGACGTGGCGTTGCTGTCTCGGTTAGTGTTTTGTTGTAGGCGTGATGCGGGTTGCTCGGCATGACTTGGACTGCGCGCGGCTGTTTTGGCCAATCGCTAAAAAAGGCCGCTGAAAATTCCTTTAACTCGAGGGTATTCTGCGACCCGCTACCGTGCCACGTATCGATATATACATTTAAAATCAATACCTTAATTCGCTAAAAAATTTTGGCACTTGCCCCTTGACAGTGCCAAAACGCAAACCAAATCGTTTGCCGATTACTGGCGACCCGATCGCCAATCGTGGCGTGCCGCCCGTTAGCGCAAAGCGTGGGGAGCGAACATGATTGCAGCATTTGCCGATCCCTTTGATGCCCTGTTCAACTTGCAGAGGGCCCTAGACGGCCGTTTGATGAGCGGTTGGCTGGAGGATCAGACCGCAAGCCAAGGGCCTTTTCCGCCGATCAACGTGTTTCAACAGGGCGAAGACATCCTGGCGATCATCGAACTGCCGGGCATCGAAAAAAGCAGCATCCAGGTTCAGGCCAAGGAAAAGACGATCCGCATCGCCGGCAAGAAGGCGATCTCCTTTCCGGAGTCTGCCAGCGTCCACCGCCGCGAACGAATGTCCGGCGAGTTCGACCGCACGCTGTCTCTTCCGATCCAGATCGATCCCGATCGCATCAAAGCCGAGTACCGCGATGGTATTCTGGCTCTTCACTTGCCGCGGGCAGAGCGCGACAAGCCGCGAACCATCAACGTCAGCTAATCGCTTTCCCGCGAGTCCAGCAGGAGCAGTGTCATGGCTTCAACACAGGAATTGCAGGTTCAAAAGAAGCGCGAGCTTGAAAACAAAGAAGAGAGCACGATTCCAGTTCGGCTCTTCGTGCCGGTAGCAGATATCTATGAGGCAGAGCACGACCTAACGATCATTCTTGAAATGCCTGGGGTGGAAAAGCGTAATGTCGATATCCTCGTGGAGGACGGAGTTTTGAATGTCGAGGGACGGCTTGATCTGACCAAATACCAAGGTCTGCAGCCGCTCTATACGGAGTACAACATCGGCCACTACGCTCGGAGTTTCCGGCTTTCAAGCAAGATCGATCAGAACAAGATAGCCGCCGAAATGAAAGACGGCGTGCTGTCGTTGAAACTGCCGAAGGTCGAGGAAGCCAAACCGCGCAGCATTCAAATCCAGTGAGTTCGCCTACCTGACAATCTGTCGAAGGGAGAAAGGACATGACCGACAGCATGGATGACAACTTCAGCCTCGATGAGCTCTTGCATCCCGCAAACGCCTTCGGGCATCCGTCCGAGGTAGTCGAGGACCCGGATCTGACACTCAACGAGAAACGTGCAATTCTTGCCTCCTGGGCCTCGGACGCTTGTGCTATCGAAGCTTCGCCGGATCTGCGTATCGGACCACGCGGCTCCCCAATCCACTTTGATGAAATCATGGAAGCAATGCGAGCTCTCGATAAGCAGACAAATGGCGACAAGTATCGTCGAACGTTGCGCCGGAAACGGGTCTTTCGGAGCTTCGATCGGTACGGGCAAAACAACAGCGGCACGCCGCTTCACTGACGTGAGTTTGCTATGTCAAAGAGCAAAATCGGGTGTGTATTCCGCCGCGACGGAAATGTGCTGCGGGTAAATTTTAGGCGAGAGCCCGATCAGCCTGCACCGCGATTCCCGGGCGCTCCCGGACTTCGAGAGGTTAGCCTCGAAGATTCCCAAATTGATTCTGGCCGGTTCGCGCCGAACGACGCGGCGTAAACTTTCAACGTTTCCCGCTCAGACTGGCTGCACCGTCGGCGAGGCGATGCGACGCCTTTGCACATGAGAGCATGAGCGATGAGTAAACGTCTCAGGGGGTCTCAACTCGGCTACTACGGCAAAGGCGTACCCGACCCGGAAACCCTGACGGACCTCCAGCAGACATATCGCGATGCAATGATAGGTCGAGGACTGCCTCCTGAAATTCTCCACCAATACATTCGCTTGCTGGGGCTAGAAGCCAAGGCACGACGTGGAAACGGCGAGGCAAAAGCTGAAGCGGAGAAAATCACCAAGCAACTCGCGCCATTTTTGCACTTCGATGTGGACGATGTGGATTGGAATAATTGAGCACTACCTACGGTTAACCTCAAGACGTGTGACCAGCCCCGGCCTTAGAATCCCCGTTCGCGGGGGTTCTTTTTTGCGCCAGGAACGGCGCGCCCATGCGCGCACCAGTGAAAAGGCCAAAGCTCGTCGTGATCGAGTTGCGAGTGATCGAGGCACGAAAGATCGTCGCCCGCCAGCAAGCTTTGGTGGACAAGCTGCGGACCGATTGTCAGCCCACGGCCGAGGCCGAAGCCAGCCTCGAAATGTATGTCAATGCGCTTGCGCATCTTGAGGCTTTGCGAGCTAAACTCCGGCAAGAGGCACAACCAAAAAGGGCGAGAGATTGCACCAAAGGCCGCCCCGACTGGCGGCCTCTTTCGAAGATCGGATTAATGGGTCGTTTAGCGGCCAAAAGCTATTATCTGGCTATGATCTCACAGATCAAAGCTTTTCTGCGAGACGAAGGCGCTGCGACGGCCATCGAATACAGCCTGATCGCAGGCGCTATTGCGCTCGCAATTATCGCGGTGACCAAGGGCATCGGCACCAAGCTCAACACGACCTTTTCGTCGGTTTCGACGCAGTTGAAATAGGCCGCCTCGGTTGGCGGCCGATTTCGCTCTAAACGTCTAATTCGTGTTGAACGCCGAATATCCTTCGGACATGCTTTTCATATTCGACTTTGTCCGCTGACACTTGAGCAATTCCTAATAGCTGTCCTAATTGTCGCCGAAGTGCTTTCACTCCGACTTCTGACAAGAATTGATGCAGTTTTTTGCTACGCTCATTACGTGCGGCCTTCTGCGCTCGGGTCAAACTGACCTGCCACTGAACTTTCACCCAGCGGCGATTAGAGCCTCGGCTGTTGATACGCCCTTTGGTGTCAATCGGCTTCCAAATTTGACCCCCGATCGGCGTCCAATTTTGACCCCTTCTGGCGACGTGTTTTGGCGGTAGCGCTCGCGCCGTCGGAGCTGGTCGGGGTTGCGGA
>Ga0181520_10013097_pt1 | contig 10528 bp, 6 predicted proteins | sample PEATcosm2014_Bin_29_FD_132451 | JGI IMG/M metagenome (GOLD analysis project Ga0181520, IMG submission 132451) | Peatland microbial communities from MTU Mesocosm Facility, Houghton, MI, USA - PEATcosm2014_Bin02_30_metaG | ecosystem: Environmental > Terrestrial > Soil > Wetlands > Peat | place...
GCGCAAGCCCTCGTCGTGCCAGTCGAGAATCCAGCGATAGCGCGTGCCGGCGCGGTGGGCGAAGAGCCAGTTGAGGAGAAACGGCCCGAGGATGGCTCCGGCCACGGTGCCCAGGGCGAGCGAAGAGACGCCGATGCGCTTGACCAGCAGCAGGCCGCCGACGATGGGGCCGAGGCCGTAGATGAGCGGCGCCACGGCCTGGACGCTGAACTGTTTGCGCACCAACAGGACCGAGCTGAAGATTCCGCCGGCAAAGAAGCACAACTGCGCGGGCAGCAGAATGCGCGTCAACTTGGCACAAAGCGCCGTCTTCTCTGCGTCAAAGCCGTGGGCGACGAGATGAACGCACCACGGCGCGAAGATTTCGGCCAGCACGATGGCCGCCCCCAGCACCAGGTACATGGTGGTGAGAATGACGGAGAGCGAGCGCCGGCCCTCGTCCTCGCGGCCCTGTTCGCGATATCGGGTGAGGATGGTGACAAAGGCGATGGAGGCCGCGCCGCCGACGAGGAAGTAGGAGATCATGTCGGGCAGAACGAAGGCGGCATTGAAGGCATCGGCCTGAGCGCCGCGGCCGAAGAGCCAGACGATGTACTTTACCCGCACCAGCCCGATGATGCGCGACAGAAACGTGGACACCATGAGCACAACTGTGGCCGAGAAGACGCTGTGCGCGTGGGTGGGACGCAGAGCGCCCAGAAAGCGCGCCCAGCGCGAGCGTGCGCGGGGCAATGACGGTGTGGGGGGCTGGGATGGGGGCGAGCTTGCCACTGCAGACGATTCTATAAGGATTCTCTTCGACTGCTATAATCGAGAACCTATTATGACGACTGATACGCATTCACCCACGTTTGCGCGGGAGCAGGAGAAACTGTGGCCTTACTTCCTGCTCTTTTTTGTCTCCGGTTTTCCGGCGCTTATTTATCAGATCGTGTGGCAACGCGCGCTGTTCACGATCTATGGAGTGAATATCGAATCGGTGACGGTGATCGTCACCGTCTTTATGCTGGGACTCGGCCTTGGCAGTCTTGCAGGCGGTAGACTTTCCACGGCCGGCGGCATTCGTGCTCTCAGAGCCTTTGGCATGATCGAAATCTCGATCGGCACATTTGGCTTCTGCTCCCTTTGGATTTTCCATCTTGTGGCGGAGTTTACGGCGGGGGCGTCGACCGCGGTGACTGGAGCGATTACATTTCTGCTCCTGCTCATTCCCACACTGCTTATGGGCAGCACGCTTCCGCTGCTGGTTGCTCACCTTGTGCGGCGCACAGAAAATGTGGGCGAGTCGGTGGGCTCTCTCTACTCCGCCAACACCTTCGGGTCGGCAACGGCGTGCCTGCTGGCGGCTATCGTTCTCATGCGGGTTCTTGGAGAATCAGGATGCGTAAGGCTGGCAGCCTGCCTGAATCTTCTGGTGGGAACAAGCGCGCTGCTGATTCGCTCCGGCGCCTCGACGGCTAATCGGGAGTTCGGCTCGAAAGGCAGCTCCATCGACGGCGCGCAGCACAACACAATCCAATTCAAAGTTGCCATGCTGCTGGCCGCGGCGACGGGATTCATTGCTCTGGCTTACGAAATCATCTGGTACCGGCTCTACTCTTATGCGAGCGGCGGCAGGGCGCCGTGCTTTGCGTATCTGCTGGCGTATTATCTATTCGGCATCGCCTACGGCGCGCTGGCGGTGCACGATGCGTGCAAAAAGAACCTGAGAAACGATCTAGGGCGCACGCTGAGGGCCGGAGCAATTGTGGTAGCGCTGGGCGCGGTCGCAGCGTTCCTGGTGGGTCCGATTGTCTCCCTATCTGCCAAGAATATTTCCTATGAATACCTGTATGGACTGGTCGCGATTGCGGCGGCGCTGCTGGGCGCATCTTTCCCTATCCTGTCGCATGCCGCGATTGGCCCCGCGGATCAGGCCGGCAAGAAACTGAGTTACCTGTATCTAAGCAACATCGTGGGATCGGCACTGGGAAGTTTCCTGGTCGGATTCGTGGTTCTGGATTATTGGTCGACGAGCGCGACCTCATTACTGCTTCTTGCGTTAGGGATGGCGATCGCGGCGATTCTGGCGGCGCTCGGGACTCCCAAACCTTCGAAGATCGCTGTTCTATCTGCCTTCGCGGCGTTCGCAGTACTCGCCGCATCACGCGGAATGTTGTTTTCAGGAATGTATGAGCGCCTCCTCTTCAAGGACACCTTCCATCGCGGAATGGCATTCACTGATCTCGTGGAAAATCGAAGCGGGGTTATCGCAGTCGATTCGATGGAGACAGTTTACGGAGGGGGAGTCTACGACGGGCACTTCAATATCGATCCAATGCATGACGCGAATGGCATTTTTCGGTGCTATGCGATCCCGGCCATTCATCCTAACCCGAAGGATGTCCTGGTCATCGGGCTTTCGTCAGGATCCTGGGCGCAGATAGTAGCCAACGATCCGCAGGTAGAGGATGTAACGATTGTCGAGATCAATCCCGGTTATTTATCGCTCATTCGCAAGCGGCCGGAAGTTGCGAGTCTGCTCCATAATCCGAAGGTAAAGATTGTGATTGACGACGGGCGCAGATGGCTGGTTGCGCATCCCGACCGCACATTTGATTTCATCCTGATGAACACATCGTTCAACTGGCGCGCCAACATGTCGAACCTGCTGTCGGTGGAGTTTCTTCAGTTGATCCGCCGGCACATGAAGCCGGGCGGCATTGAGTATTACAACACGACATGGTCAGGGGAAGCGCTTTTGACAGGGGCGACTGTGTTTCCCTACGCATTGCGCATCGGCAATTTTCTTGCTGTCAGTGATCATCCGATCCCCTTTGACAAGGAACGGCTCCGGTCAGTGCTATCGACGTACAGAATCGATGGCCGCGCCGTTTTCGACTTGACGAAACCAGAGGACCGCTCCGCACTGGAACAGGTCGTGTCCTTACCAAGTACTTCCGGCTGGGACGACAATCGCAAACTCGTCCCCGTGGTGGAAGAGCGAACGAGCCTTTTGCAGCGGCTTAAAGGGATGCGCCTGATCACTGACGACAATATGGGCACTGAGTGGCGTTAGAACCTGCCGACGTTCTGCCTCACAGGCGCGTATGCTAGTCGCGAGGGTTCACGGATGCTGCGTGCCATTCGCTGTACTGGACTTGCCGTTCTCTTTGGTCTGGCGACGGGATTTGCCCAGACGATTCACGGGCGCGGCGGAATTACGCTGCCGGCCCCGCCTGACGCGCAGGTGACGCCTGTAACGGACGACTATTTCGGCGCCAAGGTGGTGGACAACTACCGCTGGCTGGAAAATGCGCAAAGCCAGGAGACCAAGGATTTTATCGACGCCGAGAACGCGTACACGGCGCGTTACATGGAGCAGGCGCGCATTCGTCCGCAGATTGCCGACGACCTGGATCAACTGGAGCATGTGACGACCTGGACCGTGCCCATCGCGCGCGGCGCCGATCTGTTTTTCGAAAAGCTGCTGGCCGGCGAGGATCAGGCCTCGATCTACGTGCGCCACGGATGGGCGGAGAAGGACAAACGGCTCGTCGATCCGGCGCAGTTCAGCCGCGACCCCAACACGTCGATCGAGCTGGAGGATGTGTCGCGCGACGGGACACTGGTGGCGTACGAGGTGCGCGAGGGCGGTGCAGACGAAACCACGGTGCACGTTTTCAATGTGAAAACGGGAAAGGCGATGGAGGATGAGCTGCCGAGCGCCAATTACCAATCGGTATGCTTTACTCCCGACGGGCACGGGCTCTATTACACGCGCATGGACGCGAAGGGCACGCTTCTTTACGAACATACGTGGGGCGAGCGCGTCTCCCACGACGCGCTCTTGTTCGGTAACGAGTTTCGCGGCGAAGAGCTGGGCCCGAGCGATCTGCTTACGGCCTATGTGACCGACGATGGGCATTACCTGGTGGTGGAGATCGACCGTGGCGTGCCGGCGAAGCGTGTGGATATTGTTTTTCGCGACCTGACCAAGCCGAATTCACCCTTCGATGTGCTGATCTGGAGCATGGAGTCGAGGTTTTTCGCGATTTACGCCAAAGGCGCATGGTACGTGAAGACCGACTACAAAGCGCCCAACGGGCGGATTCTGAAGGCCGATCCCGGCGTTCTGCCCGATGTATGGACCACGATTGTGCCGGAAGGGAAGGACGCGATCGACGACTTCAACATTGTGGGCAACAAGATTTACTTGAAACGGCTGCACGATGTGAAGACGGAGACGACGATCTACACGCTGGACGGCAAAGCCGCCGGCATGGTGGCGTATGACGGGATTGGCTCGGCGACGGTTGTGGGAGGCCGCACCACGGACCGTTACGGCTTTTACAGCTTCGAGTCGTACATTGCGCCGCCCACGATCTATCGGCTGGATACGCTGACCGGCAAAATTGATGTCTTTGCCCAGCCGAAAGTTCCGTTCGACACCAGCCAATATGAGCTGAAGCAGGTCTTCTACACGTCGAAGGACGGCACGCGCGTACCGATGTACATTGCAGGAAAGAAGGCGTTGAAGCAGGACGGGACGGAACGGCTGCTGATGACCGGCTACGGCGGATTCGAAGTGAGCATGTTGCCGGAATGGAGTCCGGGGGCTGCCGAGTGGATGGAAATGGGCGGATGGTTTGCACTGCCGAACCTGCGCGGCGGAGGCGAATACGGCGAGAGCTGGCACGAGCAGGCCATGTTCGAAAAGAAGCAAAATGTCTTCGACGACTGGTTCGCGGCGGCCGAGTACCTGATCGCCAACAAGTACACATCCACAGCGCATTTCGCCATTCTGGGGCGTTCGAATGGAGGACTGCTGATGGGCGCGTCGATTACGCAGCGGCCGGACCTGTTTGCGGCGGTGGAGTGCGGCTATCCTTTGCTCGACATGCTGCGCTACCAGAAGTTTGAGCAGGGGCGCCTATGGACGACGGAGTACGGATCGGCGGACAACGCGAAGCAGTTTGCGTATCTGCTTAAGTATTCTCCGTACCAGAACGTGAAAAAGGGCACGGGCTACCCGGCGATCTTCTTCTTCACCGGAGCCAGCGATACACGCGTGGATCCGCTGCACGCCCGCAAGATGACAGCGCTGCTGCAAGCGGATTCGTCGAGCGGGCGGCCGATCTTGCTGCATTACAGCGTCGCCGGCGGACACTCGTCCGGAGTGAGCGTGGGCCAAGAGATCGAGGACAGGACCGATCAGCTGACATTCCTTTGGACGGAAACAGGACAACCCAACAAACAGAAGTAACCACCGCTCGCTTCTCAGACGGTGACGCGTACCCAAGGGCGGATGTCCGTGCGTAACCTCATGGATTGAGAATCTTCTCCGATAAAAGAGATACGAAATCTGCGGCAACGCCCAGAAGCGAGCCGCCGGCGCGGTTCTTCCGCGCCGTTGATGCGGGAGAACCGCGCGGGCCGTGCGTGGCGTGCATGTTGCACCCCGGCGAAAACAAGCGGGGGAGCATTTTCATTCCATCGGAAAGCCGGTTGGGATTTCGCGGGCCCAGGAGAAGGCGATGGCACAAGCAGAACTCGCGATCAGCAAGGTCGAGCGACAGGAAGAGGACGCGAGACTCGAAGCTCTGGCCTCGACGGGGATTCTGGACACAGCGCCGGAGGCGAACTTTGACGCCATCACGCGCCTGGCCGCCGAGTATTTCAAAGCGGACACAGTTTTGTTGGGGTTTGGCGACGAGAGCCGGGTGTGGATCAAGTCGTACTGGGGCGAGCCGGTGCGGGAACTGCCGCGGAAGCAATCGATCTTTGAGCGAGTGCTGACCGAGGACGGTCCGGTGGTGGTTTCGAATATCAACGATGATCCCGATTTCCGGGAGAGACGGCTGGCTCTGCGCCGGCTCGATCTACTTTCGTTTGCCAGCGCTCCGGTGCGCACTTCGGATGGCAAGATCCTGGGCACGCTGACCATTTTTTCGTGCCAGCCGCGCCGGTCCATGGCGGTAACCGAGTTGCGCATGCTGGAGAGCCTGGCCGATATCGCCGCCGGCCAACTGGAGTTGCGCAGACTGCGCAAGGCGATCAATGGACACCGCCTGCGTCAGGGGCGCGCGGTGGAAGCGGTGACCGGAATCTGGCCGCGCAAGTCGGACCTGCGGAACGCGCTGGAGAAGAAGCAGTTTGTGCTGTATTACCAGCCGGAGGTCGAGTTGACCACACGGCGCATCGTTGGCCTTGAGGCGCTGATTCGCTGGCAGCATCCGGATCGCGGGCTCATTCCGCCGATGGATTTCATTCCCATTGCCGAGGAGACCGGGCTGATTTTGCCGATCGGAGACTGGGGACTGTCGGAGGCCTGCCACCAGATGCGGCAGTGGCGCTCCGAGGATCCCGAACAGGCCGGGCCGCGCGTGTGCGTGAATCTTTCGGCGCGGCAGTTCTCGCGCCAGGGGCTTGCCGATCATGTGGAGGCGCTGTTGCGCCGGACGGGCGTCTCAAGTCAGCAGCTCGGCCTGGAGATGACCGAGTCCAGCCTGATTCCCGATCCCGGCACGGCGATGGAGGTGCTGGGCAGCCTGCGGCGACTGGGAGTCTCGCTGTTGTTGGACGATTTCGGCACGGGATACAGCTCACTGAACCATCTGCATTCGCTGCCCTTCGACGTGCTGAAGATCGACCGCTCGTTTGTGGCACGCATGACCGAGGGCGAGCAGCCCCTGCAGATTGTGCGCACTATTGTGGAGCTGGCGCGGGTGATGGGCATGGACGTGGTGGCGGAGGGGATTGAGACGTACGAGCAATACATGCTGCTGCGGCAACTGGGCTGCCGCTTCGGGCAGGGATATTTATTTTCGCGTCCCGTGCCAGCGGCGACGGTGAGCGCGATGCTGCGCCTGCCGGGACGGATTCTGCCGGATCCCGCGGCGCCCCAAGCTGCGGCAAATTGAAGGCGGGAGAGCGGGGCGACGGGAGCGAGCCGATTTGGGAATCGCGCGCGGCTGTGTCCGATTTGGGATGACACTGCGCATTTCGTTGGAGAATTCTCACGGTTGCAGGTGGGAGCGGCAGTATTCTGCAACCCATGCAGCAGCCCGCTCCAACGCAGCCCTCTCCCTCTCTTTCCAGTTTTGCGGGACTGCTGGCCACGCTTGCCTCGCCCCCGCCCTCGCCCCCATCTGACGCCTCCGCCGATGCTCCACTTTGGAACAGCAGCGATTTGGGCGAAGACGTGGCCATTCTCAGCTACGAACGCGCCCTGCGCGCGCATGCACGTTACCGGCCGCTGGATCGCGATTCGGATCGGGTGGATGGATCGCCGACGCCGGCGGGCGACCCGGGAAGCGGTGCGAGGGCGGATGCGTCGATCGAGACTGATCCCGGAGGCGCTGCCGTTGCAGTGGATGCCGTGCCGGAATTGAAGGCGGGTACTGCGCCGGACCGCGATCTGCGTTCGGCGAGCGTGACGATTCGCCTGAGCCGGGCGGAGTGCGCGCGGCTGCATCAACGCGCCGCAGAAGCCGGATTGACGGTGTCGGCGTATCTGCGATCCTGCGCGGTCGAGGCCGAAGCGCTGCGCGCACAGGTGAAGCAGGCGCTGGCGGAGTTGAAAGCAGGGACCGATGGACCAAGCCACCCCAGCGGCAAAGCCGCCGGGGGCCCCGGCAGGGACCGAGGGAACAAGAAATCTGCGCGGCGAACGTTTTTTGGTTGGATTCGGTGGCTCACAAGACGCGGACGATGATCGCTGCCCACAATAGAGTTCGGCTACTTAACGCTCACTGGTCAACGCTCTCCGGCATCGAATGCTTCAACCAGCTCTCGTGGGTCGTGGATTGCTCGACTGGCGGCGCCGATTCCCATGCCGCGCAGTACGACCGCGACTTGCACAACCATGGGAATGAGCATGATCTTGGTCATCTCTCCCACGTAGATGAGCGAACCATCCGCGGCTCCACTTCCGAACGCGGCGCCCTGCTGCGCGGCCATCAGGAATTGCGTCAGCATGACAGCAGTGGAAACCAGCCACAGTGGAATCGTCGTCCACCAGCGGCGTGAGAGGGCGATGAAGTAAGCCGGAATCACCAGCAGCAGCAGCGTATACCGAAGAACGGTGAGAGCCATCATGGATGCGTGCGCCTCCGCGCTCTATCCATAGCGTCACCCATGAGCCCTAAGGGAAACATATAGAAACTCTGTAACAAACATAAGGGCGCGGCCCGCGGAACCTCGCGCTGCACCGTTGAGCGCGCTCCGCAGCCATTTGAAGAGCGGCCCTCAGGGGCTAAACCCCGCGTTTTCATTTGCGATTCTCGGCACCCTTCGGCTTCGCTCAGGGCAGGCTAGAAGTCGTGCCCTTTCACGAAGCGCGTTATGAAGAAGCTTCTGGCTGCTCGCTCCCTCGCTCCCTTGCGCCCTTGCTCCCTGCTTTATTCCGCTTCGAGCACCAGACATTTGAGGTATTCGGTTTCCGGCAGATTGAGGATGACCGGATGGTCGGGAGCTGCGCCACGGCGCTCGAGGAGGCGCACGCGGCGCGAGGCATCGGCGGCGGCCGCGGCCATGGCGGATTCGAGATCGGCCCAGGCAACGTGATGCGAGCAGGAGCAGGTGACGAGAAGGCCGCCGGGACCGAGCATTTTGAGCGCGCGAAGGTTCAGCTCCTTGTAACCGCGCAGCGCGCCTTCGACGGCGCGTTTGGTTTTGGCGAAGGCCGGTGGATCGAGAACGATGGCATCGAATCTTTCGCCGGCTTGCGACCAGTCGCGGAGAATCTCGAAAGCGTCGGCCTCAATCCAGTCGACATCCCCGGAAATGCGGGCGCGGTTGGCCTGGAGATTGCGCTCCGCCACTTCCAGCGAGACGCGTGAGGTGTCGATGCCCGTGACCTGGCGGCAGACCTGGGCGAGATGGAGGGCGAATCCGCCCTGATAGCAGCAGACGTCGAGAGCGCGACCCTGAAAAACGGAATTTGGCAAGCCGGGATTCGCCGTGCCGAGGCGCTTCGCCCATTGTTGCGCCGCTGCATAGTTAGTGCGCTGATCGAGAAACGCTCCGGTCTTCTGGCCGGCGTTGGCGTCGTAGTGAAAAACGAGGCCGTTCACATGAAACTCAGTGGCTGCAACGGGACGCGCTGCGGCGGCAATCGATACTTGATCGGCAAGCCACAATGGTTCGGGACCGGGCGCGGGCAAACCCTCGAGTTCGCGAATGCGCGGATCGGGTCGCTCGAAAATCGCCGCGGGCGCGAGTTCCTCGCGCAGGACGCGCACACATGCTTCGCCAACGCTTGCATGAAGCAAACCTTTGGCGAGGAACTGCAAAACAACCAGGTCTCCGTACTTGTCTGCGATGAGGCCGGGCAGCTCGTCGGCCTCGCTGAAACAAAGACGGCAGGCGTCGTTGGCCGCGTCGAGCATGGGCTTGCGGCGCGCGATGGCCGCGCGCAGGCGAGCTGCGAGCAGCTTTAGCCACGCGGCGTGGTCGAGCGCCTCGCGCGAGACCAGCCGTAACGCGATTTGCGATGAAGGGCTGTAGAGCGCTGTGCCAAGAAAAATTCCGCGTTGATCGGCGACGGGCAACAGCGTTTCTTCCGGTTTTGGCAACGTGATGGCGACCACGTCGGACGCATAGACCCAAACGTGGCCGCTACGCAAACGGTCGGCGGCGCGGCGGTTGACGATGGCGCCGGCTATCGGTGGAGCGGCGGATGAGCGGGAAGGGGCGCGAGCGGAGGGTGAGGACTCGCGGCGCGCAGGCACACTGCGAGTCACACTTCGAGGCACACGGCCAGACACACTACGAGGGAATGCGGCAGCTGGACTGCCCTCGGCGGCAACTGGCGTCGATTGATTCCTGCGCGGCGGCGCGGCCGTCTCCGGCTTGTGTGGCTTTGCCATTGGCTCCCCTCCCAAAGGTAAACTGCTGGGGTGGGGAGCCAAAGGACCGGACTGCTATTTCTCCTGCAGCGTCTGCAGATAACGGCTCAAGTTGCTGATTCTGATGGCTCTCACGTTGGCGTAAGCGCCCTTTTTCGCATGACGATATGTGACAAGTAACACATGGAGCGAGATTTTTTCGTTACTTCGGGAATGCCCGGACGGATTCAGAACCCTTGCGGAACATAACCGGCGCGATGCCACGTGTGACCGCCTGAAATGGGGCGATCCTGTGGTCAAGCGGACGTATTCATGCCTGCAGAAGACAAGCGGCCTATAATGAAGCATGGCGACTGCCCGCCACACCGCACCCAACGAGGCTCAGAGCGCCCCCGTGAGCGAAACGGGAGCGGCGTCGGCCGTGAGCCCGGGCACAGCGGCTCGCCGCAAGGATCCGCGGCCGATTGGGGAGCGTTTTGAGGCGCTTCTCCGGCAGGTCCAGGCCAACCGGCCCAATGAAGATATCTCGTTGATTCGAAAGGCGTGGGAGTTCTGCGTGAGCCACCACGAGGGGCAAACGCGCGCCTCCGGCGAGCCCTACATTGTGCACCCGCTCGAGGTGGCGGAGGTGCTGGCGGAGATGAAGCTGGATGCGACAGCCATCGCCGCCGCCCTGCTGCACGATGCCGTGGAGGATA
>Ga0181520_10013098_pt1 | contig 10528 bp, 6 predicted proteins | sample PEATcosm2014_Bin_29_FD_132451 | JGI IMG/M metagenome (GOLD analysis project Ga0181520, IMG submission 132451) | Peatland microbial communities from MTU Mesocosm Facility, Houghton, MI, USA - PEATcosm2014_Bin02_30_metaG | ecosystem: Environmental > Terrestrial > Soil > Wetlands > Peat | place...
AACCTATTACTTTCGAATAAATTAGCTGTATTTTAAGCAATGTTAAGTTTACGCGAATGCGATTCATCGGGACGGTACAGAAGATCCTCATATCATATAAAATAAAAATTAAGTTCACGCCTGTGAGATTCGATCGGGCGGCATCGCTAATTTACAAAACATCTTCGGCTTTTCCTCCGGAGGCGGATGAGTCTTCGGCTCAAGCCAAAAGGATATAAAAATTGTAGCTAAAGCCAACGATGGGAAGAGAAATGGAATTTCTCAAAAGTTAATTCCCGGTGTATTAAGAAATGAGACAAGGTTTACCGGCCCGTTCGATTTTTTCTATAATACTACCAGGTTTCAAGTGCAGATGCGCTGGGATCGGAACGAATAAAACTATCTTCTGCGAGAGAAGTACTCTTAAATTCATCACTAACCGAAAAGGATTTTTTGTATAATATAAAAATATATATCTGTGCCGTGAACCCGTATTTAGCGGGGCAGATGTCCACAGCACAGATAATAGTTTATAAATTAATGTTAGTTTTTGAGCATCATTTTGATGAAGATATCCCAACCATGATTGCGTTTGGGCTAAATCATTGGAATTTGGCTGAGGTTCATCTTTTACGAAATATCCCATCATGGCATTCCTTTCGGAAGTCGAAATACTATTGGTATACCATGAAACTACTTGAGATGCTAGTGTAGAACTATATGAATCTTGACCATCAACTGTTGCACGATAATCTGTCACCAAAAAATCCAATCCAGTTTTAGATGCTAAGTATAATCCATAATCATTGAAATCTTGGGAATCATCTAAGTTGTTATAATAATAAGAACCATAAACAAAGTCAATTTTGCAATTTTTTATATACTGGAATTGTAAAATATCACTAGATGTATTACCGGTCGTGTCATAACTGGTATTTGATAACTGAGGTAAGATTGTAGCACCTATTGCATATTTATTCGTTGGAGCTTGAGCGAATACCGTTGTATATAGAAAAAGAGAAATTAATAAAAGATATATTCTCTTATTTAATCTTCTCAAAGACAGGCACTGATTACCTATTAACATACGAACCTCCTGTGAGTGCGATAATGAATAGAAAAAATTATTAATTATTTTATTATGAATAAAAGTACCTCCTGACTTTTATTTGAAAATGTTTTTGAATTTGTTGATTTACCGAGTATTTTTAACATAAAGATTAAACTGTTTTATCAGAACGTTTAAAATTTTTTTTAGTAAAAATGCCTTTATCAAATAGAGTCATAAACACAAGCTCAGTGTTGTTAATACAATTCGTTACTTTTTTATTTATATTTAAATATTCTGAGCGTTTTAGTCATTCTTATTTCTTATCATTTCTATTTTCTCTCGTATATTGTGCTTTTGTGTGCATATCATTGCTAAAAGTGGATACTCATGATTTTGATAATTCGAAATTCTGGAATAAAAAGGGTTATGTCCTATTTATCTTAGTCATTTCATTACTATTTGTAATTTTAATTAATATTGTACCTGAATCTTCACAGGTCTCAAGGTTACCGGCTATGAATGGATGGCTTTCTAATTTATGCGCTGGAAAATATCCATATAATTCACAATATAATCCTTCAGGCTTTCCCATTTTATTTTTCATTGCTTTCCCATTTTATCTCATGCATAACCTTGGCTATTTGGAAGTTTTAGGTTATTTATTATTTTCTATAACAATTCTCATCTATAGTAGTTCAATAAAAGATACAATTATCAGAACATTGATATTTCTAACCTTGCCGATGTTTTTTTATGAAATTATAGTCAGAAGTGAATTATTTTTCAATATCGTATTAACTATTTATTTAATTATAATTACTAAAAAATATTTGTTGAATAACAAAATTGATATTCCATTCATTTTAACTTCGGTAATGTATGGATTACTACTTTCTACCAGATTAGTTGTTGGAATAGTGATAGCAATATTTACTGTCCATCTATTCAGAAATAATTTGAAAATGACAATTCCATTTGCACTTATTTGCGGAATAACTTTCTTCGCCACATTAATTCCATTTATAGTTTGGGATAAAATATATTTTATTTCAAACGGACCTTTTTCGATACAATTACTTTATTTGCCCAGAATTGTTATTGTTGCGGTACCATTGCTGATCCTTTATTTTGCCTATTTTTTAAAAAAAATCAGAGAAGTATTGTTTTATAATGGTATAGTTCTGTTTGCCTTGGTCTTGATTTCATTTATTTCGCATTGCGTTACTTATGGTCTATATGAATCAATTTTCCAAAGACCTTATTTTGATATAAGTTATTTTATATTCCCGATCCCTTTTCTTATTCTTTCAATTAGTAATCCCATTTTGTTTGAAGAAAAATAATTTTATATAAAGATTATTTGAAACCTAATATTATTATCAAATTAGACTGCTAATTCTTATAGAATATTGATCAACAGAAAACAGTAATTAGGAATCTCTATCTGTTACTAGGATTATGCATCGGACTAAATAACCATTATGGTAGTGAAGTAAATCTATTGCCGCTACCAGGCTTAAACCAGTGGTGCTTTCCTTCATTAACGATGAAGATATCTCCCACATTGTTCACGGTTTCGATTCTAAATCCCTTCGTAAAAACAGGCTTGAGCGATGGGTTGATCAGGCTTTTGACCAGGGCGCTTTACTTACTCAGCTTGACCTCGCAGCACTTCTCGGTGTTTGTGATGCTGTCGTTAGACAGTACGTCCAGGAAATTCAATCGGATGGCCATTTACTGCCAATCAGAGGTAACATTCATGACCTTTCCGGAGCTATCTATCACTCATAAAAGAGAAATTATTACTCTGTATCTGCAAGGCTATCTTACTCCTGATATTGCTCTTAAAACCAATCACTCTAAAGAAGCCGTCGACCGTTACATCAAAGACTATCACAGAGTGGAAATTCTATGGAATCACCATATTAAAGACCCGGATAAAATCTCTATGTTATCAAGATTATCTAAACACGTTGTGCAACAGTATATTGACCTTTTGCCCTCTAAGTTGAAAAACAGCTTGTCAAAGAACGATGTTAAATCCTAATGTTTTATTTCTAATTTTTCTTAATTTTAGGGAAACGACTTGTTTTCGCTTCCCTTTATTTAGGATTTCTTTTATTTTGTTCTTTCTTATTTTATTTTAACTACTTAGTCTCTCATGTGGTCAGTTGATACTATTTCAACAATACTAGTTTCTTGGTCTGAACAAAACTACCTGCGGTAAGCCTGTAGAAATAAACCCCGCTCGTTAATCTTGATGCATCAAGTGTTACCTTGTAATGCCTTGGTAATCTTTCAGCATTAACAAGTGTTTGAACCTTTCTGCCGAGTATATCATAAACATTCATGGTGACGAGCGAAAGTTTTGGAATATCAAATGAAATGATGGTAGATGGATTAAATGGATTTGGATAGTTTTGCCAAAGCATAAAGGACTTTGGGAAAGATGATAATACCGGCTGTTTAACAGCTGTAACAATATCAGACAACGGCAGCCGCCAGAGTCCACTCCCGAATGCTCCCACAAAAACACTTGAGTCGTTTACGAATAAAGATGAGATATCAATAGCAGGCAATCCATGAGTTATATTATTCCAATTATTACCACTATCTAAAGATCCATAAACGCTATCATTGTTACTTACAAAAATATCAGAACCATTTACAATTAACTGGAATATATTACCTAAGTAAATTGGAGGTATGTCGGCAATACGAACCGGATTCCAGGTTATACCATTATCTGTAGAATTATTCAGGCTGGTAGGAGTAGGTTCGTTGCCATTGATTGTTTGTGTATTTCCCTCATTTACTGCAAAAAGTGTTGAGCCTATTGATACTATACCTACAAAAAGTCCTTCGTTTGTTAGTGTATCATTAAGTTCGGCCCAATTTTCACCTTTATCGGTTGAGAGATAAATACCGATCGTACTTTCTGAGAAAACTTTGGATCCGATTACCGATAGCGCGGGCACAGGTTGGGTATTAAAACCACCCGCTTTCTTCCAACTTGCTCCATAATTTGAAGAAAAATAAATGCCATTATGTTGAGTAGCTACAACAAGATTTGACCCGCTTTGCACAAGATCATATGGAGATACCGTATCCACAACTCCACCGTTTATTGGACTCCAGTTCTTTCCATCATTTGAAGAAATAAATAAACCGCTATCAGTGGCTGCATACAACCCAGAACCTGTAACCGTAAGGTGTCGAATGATTCCATTTCCCAAACCACTGTCGACAGCAATATTCCAGGTTAATCCATAATCGTGAGAAACTACTATAGAGGAGCCATCAATGTTTGCAAAAACATTCGAACCAATTACAGCAACGGAATTTATTTGACCGCCTGCCGGGACAAAATTAACCTTCTGCCATTGGGCATGAATCTCAATAACGGAATTCAACACGATTAGAATAGCTAAAAATAAAAACATAACTCCGTTCATATTAAATTTTCTTTTATATAAAAATTAAAACATTTAAACCCGGTTTAAGCCGGTAGTATTCATTATATAAAAATGAATAACAAGAATATTAGTTATTTCCTTTTACATAGTGAATAAGACAGTACATACTAATGAAATGAATTTATTTCTTCTTTTGCCGGCGCTTAAATTTTATTTTAGCTTTAGAAGTTTTATAATATGGCGGGATACTGATACAAACAAATGAACTTGAACTTATCTTCATATCCGGACTCCTTTTGTGATCATTAAACAGATCAATATTCAGATGACCAATTTCGTAGTACCGATTGTTGTGGGATATTAAAATATTTTTCTAAACTACTTATTCCAGACTTCTAGAAACCCTAGTTATAATATAAATACTATTTATTTAAAATAAATCAGTAAAAACACGTAGATTTTTCTACGTGTTTTTACGTAGTAATATATACTACAAGATTAAAATGTCACAATATCTGTTCTTTTGTTAATGATTTTTTGATGGTTGGCTATATCATTAATCACGAAGTGGGCCATAAGTAAGGCAATCAAAGCATATGTAGAAAAAAATCTTTAGATCGGGTCCGGGAATGAAATTGGTTTCGACGGCGTTTAAATAGTGCAGAATTGTATAACGTGTTTCTATTAACTACACGTGAAAGAATAAAATTATAAACTAAAAATTATACTTTAGTCCGGTATAATAAAATCTAATTCTGTTTTTTCAAGATCAACTCTTACTAGTTTAACTCTGATCCTGTCGCCCAGTCTGAATTGTTTTTTTGTAGTTCTGCCGATAAAAGCATGTTTTTTTTCATCATAAACGTAATAATCGCCCTCAAGGTCGCGTAATTTTATGAGGCCTTCAGCTAAAATATCAAGAATTTTAACAAAAATTCCGAAATGCGCTAATCCCGAAATTATAGCATCAAATTCTTCACCAAGATGATTTTTCAAATATTCAGTTTGTTTTTGCTTTACTGAAAGCCTTTCAGCATCGGTAGCAGTCCGTTCAGTTTCGGAGATATGATCGCAAATAGAATTTAATTCCGGCAATGCATAATTCCTCTGTTTCTCATAATACAAATAATTACTCAAAAGCCTATGCACAATAAGATCAGAATACCTTCTTATTGGTGAAGTAAAATGTGTATAATACTTAAAACCAAGGCCATAATGCCCGATGTTATTTACAGAATAAACAGCTTTTGCCATAGAACGGATTGCGAGTTCATTTATTAAAGATTCCTCATCAGTTCCTTTTGCTTTTTGAATTATAATCTGAACGTTATTTAATTTACTTTTCTGAGATGTACCGCCGGTTAATGAGTAAGGGTCAATTGAGTAACCGAGAGATTTAACAAATTTAGCAAATTCACTAATTTTTTCCGGATCAGGTAAATCATGGATTCGGTAGACAAAAGGCTTAACAACGCCGCTCTCCGGCGCACCAATGTGTTTTGCCGTCAATTTATTAGCCAGGAGCATAAACTCCTCAACCAGCATATTGCTTTCTTTTATATCTTTTTTAATTATTCTGACTGGTTTATCATTTGAATCTAACTCGAATTTTACTTCAGAGGTAAAAAATTCAATACCCCCTTCTTTAAGCCGTTTTTTTCTAAGCGTTCCGGCTAATTTATTTAGTAATAATATTTCTTTCTTAAATCCGTTCTCACCACCCTCTATTATTTCCTGAACTTCATCATAATTAAAGCGATGTTTGCTGTTAATAATGGTCTTTTTAATTTCGAAGTTTGAAATTTTGCAGCGTGGCGTCAATTCGACTATTACAGAATAAGTAAGCCTGTCTTCACCGGGAACTAATGAGCAAATATTATTGGATAATTTTTCAGGCAGCATTGGTATTACTTTTCCAACGAGGTAAATACTATTCCCCCGTTTTAAAGCTTGTTTATCAATTTCGGAATCAGCTTTTATATAATGAGCAACATCCGCAATATGAATGCCTACGGAATAATTACCGTTTTCAAGTTCCTCAATAGACAAAGCGTCGTCAAAATCTTTCGCATCTTCAGGATCTATGGTAATAACTATTTTATTTCTATAATCTTTTCTGCCTTTTAAATCATGCGGAGTTACGTTTAATTCAATTTGTTCAGCTTCTTTCAAAACAACGTCCGGAAATTTATAAGGAAGATTTAATTCCCGGACAATAGATTCTACTTCGGAATTATAAGAACCCTTTTTACCAAGTACTTCAATTACTTTTCCTTCAGGATTTAACTCGGGATTATCCCATTCAATATTACCGATAACGACTTTGTCCCCTTCATTTGCGCCGTTAAGATTATCTCTATCAATGTAGATGTCACGGTGAATACCTTTATCATCAGGTTCAACGATATAGAAAGATTTAGATTTTTTAATTGTGCCAACTATTTCTTCCCTTTTTCTTTTTATTATACCAACAATTTGCCCTTCAATATTTTTACCTTTTTGCTTAGCGGAAATCACAACTTCAACATTGTCTCCGTTAAATGCAGTGCCTAAATTGCGAGCGGCAATAAAAATGTCTTTCATGCAGGGATTTTTATGAACAACAAAACCATAGCCGCCGTTCACAATTTGTAGAGTCCCGTTTATTTTATTGCTAAGAGGTATCTGATTAAGCCTGTAATTTTTCCCTGATTTACTTAAAAATTTTTCTTCGTAGAGATCAAAGAGAACAGCCTTAAGTGAGCTATATTCATGATCATTATTTAGATTTATCTTTTTCGCAATCTCCCTGCTCTTAAAATCTCTGCCGGGATTCTTCTTAAAAAACGCAATAATCTTTTTTTTCATTAAAATTCAAACCTATATTTTAATCCGAGTTCATCTAACATTTCATTGGAAATTGAAGTCTGTTCCAGCGCTTCTTTTCTTTCAACCCTGATTAAAAAATTCTTAAAGATAGGATATTCAATCTTAACATTCGCCTGGCTTAAGTCCTGAAAAACATCAGTCGGGCCGCCAATAGAATAATCAAAATTATTCACTTTCCCTATCAAATTGAATTTAGTAGTTTGCCCAACGCTCCTTAACTCAACACCCCTTACCGCATCTCCTAAATATTGGTTGGCAAACCCGCTGAGAAGAGAGCCTGCAAAAGAAGTTGCAGTACTTGCAGCAGTGCTTGCGCCAACAGCTTGAGACTTCTGCTGTTGTGAAAGATCTGAAGCAAAGTTCCCAAATAATATAAAATCTATAGCATCATTTCGATCCTTGGTCTCATCCCGCTTATTATTATCAATATTATCAGAGCCCACATAAACACCTAAATTATTTTTATCTTTCAATAGATTTTGAAAAAGATTTTTTAACGGTCCGTTTAAAGTAATTTTTACTGCAACCATTTCTTCTTTAATATCCCCTTCAGGAGGCTGGTAATAGTTTTTATATGTTGCAACAACATTTAAGTAGGGATTGTTTAATTCATTTTCAAACCTGATTGTACCTGTAGCACTCAATGTTTTTAAGAAATCCAACGTTGAGCCTTCTAACAGATTTAACTCTCCTTTAGTAGAAGTTTTACCGCCAATGTTATCATATTCTATATTCCCTTTTATTCTTGCAGTTAGGTTTTGATTTAACTCCCTGTTTAATGCGAACTTTAATATTGCCTCGTTTTGGAAGCGTGCACTAATACTGTAATCTATAGCTAATTTTGAATTTTCCTGCCCGGCATTATCCTTTATATTATTTTCTTTTATCATACTGATAAATTGTTCGAATTCCTGCCCCTTAACGGGCGCTTTTGAAGTATCTTCAGCAAATCTATATATGATATTTTCCTCGTTATTCTGATAACCTGTTTGTGCCAGGGGAAAAGTAAGGTTCGCTTGTTTGATTATAACAGGGGCGTTTATTGAATACTTTTTAAAATCTGTACTGATCTGTATGTTACCATCAGATTGAATTACCAGGTCGCCATAGACGGATGGAGTTGCTACTCTTGAATCATAACTTAAAACTTTCAGAGTCCCTGTTAAATTAATATCAGCCGAAGCAGGTGAAAATTTATTCAACAAAGCGCTGCCGCTTCCCGTCATTGAACCGCCGCCTTTTGTTCCGGCAGGGTTAGATATAATAATACTATCAACATTTATAGCATTACCATTAAATGAAAGCTTAACTCCGGTTTTATATTCAAGATCATTTGCTTCAAGGATAAAATCGCCGTTATTAAACACAATCATACCCGAAAGATCGGGATTATCGAAAGTACCTGTAAGAGTTAAATTACCAGTCAGGTTCCCGGTAATTTTCTTTATCTCCGGCAGGGAGTTTTCTAGGGGGCTTACATCTAATTTTGCAGATGTTAATGCCAGATTAATTTGTTTGGATTTTATCAATCTTTCTTCTACAGTCGTTAATGCCAGGTCAACAGGGATAGTCCCATTTAACAAAAGAGACGGAGTATTAGTGTTTAGTGTTGAATCAACAAGCTTAACATTAACAGATAAGTTTTGATCCGAATAATTTAATTTTCCAATCAAGTTTCCTAATCTTCTGTTCATAAACGATAGATTATCCAGGCGTGTATCAACTGTTATAACCGGGTTGGAAAAATTTCCTGTTATTTCAGCATAAAGGTTAATATTTGCACTTAAAGAAGTGTCGGTTGAAATATTAAAAAATTTCACCACTAAGTCATTCCCGCTAATATTATTCATATTAAGTTTTAAGTCCTGGCTTCCGTAACGTGATAAGTTGCCTCTTATTTGTATTTCTCCGCCGTTTCTTATAAAATCAACATTGTCTATAATAATTTTATCATTGGAATAATTTAACCTGATATTGCCTTTATTAACCAGGTTAAATTGGTTGTAAGCATACACTAGTGTGTCTAAATTCAAATTTATATTGCCGTCAAAGAGATCTGCTCTACCCAGGATTTTTACTGTTGAATGATCTTCCAGATTACCCGACAAGTAAATATCTGCTGATTCGTTTTGTAATTTTAATTTAAGAATTACATTTTTGATATCGCTGCCAACAAATATCCTGTCCGATGTTAAATAAAGATTTGCCAGAATATTGTTTAACGAAGTTGAATCAACATTATTATTAAGTTTGAGATCCAGTCCAAAATTGGATAAAAAGAATGCATCATTTTCATTCCAATATTTTAAATAATTTAAATTAGTTTTAATTGAAGCGGAAATATTATCTCCGTCATTCTTAAACTCACCGCCCAAATCTCCATCAATATTAAATTGAGTACTGCCAAGAAAAAGTGAAAGAAGATTAAAGTTTTTAAACTTCAAATTATATTTTATATCCATTGAATGAGGCAGAGGAGGTGTTGAAATTTTCTTTTTTGAAGATTGTATTGCAATACCGGTATTTACCTGCCTATTGAAAACAGAATCGGGATAAAGGATATTGTCCAATTTATCCTGTACTTCATTGGAAATTAAGCCGGCTTCTTTACCTACCAGGTTAATCGCTTCATTGATTGAAAATCTGCCGGAAATAGAAATATCGGCAGGGTTTGAATTAAAATTTATTACTCTTTCGCCATTATCGCTGTTGTGGATATCTGCAATAACGCCCATACTATCTATATTTACATGATGAACTGCAGATTTATTTAATTTCAAAGTAAGGTACAAATTTAAATTGTCGGGATTAAAACTAGTTCCATCCCCGCTAAAAGTAAAATTTAAATCACTATTTAATGAGGTATCTTCTGTAAACGCTGAAAGATTTAAGCATTTAGCATCGCCTGTTAGATGGTATGAAGGTTTTTCTTTGTTTAAAAAGTTGAAGAAGCCGCTAATTGCAGCAGAAGTTGAATCTGACTTTAAAATGAGCTTGCAAGTTATATTACTGCTATTTGCTTCTGCATTAAATTTCAAAGAGTCCGCAATATTGCTTCTATCAATTGAACCGTTGGCTGTAATTCTTAAAATTGCATTCAATCTGTCAGCAGAAACGCCGCTGCCTTTTATCATCCCCCTGGCATTGATATTTGTAGTTATCCCTGTAAGAGGGGCGAGGTCAAGATTTTTAGAATTAAATTCAACATCATACT
>Ga0181520_10013099_pt1 | contig 10528 bp, 6 predicted proteins | sample PEATcosm2014_Bin_29_FD_132451 | JGI IMG/M metagenome (GOLD analysis project Ga0181520, IMG submission 132451) | Peatland microbial communities from MTU Mesocosm Facility, Houghton, MI, USA - PEATcosm2014_Bin02_30_metaG | ecosystem: Environmental > Terrestrial > Soil > Wetlands > Peat | place...
CCACTTCTCCGGGTAGCCGATCTTGTTGCGGATCATGCCCAGCTTTTCTTCCGCCGCCTTCTTGGTGGCGTCGCTCATCCAAGGCAAGGTCTTGATATCGTCTCCCAGGCTCTTATCCAGCGCGGCCACTAACTGGTCCATGCTGGCCTTGGCCGCGGGCGGAAAGTTCTTCTTCACCCAGTCCTGGCCTACCGCCTCGCCCAGTGCGTTGTCGGTCATCGTGGTGCACTGCTTCCAGCGTGGTGTCGGTTCCTTCTGTCCCCGGAGGGTCTTGCCAAAGAAAGCAAAGTTCTCATCGAAGAAAGCCTTGGGCAGGTTCACGGCCGCGCCGTGCAGCGCGTGCCAGCGGAAATACGACTTCCAGGACTCAATCGGCTCCTTGGCAATCAGCGCGCTCAGCCCTTTGAAAAAATCAGGCGTGGATACGTTTAACGTCTCGAAGGGGCGTATCTTTACATCCTTGAAGTAGACCGAATAATCGAAATCCGGGGTCAGCTTCTGGAAGTCGGCCACAGTATAGATGTGGTAGCGGTTCTCCGGCTCGCGCAGGTCGGTGCGGCTTGTGGAGGCCTTAGCCAACGCCGTCTCAATCTCCAAAACCGCCGCGGCTTCCTTGACCGCTTGCTCGGGTGTGTCGCCGGCCAGCGTGAACATCCTGGTCACGTGCTCGACGTACTGTTTGCGAATCTCCTGAAAGCGCTTGTTGTCCACAATGTAGTAATCGCGATCGGGCAGCGAGAGCCCGCCCTGTCCGATGTTGGCAATCTGCTTGGTGGAGTCCTTATCGTCCTGCTCCACGCCGAAGCGGAACAGCGGCGCGGCATTGCCCTCGGCCTCCAGTTCGCCCATCAGGTTGGCCAGCTTGTGCGCATCCTTGAGAGCGTCGATGCGTTTGAGCGCCGGTTCCAGCGGCTTCAGACCCTTCTGCTCCACCAGGTCCAGATTCATGCAGGCAGCAAAATAGTTGCCATACTGCTTTTCCAGCGGGGTCTTGGGATTGGCTGCAGCCTCGTCCAGTTCCTGCCACAGCAGATAGCGGTTACGCTCTTGCAGCAGCGAGAAGGAGCGCGCCCAGCGCACCTGGTCGGCCGGAAGTGGATTGCTCTTAACCCAGTTGCCGCAGGCGTACTGATAAAAATCCGTGCATGGATCGGCAGTCTTGTCGATGGCCATCAGATCGAAGCTCTTGACGACAACTGGCGGCGCGGGCTTCTGGGCAGTAACTGCGGGAGCGGTCTGAGCCAGGGCGGTTCCACCCAGCAAAATCAGGATCGGTGCATATCGAAAGTAGTTCATGTTTGTCCTCTTGGTGATATGGTCAACCAGCCAGCCCATGGCGCGAAAAACGTCCGTGGATGAAGGCCAGGATCAAATTCTGAGCAGTTGATTCGCGCGCACTGCTACGCAGAACAGCCTATCACTTTTGACTAAAACTGATGAAGGCGCCGCTTCTCTGTATTCTGGAATCCAGCCCCCGATGTTGGTCCAATTTGCTAAACTTCGCTTGCGGTTTCATTCGGAGGATTATCCATGTTCAAGCGGCAAAATCCAGTCCTGGCATTGTTGTTCGCCGCCGTCGCGGTCGCGCTCACTGCCCAACCGGCCCCTCAGCCCGCGCGCACTCTGGTCCGCGCCGGCCACCTGCTCGATGTAAAGACAGGCGAAGTACTCGACAGCCAGACTATCGTGGTGGCGGGCGACACCATCCAATCCATCATGCCCAGTACACAAGTCCCCGCGCAGCCCGGCGATATAGTAGTTGATCTAAGCGGCCTGACGGTGCTGCCCGGCCTGATCGACGTGCATACCCACCTGACGATGGACACCAACTTCGATCCATACCATGAGTTGATCGAAACCGACGCCAAGGAAGCTATCAATGGTGTCGTGAATGTTCGCACCACGCTGCTGGCCGGCATAACCTCGGCGCGCAACGTGGGCGCAGGCGGCTACACCGATGTGGACCTGCGCGACGCCATCAACTCCGGTCAGATCGCAGGACCGCACTTGCAGGTTAGCGGGCCGGCCTTGAGCATCACCGGCGGCCATTGCGACAACGACCTGCTGCCCTTCAAATACCACGACGCCAGCGAAGGCGTGGCCGACGGCATCGCCCAGGTACAGCAGAGGGTGCGGCAAAACATCAAGTACGGGGCGGATGTGATTAAAGTCTGCGCCACCGGCGGCGTCCTGTCCAAGGGCGACGATCCCCAGGCTTCGCAGTACACCCTTGAAGAAATGCGCGCCATTGTGGCCGATGCTCACCGCCTGGGCCGCAAAGTTGCCGCCCACGCCCACGGCGCACAGGGAATCCTCTGGGCCAGCATGGCCGGCGTGGATTCAGTCGAGCATGGCAGCTACATCAACGACGAAGGCATCGCCGAGCTGAAGAAAAACGGCACCTATCTCGTCCCCACTCTCTATCTGGAAGACTGGATGGTGGAGAACGGCAAACTGCCGCCATATTCTCACAAGAAGATGGTTGAGATCAGCGCCGTGGCCAAGGGCAATATCAAGCGCGCCATCAATGCCGGCGTGAAGATCGCCATGGGCACAGACGCCGCCGTCTATCCGCACGGGCTCAACGCCCACGAACTGGATGTGTACGTCAACCAGCTCGGCATGGCTCCATTGGCCGCACTGCAAACCGCAACCATCAACGCCGCCGACCTGATGGGCTGGAGCGCCAAAACCGGCACTCTCGAACCCGGCAAATGGGCCGACATCATCGCCGTCGATAAAAATCCGCTCGACGACATACGCACCTTGCAGAATATGAAGTTCGTTATGAAGGCGGGGGTGGTTTATAAAAACGACGCGAAATAAGGACAAGGGGGAGAAGGAGACGGCGTACCTGTTGCGTTCGCCCAAGAATGCCGAACGGCTGCTCCAGGCGCTCCGTGAGGCAGAACTCGGCAAAGGTACGCCCGAAACCGTCGAGAGTTTGCGGCGGTCGTTGGGGCTCGAGAAAAAGGGAGTATAGCGGCCCACGCTTGCAAACCGAGGATGCACCCTGCCACACTTAAGACGTGGCCACCCAAACTATCGTCATCCTCGATTTCGGTTCGCAGTATACGCAACTGATCGCGCGGCGCATTCGCGAGCAGAATGTCTTCTCCGTGGTGCTGCCCTGCACCGCGCCCATCGCCGAGATCAAGGCGCTCCAGCCGCTGGGACTCATCCTCTCCGGCGGGCCGTCGTCGGTCTATGATGCTGACGCTCCAGCCGCCGACCCCAAGTTGCTTGAGTTGGGCGTGCCGGTGCTGGGCATCTGCTACGGCCTGCACTTCATCGTTCATCATCTGGGCGGCAAGGTGCGCTCCGGCGTCAAGCGCGAATATGGCCACGCCGAAGTGACGATTGAAAACAGTGCCTCGGCTTTGTTTGCCGAACTGCCCGTAACGCTGGCCGTCTGGATGAGCCATGGCGACGAGGCGCTCGCGCTGCCCGCGGGCTTCCATCGCATCGCTGTTTCCGCCAACGCGCTGGCGGGTATCGAAAATGCAGAGCGCCGCATCTGGGCTGTGCAGTTTCACCCCGAGGTGCATCACACGCCGCTGGGTCCGCAGCTCATCAAGAACTTCCTCTTCCAAATTTGCGGCGCGCGCGGCGATTGGACCCCGGCGCATTTCATCGAGACGACCGTGGCCGCGATTCGCGAGAAGGTCGGCAAGGGGCACGTTATATGCGGACTCTCCGGCGGCGTGGATTCGTCGGTGGCTGCGGTGCTGGTGCACAGAGCCATCGGCAGCCAGCTCACCTGCATCTTCGTCAACAACGGCGTGCTGCGCAAAAACGAATTCCAAAATGTGCAGAATAATCTGCGCGAAAAGTTGGGCTTGAAAGTCGTCGCCGTGGACGCTGGCGATCGCTTCCTCTCAAAACTTGCCGGCGTCACCGAGCCTGAGAAAAAGAGAAAAATCATCGGCGCGGAGTTCATCGCCGTCTTCGACGACGAGGCCACGCGCATCGCCAAAGAAACCGGCGGCGTGGACTGGCTCGTGCAGGGCACACTCTACCCCGACGTCATCGAGTCCAGCAGCGTAAAAGGCCCCAGCCAGACCATCAAGAGCCACCACAATGTGGGCGGGCTGCCGTTGGGGATGAAGCTCAAACTTATCGAGCCATTGCGCGACCTATTCAAAGACGAAGTCCGGCGCATCGGCCGCGACCTTCAAATGCCGGAAGAAATTCTGGGCCGGCAGCCCTTTCCCGGCCCCGGTCTTGCAGTGCGCATCCTGGGCGAGGTCACGCCGGAGCGCGTGGCCCTGCTTCAAGAGGCCGACGAGATCGTGGTCGCGGAGATCAAGGCAGCGGGGCTCTACAACTCAATCTGGCAGAGCTTTGCCGTGCTGCTGCCGGTGATGAGCGTGGGCGTGATGGGTGACCAACGAACCTACGCCTACACTGCAGCAGTGCGCGCCGTACATTCGGAAGACGGCATGACCGCCGACTGGACCCCTCTGCCCTACGAGGTGCTCAAGCGCATCAGCAGCCGCATCGTGAATGAAGTCCGCGGCATCAACCGCGTGGTCTACGACATCACCTCGAAACCCCCCGGCACCATCGAGTGGGAGTAATTTGCCATTAAGGCAGCCGCGCCTTCGGCGCCATTCGCTATAGAACAAAAAACTGCTACATGCAGCACCGCAAGTGGCGGGCGCTCAAAGCGCCCCGGCCAATTTGTAATTCTGATATGACGCAAGAAGGAATGTGTGGCGCATGGTGTAAGTGGCAGTGTTATTGTCGCCATTAGGAGCCGTCTCCGCGGCTGTGATGCTGACGCGCGGAAGTAGATATTGCTTGCCGCCAACGGCTACGGGACCGTAATCGATTCTCTTGTCTTCCCTGGTAACTAAGTCCGTGGGCTTCATGTCAGCACGCGTGATGACGCGAACCACAAGGCCGGTATCCGGATTGATGAAGAACTCGCCGTGGTAACCTACGACCTTTTTGAAAGGCTCCCATGTGCTGACCGACTGGATGGTCCCAACCATCGGCACCAGTGACACGCTTGCGACATTCGTTGCTGTAGTGGTCTTCGGAAAGCAGCAGTAACTCACATCGAAGCGGGACTTATCCTGCTCCACGTCGAAGGTAAATACCGCGGTCTTCCTACCCTCTATCATCTGCCAGCGCAGCCAGCTAATTTTACCCGAGGACAATACTTCAGCAAAGATGTCCCTCAAATTGGTTCCCGGTTCGCCTTCTGATATCTCGCCGTTCTCACCCCACTTCGTCTTATCCCTGGAAACGGCGGCCTGCTCGACACCTTTGTCAGTTTCCACTGGGTCAACTTGCTGGTCGACCAGTTGGATTGGACTGAGAATCATATTGTTATTATGAAATCCAACACTGTCTGTGGTTATGACATGGTCCTCGAAGCGCAGCGTGGTTTTGGTGACAGATAGATGAGGATTCTGCGCATATACCTTGGACGCGAAATCGGCGGCTTTAGTCAGGATGGCTTGTTGTGCGGCTGCGTCGGGTGCGGGAGCAGCGGGGAGGTCTGAAGCCGGAGGCGCAAGAAATGCGCTTTGTTCCTTCAGAATTTCTACCTGCGCACCGGAGTGCGGACCAGGAAGATAACTTTTCAGGCTGTACGCCGCGCTGCCTGTCAGCTCTTCGCTCATTTCAATCTCTTTGAGCTGGTTAGCTACCTCTGCGTCGGTCTTGTTGTATTGCTGCATGGAAGCAAGCAAATCTTTGAGTTGTTGCACGGTAACTTTCTTTGCTGCCCACGCAGGCGAAGCTGTCATCAGCAGTACGAGGATCCATCCCAACCGTTTCATTTGCTTATTCCTCCGTAAAATGCGCTGGCAGAAATTATACATGTCTGCCGACACGCTTGATTTTTACAAAGGAGCATTTTGCAAAGCGGCTATTCACTTGCCCACTTCCGCACCCTGCTCTCTGCATGCATTCCAGTTAAGATCTTCCGCGAAATGTACGCAACGCTATACCTGCTACCTGCCTGTTTAGCCAGGGTTAAATGTATCCCTGTTGGTACCGAACTCAATGTCTTGCCGGAGATTACAACGGACTGATATGCAGTCCCAAGCGCCTAGCCGGAGGAATACAGAAGGGGTTACCCGCCGTTACATCGCGTTTTTGCCGGCCCCACTCCCGTTAAATGCTGAAAAACAGTGATTTGCGATAGCAGTACAACCACTCCGGAGACGGACACGATAGCGACTGAAGGCTCCTGGTTTTGAAATGACAGCACTGCATGATGGCTGGCGTATAGCGCGCCCGGCCTATTTGTAATTCTGATATGAAGCGAAAAACAAAGTGTGGCGGATGGTGCGGGTGGCGTTGTTGCTGTCGCCATTGGGAACCACCACCGTGGCTGTTATGCTGGCACGGGGAAGCATATATGCATTGCCGGCGAACACTACGGAACCATAATCGATTCGCCTGTCTTCCCTGAGAACATAATCCGTTGGCTTCAACTCAGCACGGGTGATGACGCGAACCACAAGGCCCGTATTTGGATTGATGAAGAACTCGCCGTGGTAGCCTACGACCTTTTTGAAAGGTTCCCAGGTACTGACTGATTGGACCACCCCAGGTTTCCACGACCCGACACTATCAGAATTCGCGTAACTTGTATTGGGGAAGCAGCAGTAACTTACATTGAAGTGGGACTTCTTCTTCTCCACGGCGAAGGAAAATACCGCGGTCTGCCAGCCGTCAATCATCTGCCAGCGCAGCCATTCAAACTTACCCGAGGACGAGGCTTCAAGAAAAATGGCGCCCAGGTTGGTTCCCGGTTCGCCTTCTGATATCTTGTCGTTTTCACCCCACTTCGTTTTTGCCCTCGATGCGGCGGGCTTTTCAACGCCTTTGTCGGTTTCCACTGGGTCAACTTGCGTCTTGACCAGCTGGATCGGACCGAGAAGCATATTGGTATTATGAAGTCCGATACTGTTTGTGGATATGACCTGATCCTCGTAGCGGAGCGTGGTTTTAGTAGCCGATAGATGAGGATTCTGCGCATACGTCTTGGATGCGAAATTGAACGCCTTGTCCAGGATTGCCTTTTGTGCCGCCGCATCAGGAGCGGGAGCGGCCGGAATCTCTGTAGCCGGAGGCGCAAGAAATGCGCTCTGTCCTTTCAGAACCTCAATCTCCTCGCTGGAGTGCGCGCCGGGAAGGTAAATTTTCAGGTCGCTCGCTGCGCTGTCTGTCAGCTCTTCGTTCAGTTCAATCTCTTTGAGTTGGTTGGCTACGTCTTCGTCAGACTTATTATATTGCTGCATGGAAACAAGCAAATCCTTGAGTTGTTGTACGGTAACTTTCTTGGCTGCCCATGCAGGCGAAGTTGCCATCAATAGCACGAGAATCCATCCCAAAAGTTTCATGTGCTTATTTCTCCTGAAAATTGAGCTGGGTGCAATTATACATATCTGCCGCCACTCAATTTTGATAAAGGAATCAGGAAACGAGGGCCAGTGACTCAGTCCCGTTTTTCCACACGCAGTGTTACATCGACAGTATGGGTTTCGATATTTTTCGTCAGCGTGTACTTGCAGTTGGCGGAGGCAAAGGTTCGTCCCAGCGGAGTATTTCCCTGCGTGGAGTAGTAGGTTTGAATCGCGCTCTCGTTGAAGACCGCGCCGGTGGGCATCTTCCAGGCGGACCACATCGCGGCGCGCAGATCTTCGGCGCTGTTTTGAATAGTCAACTTGCCCATCGTATAAACCGGACCCGGCTCAACCTTCAGGGTGTAATGAACGATGCCGGCAGCATCATCGTACTGAGGATGCGGCGTGACCACGCAATCCATATAACCTTTGGATTTGTATTGCCCAGTAACGTAGAGCAAGGCAGTCCGCAAAGCAACTCCTGCCGTGACAGACTGCTTCTCAACCGCAGTCGACACGGTTCCAGCGGCCTTGTTGATCTCCGCCTGCGTCAGCAACTCACCCGACGGCAGATAGATGGAGCCCATTTTGTAATGCCGGCCTTCCTCGACAGTTACGTTAAAGGGAATCTCGATGGCCCTGCTGCCGGCAACCGGATTGCCTGCCTGCACGGCATGAACTTTGACTTTGGCGTAGCCTTCATCGGTATAGAAAAAAGTAAATGCGCGCTCAAGATTGTCCGCCGAATTTTCCGTGTTGTAATCGGACTTCATGACGCGATTCGCAACAGATTTGACTTTGTCCTGCATCTCCGGCGAAACACCTTCCAGATGTATCTCGCCCACCTTCACCGCCGGATCGGTGATGGAGTAGCTGATGGCCGTGACCGTATTCGACTTGGGGTCGGTATAGGGCGTGGCTTTAACAGTGGCCTTGATGCCCTTGGCCGCCAGCATCTCTTCAAGGGCCTGGCGTACCTCTTCCGCCAGCCCGCCCTCGCCCGGCACTTTGCCGTGATAGAGTGAAAAACGCTCGTGCAGCGCGACGTCCAGTTCCTTGCCCGGCACAAACGGTAAATTTTCCAGGCGCACAGGATAAAGTTCGGTGTGCATACTCAGGGTATAGACAAGATCCACCCCGTCGAACTTGAAGCTGAGAGTCTCGAATAGGCCCGTGTCCATCAGCTTTTGTGAGTGGCTCTTCATGTCGTCAAAAGCCAGAACCGCGCCCTTCTTCAGCCCCGCCGCGGCCATCAACTCCTCGTCGGAGTATTCCGGTGCGCCTTTAAACTGGATGGATTTGGGCTGAAACTTTTGCGCGGTAGCGGGTTGACCGGACGCAAAAAGAATAATAGCGGTCAGGAACAGAACAAACATGCGCTTCATGATAGAGACAGAGTAGCAAAGCGGCGGCTGGCGTGGAAAGGAACCTGCAGCGCGGCCTGTCGCTGGCATGAACATCTTCCATGGGGCTGATGCTCAATGCTATCTGGAATTGCGTTTGTGTACGATGCGTCGGCCGCTTACCAGCCCGCCGATAAGTGGCTGCGGAAAAACTCCAGCGACTTGAGCAGCCCTTCCTTGAGAGTGATGCGCGGCTCCCAGCCGAGCAGCGTGCGAGCTTTGGTGATGTCCGGGCAGCGGCGCGTGGGATCATCTTCGGGCAAGTCCTTAAAGCACAGTTCGCTCTTCGAGCCGGTCACTTCCAGTACGGCCTGGGCACATTCGAGGATGGTGAACTCATGGGGATTGCCAATATTGACCGGCATGTGTTCGTCGCAGCGGGAGAGGCGCAGGATGCCTTCAATCAGGTCGTCCACGTAACAGAAGCTGCGCGTTTGGTTGCCTTCGCCGTAAATTGTCAGCGCCTGGCCGCGCAGAGCCTGCATCATGAAGTTGGAAATGACCCGGCCGTCGCTGGGGTGAAGGCGGGGGCCGTATGTGTTGAAGATGCGGACCAGGTGGGTGTTGACGCCGCGCGAACGGTGCCAGGCCATGACCAGCGCCTCGGCAAAACGCTTAGCTTCGTCGTAGACCGAGCGCGGGCCAACTGGATTCACGTTGCCCCAGTGTTCTTCCCTCTGAGGATGTTCGATGGGATCGCCATAACACTCAGAGGTGGAGGCGTGCAGATAACCGGCGCCATGGCGAGCGGCGATTTCCAGAGTGTTATCGACGCCGATGGAACCTACGCGCAGCGTCTCGATTCCCAGGCGGAGATACTCCGGCGGGCTGGCCGGTGAAGCAAAGTTGAATACGTAGTCCACCGGCCCTACGTCGAAAGGCTGGCAGATGTCCCGTTCTTCAAAGCGAAAGCGCGGCTCATTGGCAAGGTGCGCAAGGTTTTCCCGGTCGCCAGTGCAGAGGTTATCGACGCCAATGACGGTGTGGCCCTCGCCCAGCAATCGGTCGGTAAGGTGAGAACCAAGAAACCCGGCGGCGCCGGTAACAAGTACGCGCATGGTCAATTGTCTTGCTCCTAAGCTAAAACCACAGGCTGGCCGTATCTCGCGGCAATCAGTGCGGTATAGAAACTGCGCTCTTACTTGATTAGTTTACGCGGCTTGCCCTGCTGCGCCTGGTAACTTGCCGGACGGCCCATGCTCACATACGTGAAGCCATGATCCTGCATTCGCTGCGGCTTGTAGAGGTTGCGGCCATCAATCACGATAGGTAAGCGGACCTCTTGGTTAAGGCGCACCAGATCGATCTCGGCAAACTCCTTCCAGTCGGTCAAGATCAACACTGCGTCAGCATCTTTGGCTGCGGCGTAGATGTCCGTCGCGTAGCTAAGCGTCTCGCTGGGCGTCAGCACATCTTTGGCGCGCTCCATGGCTGCCGGATCATAGGCCGTGATCAGAGCGCCGGCTTCCAGCAGTTTTTTGATCACGTCGATAGCCGGAGACTCGCGGATGTCATCCGTTCCCCCCTTGAAGGCCAGGCCAAGAACTGCCAGCCGTTTACCGCGCAGGGTCCACAGCGCGGAACGCACTTTGTTGAAGAAGATTTCTCTCTGCGTATCGTTGACCTTGCGAATCTCGTTAAGCAGTTGGAAGTCCACGCCCCGCTGTTGCGCCTCCCAGTGAAAGGCGGCCACGTCTTTGGGAAAACAAGAACCGCCATAGCCCAGTCCCGCCTGAAGGAATTTGTCTCCAATGCGGC
>Ga0181520_10013100_pt1 | contig 10527 bp, 11 predicted proteins | sample PEATcosm2014_Bin_29_FD_132451 | JGI IMG/M metagenome (GOLD analysis project Ga0181520, IMG submission 132451) | Peatland microbial communities from MTU Mesocosm Facility, Houghton, MI, USA - PEATcosm2014_Bin02_30_metaG | ecosystem: Environmental > Terrestrial > Soil > Wetlands > Peat | place...
GTGCGGATGGCGGTATTGATGGCCTAATCCACTTCGGGGACATTCAGGACGGCAAGGAAGTAACCCAGAAGGCCATTGTGAGCGTCAAGGGGGGCGGTACCAATGCCGCTCATGTTCGAGACCTCAGGGGTGTCTTGGAACGCGAGAAAGCCGCTATCGGCCTCTTCGTGACTCTTGAGAAGCCGAGTAAGCCAATGGTCAAGGAAGCCGCTGAAGCGGGGTTCTTCAAGGCCGGTAACGGCAAGGAATACCCCAAACTTCAGATACTAACTATCGAAGAACTGTTCGGGGACAAACGGCCCCTGATTCCAGATATGGCGATGGGTACGCTTACGTTCAAAAAAGCCAAGCCGGAAAAGGGCAAAAAGCATGAAGCCCCATCCCTGTTCGAAGATTTGTAGAGGGTTTATTTAGAAAGTTTAAGTTTTATACATGCCCATGCGTTTTCAGCAAAAGAATCTGGAATAACAGTATGCCATTCTGGATTACCACGAAAATCTTTATTAGCCTTTGGGTTTTTAGTAGATATTTCATAACTGATATAAGATATCACAGCACATTCTGAGCCATTTTTTCGGTAAAGATGTTTTTGAATTGATTCGGAATTGCTTTGAGGATCAAGGATTCTCACCCAACAAGACCAAGCATGGTATTTTTTCTCGAAAGCGATGGATTGTGGATCAATAAAAAATGTAGCTTTATTACTGGAAGCAGCAATAAACATCCACCTTCCATCCATATCCCCTATATCCTTCACTTGCCCATAGGCAGGAAATAGACTGACCGTCAATGTTAGGCAGATAGCAGAGAAGGCTTTCTTACAGAGCATGGTTTCACCTGTATGAATTTTCTCAAGGGTATCTCTGAAAGCCTTCATTGGGCACTGAATATTTGGCCCGTCCTACAGCCTCTCATCCTCAACGTGGCATGGGCGTTCGCCCCTGACCGCTCTGTGGCCCTTGGGCCTTTTCCACTGGTAGCGCTCTGTGCCTCTGGTGATCCTGATCCTGCCAGAGCCGGGTATACTTCCTTCAGCCAATCGGAGATAGGGGGTATTGATGGATGAAGACCAAAAGACACTTGGCACAACCGCTGAAAGAATGCACAAGCATTTTGAAAATGAGGTTACCGCACTAGCTCAAAGCTATTATGCATGGAAATCAATCAACAATATTGCCTCAGGCAATGAAGATATATACCATGGATTGCATGATACCGCTATTTGTTGGAATATAATTCTCCATTCCTTACAGACTACTTTTTTCATTACCTTAGGGCGCATTTTCGACACGGATACCAAAGTATTCTCTGTTCATAGTTATCTAAGGAGCTACATCAATAATCCGGAATGGTTTACACCAGATGCACTCAGAATCAGAAAAGGATGGCCCAAGCGCGAAGATGAACCCGAATGGTATCAAGAATACCTTAGCAAGGCGTATTACCCTAAACCGGAAGATTTCATAGAATTTAAAAAACTGATCAAACCATATCAAGTAAGATATGAATCGGTCTATAAGCCAATTAGACATAATTTAATGGCACACAAAAATTTTGAAATGCTTGAATCATTTAATGATTTGTTCAAAGGAACCGATATTAGTATCTTAGAAGGTATGATTTTATTCTTGTACCAGCTTCACAGTAGTATATTTGATCTTATTTACAATGGGCTAAGAAAGGAACTATCACACTATACTTTTAGCGAAGATGAAAGGGTTAATACCGATATGGTCAAAATTCTTTCTCGGTTCAACATCAAGACACCATCATAGAATGGAGAAGCCAGCAAGGATTCTGACGATTATGATACCTACTGAAACAACCGCACAGCCTAGCTTTCCTCATAGCGCGGAACCTCTCCCCGTGCCGCTCTGCGGCCCTTGGGCTTGTGCCATGCGTTAGCCCCTTCGCTTTCCGATGATGGGATATAGAACACTGCTAAGCTCTAATTACCCGGAGCTTGAAAAGTATTATCTTCAGTGTAGAGTCCCCAATCCTCGGTATCAGGTGAAGTCTCTGTCACAATCAGCCCATCTTTCCCCTCACGGAGGCCCTGTTTCCAAAGGTATTGGAAGACACTATTTGGATCGAGTTTGGTTTTGAGAATCCATACCGATTCAAGAATATGCCAGTGCTCCCAATTCTTATCTAACTGAATAAACTGGACCAGGGCCGCACGGATAGCATCCCCTGCTTTTCTTGTTACTTCCGTACCTCCATCGCTAACGTCGTAAGAAATAAGAAGAAATTTCTCCCTTCCGAGGCTGGCTGCGGTTCGTGCGAGACGGAGCTTTATCAACAGACGTTGAACGAGGTTGCGGACAGTGCTTGGTGTCCCAGCCATAGCAGTTTTGATGAATAGGCTGCTCTTCAACTTAAGGGGTGACATGATGACCTCCCTAATGAGATTGTCGGTACCCACAATGCAGCCAAGGCCCCTTGAATGCTATCGTTTTTATGTCCCCATCTGGCTTGGTGAGCACCGAAAGGAGTTTTCGGAACTAGAACACCGGCACATGGAAGACAACCGCAATGATGACCTTGAGGACAATCAACCCGGTTGAGGTGGCCGCAACCACCCGGTACCGCTCTTTCCGCTTGGTCTCCGTGGCCAGGGCCTCATCAGTCTTTGCCAGATCAGCCTTAACCGTGGTGATCTCCTGCCCCTGATCCTTGATGGTCTGTTCCTCTGCCCTAACGGTCTCCTGGCAGGTGTCCAGGGCAGCTTGGGTATCCTGCGTTACCTCGGTCTGATCGGTGAGGGCCTGATCCTCAACCGCCACAACTTCCTTGATGGGTTCCTGGGCATCCTGGGGGGCCTTTGCCTCGATTTGCGTTACGGTTTCAGCCGCCTTGGCCTTACTGGTCTGAGCCTTGGCCTTTGCGGGGGCAATGGTGGCCACTTGGGAAGCCAACCGGGCTTGTAGGGCGTCCGTTATTTTTTTATCGTTAGTAATAACGATATCTTGAGCGGCTATTTGTTTGGTATATACATCAATAATGCTAGCCGTCTTGTTATCGTAATGTCGATAGATAGCATACACACCACCGCAAATAGCAATAACACACAACGAACCTATAACGAGTGGCCTTATAAAATTGATTGCAGGAAGGGTTACGTTTTCTAGCATTTCACACCGTCACCGTGATTGTTTGCGGGTTGAGATTCATTACCGCTAACCGGTCTGAATGGCCAAGCACTATGCAACCTTCGGAAGAGTTGAGCGGGTCAGTGGAGCTTTCACCGTGGATCCAGAAACCATCCCTGCCGTATGACTCCCTGCTGATTTGGGTAAGCGTTGCGCTGAAGAGGCCAAGGGGTGGATGGTCTCCCCAGCTTCCTACCTCATACACTCCCTGAGGGAGAGGCCCAATCTTATGCAGGTTTTGAGCATCGGGATTATTAAAACCGTGAATGCGGTTAGGATTCACAATCGGCCTTGAGTCATTTCCAGCAAATCCAGTAGCTATCAGGTTCCCATCATCATCCGTTATTTGTCCTGATGTTTGCGAGTAGTTTAAATTTCCGCTCATCGGTTATCCTTTTTCAATATGTAGATTCAATCTTTGTTCTAAAGCATCAAGACGTTTAAAAAATTCACACCTAGCCTCTGTAATCGTATCTGATACCTTATCCTCAATGCGCCTATGCTGTAATACGCAACCATCAAGCGTGATATGTGTTTCTTCTCTGGTTTCCATCTTCCCCAATGCCACCTCAATAGCCTGAATGGCAGTTATCATCTTGTCCTGATACTCTTTCTGATTTTCCTCAAGTGCCGTAATCCTTGCTTCTAGCGAAAGAAAATATTTTGTTCCCAAAACATAAATTAACCTAGCGATGCCGCCACCAATAGCCAATAGTACCATAACCAAAACCGTAATCATTGCCCAATTCATATCTGATCCTCTATTATTAACTTCACACTCATTAGCTCTTCGGAATGGTAAAAGCGCCAAGGGAGACCAAGCCACATAAGCCAAGGAAAGCGTTTGTCCATGCCGTATCAATGCCATGTGGGTTGAGGTGCAACCCAACGGATAACCAGATACACGACATAAACACCACAACACCATAACCAATGAGCCGAATTTCAGTTGTTTTGTCTGTCGGATCAGATAGACTAGCTGCCCATTCAGTAGCCTTACTCCAGGTACGAGAAATCCATGCCCACATTTAAGCACCCGTGTCTTTAGCGGAATTATTTTTATCCACAAATACAATATACGGTTTTAAATTTTGTGTCTCTTCTGTTGTGAATATACCAAGAGAAAGTATAATAACTTCATCCCCTACCATAAATAGTCTTGCTGGGCATCCATTCAAACAAATCTGTCCGGGTTTGCCAGGAATCGCATAGGTTTCCCAATGTGCCGCATTCGCCATGCTATTTACATGCACCATCTCATAAGGAAGGATGTTGGCTGCCTTCATCAATTCACTATCGATTGTTATACTTCCCGTATAGTCCAAACAAGCCTCTGTTACCTTGACTCTATGAATCTTTCCCTTACACATCGTTAGCAACACGATATTGCCTCCTCAATAATCTTCTCCCATTCGATGCCGCCATAATTGAATGTTCTATCATCAGGAACCGAACCAACAACATAACCATTTACAATGTATGTCTTAGATCTATCACAAATTACTTGATAAAGCTGAGTCATGGGAGATGCCTCTATCAAAATTGTCTTATGCTTCTTGAAACCCGACAGGTGGGCATACTCCATCGGTTCCCAGGCATCGTTATTGAAAGGTGGGATGAGCAGATCAGCACCGGTTCCCACCAATGCCTCTTCTGCTAATTCTTTTGTATCCCTAGAGCTAAACCATTCAACCCCGTCTTTGCGTGACCAGATAGTGTGTTCAGCGGAAGTGATAAGGTTCCCGTCTTCAAAGTTAACCAAGAATCTGTTTTCTAGTAAAGGTTCCTTAAGCTCTAATACCAAGTTTGGTTGTAAATCAATTCCAAGCACATAGTTACCGGCCACAATCTTTTCAATGGCCTTCCATGTGTAATCCGCCATAAGGACAAGAGAACCAGCAATAAAACAGGATCCACCCCCAAGACCGGAAAAGTGTGCTGTCACCCATGCCTCTGTTGCTAAGGTTCCATTGTTGATTTGAGTATTAATTGCGTTAATTTGTGCTTGCAAATCCTGCAAAGCTGTCAGAAGTGACATAGCAGAAGTAATAGAGGTATTCGAGCCGGTTGTTAGGCCAGTGAGTAGGGTTGATGTTATGGTTGCCCAAGCAGGGTTTCCGGAAACCACAGTTAGGGCTTGACCAGTAGAGCCAATCCCTAGCCGGTTTGCTGCCCCCGCAGTCCCCCCAACAATCACATCTCCTGCTGTGGTCATAGGGTTTACCAGAGGGGTAGAATAGGTGAACGTACCTGAGCCATTATTGGTTAGAACACCATTGGCATTGGCCAAGGTTCCAATATGGTTCAAATTGGTTGTTAGGGCAGAGTTGGGAATGCTTGTTAGTCCAGCACCAGAGCCGTTGAACTGCCCCGTAGCGGTAACGTTTCCATTAGCCTGGAATGAACTACCATTATATGTCTGGACCAAACCGGCACCTGTAGAATAAATACCGGTTGCATAGGTTGAGTTATACCATCCAGTGCTTCCCGATGTTCTATACCAGTCACTATTACTTTGGCCATTGATTGCTGAAATTATTTGGGCAGGGGTGAGGGTGGTCACGGTCGCCGCATTCCCCGTGCATGAGGTGGAGGAACCATTGATGTTCATGGTCTGTCCGGAAATCATGCTCGCAACGGCAGCCGGGCCATAGCTCCGGAAGTAATAATCACTTGCGTTAAATCCGGCGACATAAGATAGACCAGTAGAGTTACGTTCGGCCCCTCCACCAGAAGAATAGAAGTAGCTATTTTGTATGTATCCATTCACATCTCTTTGAACAATCGAATTGGCCCCCCCGGTTTGACTAAAGCCAAATCCGCCCAGAAGTGATGCATTGTAAACGCTCAGAGATGGGGCCGTGCCAGTCAAACCCGTACCCGCACCGGTAAAGGTGGTTGCGAAGCATGTCCCCGAGACATTAATTGAATCTAGAAATTGCTTCATTTGCTTGTTTCCTCAAGATAGTAAACCATTCCTTTACATTTAAAACATTTTTTAATTATCATAACCTATCCTTAATCTCCACCACCACCACCACCTTCATGGGGATTCTGCAAATTATATACTTCAGTATTGATGGTGGATATCTGGCTTGCCATATATGTAACTTGTGCTTGAAGATTTTGGAATGCCGTTAGTATAGAATTGGTTGCTGTGATGGCAGTATTAGTTCCTGTAGTCAATCCCGTAAGTGATGTTGATGTTGCTGTAACCCATACATTGTTGTTATTCGAATAGATCTGCCCATTGCTAGAAAGTGTTATAATGCAGCCATTTGGAAAGGCACTGTTCGGGAGTGTAGGCAAAGAAGAACAGATAGCCGGTATTTCTAATCCGGCCGCGCTTAATGTTGATACGATGCCAGCCGATGAAGTTAAAGCATTGGTCCAATAGTAGGCCGTGCCATTTGAGGACAAAACCGCATTGGCATAACCGATGCAGCTTGGAACCTGGGAAATTGGAACCCATTGCATGGCCGTGCCAGTGGTCTGAAGGAAATCATTGCCATAGCCGGTCTGACTGGGTAGCGTCTGGCTCCCCCCAACTCCGGTGATGACGGCAGAGGAAATGATGATGATTGTTATGGCCCCCACAGCCGGGGCCGTATTGAATCCAACCGTCACGGTATTAAGGCCGGTGATCGTGACCGTAGCATCTGCCGTAACCCAGTTTGAACCGCTCGTTTCCCATAGATTATAGAATATAGCCTCAGTGTCTAGACCATGCGTAACGGTAAATATGGTTGTATAGCCATCACCCAAGGTGGCCGTATAGGTTGCGTTGTATGCGGATTCAACAGTCAATACCCCATTGACGTTGACCACCACACCAGAGCCAGCCTTGACCACTCCTAGGGATGTAGCACTAGCTGGAGACTGCGCCAAAGCCGTTAGGATTGTAATTGAAATTTGGGACAGAGCCGATACATTCTGTTGCCATACCTGTATTCCAGTGATTGACCCATTGGCCGGTAAAGTATAATTCCCGGTTCCAGCCAGGGTTATGATAATATTGCTAAAATATGAATACAGAGAGTTCCAAGCTGAAGCCTGTATGGACAAATATGATGCGTTCAAAATACCAGTAGCAGCAAATACGGCAGAGTTGTATTGCTGTAAGCATGTTGCCAACCATGCGTTAAGACCAGTCCGCTCCTGATCAGTTATTATTCCAGAGTTGGCAATTGATGCTAATTGGTTGTTTGCTACGTTGGCATTGGTTAGAGCCGTGCTTGCGGTTGTGTTAGCTGTATTGGCTGTCTGATTGGCTGTGTTAGCCGTTGTTACGGTTTGATCATTACCAGTTGCCGTGGTTGCTAGTTGAGCATAAGCTGTGGTGCCGCTGGCACTTGTGCTACTCAGATACAACACATAGGTAGCTGAGGGGAAGGCATCAAGGATTTGATAACTAAAATTGCCGTTTTGATCCGTCACCAGCGGAACCGTAATGAAAGTCAATGGACTAGGCGGGGTGCCCTGGTACCCAACATAACTGAGCGTGTAGCTAACTCCAGGCTGGCCGCTGAGTGGCAGATTGCCCTTGTTGGTTACCTGGATGGCCTGCCTACCAGACCCGCTCATTGTGACAAAGGAATATTGGAGATAAGAGCAAGCCAAAGCCTGAGTTGAGGGGAGACTGAACCACCCCTTAAGGGTTGAAAACTTGGTGCTAGGCTGGACAGCCGTTACCCTGATGGTCCCTTTTGATCTAACTACACTCATCAGATAGCCTTAACACGCCATAGTGGCGAACCCACTTGTACCGGTAAACTCAATCTGCACATTTTCGTACACGAGTCCAGATAACGGGCTCATGCTAATATCCTTGGAAACAAAGCAATTGAAGCCTCCATACCCTGTTCCTATCCAAATCTGCAACAAGTAGGGACTATAAATTCCGAGCACATTTATAAGTTGCTCTAAAGTAGGTGTTTGTCCGTTCGTCACCCCGTAACCATTTGGGTTAAGGTAAAACATCCCTGTAGTGTCATAAACAGACCATTTAAGCGTTATAATTGGCACAAATTTAGACGTAGGATCATTATAGACCATCACTGGTACCCCGTTAGGTTGGGTGTAAAGGTGTCCCGTGTTTTTCCATTTCAAGTTAATTCCAGAGTGCTTGTCCGTAGGGGGCAGGATTAGGCTAACGGCAATTGTTCCGTTAGGATTCATCAAATTCAAGACAGGATTTTGTGTGCCTATGGCCAGGGTCATCAGAGCCTCTAAGATTTACTTCTTAAACTATTAACAATTTTAGCGTAGCCTTATATTCCAACAAACTCCATTCCAACCCAACCACATAGTATTGTATGGATCCACCATTGATTGTTACAGTTGCGGATGGAAGCAAAACCTCCCACGGGGCTTTGCCGGTGCCCGTGTACGTAACCTCAACCTCCCTGCACATTTTCCCAGAGCCAAAAAACTGTAAATAGCTAGCCGCTACAGCCCTGCACTGTGATACGGAGGTACAGAAAGGATTGTCTATCTCCAGCGTTAATCCTCCAAGTAATCCTGCCTGCTCTGCGTAGATCGTATCCTCTGATCCTTGTACGTTAACCTGACTAATAAAATACTCACTCGCCATATATTCTTTATCGGATAATATAACCACATTCATATTAATTGCCGTTTCTTGAATATTGCGGCTGACAATATGCAATATCCCATCTGGAAGAGGGCAGACATATGCATTTTGAATCATCGCCACGTTTTCAATTAGTTGCTGGGTTGACATTCCATCCACACAGAAACGCTCAATACAGGCTGATGCAACCGGACTGATTTGAAACAGTCTTGACCCCACGAGGCCAAAGATTCGGCTAGTGGAAGGATCTTTTATTGCCGTGATGATTGAAGGAATGCCTCCGGTTATGAGTTCCGGATCCTCCAGGATGGATGGGTAAGACCCGCCAAGACAGAGGCTCATGGGCTGGCTAGCCAGAGATATGGACTGAGACAGGTTATAGCTGCCAATCCCTCCAGGGGTACCGGATGCCTGTGAGACAACGTAACAAGATGCCGGAACGTTAACTGCATTGCAGCTATGCATCATGTTAGCCGTAATGGTTCCGCTAGCCTGCGTTACGCTCAATATCGTACCAGAGGCAGAGGCAGTAATTTCTATTGGAGTGGTTTGAGTAGTAGCAGCAATAGGAACTGATGCCAGATGATAGGCCCATACCGCATAGGTGTATTGGGATGTAGAGCTATCCCAAGTCTGTACGACCACAAGGCAGTAACAATTGTTGGCATCCAGAGCCGTAAAGGTTGTGGGCAACATCCAGATTCCGGCAGACGCCAAAGGTTGCCAGTTGAGGTGCAGGGCCGTTCCGGTCCATGTGATGAGGCCATAGCCGGTCTGACTGACCAAATAGGCCCCGTAGGCGGTCTGAACAAGCAGGCTGCCCGTCTGACTGGCCTGGAGTGCCAGAGAGGCCGTATGGGTGCCCCACATCAAACGTAGGGCGTTCTGATTGTCCAGATACAGGATGGAGGCCCCGGCCCCAAGGCTGCTGGCCACCGGAGGAAATGGGATGCCACAATTAGGGGGTGCGCCCGTCCACGTAAGGGACGTGCCGGTATTCCAGGCTGTTCCGGTCCATGTATATTGTGTGGCGGTGACGATTGAGCCAGATAGGGTGGTCAGGATCCGTCTAGCCCCCGTGTAATCGTGAACAATCGTCTGTATGGCGGTTCCGTTGTACGCGGTTGTGGCCTCGGTGAGGTTGTAAGCTGCTGAGTTTTCCAACGCCCCATTGCGATTCGAAGGCCACGCATTGGGGGCAAGGGATAGGGATTGATCCAGCATCAGGGATGAGGGAGCGGTCACAAGCTGGGCCGTCCAATCTACATGGGCCACATAGGCACTTGACCCGCTCCACCCCGTCTCAGGAGTGCCGCTAATCATGGCCCCGTTAGCCGTGGCGATATCAATTCCAGTTAGATTGGGCTGTATGTTCTGAGGGCAATAGATTACCCCCGTGTAGCCACTGCTGATCTGTGGGCCAATCCAGGTAAGCACCGGATCCGGGGCTACCATCGGGGTAAACCGTCTGAGGTCCGTACCCCCCAGATCATTGGCCTTAACTAGCACATCGCTAAAATTCTGAAAAACGACTTGCCCAATAGTCTGAGTATCAAACACAAGTGGATCATCTTCATAAAGGGCAATTTGCACCGGATCAACAGTTATTATATTGTTAAGGATAGAATCTATATCAGCAATAGTGAAACTTGCTCCATCCGGACGGGTTGGGGTTGGCACAAAATCAAGGATATCCCCCGGAACCAGACCCGTAACATAGGTAAGGGGTATGACATTTACAGGGGCCGTGTCTGTGCTGGCCGCAACATTGGCCGCAACCAC